>Ga0255338_1002984_pt1 | contig 22004 bp, 39 predicted proteins | sample MeOH1_35cm_T4_19_FD_203715 | JGI IMG/M metagenome (GOLD analysis project Ga0255338, IMG submission 203715) | Sandy soil microbial communities from University of British Columbia, Vancouver, Canada - MeOH1_35cm_T4_195 | ecosystem: Engineered > Artificial ecosystem > Sand microcosm > Unclassified ...
GCCCCGGTCGGCGGTGTTGCGGGTGGGATCATCGGGAATGGCGCCGGGCAGCGTGAAGCGGTCGAACGCGGGCTCGGGGGATGTGCGGGTCGGCATCGGTTGTTAGTTGACACGAGGAGTTGGAGTCTCGTCCAGGCGGGTTTTTCCGGGATCAGGCGGGACCTCGCGGTGTGGAACGGCGGAAATCGGCCATTTTTGGCCATGCGGCGCGGATCGGTACCGTCGCGGCGACTGTCTAGAGTCCCGGTTAATTTAGACGGTTCTCTGACAAGAGCGGTTAGAGTCCGCGCTGGCCGTTCAGAAGCTTCTTAGTGGCGGATTTGCGCCGTTTCAGCGTTCTCTGAGGGACCGGAAGCGCGCCTCGAACCGGGACAGAAGTGGGACTCAAGGTGCCCCAGTTCGGGAGGAAAATCGCGAACTGGGCACTCATTGATATTAAAGGGAAATACCGGGTCCAACGCGCCCGAAACGCATTACTGACTCGCATGAAAGTGGGCGCGTTCTTGTCAGCCTTCGCGGCCGACCGTGACGGTCCTCGACCTGGTGTACTTGCGTTCGCCGACCTCGATCCACGCCAGGGGACCCAGATGGATATTGCCGCCGTCCTTGAAGGTGACGCGATCGGCGAGGCCGTCCTTGAAGGCGTCAATCCGCGATCGCCGCCATCCGCCGTAGCGCCTGCGGCCGCACCACAGGCGGAAGACGGTGATGGGCGAACCGGCCACGGCGAGCTCCTCTGCGAGTCGGCTCACCGAGCTAGAATGTAGGATGAACGTCTGCAATCCAATCAGTCTGCCAAAGTGGCTAAAGGCACGAAGCGACCAATGCCCTTATTCTATCGTCCCAGGACTTGTTGGACTGAATTCCGACGGTGCGGCGCGTCCCTTCGTCATTGATCGCCACTAGATAGGCAACCGAGTCGATCGCCCAACCTTCAGCTCCAGCGAAGATCAGAACCTTCCGCTCTCCCCTAATCGACATTGGTAACGCGAGATCGGCTAGACCTACGCCGATACAGTACTCGAGTTCCAATGAGCTCTTATCACTCGCTTGGGTGGCGGGAGGCATCTTGCTCAACCGTTGCTGCAGATCCTCCGCGTACGCGGTCTTCGCCAAACCTACGGCTAGACTGGCAATCAAGGCGGTGATGACCTTCATGCACTATCCTTTCCTAGACCTTCTTCACGACTGCGACGACGCGACCGATGATATGAAGTTCGTCGTGCGCAACCGGATAATCGCTGACGTCCGGGTTGTCGGAGACCAGATGGACGCCGCCGTCAGGTAGAACTCGAACACGCTTGATCATCGCGATTGACCCTGCGTGCAGCGCCCAGAGCTGATCGCTAACCCTTACCATCTCCTGGCTGCGGTCGATCAGCACAAGGTCGCTCGGGTGAATCGTCGGAACCATAGAGTCGCCAATCCCGATCGCGAAATAGAGGCGGCTGGACGGCGCGCGCGTGAATTGTCGGATGAACGATCGGGGAAATCGCTCGATCGAAGTTGCGACCGAAGCGTCGTCCACGAAGGAGCCGCCCATGCCATAAGCTACATCTGAAACGACGACTTCGACGAGATCGTCGAGATCGCGATGCCTGGCGATGTCGTGGCCGTTGCCACTAGGCTCGGGATCGTCGGTCTCACCCACGAGGAATTCGACGGACGTATGCAGCTCGCGCGCAATCCGATGGAGATGTGCCGAACTGTGCGACTTGCCCGAGATGAGCGCAGATATTGTCGGCTGCTTCAGGCCGACTCGGCGCGCGAGCTCGGCCCCCGACATGTCGAGTGCCTTGAGACGGTCTCTGATCCGATCCCCCACCGTCATGCGAGCAACCTATAGAAAAGCGAATTGGCCCGCGCGTTAGAAGTGCCTGTTGACTTGATATAGGCATATCTATAGCACCTATAGGCATGCCGAACTCATCCACTCCCTTCGACGCGCTTGAAGAGCTCATTGCGAGAGCTGGCGGATCCCAGAGCGCGCTGGCGCGTGCATTAGAGGTCTCTCAGCCCACCGTCTGGCACTGGCTACGGTCGTCGAAGCGACTGCCTGCCGAATACGTGCTCACAGCGGAGAGGCTCTACGGCGTCTCCAGGCACGATCTGCGGCCGGACGTCTATCCACGCGATTACCCTCCTGCTCCCGAAGCCCGGAAGCCCGCGGATCATGTCAGCGCCGGCCGCGAGGCGCACCGTCTAAGTGGCGGTGCCAAATGAGCAGCCTATTCAGCTCTGTCGGCGTCAAGGTAAGCTGGTCGGGCGAAGTCAGGGACCAGTTCGGTCGCCGATTCTGGTCGATGGAATCGACGCAACTTGCGGGCCGCTGGGCAACCCTCATGCTCCCGAGTCGGGCGGACGACTTCGTCATCATCCAAGACGCGGCCGGCCGTGAGTTTCGCGCCGACCTGATCGCTGACCCCTTCATGCGGTCGAAAGCCGCGCAGGTCGAGGAAGCGAAGAGGCGGACATCAATCGTTCGCCGGCAGGCTGAACTGCTGGTCGATCTCATTGATCAGCGCCTCGAGGAACAACTCCGCGCCGGCAATTTCTTCTGCCGCCTCGCCGCCCATTTGCCGCCTGGCTTGTTCAAACGCCTCTTCCATCGTGCCGGGCAACCTCGTCTCGACAATGCGGAGATGTGCGCGGACCAGGTGCCGCTGCGCGTCGATGCGAGCCTCAAGTTGGCTCAAGCGATTTTCGAACATCCGCACGCGGTCCTCCAGGCTCGGCCCCATGTTGTGCCTCCAGTCTTGAGCAGCCCGATTCCTAGCGACGCCAAAGTGGCGGCGCACCGTCTAAATGGAGACGCGAAATGAGCGGCCGGTCACTGAAGGGTATCGGCGAGCGGGTTCCGAACGCGGACGAAGAGCTCCTCGACCAAGTCGTGGTATCCGACCCGATAGAGCACGGCGAGCTGGTTGAGGACGGTCAGAGCGGCGCCCTCGGGGGTGAGATGGAATTGCCCGCTGCAGGCGCGCAGCATGAAGTTGTTCTCGCCGCGGAAGACGAGGACGGTGCCGTCGAACCGACATCGGACGAACTCGATTCCGTCCGCTGGAACGACTTCCTCTCCAAACTCACGTCCCTCGACGGTCGTCAGTTCCGCGTCCGGCATACCCCTTCTCCTGCTGGTGTCGACAACCGCAGGATGACCGAAGCGGCCGCCCTTCGGCAAGCTCTGGCTGAGCGGAATGCGAAGGGCGGCCGCCGAGAGCGAGTGATTCTTGCCGCTTTGGCGGCGGCCGCTGCAGCCGGCGCCTTCGTCGTCAGCTCGCCCGCCTCCGCGCGGCAGAATCCGGGGCCGGACGGCTATGCCTTCGAGCGCAAGGAGTACACGCAGACACGGCTCGACGTGCGGATCGTCGAGCACGCGAGTTACCGCGAGCTGCTGGCGGCCATGCCGAACGGTGGCCCGCCCCGCGCGGTTCGCAAGGTCCAGGCCTGGTCGAACATCTCGCCGGACGGCTTCTGCGAGATCCACATCATCGACCAGTCGGTCAGCTACACGCCCGAGGCGATCGGGCACGAGCTGGCGCACTGCATCTATGGCCGGTGGCACGACTGATGGGCGCGCTGCTCAACCAGGCCATCCCCTCGAAACCCGGAGAATCTCAATGAGCAGGACGTGCCTGGTCGACCAATGCGGCAAGCCCGCGCTGGCGGCCCAATCGCTGTGTCTGAAGCACGGCGTGTTCACTCCGCAAGGCATGCGCGAGGACCTGCGCCGGGCCTGCAGCGATCGTCTCGGCATCGAGAACCGCATCCTGGACGGGAAGCCGGTGTCACCCGAGGACGCCGCCGCGGCCGAGTTCGTCGTGGCCCGGATGGAGGCGGCGGTCCGCGCCTGGTGGACGGTCGATTCTGCCCTGACCGAACCGAGGGTGCACGAGACCCCGACGAGGGCCGCGGCGTGACCGTTCGGCAAGTTCAAGGCGAGCGTGGGTCGCTCCTTTCCAACGCCGCGCTGTTCGAGGTCTCGCCGCTGCATGTCGACGAGGGTGAGCGGATCGGCTTCCTGCACGAAGACAAGGCTGCAGCCATCGGGCGGCTGATGGCCGTCGACGGCCAGCGGGACCCGATCAAGGTTGTTGCCAGCAACAACCCGGACAAGCCGTGGCGCCTGGTCACCGGGATGCACCGGCTGATCGGTGCGCGGATCGAAGCTATCACCGTCTGGGCGATCGAGGTTTCGGGCAAGCCCGAGGACCTCGCGGACCTCGAAGCGTCCGAGAACCTGCACCGCCGCCCGCTGGCGCCGATCGAGCGCGCCAAGTTCGTCCATGCGCTCTGCCAAGCCGCTCAAGAGCGGATCGCTCGTGAGCATGGCGAACTGAAGCAGCAGCAGCTGGCCGTTCGAGCCCGCTGGCAGCGCGTCAAGGGCGGCGAGTCCCGTGTCGAAGACGCGCTCGCCGAAGAGACCGGCGATACGAGTGACAAAATGTCGCGCGTATACGGCTGGGCCGATTCTGCGGCCGAAGCCCTGGGCCTCGACAAACGAACCATCTTCCGTTCCCTGGAGCTCTACCGCCTCGTCGTCGAGCCGTTTCCCGATCTGGCCGAGGACCTCTCGAAGCATCCTGTCGTCGGCGAGAACGCCGCCCAGCTGCGGCTGATCGCCCAGGTCAGGACAGAGGCCGAACGCCGCGCGGTGATCGAAGCCCTGCTGGCCGACGAGGAAATCGGCGCCGACGACGCGCGGATCCTGGCCGGCATCGATCGCCCGGCCGGCCCGGCGCCGGTCGCCTATCAGAAGCACTACAACGCCATCGAGGGCGGGTGGTCACGGCTCGGCCTCAGCGAAAAGCGCCGGTTCCTGCCGAAACTGGTCAGCCTGCTGACCCCGGAAATGAAGCGCGAGCTGCGCGACCGGCTCAACGAAGAGCTGGAGGCAGAGGCCGCCGATGCGCGGTGAAATCTCCTCCGGCAGCTACGACAAGCGGCACCCGTACGACTGGTACGTCGACCCGCAATGGGTCACCGAGCAGCTGATCCGGGCGGTCGGCTTCCGCGAGGAGCTGACGCACGGCGAGGCGATCTGGGACCCGAGCTGCGGGTTCGGCAACATTCCCTCGATGTTCGAGGGATGGGGCTTCGGCGGCCGCGTCTGGCTGTCCGACGTCGTGCGCAACGTCGACGGCAGCAACTTCGTCGAGCCGTTCGAGTTCTTCGCGGCCGACTTTCTCGAAGTCGAGCATGCGCCGGCGACCTGTTCGATCGTCTGCAACCCGCCCTACAGCTACCGCAAGGTCCAGCGCGTCCTCATTTCCGAGCTGTTCGCGCGGCACGCGCTGAAGCTGGTGGGTGAGTGCGGCGGGCGCCGCGTCTGCATGCTGCTGCCGAGCAAGTGGCTCGCCGGCCAGGCGCGCTATCGCCTGTTCACCGAGTTTCCGCCGCAGCTGGTGCTGCACCTGTGCCAGCGGCCCTCGATGCCGCCGGGCGACCGCATCGCGGCGATGGGCAACCGGGCCTTTCGTGGCGGGAGGGTCGATTACTGCTGGATCGTGTGGGACGTGACGCGGCCGACGGCGATCGGCGCGACGCGCACCGTTTGGCTGCCACCGCTCGGCGAGGCGGTGCGACCTGTGGAGGGGCTGGCCTGATGGCGGGCCCGGGCCAGAGCTACGCAGACCGGCTCGAGCCCGCGCTCGGCCGGACGACGCGCGGCGACGACGCCTGGGAATGGCAGCGTGCCTACGAGGATGCGCTGCGCTCGCTGCAGTCGCTGCCCGATCCGGCGCTGTTCGCGGTCTCGATCGACGCTCACCATCGCGAGGCGCTGCGCACCGCCTGGCGCAGCCGCGAAGGCTGGCGGGTACAGCCGGAGTACGTGCGCGAGCTGAGGCTGCTCGGCCTGGTCGAGGTGAGCGGCGATCCGCATCGGCCCGAAGCGCACGCCGAGACACGCAATTACCTGAGCGGCTTCGGCATGGCCGTGCGCCGGGTGGTGCTCCAGGCAGAGGACCTCGGCTGATGCGGCCGTCGACCTCGCCCCGCCAGATGCAGCTGCTGCGGTTCATCCGCGGCTACCAGCTGGCCAAAGGGTATTCGCCGAGCTTTCGCGAGATGGCCGAGGGAATCGGCCTCTCGCCGCGGGCCAAGGCACGGGTCTTCGACTTGCTGGCGAACCTGGAGAACCGCGGCCTGGTCCGCCGGCTCTACGGCCGGGCGCGCGCGGTCTACCTCGTGGCAAGACCTTCGATTCCGCGTGCGCCGGACGGTGCGCCGCTGTTCGAAGTGGTCAGCTTTCGGGAGGCGCGCTGATGCGTCGCGCCGACTTCGCCTCGGACGCCGAATACTACCGGGCGCACCGCAGGGCCTTCCTGCTGGCGCAGGAGCTGGGCTGTACGCCGGCCGAGGCGGAGCGGCGCATCAAGGCCGAGGAGGCGCGCCTGCGCGATATTGCCGCACAGCATCGGCTCGATGCCCGGCTGAATGCCCCGCTGGCGCCCGGCATGCCCGAGCTGCGCCATACCCCGGCGTGGGATGCGCCGTGGATGATGCAGGAGTGAGCGGCGTGGGACGGAAACACACGCGCCGCCACCGGCAGAATCTGCGCCCCGCGCCGTTCTCGATCACGCCTGCGATCGTGCGCGCCGTGTTGGAGCTGACGTCCCGGCCACAGCCGGCGCTGGTTCAGGTGCCGATCCTGCCCATCAAGCTCGTCGATCGGCCGCGCCGCTCCGAAGACCCGCGGCTCGCCATGGCCAACGACGACGACGGCTGCGCTCCGTCGCCGGCAAAACTGGACCTGAACAACGTGCCGAGCGCGATGGAGCGCCTGGCGGAGAGCTGGCGGCGGGAGAAGACCGATGGCTGAGGCCGCGCTCCCGATCATGCCGCTCGACGACACCGCCCGCGACGGCGAGCTGCGCGTGGTCGGCAACGGCGAGCACTTCGCGCTGGCGCGATTCACCGACGAGGGATGGAAGTTCAACAGCGGGCTCCCGCTCGATTTCGATCCCATCGGCTACTACCGCCCGAGGGCCGGCTGATGGCCGACGCGAGGCGCCTCTCGGTGCTCGGATACCGGTCGCAGGTCGATGCCTGCGTCGCGCTCGCGGACGCCGGCCTGACGCCCGCGGAGATCGGCGTGCGTATCGGCCGGGACGCCGGCCACGTGCGGGCCGCGCTTCGCGGGCGCAAGGCGGTGCCGAAGCCGCGCACGTTCACGCTCCCGCGGCACATCATCGAATGCCTCGGCAGCGCAGCGGCGGCGCGGGGAATCGAGCCCGTCGAGCTCGCCCGGCAACTGCTCGACACGATCGTCGAAGACGACCTGTTCGACGCTCTGCTCGGCGAGGCGGTTGCGCCGCAGCAAACCGGGGGCGCGGCCGATGGCTAAGGCGAAGCCGCACCCCGCCCAGCTGGGCTTCGTGTTCGATCCGCCGCCGCCGGCGACGGGAGCTGCGTGCCTGGCGGGAATCGAGCAGCGCATCTGCCGCACAGTCGGCACCATTCTCGCCAGCGACGGCCGCGCGCGCGCGGTGATCGCAGCCGAGATGAGCGAACTGCTCGACGAGACCGTGAGCAAGGAGATGCTCGACGCCTACGCCAGCCCGGCGCGCACCGAGCACAAGGTGCCGATGTGCCGCTTTCTGGCGCTGGTGGCGGTGACGGGCCGCCACGACCTGCTGGACCCGCTGCTGCGCGAGATCGGCGCGGCGCTGCTGGTCGGCGAGGAGGTGCACACCGTGCGGCTCGGCCACATCCGGCGGCAAATCCAACAATTGAGGGCGGAAGAACGGCGCATCGAGGGATCGGCGCCGCTCATCCGGACAGGGGGAATGAATGGCCAGTCGGGCAGTTGATCATGACGCTCCCGTACACCGCACGACCCGCGAGTGGTTCACGGCCGCCGAGCTCGCCGAGCTCGCGTTGCCGGGCCTGCCGGGCGACAAGCGGTCGATCAACCGCCGCGCGCAGGACGAGCGGTGGACTTCGCGCGCCGGCACCGACGGCAATTCGCTCGTGCGGCCGCGCGTGGGCCGGGGCGGCGGAGTCGAGTTCCATGTCACCCTGCTGCCCGGTGCCGCCCGGCTCGAGCTGGCCCGCCGCGGGATCACAGCCGACCGGCCGGCGCCCGAGCTGGTCGAAACCGACGAAGGCGGATGGCGCTGGTTCGACGCGCAGAGCGGCAAGATCAAGGCCGAGGCCGAACGCCGCCTGGCGATCGTCGGCGAGGTGGAGCTGCTCGAGAAAGCGGGCATGACGCGTACGGCAGCCATCGCCGCCGTCAGCTCGCGGCACGAGAGGGCCAAGACTGCCACCGTGTGGAACTGGCTCCGCTCGCTCGAGGGAGTGGCGCGCCATCATTGGCTGCCGGCGCTCGCGCCGCGGCATCGCGGTGGCGGACGCGAAGCCGAGATCGACGGGTTCGTGTGGAACCTGTTCAAGAGCGACTGGCTGCGGCCCGAATGCCCGACGCTGAGCAGCTGCTACGACCGGACGGTCGCTGCGGCGGCGCTGAGAGGGCTCTCAGTGCCCTCCGAGGCAGCCTTCAGGCGCAAGATCAAGCGGGAGCTGGACCCGGGCGTGGTGCTGCTCGCGCGCGGCGGCGCCGAGAAGGCCGTCCGCTCGATCCCCGACAACCGGCGCACGCTCGACAGCACCCACGCGATGGACCTGGTCAACATCGACGGCCACCAGTTCGACGTGTTCGTCGCCCGGCCCGAAGGCGGCAAGCCCGTCCGGCCGGTGCTGATCGCGATCCAGGACGTCTTCAGCCGCAAGATCCTCGCCTGGCGTCTCGACCTCAGCGAGAACGTGCTGGCCACTCGCCTTGCGTTCGCCGACCTGTTCGAGCGCTACGGCATCCCCAACCGCTGCTACCTCGACAACAGCCGCACGTTCGCCAGCAAGGCGCTGACGAGCGGCGCCGAGACGCGGTATCGCGGCAAGATCAAGGAGGAAGAGCCGGCGGGCCTGCTCGTCTCGCTCGGCATCCAGGTCCGCTTCGCGCAGATCTATCACGGCCAGTCGAAGCCGATCGAGCGCGCCTTCCGCGACATGAGCGACCGGATCGCCCGGCACCCGGCCTGCGCGGGCGCCTACACGGGTAACAGCCCGGTCAACAAGCCGGCGAACTACGGCAAGCGCGCGGTGCCGTGGGCCGAGTTCGAGCAGATTGTCGCCCAGGGCATCGCCGACCACAACGCGCGCCTGGGCCGCCGCACCGAGACGGCGCGCGGGCGCAGCTTCGACGAGACGTTCGCCGAGAGCTACGCCGCCTCGACGATCCGCAAGGCCGGGCCGGAACAGCTGCGCATGGCGCTGCTCGCCGCCGAGCAGAAGCGCGTCAACCGGCGCACCGGCGAGATCGATCTCTATGGCAACCGCTACTGGGCGCCCGAGTGCGGGCGGTATCTGGGCGAGCTGGTGACCGTGCGGTTCCACCCGGACAACCTGCACCGCGAGATCCACCTCTATGGCCGTGACGGCGGCTACCTGGCGCGGGCCGAGGTGATCCAGGACTTCGGCTTCGCCGAGCAGGCCGGCGCGATCTCGGCAGGCAAACGGCGCAAGAATGCGATGCGCCAGGTACGCGACGGGCTCGCGGCCGAACGGCTGCTCTCGGCCGAGGCGGTCGCCGAGCTGCAGGCGCCGATCGCCGAGCCCGAAATCCCCGCGGCGAGCGTGGTGCGGCCGGTCCGGCCGGCGATGACCACGCGAGGCGCGGCGGCACTGCGGCAGGCGCCGATCGTGAGCAGCGAGAGTGAGACGCGAATGTCCAACGCCCTGCGGCTGATCGTCGGAGGCGAGAAGTGAAGCGGCGCGCGGGGCCAGCGTAGGAACTGCCCCGCGCGCCATGTCCCAAGCGAGGAACAGGAGCACGAATATCATGAACGACCCCAAAGCACAGCCCATCGACATCGAGGAGCAGCGCGCCTGGATCAACGAGTACAAGCGCGACACGGGCCTCAGCTGGAACGAGATCGCCCGCCGCCTCGGGCAGGGTCGTCCGGGGCAGGACCTCAAGATGAGCACGCTCAGCCTTTTCGCCGGCAACAAGTACGCTGCACCCGGTGAGTGGATCGCCGAGGCGATCTTCAAGTTCCGCCAGACCCTCGCCTCGCAGGCGGCGCTTCGTAGCAAGGGCGTGGAAGTGCCCGGCTACTTCGACACCGAAACCAGCGGGCACCTGATCTATCGCCTCAGCTGGGCGCAGCGCGGCCGGATCGTGGTGTGCGCGCTGGCCGCCGGGCTCGGCAAAACCATCGCCGCGAAGCACTTCCAGGCCTGCAACGCCAGCGTGTTCCGCGTGACGATGAAGCCGTCGACTTCGGGCCTGTTCAACATGCAGCACGCCGTCCTGAAGAAGGGCCTGGGCGTGACGACCGCCTCAGGCAGCACCGAGAAGCTGTCCAGCCTGATCATGGATCGGGTCGAGAACCTGACGAACCCGCTGCTGATCGTCGACGAGGCGCAGCACCTTACCGTGAAGGCGATCGAGGAGATCCGCAGCTGGCACGACGAGACCGGCCTCGGCATCGCGCTGCTCGGCAACGAATCCGTGCAGCAGAAGCTCGACGGCGGGCGGCGTTCGCCCGAGTATGCGCAGATCTTCAGCCGCATCTCGCTGCACATGTCACGCTCGCTGCCTCTGGCGGCCGATGTCGAGGCCGTGCTCGAGGCGTGGCGCGTCGACGATCGGCGCGTGTGCGAGGAGATCCACCGCCTGGCGCTTCTGCCCGGCACGTTGCGCGGCGTCTCCCACGCCCTCGAGCTCGGCCATATGCTGGCCGCTGCAGAGCAGGAGCCGCTGGCGCTCAAGCACATCAAGGAAGCGTGGACTCAGCTGTCCTCGCGATCGGTGGCGGCATGAGGCGCGCGCCCATCGACTGGACGCGCTGCCACTTGTGCGGCGGCGAGCCCGAGGCGGATTCGCCGCGCGGCAGCCCGACTTGCGCCGAGTGCCGGCCGATCCGCGAGCACGTCGTCGCAATGAGCAACACGGAGCAGACATCGATCGCGAAGTGCCGCTGTGGCTGGCGATCGGAGGTGGCGTGGGAACACCGCGCGACCGTCCAGGAGGCCAAGGTCCGGCTGCACTGGCGCGACGTGATCCGGCGCAAGCGCGCCGAGTACGACGCCGAGTTCGGCGCCGGTGCCGCGGCGGCCGAGCTGGACGCGGCGATCGCCGGCGTATCGGCCTTCGTCTTCCTCTCCGGCGGCGCGATCGGCCTGCTGCTGCTCGCCGACATGATCGGGAGGACCGCATGACGAAGATCCTCAACATCGCCGAGCTGCGCAGCCGGGCGTTCGCGTTCGTCGTGCGCGAAACGGGCCTTTCCTACGTGGAGATCTGCAGCCACCGGCGCTCGTCGCACCTCGTGGCTGCGCGCGCGCTGATCGTGTGGATCGCCAGGACCTACGGGCCCGAATTCCTCAGCTTCCCGGAGCTGGGCCGCTGGCTCGGCGGCCGCGACCACACGACCATCATGCACATGTGGAACGTCGTCGTGCCGCGGCTGCGTGCCCACGACGCCGATTTTCGCCTGCTGTGCGAGCGCTTCGCCGGGCAGGCCGCAATGCAGCCGGAGACCGAGACATGTCACTAGCCGCCCACGCCCGGGCCGCGCGCCCGGCGCAGTTCGATCGCCTGACGCAGCATCGGCGGGCGATGATCGCCAAGGTCAATATCGCCCGTCACCAGCTGGCGATGGACGAGGACGATTATCGCCAGCTGCTGCTCGACACGACCGGGCGGCTGAGCCTGAAGGAGTGCGACGACCGCCAGCTCGAGGCGATGATCGCCAGGCTGAAGAGCAAGGGCTTCCAGCCCCTGCCGCGAAAGGGTGCCGCGCCCGCGGCGCAGCATCCGATGGCCAGGAAGGCGCGGGCGCTGTGGATCTCGCTGTTCCATCTTGGCGTGGTGCACAACCAGGCCGAGGAGGCGCTGGAGGCGTTCGCCAGGCGCCAGCTCGGCTGCGACCGCCTGGTCTGGGCGCGGCAGTCGGACGCGTTCAGGCTGGTCGAGGCGCTCAAGGCCATGGCCGAGCGTGCCGGGTGGCGCCAGCGCGGGATCGACGGCAAGAAGCTCTCGCCGCTCGTGCTCAAGTCGCACCTGTGTGAGGTCATCCTGGCCCGGCTGAAGGAGCTGGGCGTCGCGGCCGATGGCTGGTCGCTGGAGACGGCCGCGTTCCGGCTGTGCGGCATCGAGATAGGCCAGGCCGACCGACTGTTCGCGGCCGAGGAGCTGGACCGCCTGGCGGCCGCACTCGGCGCCCGGCTGCGCGAGGCGGTGCCGCATGCGGCGACGGCCGAGGACGACGCGAAATGAGCCGCCGCACGAAGACGATGCGCGACGTTCGAAGCGGTTGCTTCGTCTGCCACGGAACAGACGCGAAGTGGTGGGGGCCGCAGGCCCAAGGCACGGCGGCGCGCCACCATGATGCAACTGGTCACGAGACTTGGGCCGATGTGCTGATGTGCGTCCGCTACGGCGAAAGAGCATGAGCGCGCCCGACCTCAAACAGGCCCTGCGCGCCGTCGAGGCGCTCGGCCTGGCGCCGCTCGCCCGCGTCTACAACACCCAGCCCAAGAGCTATTTCGGCTCGGCTCAGGCTTACACGAAATGGACCGTGCGGCTGCGCGAGGCCGAGGCGCTGGCGGTGATGCAGCTGTCCGCACGGGGCGCCAGCATCGTCGAGGTGAGCGGCGCCACGCGCGTCCGACTGGCGGGCGTCGCAGCCTCGTCGACGGCGGGCCTGCAGGCCGCCCTCAGAAACTGGAAAGCGGGCGCCGAGAAGCGCCTCAAGGGAGAAGGAGCCCGCCGATGAAGCGCAGCCCCAAGCCGAGCCTTGCGCTCGTGTCGGTGATGATCAAGCCCGAGACGCTGGCGGACCGGCTCGCGCGCCGCGCCTATCGCCCGGTCTACCGGCCCGGCCAGGTCAACCCGTGCCCCGGCTGCGGCCGCAGCCAGTGGATCGTCGGCCGCACCAGCGCCGAATGCGCCTTCTGCGAAGCGCTGCTGCCGCTCTCGCCCGATGGGGGCGCGCAGTGAGCGCCCCTTCGACGCCGCTCAGGACAGGACCCGGCGTCTCCGATCATGCGCTGCTGCGCTTCCTCGAGCGTGCCGGCGGCCTCGATGTCGAGGAACTGCGCGCGCGGCTCGCCAACTCGCTGGCGCGCGCGCACCGGGCGGCGCTCACGCTCGACGCCGTGAACTACGTGATCAAGGCGGACGGCCTGGTCTACGTGGTGCGCGGCGAGACCGTCACCACGGTCCTCGAGGAGAGGGCCGGCTATACCGCCGCCAGGGCCATGAGAAACTGGTGAGCGAGCAGCTGACCGAAAGCCTCAAGGCCCTGCTCGGCGTCGAGGCCTTCGTCTCGCTCGCCGAGCGGTTCGGCGGGCGTCGGCTCTACGTGCCGCAGACGATCGGGCCTGATCACGAGATCGCCGCGGCGATCGGCGCCGAGGCCGCGACGAAGCTCATGCGCCGCTACTCGCTCGCCTTCATCCGCGTCCCCCTTGCCCGCGCGCTCCGGGCGCGCCATTACCGCGCCCGCGGTCTCTCGAACGGCGAGATCGCCAGCAGGCTCGGCCTCACCGAGACCGGCGTCGACAAGCTGTTCGCCCGCATGGACCGCCCGCCCGCCAAGGGCAGCGGCCAGCTCTCCCTCAATATCTGACGACAATGCGGCCGATGCCCGCCGTGGCGGGCATGCAACCGAGAGCCCCCGCACCGTAAGACCATGCCCTGACGCAATTTTCGGACCGGGGGTCCAAATGGGCAAGTGGTTCATCGCCGAATGGCGGGAAGCGTGGCGCTTCTCGTCGCTGTGGGTCGGCACTGTCGGCATGGGTGTGCTGATGGCGTGGAACATGATGCCGCCCGCGGTGCGCGCCGCGCTGCCCGACCGCGTCGAGCTGTTCGTGGGCCTGTTCCTGTGGCTGGCGCTGCTGCTCGCGCGGATCTGGCGCCAGCCCTGGTCGCAGGCGAAGATCGACGCCAAGCGGGCAGCTGCGCAGCCCGACGACTATAGCCACTGGAACGACCAGGCCCATGGCTGAGCCGGCATCCACCAGCGCCAGGAAAGGCGCCCTCGCCGCGGCGATCGCCGCGATCATCGCCGCCGTCGTCACCGTCGAGGGCGGTTACATCGATCATCCGGACGATCCGGGCGGCGCCACCAAGTACGGCGTCACCGAGGCCGTCGCGCGGGCGAACGGCTACCGCGGCGACATGCGCGACCTGACGTATGAGCAGGCCACCGGGATCTACGTGCAGCAATACGTCGAGAAGCCCGGCTTCGACGGCATCGTGGCCTACAGCCAGGCGCTCGGCGAGGAAATCACCGACAGCGGGGTCAACTTCGGCCCGCACCGGCCCGGCTGCTGGCTGCAGACCGCGCTCAACGCGCTCAACCGCCAGCAGCGCGACTATCCCGACCTCAGGGTGGACTGCGCGGTCGGGCCGGCGACGGTCGCCGCCTATGCGGCGCTGGCGAGCAAGCGCGGCGACCTGAAGGCGTGCGAGATGGTGCTGAAGCTGGTCGAAGCGCAGCAGGGCGCCGAGTATCTCCGGCTCGCGGCCGCCAACGACAGGCTCGAGCAGTTCATGGCGGGCTGGGCCGATCGCCGGCTCGGCAACGTGCCGATCGCGCATTGTGCGCGGGGCGGTGCCCGATGACCGTCGCCGATTATGTCCTCGCGATCGCCGGCCTGCTCGCGTGCCTCGCCTGGGCGGCGGTCTCCGGGCTGGTGTCACAGATCGATTCCTTCATGCCGGCGCCCGACAATACGAGCGCCCGGCTCGGCCGCGGCGGATGCCTCTCGCTGGTGCTGGCGCTCCTTGCGGGAGGTTATTTCGGCGGCGTTCTCTGGAACGGCGACTGGGGCTGGCTGCTGTGACCGGCATCCGCTTCTACGTCGGCCTGGGCGTGGGCCTAGCGTTCCTCCTGACGATCGCCTGGGCGCTGCGGCTCGAACAGCTGCGCGGCGACTGGCAGGGCAGGTTCAAAGCACTCGACGGGCAGGCGAACAGCGTGCTCGCGGCGGCGCGCGTCGCGGCCGACAATCCCCGCCTCACGTGGGGCGGTGTCGCCGGCCAGGTCTATGCACTCGGCGACGACAGGCGCGCCCTGACCGCGGCGATCGCGGCCCAGAACGTGGCGATCGACGACATGGCGCGCGAGGCTGTGCGGCTGCGCGCCGGCGCCGCCGAGCTGAAGCGCATCGCCGACCTCGCGCGGGCGCAGCGACAGAGCGCGCTCGACCGGCTGGCCGACATGGCGATCACGCCGGGCACGCGCGACGATTGCGAGCAGCTGCTGCGCGAGGCCGAGGAAGCGCTCGATCTGGTCTACGAGGCCGGGCTGTGATCCGCCGCTTCGCCATCGCCCTGGCGGCCGCGCTGGCGGGCTGCGCGAGCACGCCCGGTACGATCGTGCGCGACCGGCCGGTACCGGTGAACGTGCCCGTGCCGCAGCCTTGCGCCGGCGAGCGGCCGGCGAAGGTGCAGCCGTTGAAGGAGCGGGTGCCGCCGGCCGAGTGGGCGCAGCACGACGTGCGGCAGAAGGCCGCGCTGGTCGGGGGCCAGGGGCTCGATCGGCAAGCCTACGGCGAGCAGCTCGATGCGGCGACGGCCGGGTGTCCGGAAGTGGGAGGGGGCTGATGTTCAAGAAGTGCCTTGCCGTAGGGCTCGCGGCGCTGGCGATGTCATGGCCGGTGTCGTTCGCTCAGAGCGGCGGTCAGTTGGTCGAAGCCATCGAGCCCGAACGTCAGCGGCGCCCTGTGCGCCGCGTCTCCGTCGCGAGCTTGCCGGCGAAGTACCGCAACCGTCGCAAGGCAGGCAAGCCGAAGCGCCGTCCGAACCGCCTGCACATCTCGAGGCGGGTTCGTCGCCGGCATCGCAAGGCTGCATGATGGACGCGGGCGAGCGCCAGATCGAGGCCGCCGAGCGGTTCGTTGCGCTGGAGACGGATGCGGCGATCGCCGGCATTCGCGCTTCGCTGCGCGTGGAGAGCGACGGGCTCTGCAGCGACTGCGAGGAAGCGATCGACGCCCGCCGGCTGGCGGCTCTGCCCTCGGCCCAGCGTTGTATCGCCTGCCAGAAGAAGTTCGAAGGAGGACGCCTTGGAGGCCGCTAGCCAGTGGATCGCGCTGATCGCGCTGTTGGTCAGTATCGTCAACACCGTGGCCGTGTGGGTCAGCCGGCCGGGCAAGCTGGCAAAGGAGCGGCATGACGCGCTCAAGGAATGGGTCGACAAAACCGTCGATACGCTCAGCAAGGCGACGTCCGACAGCCTGAAGGCGCACGACCGGCGCATCCAGGCGGTCGAGGGCGATCAGAAGCACATGCCGACGACCGACGACTTCCACGAGCTGAGCAAGCAAGTCGCCGGGCTGGAAGCTTCGCTCAAGGCCCAGGTCGAAGGGCTCAGCCACACGGTACGCCGGATCGACGATTACCTCAGGGAAGAGAGCCGATGAGCTACGACGCGACGATCGCCGAGGACGCGCGGCTGTTCATCCTCAGAGAGCTGGCAGCGCAGACCGACGGCCGGCTCAACGAGCTGCTGCTCCAGCGCTTGCTGGAGGCGCGCTATGGCATCGCCCGATCGCGCGAATGGGTACAGACCCAGATGCGCAAGCTGGCCGAGCTCGGCGTGGTCGAGCTGGTCGAGGCGGCGTTCCTGGTCGCGCAGATCGGGCGCGCCGGGCGCGACCACCTGGCATCGCGCTCGATCGTTGCCGGCATCACGCGGCCTTCGGAGATCGATTGATGGCGAGCGCGGCTGACAGGCGCGAAGGTCGCGGCCGGCTTTCCTCGATCGACCTGCTCCCGGACGAAGCCGAGGAGGACGTGGTCTGGGCGCTCGAGCAGCTGCGCGACCACAAGCTGCCGCAGGTCATCATCCTGGTCGAGTTCAACGACCGCCTGGTGGCCAAGGGTATCAAGCCGATCAGCAAGTCGGCCTGGAACCGCTACGCGGTGCGCAAGGCGATCCAGTTCCGCCGGCTCGACGAGGGCCAGCGCATCGCCGGCGAGCTGGCCGCCTCGCTCGGCACGGACGGCGCCGATCAGATGACCGTGGCGATCGCCGAGATGCTCAAGCTGGCGATCTTCGAGCGGCTGGAGAACGGGGTCTCGGACCCGAAGGCGATGATGGAAATCGGGCGCGCCATCTCGTCGGCCGTGAGTGCGCAGAAGGCATCGGCCGAGCTTCGCCGCAAGCTCGAGGACAATGCGCTCGCCCGCGTGGGCAAGGCCATCGACAAGGCCGGCGAGGCTCTGGCCGGCGATCCGGCGCTCGCGTCCGATCCCGCCACGGTGCTGCAGAAGATCCGCGAGGACGTGTACGGGATCTTCGATCGGTCGTGACCCAGCCTGCAGTTCCTCTGTTCGGTTACCAGCGACGGTGGTTCCTCGACCGGAGGCGCTTCAAGCTCGGCAAGTTCGCGCGCCAGACCGGCAAGACGTTCACCACCACGCTGGAGATCGTCGACGACTGCTACGAGCACGCGCTGCAGGGCAAGCGCACCCGCTGGGTGATCCTCAGCCGCGGCGAGCGCCAGGCGCGCGAGGCGATGAACGAAGGGGTCAAGCTCCACGCGCAGGCCTACGGCATGGCGATCGAGGCGCAGGAGTTCGACTGGCGCGGCGAGAGCGGCAGCTACCGCGCGCTCGAGATCGAGCTGCCGCACGGCTCGAAGATCACGGCGCTGCCCTCCAACCCCGACACCGCCCGCGGCTTCAGCTCCAACGTGTTCCTCGACGAATTCGCGTTCCACAAGGATAGCGGCGCGATCTGGAAGGCCCTCTTCCCGGTCATCTCGGCCGGCTGGAAGCTGCGCGTCACCTCCACGCCGAACGGCAAGTCGGGCAAGTTCTACGAGCTCGACACAGCGCAGGACGATACCTGGTCGCGCCACATCGTCGATATCTACCAGGCGGTCGCCGATGGCCTGCCACGCGACATCGACGAGCTGCGCGCGGGCATCGCCGACGAGGACGCCTGGGCGCAGGAGTACGAACTGGTCTACCTCGACGAGGCGAGCGCGTGGCTGTCCTACGACCTGATCAGCTCGGTCGAGGACGAGAACGCCGGCATTCCGGAGCTCTACCAGGGCGGGCCATGCTTCGTCGGCCGCGACATCGGCCGGCGCCACGATCTCCACGTCATCTGGGTGTGGGAGCAGATCGGCGACGTGCTGTGGGAGCGCGAGCGGATCGAGCAGAAGCGCGCCACCTTCGCCGACATGGACGCCGCTTTCGACGAGGTCATGCTGCGCTACAATGTCGCGCGGGCCTGCATCGACCAGACCGGCATGGGCGAGAAGGTCGTCGAGGATGCGCAGCGCCGTTATGGCAGCCGGATCGAGGGGGTGCTGTTCACCGGTCCGAACAAGCTGATCATGGCCACCCGCGGCAAGGAGCACTTCGAAGACCGCCGCGTCCGCATAACCGAAGGCGACCCGGCCTTGCGGGCGGATCTGCACAAGCTGCGCAAGGTCGCCTCCGCCACGGGCGCACCGCGCTTCGTTGCCGATCGCGATGACGACCACGCCGACCGCACCTGGGCGGCCTTCCTCGGCATCCATGCGGCGGACAACGGCCTGCACAGTTACGGCTACGAACCGATCCACCGGCATCGGGGCGACGCCTATGACGGACGCGAGGACGACGACGAGCGCCGCTCCTGGTGGCGGCCGCCGCTCGGTTCCGGCCGGTACGCCGGAGGCTCGATTTGAGGCCCGTGGAGCGCCTTCAGGCCCTCCCACCGCGGAGTGACCACCCGACTGGCCTCTTAGAGCCGTTTAAACGGCGTTTTGGGGCATTTTCATTCCGAGGGGAGATCGTCTGATGTGGCCTATCGCTGCGCTGCTCGAGGCCGGGCGATGAGCGGCCTGGTCGATCGGTGGGGCAACCCGCTGCGCAAGGAGCTGCTGACCAGGGATGTGGCGGGCCCGACGCTTGCCGGCGTCCGCCAGCCTGTCTCCGGCTATCCGGGCGACGGCCTGACGCCGGTGCGCCTGGCGAGGATCCTGCGCGACGCCGATCAGAATGATCCGCTTGCCTACTTCGAGCTCGCCGAGCAGATCGAGGAGCGCGACCTGCACTACGTTGGCGTGCTCGGCACCCGCAAGCGCAGCGTCAGCCAGGTTGATGTGACCGTCGAGGCCGCATCGGAGAGCGCCGAGGACGAGCGCCGCGCCGAAATGGTACGTGAGTGGCTCAAACGCGACGAGCTCGCCGACGAGACCTTCGACATCCTCGACGCGATCGGCAAGGGCGTCAGCTGGTGCGAGATCGTCTGGGACACGAGCTCCGGGCAGTACCGGCCCGATCGGCTCGAATGGCGCGACCCGCGCTGGTTCAACTTCGACCGCGATGGCACCACGCCGCTGCTGCGCGGCGGTGAGGAGGGCAACGCCCAGGACGCGCCGCTGCCGGCGTTCAAGTTCATCCGCCTGACGATCAAGGCCAAGTCCGGCCTGCCGATCCGCTCCGGCCTCGCGCGCCTCGCCGCCTGGAGCTGGATGTTCAAGGCCTACGCCCAGCGCGACTGGGCGATCTTCACCCAGACCTACGGGCAGCCGGTCCGCATCGGCCGGTATCACTCCGGCGCGTCGAAGGAGGACCGGGATACGCTGTACCGGGCGGTAGCCAACATCGCCGGCGACTGCGCGGCGATCGTGCCCGAGGAGATGAAGATCGAGTTCATCGAATCGAAGAACGTCACCGCGGGCTCCGACCTCTACGAGAAGCGCGCCGACTGGCTCGACCGGCAGATCTCGAAGGCGGTACTCGGCCAGACCAACACCACCGACGCCCAGGCAGGCGGTCTCGGTTCCGGCCAGGCCAATGTCCACAACGATGTCCGCGAAGATATCGAGACGGCCGACTGCAAGGCGCTCTCGGCCGTGCTCAACCGCGACCTGATCCGGCCGTGGATGGATCTCGAGTTCGGACCCGGCGATGCCTACCCGCGCGTGGTGATCGCGCGGCCAAAGCAGGAAGACCTCAAGCTGCTGTCTGACAGCCTCGCCCAGCTGGTGCCGATCGGCCTGCGCGTCAGCCAGTCCGAGATCCGCGACAAGTTCGGGCTCGGCGAGCCGGGCGACGGCGACGAGGTGCTGTCGCGAGCGCCGGCCGCATCGCCGACCGCCGAGCCGCCGATCGGCGCCAGGCCCGGCGAGAAGCCCAGCTTGTCGCTGCACCAGCGCGAGAAAGTGGACAACCACCCGGCCGAGCTGATCGCGCGCCAGCTGGCCGAGCTCGGCGTGCCGGCGGTCGAGGCGATGGCCGGCTCGATCGAGACCATGCTCGAGCGCGCGAACGACATGGGCGAGTTCCGCGCCATGCTATCGGCCGCCTACGGCGAGCTCGACAGCAGCGAGCTTGCGGCCCTGCTCGCCGGCGGGATGCTCGCCGCTCATGCCGCCGGCCGGAGCGACCTGGTCGACGAGAGCAAGTAATGGGGCGGCTCAGCTGCCACCGCCTCGTGGTCGAACTGGCCGCGCCGCTGCTCGAGCAGGCAATGCCGATCGGCGGCGGAGCCCTGCCTGACGTGGTGCTCGGCTGGCGGGACAGCTGCGGCCGCATTCGTCGCGTACGGGCCGACTATCCGAACGGCTGGCGCCTCGACCTTCGCGTCAACACCAGGGGCGAGATCACGAGCCACCACGGCTCGATCCGCCTCAGGGGCAAGGTTCGCGGCCGTGCCTGATCATCCCAGCAGCGAGCTCCAGGGCGTCTTCGGCCGTCCGTTCACCGAGCAGGTGGCGTTCTTCCGCCGCAAGCTAAAGAACCTGGTGCCGACGCAGCGGTGGGACGACATCGAGCGCGAGGCGCACGACAGCGCGTTCATGGTTGCCGGTGCCGCCAAGGCGGACCTGCTGACCGATCTTGCGGCCGCCGTCGACAAGGCGATCGCCGAAGGCCGCGGGCTGGAGGAGTTCCGCCGCGACTTCCGCGCGATCGTCGCCAGGAACGGCTGGACTGGCTGGACCGGCGAAGGCAGCGTGCGGGGGGAAGCCTGGAGAGTGGGCGTGATCTACCGCACCAATTCCTACACCAGCTACGCGGCCGGTCGCCTGGCACAGCTCAAGGCGGGCAACTTCAAATTCTGGGTCTATCGCCACGGTGGGAGCCTCGAGCCTCGACCCGAGCACCTCTCCTGGGACGGCCTGGTCCTGCCGCCCGAGCATGCTTTCTGGGCGACGCACTACCCGCCTTCGGACTGGGGTTGCAGCTGCTACGTGGTCGGCGCTCGCTCCGAAGCTGGCGCCAGGCGGCTTGGCGGCGATCCCGCGAAGACGCTACCGGAGAACTGGCGGACGATCGACCCGAAGACCGGCGCGCCGATCGGCATCGGGCGAGGCTGGAACTATGCGCCTGGCGCCAGTGTCTCGAAGGAAGTGCAAGCGCTCGCCGGCAAGGTCCGGCATTGGGACTACGCGGTCGCCAAGGCGTTCATGGACGAGCTGCCGCCCGAGCGGGCGGACGAGCTGGCCCAGGCCTATCGCGCCCTGCCGTCGACGGCCGACGATGCGCGGCGCTACGCGCAGCGAGTCTACGAGCCCAAGCCCGATCTTCCCGAACTGCCGCCGGTTCGGACGATGGGCCGGCTCAGCCAGGCGCACGCCGCCGAGATCCGGAAAGGCGGCGGCTTCGACGCCGAAGGCTTCGACTTCGCGCTCGCCCTCGACGAGCTGGCGCACGTGCGCGACGAGCACGGCAGCGCCCCGATCGAGCGGGCGCGCGGCCAGCGCGCGATCACGGCCGCCGACTTCGCGCGCCTTCCGGCCCTGCTCAATGCCGGCCTGCCGCGCTTCGTCGGCATGTCGCGCGGCCACAACCAGCCGGTGTTCGAAATCGTCCAGACGATCGGCCGCGAGGAGTACGCGACCAGGTGGGAGCTGTGGCGGCGCCGGCGTTCGCTGGTGCTGCTCAACTTCTTCGTGCGGACGGGGCAGCGGACCTGACCGCCTCCCCGATACGTCCGTAGCGTTTCAGGCGATGAACCCGCAGGTGGATGCGGCCAGGA
>Ga0255338_1002985_pt1 | contig 22000 bp, 20 predicted proteins | sample MeOH1_35cm_T4_19_FD_203715 | JGI IMG/M metagenome (GOLD analysis project Ga0255338, IMG submission 203715) | Sandy soil microbial communities from University of British Columbia, Vancouver, Canada - MeOH1_35cm_T4_195 | ecosystem: Engineered > Artificial ecosystem > Sand microcosm > Unclassified ...
AGTGCCGTTGCTGTGGAGCATGATCGGACATCAGGGCTGTTCCGATACCGATCAGCGCATTGCCTTGATGCAGCGCTATCTGGCCCTGTTTCCCGCTGCTTCAATCGAACTGCTGCTCGCCGACCGCAAGTTCATCGGCGCACAGTGGATGGATTTCCTCAATGAAAACAATATTCCCTTTGCGATCCGCCTGAAGGAAGACATGACCGTCAACCTGGCTAACGGCACAACATGGTCGTTCCGCACGCTCTTGCGGCGAAAGCGGGAGGGCGGAACGGCAATATGGGAAGGGCGGCTCAATGGAACGACAGGCGCCACCAGCCAGCCACTGCGGATCGCCGCAAAACGCTTGGCCGACAAGCAGGTTGATCGTCGCGACCAACCAGCCGGAGGCAAGGCAGGCTCTCAATCTCTACCGCAGGCGCTGGGGCATCGAATGCCTCTTCGGTGACGCCAAAACCCGCGGTCTCAACCTGGAAGACACCCGCATCAGAAACCCACGCAAGCTCGACTGTCTGCTCGTCGTCGTCACCCTCGCTATAATCTGGGCATATCGATGCGCCACCCGCGCCATGGGCATGAAAGCCATCCCGCGCAAAACCCATGGGCGACGCCAAAAATCATGGTTCCGGCTCGGCTTCGACAGCCTCAGGCAATGGATTATCAACGATCAACCCAAAGCCGGCTCCGCATGGAGCGACGCCGCTCCCATACGGCTACTCATTCCGCTCCATTCCCGATGAGTCGTGTACGGTGGCCAGCGGGGTGATGTAGCGCTTAACGTTATCAGTTGGTTAATGAAAGGGGGGAGGGACCTCGCATACTTTTGCCAAGTCGTAGACTGAGCCCCGCGCCGCAGAGCCAAAGTATCACGGTCAGGATGACCACTGGGAGATAATCGCCAGTCCAGTCGAACACGGCCGCGAAGAACAGGCCGCCCAGCGCGCTAAACCCCCCTGTGAAAATGTTTATCAAGCTATAAACCTTGGCAAATCCATCCCTGTCGAACAGCCGCAGTGTAAAAAACGCCGGAAAGTCCGCTTCGGCGCCATGGCCCCATCCAAGCAATAACGCAGCCAGAAAGGCTGCGGCAGGCGGAAGGGCGCTGACGAGGACGAAAAAAAGAATCGCCGCGCCTATAGCTGTGAACAACATGCATATCGCAGCCACTCTTGCCGGGTCGAAACGGTCGAGCATCAGACCAATTATGATCCTGCCGGCACCAATAGATATCGCGTAGAGCGAAAGCAAAGTCGCTGCGACAGATGTTCCCAAGCCCGCTTCGACGAACATCGGATAGAGATGGCCGATCATACCTCCCAGACAGAATGTTCCGCAAGCTAACGCGGCGGAGAGTAGCCAGAACCGGCTCGATCTCAGGACGTCCGAGGCGACGCGCTGACTTTTCGGTGAATGGTCGGGCGAAGGCGGCGAAGGCAGAGCGCTATTGGGCTTGAAAGTGACGATCAGAATAGGCAGGCCTATCAACGCGACGAGCGCTGCGCTCACACCATAACCAGCCCGCCAGCCATGGCTGACGATGACGGCGCTCAACAGGGGAATGACCAGGGCCGAGACGAGTGATACCCCGCTCATCGTGATGCCGAAAGCCAATCCCGCCGATTTATGAAAGATCAGCGAAACGCTTTTGCAGAAGGTCATTGACGAGGTGATGGTCCCCGCCACGACGAAGATTGCGGTGATCGAATAGTAAGTGACGATGCCGGGAGGCAACACCGTTAGCAATGCATAGGCGACAATCAGCATGGCATAGCCGACGATTGCGCCACGCCGCGGTCCGTATCGATCAATATATGGCGCGGCTAAAGGCGAAAGAAACGCAACCATGAGCATGGCTACCGTCCCAACCATCACGGCAGTCCGGGGCAGACCAAGCTCTTTTTGAAGCGGGATGACGAACAAGCCCGCCGACATGAAGAACATGTTGAAGCCCATGCCGTTGCCGACGAAAGCCGAAGCGACGATCTTCCAGCCTTTGCGCCATTCGTCGCCTGCGGTCGGCTGAGTTGAGCTGGTCGCCACCTCGGCTTGGACTTCCTTCTGATCGTGAGGAACGTAGTTCACGCAGGGTTGTCCGACCGGAACGGCAAGGATTGCAATGAACGTCCAAACATAAAGTCTATTCTCACGGTGGTGCGATCAGGCAAGTTTCTCGAAGAGCGGCTGCGCGGTGGGCGGCACCGATCTCAGGGGATAAGCAAGGGCTTGCAGGCTTGATCCAGAGCCCCACGAAATGGATTCCGCGAGGTTCCGGCGCAACAAAAGCATCGTTTCATGCTCGTCGGTGACCGATACGCCGCCCTGCAATTCATGAGCGCGACGCAATAATTCGCCGGTCTTTTCGGCAACCCATGCTTTGGTTTCTGCTGCCCACGCGAGCATGTCAGGCTGCCCTTGTGCATATCGCCACCCGGTTTCGAAAGTCATAAGACGGGCCGCGTCAAGATTTATGCGCGAGTTGGCTATGTGGTGCTGCACTGCCTGAAAGGCGCCGAGAGGCTGGCCGAACTGATGCCGTTCGATGACGTGAGCGGTGACGATTTCCAATGCCCATTCAGCCCCGCCGACGAGGATTGCCGACTGGACCATGAACACCCTCGTCAGCATCTCGCGCAGAATCGCTTCGCATTCGGCGCCTGACGAGAGGACGTTCTCGTCCGAAATCTCGCAATCGAATGTGACTACGTAGAGTGGCTCTCCGGCAACCGTATCCAGTGCGGACAGGGTTACGCCGGGGTCGTTTACGGCCACCTGCAAAAGTACCAAATCGCCCTCTTCGTTGCATGCCGAAACCAGCAAGTCGGATGCCTGTTGCGCGAACGAGATCGCGCATTTCGTACCCTGCAGACGGCCCTTGGCGAACGTGACCTTCGGCTGCAGCGTGCCGGATAGACTTCCTTCTGCTTCGGCGAGCGCCATCGCGATGATCGAATTTCCGGAACGAACGGCACTGGCCGCTTCCTCACGATTGGACCGCTCAAGGCAATAAGCCGCAGCGACGGCCGAGGTCAGAAAGGGAACGGAGATAACGCTACGACCAAGTTCGATGGCGAAGGCAAGAAGATATTCCAATGGCTCGAGATCACCTGTGGTGATGTCGGCCAGTTCGAGCATGCCGGCTTCGGCCAGGCGGTCATATGCGCCCGCGAGCCACTGGCCATGCCATTGCGAGCGTCGATCTTCGATCAAATGAGCGCTGAACAGGCGCCGAGCAGAATCGGCGACCATTGTCTGGCCCTCGTTAGGGAGAAGCTGCATCCTGACTTCCTTCCGTTCGGCTAGATTCCTACCGACGGCGCGCGATTCGCGCCGCCTCGTTCTGCGCCGGCAAAACCTTGGCTCATTCTTGCTTGAGCCGAATGCTATCTAATTTATGATAACTATCGCCATGTCAACTGCTGTTAGAGTGGCCTTTCCAAATCGAGCGCGACCATCGAAAGCTCTGTATATTCTTCGGCTAACGCACTGAATCCGGACCTCTTCTGGCGAACGTTGACAAGCTTAATTAATGCATATAATTCCAAAAAGGTTGAGCCAGCGTTGGCTTTTCGATATGCGGTCGGATAGATTTGCAGGCGATTGTCTGCATATATAGGGATGGGGAGCTGATGGAATTTATTAACCTTGGACGCAGCGGCCTCAGGGTTAGCCGGCTTTGCCTTGGGTGCATGGGCTTCGGCTCGTCCGGCGAGGGTAATCAAGCTTGGGCTCTCAGCTACGACGACGCTCTTCCGGTCGCCCGTAAGGCGGTGGAAGCGGGCATTAATTTCTTCGACACCGCGAACGTCTATTCTGCGGGAGCCAGCGAAGAAGTCACGGGGCGAATCGTAAGGGAACTGCTCCCGCGCGACGAGGCGGTGATCGCAACAAAGGTCGGTCTGTCGAACGCGCCCGATCCCCACGATGACACCCCAAACCGCAGTGGCCTATCGCGCAAGCATATTATGGCGCAGCTTGATCGGAGCCTGGAACGGCTCGGTGTCGATCACATCGATCTTTACATCGTTCACCGGTTCGACCACCGCACCCCGATCGAAGAAACGATGCGTGCGCTCGACGATGCGGTTCGTTCGGGAAAGGTGCGCTATATCGGTGCGTCGAGCATGCATGCCCACGAGTTCGTGCAGATGCAGGAAGCTGTCCGCGCTGCGGGTCTCGAACGGTTCGTTTCCATGCAGAACTTCTATAATCTCGCATGGCGGGAAGAGGATCGGACGATGAATGCCTATTGTCGCCAGACAGGCGTCGCGCTGACCCCGTGGTCGCCACTGGGCTTCGGCTTTCTGGCGCGCGATTGGCGCAAAACTGACCGCATGGATTCGGAGCGCGGACGCCGCTCGGTTGCATCTTCAAGGTCAGTCGTGAACATTTTCGGTTCCGACGAGGACTATGCGGTGGTCGATGCGCTGCAAGAAGTCGCGGACGAGCTGGGCAGGTCGATGGCGCAGGTGGCGCTCGCCTGGTTGTTGCAAAGGCCCGGCATTACTTCTCCGGTATTCGGCGCGACGAAGCCACAGCATGTGGCCGACGCAGTGGCGGCGGTAGACCTGAAGCTCGATGCGAATCAGCTCGAACGTCTCGACAATGCCTATACCTGGGTAAGGCAATTGGGCTTTTATCAGTAAGTTTTTACCAGAATCAGATCGGGACGAGCGAAACGATGGAATTCACATATTCACAGGAAGATCAGGCGATTCGTCGTGAAGTGCGGAATTTCCTGGACGCGAACTGGCCCCAGGAGTGCCGCGCATACCGGATCAACGACATGATCGCGCGCGATCTTCCAGGGTTGGAGCGCAACACTGCCAACATCACGCCCGAAGAAGTACGCGCATTTTATCGGAAGCTTGGCGACGCGGGCATCCTCGGCATCGGGTTCCCAGAGGAATATGGCGGGCGTGGCGGCGGTCATCTTGCGCGCTATATCGTGCAGTCGGAGTTGAGTGCAGCGGGCGCCCCTTATCCGAATGTGGCAATAACGATGGTCGCGCCGATCTTCATGACGATCGGAAGTACATCGTTCCTTGAGGAGTACCTGCCGCCGCTGATTGCCGGGGAAGTCGAATATTGCGTCGGGTACACCGAGCCTTCAGCGGGAACCGATCTTGCATCGCTGAAAACGAAAGCGGAGCGCGACGGAAATCACTTCGTTATCAATGGCCAAAAGATCTTCAGTTCGACGGCCCATTATGCCGACTATTATTTCCTTGCGACGAGGACCGACCCCGACGCCCCGAAGCATAAGGGCATCTCGCTTTTCCTGCTCGACATGAAACAGCCGGGAATCACGATCAACCCGCTTATCACCAATTCAGGCGTCAGGACCAACATCGTGTTCCTCGACAACGTGCGGGTGCCCGCTACTTGCCTACTCGGTAATGAAAACGAGGGATGGCGATATCTGACCGAGGCTCTAGCCTTCGAGCGCTATGCGTCGATGGCATCCTCGCCGCTCGTTTGCGCATATAACGAATTGGCCAAGCTGAGGGAAGGACCTATCTCCGGCGAGGACGCAGCGAAACTCGCCAAAATACGCGCTGATACGCGCGCGGCCGACCTATTGAGCCTCAATGCGGCGTGGACCGCAAATGACGGACGTCCGCCGATCGTTGAGGCTGCGGCGGCGAAGGTCAATGTGTCCGAAGTGCGTTTGGCGTTGAGCAGGCTGGCGCTGGAGATGCTTGGTCCGAACGCGCTGCTCACCGAATATAATCCGCAAGCGCCCGCGGGCGGGCAGTTCGACCTGATGTACCGACATTCGGTCATCAACCTGTTCACTGCCGGGGCGAACGATGTTCAACGCGATACGATAGCTACTGTCGGCCAGGGTCTCCCGCGCAGCCGCAAGTCCAGCCGCAACGTCGCGGTTGAGAAAAGCGCATAGCAACGCGGTGCGGCGGACCAGTGAACGGTAATGCAGAAGGCGACTTTAATGACCGATGATATTGTGATGGAACGAGCGGATGTTAGACAACGACGATCGCTCTATCGTGGGGATGACCTGCGGCCGTTGATCGCCCCCAACTCTATAGCTGTTATCGGTGCTTCCCAGCGCGCGAACAGCTTTGGGGCGCGCGCGCTGGCCAATGCGGTGGCGGCGAACCTTGCCGGGCCGGTAGGTGCAGTCAACCCGAAGTACGACGAATTGCAAGGCGCACCGTGCTGGCGTTCGATCGCCGATATTCCGGGCACTGTCGACTGCGCTATCATCGTCGTTCCAGCCGCAGGGGTGCTCGAGGCCGCCCGCGAAGTCATCGAGACGGGCAAAGCGCGCAGCGTGATGATCTTTTCTTCCGGCCTCGGCGAAGCGGGTGGATCCGGAGCGGACGCGGAGGAAAAGCTCGCGCAGCTGGCCGCTGAATATCGCGTTCCCATTTGCGGACCAAACACCGTAGGCGTGTTGAATTTCGCTGATCGCCGCGCGGTTTCATTCCTTACCGATGCTGACATGGACCTGATTGCGCCCGGTGGCTTCGGCATCGTATCGCAAAGCGCGGGAATCGGGGTCGCCCTGTCACATGCGCGACGCACCGGAATGCGCATGTCGCATGCGCTTCTGGCGGGCAATTCGGCTGACATCACCGTGCTCGATCTCGCAGCTTATCTGATCGACCAGCCGGAAGTGCGCGCAGTGGCCATGGCGATCGAGGGTCTTGACGATCCGCGAGGGTTGATCGAACTCGGCGATATTGCGCGCCGGGCGGGCAAGGCCATCGTCGTGCTCAAGACTGGCCGCAGCAATACTGCCGCCGCGGTGGTGCAGTCGCACACTGGCAGCCTGATCGGTGCCTACGAACTTTACGAAGCGGTGTTCGAGCGCGCGGGCATGATCGCGGTCGAAACGATTGAGGAACTGCTCGAACTCGGCAATTTTTTCGCAAAAGTGTCGCCAGCAACCAAACGCGGTGTTGGCGTCCTGACCAATTCAGGCGGTGCGGCGGTCATGGCCGCCGACCACGCTGACGAATTTGCCGTTGCCTTACCCGCGCCTGCGGAGGCTACGATCGAAAGCCTTGCCAAGCTTGCACCGGACTTCGCGGCGATCTCCAATCCCGCGGATCTTACTGCAAATATGTCGCAGGACTGGTCATTGCTGACGCGCGCCATTACGGCCTTCGCGACGGACCCTTCCTATGCCGCTGTCGTGGTCCCCGTTCCCGCGCCCGATTTAACTGAAACATATGCCGACCGGCCCAGGGCCATCGCAGCAGCGGCGGAACGATGCGGCATTCCCCTGTGTGTCGTATGGCTTAGCGGATGGCGGGAATCGCCAGCGTCACGCCTGCTTGACGAAGACGAGAACATCATCATGTTCCGTTCGATGAAGCGGTGCATGCAGGCGCTCTCCGCGTGGATCGGGTGGTCGGACTGGCTGACGAGCGAACAGGCCGCCCCTGAAGTTCTTGCCGTTACACAGGCGCGGGCAGTGTCCGAAATCATCGACGCGGCGATTGCCGAGGCGCGTCCGGGCGTGGATTTCGTGCTCGACGAGGTCCGTTCACGCGAAGTGCTGGCGATCATCGGCATACCCAATGCGCGCGGCGCGGTGGCTGGGGATGCCGACGAGGCGGAGCGTGCGGCAGCAGACATCGGCTATCCGGTGGTGTTGAAGGCTGTGGTGCCCGGTCTGGCGCACAAGAGTGACGTCGGCGCGGTCAAGCTAAACCTGGCCGATGGTGCCGCCGTGCGGGCGGCCTGCGCACAAATGCAGTCCTCGCTAGTCGAACATCGCATTTGCGATGAAATCGATCAGTTTCTCGTTTGCCGGATGGAGCCGCCGGGCTTTGAGGCGATTGTCGGCGCATCACGCGACACACTCTTCGGCCCCACGGTCGCCTGCGGCGCAGGCGGCACGGCGGTGGAGCAGCTGAAGGACGTGGTGCTAAGGCTCGCGCCGACTAACCGCGCCGAGATGCGCAGGCAGCTGGAGAATCTGAAGGTCTGGAACGCGATCGCCGGCGGACGCGGCGCGAAGGCGCGCGATGTCGATGCGTTGGCCGCTGCGGCGGTCGCGGTTGGTGGTCTTATGGCCGCCGACGAACGGATCACCGAGATCGACGTTAATCCCCTGCTCGTCCGACACGCCGGAGAAGGCATTGTCGCTCTTGACGCATTGTTGACAATCGCGAACGGAGTAACGGCAGATGGATGATCGCAAACAGCCGCAGGAGGCATGGCCAGGACGGTGGGAGAGTATTCGCGTGCGCCGGGCCGACGGCGTCACCGAACTGACGCTTCACACCGGTGGCGGTCCGCTGGTCTGGAGTGCGACGGCGCATCGCGAGCTGCCTGAGGCGCTGCTGGCTATCGATGCCGACCCCGACAGCAAGGTGTTGATCCTGAGCGGAACGGGGGAAAGCTTTTGTGATGCGATCGATCTGCCTAGCTTTTACCGCCCCGACGCCGACTGGGCACACACCTGGTACGAAGGGCGCAAAATGCTCGAACTGCTGGTCGGCCTGAACATCCCGATCGTGAGCGTAGTCAATGGCCCGGCGCGGATTCACGCCGAAATAGGGGTACTGGCCGAAGCGGTCCTGGCTGCCCCCGATACGGTGTTCGCCGATCTTGCCCATTTTACCCGTGGGGCAACACCGGGTGATGGGGTGCATGCAGTCTGGCCAAAGCTGCTTGGACCCACCCGCGGGCGCTACTTCCTTTTGACGGGTACTGACATCGACGCGCAAGAAGCGCTACGCATCGGTTTCGTACACGAAATTCACGAACGCGACGCGCTGAACGACCGCGCTTGGCACCTCGCGCGCAAGATGGCCGAGGTTTCGCGCGCGACGCTCCAATACACCAAGATGGCACTTTCGTTCGATCTGCGCCGTCACTTTATCGAGGATCTCAGCCACGGCCTTGCCCTACAGGGGCAGGGGTTCGGCGCGCGCAAGGCGGTATTAAGAACGAAGGACGATTGATCAGCATGGCAATTTTCCCCGAAGCCGATGATCTGAAGCCGATCTGTGAAGGTATTTCCGACTTTATCGACGCCGAAGTCATCTCGCGCCACGAAAAATATCCCGATCTCGGCAACCCGGCCAAGGTCTATGATGAGACTGGCGCTTATCGCCCATGGGTTAAGGATCTGATTCGCGAGGTTCGTGTCGCATCCGCGCAGGCCGGCTATTACGCTATGAATGTGCCGGAGGAACTGGGCGGTAGCGGACTGGGCTTCCTCGCCCATTTCCTAGGGTTCGAGCGGATCTTCCATCGTTGCGGTGGGAAGTACTGGCTTGGCCACAGCATGATCGCGCATTGGGCGAAGGGGCCTAGCCTGATCTTGTCGCAAAGTTCGGCGAAAGCCCGCGAGGAGATCATTCCACAGTTGGTGTCGGGCGAGAAATCGATGTGTTTCGCGTTGTCCGAACCGGGTGCCGGGTCGGACGCCACGCAGATTAAGACTTCGGCGAAAAAGGACGGTGACGGTTGGATTCTCAATGGCGAGAAGATCTGGATCACCAACGGACCCTATGCCGAATACGCAGTGGTGTTCGCGGTGACCGATCAGGATGCCGCCCGCAAGCGGCAGGGCGGGATCAGCGCATTCATGGTTCCAACCTCTTCCCCCGGATTTCGGGTGGAAAGCTTGATCAATATGTGGGGTCAAGTCGGTACTGACGAAGGCATTCTCGTTTTCGAGGACGTGCGGCTGGAACAGCATCAGTTGCTCGGCGAACTAGGTAAGGGCTTTCGCATTGCGATGCTCGGCGTCGGCATGGGCAGGCTTTATAATGCCGCATGGGGCGTGGGCGCGGGCCGATGGGCTATCGAGATGGCAGTCGAACACGCCAAGCAGCGCGAAACATTTGGCAAGCCGATCGCGTCATACCAATCCGTCCTGTTTCCACTCGCCGAAAGCATGACCGAACTGCACGGCGCCAAGCTGGCGGCCATGAACGTAGCGCAGTTGCTCGACAGCGGCGACAGGGCGCCCAAAGAACTCGCCATGGCCAAGCTGCTGGCGGTGGACGCCGGGCTCAAGGCTGTCGATCGGGCGATGCAGGTCCATGGTGCGATGGGTTTTACCAACGAGATGCACCTGACCGAGGCGTTCATCTATCTGCGCAAGGTCTGTGTTGCCGACGGTTCGCGCGAAATTCTGATGCGCACGATCGGCAAGGAACTGCTCGACGGCAGTCTGGAAATTTAACGGCGCGGGCATCGCAGACGGTGGTGCCCGTTACCCAGGTTCAGATACGAAAGAAGGAGAAGCCGGTTGAAGATCGCGCGGATAAGGACGGCGGAACTCGACGAGGTTTTGGCGCTGGTCGGGAACGGAAGTGTGACGGTTATCGAGAGCGCGCCCGTCGACAGGCTAATCGACATTGCGATGTCGCGATCGACCGAAAACCTCGAACTGGGCGCGAGCTATGCGTTCGAGGATGTCACTTTTCTTGCACCGATTGCAAGGCCGGTTTCAATTCGCGATTTCTCGGCGTTCGAACAACATACAAAGGGCGTAGTCGAGGGGTCCGGCGGTACGATGAATCCCGCGTGGTACGACTTCCCAATATTCTATTTCAGCAACCCGAATTGCGTTATCGGGGATGGCGACCCAGTTGTGCCACCCAAGAAATCGAAGTTGCTGGATTTCGAACTCGAGGTCGCCTGCGTGGTTGGCGGCGAAATTCTCGATCTCGATCCGAACAGCAGCGACTGGCATCAGGCCATTGCCGGTTTCGTGCTGATGAATGACTGGTCGGCTCGCGATCTTGGGGTCAAGGAAATGGCGCTGCTGTTCGGACCGGCAAAGGCGAAGGATTTCGCCACCACGTTGGGGCCCTGGCTGACAACACCCGATGAATTCGCGATTGCGGAGGGGCGCTTCGATTGCCCGCTGACTGTGAAAGTCAACGGCAAGACGCGGGGCGAGGGTAATGTCAAAGATCTCTATTTCAGCTGGTCGCAAATCCTTGCCCACGCTTCGGCGGATTGCACGCTGTATCCGGGTGACGTCATCGGCTCTGGAACCTGCGGCTCGGGCTGTATCCTGGAACTGCGGTTCTCAAAGGGTAAAGACGATCACCCGTGGCTTAAGCCCGGCGACCATGTGGAGATATCTTCCCCCGTGCTGGGGACGCTTACGAGTCCGATCGGCGCGGCCGCAGGCGGCATTCTGAGGCCAGCATCGTGACGATTTCGTTTGCGGACCAGGTGGCTATCATAACCGGGGCAGGGCGCGGCCTCGGCAGGCAATATGCGCTTGATATCGCAGCACGCGGCGGGGCGATCGTGGTTGCCGATATCGGACGCGACCAGACAAGCGGGACGGCCTGGGCGGAAACCGTAGTCGCCGAGATCGAAGCTAAGGGTGGACGTGCGGTGGCTGCGACTGACTCGGTTGCTACGTCGGAGGGCGGGCGGACAGTAGTCGACGTCGCAATGGACACGTTCGGCCGGCTTGACGGTCTAGTCCACAACGCCGGCTTCATGCGACCGGGCTATTTCGACGAATTGTCGGACGATGAGATTCGCGATGTCGTTGACGTCCACGTAATGGGGGCATTCCATATTGGACGCCCGGCATGGAAATGGATGAAACAGGGGCAGTATGGTCGTATCGTGCTGACCAGCTCGGGAGCGATCTTCGGTTATCATGCGAGTACGAACTACGCTGCGGCCAAGGCGGCCTTGATCGGACTGACAACCGCGTTGGCGAACGAAGGTGCGGAATATGGGATCCAAGCCAATGCGATCCTGCCGTTCGCTCAGTCTGCTATCGGCAAAGACAATCCTGTACCCGGCTCAAGCATGGGGATGCTTGCGGATAAATTAGCCCGGAATCAGCACCGATGGGGCCCCGATTCGGTCTCTCCGCTGGTCACGTATTTGGCCAGCGCCGAATGCAAGATATCAGGTCGTGCCTATTCTGCCGTTGCAGGGCGTTACGCGCGGATCGCCTTGGCCGCCGGCAATGGCTGGCTGGCAAGCCCGGAACAGTTCACCGCCGAAGCGGTCAGTGAACATTTTAACGAAATCGACTGTCTTGCTGACACTAGCCATCCGGCGTCCATGGTCGATGAGTTGCAGCAAGTGCTTGATCGCCTGTGATAGGGTCGGAAGAACCGGTCCGCATCATCCGTCAGGCCTGATCCGGCACGACACTTTCGGCGATAATGCGAACATGATTTAGATATCTCGTTCTTGACTAGAGCGGTAAATTAAGATTTATACATATAATATATGGCCTCGGCGTGGCAGTTTGATGACGTGATCAGCTACACTGACTGGATGCCGCCTGACATCAAAGACGGCTTGGGCCGCTAGGCGACGTGACTTGTTTCGATCCCGACAGTGTCGAGGATCGAGACTGGCAATCTCACCAATAGTTTGTCGTCAGCAGCGGAGGCATCCGCTAAGGCGTGTGGAATGCCAAGCGCTGGAACCGCCGTTGCTATGGCGGCAATAGCAAGACGGACTAGGAGGAAAGGAATCCAGCCATGGCCGACAAGAAGGAAATGCTGGATCGCTGGCCTTTCGAACGTGAGGTGCCTTCGCTCCCGCCGCAGGAATATGCGCGCCGGCGCGAACAATGTCCCATTTCCAAAGTAAGGATGTGGGACGGATCGGAAGCTTGGTTGTTGACACGTTACGCCGACATTAGGAAGGCATTTCGTGATACGCGCCTTTCTTCGGATAGTTCGGTCGATCATTTTCCTGCACCGAATGAGGCCATTGCGATGGCTCGCAAGGTGCAGCGGGATTTCACCCGACTCGACAGCGAGCCCCATTCGCGCCAGCGCAACCTGCTCGCGAAGTACTTCACGATCACGCACGTCAATACGATGCGTGAAATCATTGAAAAGAAGGTCGAAGAGCTTCTGGATGAAATGGAAGCAAAGGGCGGTCCGCTCGATCTTGTCGAAAACCTTGCGTTGCCCCTACCAATATTCCTGACCTGCGTTCTGCTTAACCTCCCGACCGATGACACGCCTTATCTCCTTAACCGGGTGGTCGCATGGATGAACTCTGACAGTACACCCGATGAATCGGCAAAGGGTGCAGATGACATCATCGTCTATTTTGCCAAGGTCATCGAACGGGAAAAGGCGCAACGCAGCGAAGGCATGGTGGCCGAACTGGTACATGAGCATGTCGCCAACGGTCATATCACAGAGGATGAACTTCTCTGGATGCTGCACCTTCTGCTGGTCGGCGGATTCGATACTGCCGCGATCATGATATCGCTGGGTACTTTTAACGCTGTTGAAGCATCCGGAGGAAGTCGAAAAGCTGCTGGGAAATCCGTCCCGGGTGAATTTGGTCGTGGAGGAGCTGCTGCGCATGCGTAGCGTCGCCCATTTCACCGCCGGACGGATGGCCCTCGAAGATGTTGACATAGGTGATGCGAAGATCTGCAAGGGCCAAGGTGTGCTTGCGCCGATCCCCGCTGCGAATTTCGATCCCGAAGTGTTTCCTGACCCCGAACGATTCTGTCCGGAACGAAATGCGCGCGCCGATCTTGCGTTCGGATTTGGCGTTCACCAGTGCCTTGGCCAGCCCGTGGCGCGACTGGAGCTTGCTATCGCCTTCGACCGTCTGTTTCGGAGGTTTCCGAACTTGCAACTAGCCGTTCCGGAAACGGAATTGAAGTATAACAATGCCATGATATATGGCTTGGCAGGCTTGCCGGTTGCGTGGTGAACACGGGTTGGCATGGGTTTGAATATGGAGCGGACGGCTATGAAGATTGAAATCCTGCGCGACAGGTGCATCAGTTCGGGTAATTGCGTGGAGCTTGCCGGTAAAGTCTTCGCTCAGTCCGAGGACGACAGCAAAGTCATACTCGTCGGCGGTGATGAGAGTGACGATCCGCAAGTGCGCGAGGCCGCGATACTTTGCCCGGTCGGCGCAATCCTTATTGATGGTGAATTGCCATGACCGAAAGCGGCAATGCTTCGACTATGGCTACAGCTAAACGAGTGGCGGCATTCGCCTTTCATGTGACTGTAGGGATACGCCATACTGATCTCGACATCCTGAAGAACGTGAACAACGTTGCGCTTGCTGCCATTTTCGAGGAAGCGAGAACGCTTTACAGCGTGGAGTACAAGCTAAAGGGGATGATCGATCCGTTGCGGAGGGTCATCGATCATCTGACTATCCGCTTTTTCGATGATGGGCGCTATCCTGGAGCATTGGAAATCTCGGTCGGCGTCGCATCGCTGGCGGTTGACAAATGGACCCTGGAACTTGCAGCGTCGCAGTCCGGCAAGCTGATCGCTGTCAATGAATGCACTTTCGGGTTGCTCGACGAGGCTGGATCGCCGGCTCCGCTGCCGGACGCGCTTGCCAATATTCTCCGCGGACACTTGGCGGCGGCGCCGGTCTGAGATAGCCGAGAAGATCCATAATTTGGGCTCATTCGGGTCGGCGCCGGGGCATGCTCCTGTGCTGCGAGATGACAAGACAGGCTCTTGACACTCTAATTAATGCTTATAAATATGTTAGAATTAGTTGGCGGTTATACTGCCGATATCAGATGCGGCGGGAGGATTGCATGGAGCACGTCAAGATAGGGATCGATGCGGACCGTGGTGTCGGGTTGATGACGATCGATCGACCGGATTGCGCCAATGCTATTAACGACCAGACTGTGAACGAGATTTCGCAGGCATACAGAACGCTCGATGCCGATCAGCGGGTCAAGGTCATCATTCTGTCTGGTGCAGGGCGCGGTTTCAGTTCCGGTCACCAGTTGGGTGGGGCCAATTCACCTGAAACGGTCATCGAAGACATCGAAATGTTGGTGAGGCAAAACCATCGCCTGCTCGACATCCATTACGGGGATACGCCGGTGATTGCCAAGGTCCAAGGCTATTGCCTTGGGGCTGCGGTCGAACTCGTCCTTATATGCGACCTCGCGATTGCCTCTGCCGACAGCAAGTTTGCGCACCCCGCGATCCGGGCGGCGGGCGGATCGCCCAATTCGCTGATCTATGCCTGCACACTTGGGTTCAATAAGGCCAAGGAATATCTTTGGGTCACTCCAGAATTGAGCGGAGTTGAGGCTGCGGAGTGGAAGCTCGTAAACAAGGCAGTGCCAGCCGAAGACCTCAACATCATGACCGATAAATGGGCGGCGCGGATCGCATCGATGCCCGTCGAAAATATTCGTCTCATGCGCAGGGGGCTACGGCGGCTTCAGGATATGACGGGTTTTCGAGAGGCGGCCGAGATTGGGGCGGACATGGACGCCTTCGGTCATACGGGGCCGGCCACCGGGAACTGGAAAAGGACAGTTGCGGACGTGGGTCTGAAAGAAGCGATCCGTCGGCGTGACGAGCCATTTTATTGAGTTTGGCGGTCCACTTTGCAATGGGTCACACGAAAGAAGGCGAGTGAGTTATGTCTGTAAAGTGCGACCTTGCCTCTGTTGAAGAGATTATCGAAGAAGCTCGCAATGGCAGAATGTTCATTCTGGTGGATGACGAAGATCGCGAGAATGAAGGCGACCTTATCATTCCCGCGCAAATGGCGACGCCAGACGCGATCAACTTTATGGCTAAGCATGGCCGAGGCCTTATCTGCCTTGCGCTGACCCGTTCACGTGTCGAGCAGCTCGAGCTTAACCAGATGGCGCCGGCGAACGGAACTCGCCATGAAACCGCCTTCACGATTTCGATTGAAGCGAAGGATCAGGTCACAACCGGCATTTCAGCGGCGGACCGGGCGAGAACGATCGCGGTAGCGATCAATGCGTCGACCGGTAAGGACGAGCTTGTCAGTCCAGGGCATGTTTTTCCGCTGATGGCGAGAGATGGCGGTGTGCTGGTGAGGGCGGGGCATACCGAAGCAGCTGTCGATGTGGCGCGACTTGCGGGGCTGAACCCATCGGGCGTCATATGTGAGATCATGGCCGAAGACGGTACGATGGCGCGTCTTGATGACCTGATCGCGTTTTCGAAAAAGCACGATATGAAGATCGGCACGATACGCGATCTCATTGCCTATCGGCTACAATACGATCACCTCGTCCAGAAAAAGAGCGAACGCGAATTGTCGTCCGAGTTCGGCGGTCATTGGTTTGTCAAGACATACACCAATATTGCCGAAGGCTCCGATCATCTGGTTTTGCAAAAAGGGGAGATCGATCCAAACAAAGTGACGTTGGTTCGTATGCATGCGATCTCGCTTTTTGCCGATATGCTTGGCGAGCGCGGCGCGCGCAACGGCCTGTTGCGTGCGGCGATGGAAACGATTGCCGCCGAAGGTGCAGGTGTAATCGTCCTTTTGCGCGACACAACTCGTTCGCCGCTAGAGCAAGCGATGGCAAAGCCAACGGATCCACGCAAAGGAATTTTGCGCACGTATGGGATTGGCGCCCAAATACTGACCGATTTGGGTGTTCGGGACATGAAACTTCTCACGAATACGAAGGGCAGGCCCATAGTCGCTCTGCGTGGCTACGGGCTGAATGTTGTGGGCGAACAAAACATTCCGGAATCATAGATCCACTGAGAAGGTTACGCAGATCGCACAACGACCAGATTCAGGCATCGTTTAGATCGAAGTATGCCGTCGCAGGAAAGGTTTTTATGAATGATGCCGCCAGGCAATTTCGCCGTGTTTTGGGCCACTATCCGACCGGGGTATGTGTGGCGACAGCATCGGAGGGGCCGGATCATCCGATCGGCCTCGGTCGTCGGCTCATTCACCTCTGTTTCGCTTGATCCGCCCCTTGTCGGATTCTTTCCGGATCGTTCATCTTCGACGTGGCCAAAAATCTAGAAGGCCGGACGCTTTTGCATAAATGTGTAGGGCGGCGATTATGATGGCCGGTAGGAGGCCGCGCCGAAGTGGTGATTTTGGCTATCACGGGTGGAGCGAGCTGGCAACGGTCAGCGACGATTACCGTGTAATTGTCGTTGAGCGGTAAGCGCTGTTTCCCACCCACCTTGCACGAAGTGGTGATTAAGGGAGACGGTGGGCGGTATGGAAGCCGACAGCCTTACGAGCGCACTGGACACCCGCACTGGAGTTGGTCTGGAGCCTGTCCGCCGCCCTGAGGTGCTCCGCAGCATGGCAGGTCGGCGACGGATCTGGACGCTGGAACAGAAGCTGGCGATAGTCGGGGAGATGGCGCGTTGCGTCAACATCGCCGAGTTCTCCCGCCAGCACGACATTCGCACGTCGTTGCTCTACACTTGGCGCCGGGAGCTGCGCTATGCCTTGGAAGCGGGTCAGGTCACCAGCCATGCGGAACCGATGTTTGTGCCGGTCATGGCCGACAGCCCCAAGCCATTGTCGAGCGATGTCGCAATAGAGGTTGAGGTAGGAGGCGCCGTCGTTCGGATTGGACGTACGGCTAAGGCCGATCTGGTGGCGGCGGTGATCCAGGCGTTGCAGGTACAGCCGTGATCGGGATCGGTCCGGGCACGCGGGTCATGAGGGCATAGCGTGGAAAGTACGCCAGACAACGCTTAGGGAGAACATTTAGTGGCCAAGCGGCCGGGACCTTATCGGGCCTAGTCAGGCAGGCCTCTCGACACCCATTCTCCGCATTTCCCGATATATGGTTGAGCGGCCAATGCCGAGCTGCCTGGCGGCTTCCGCTGGCGAGATCCTGGCTTCCACGAGTTTGAGCGCAGCTTCCACCTTATCCATATCGAGAGGCTGCCGCCCTGGCAGCTTGCCCTTGGCTCGGGCCGCCGCGATGCCGTCCTTGGTGCGTTCGGAGATCAGGCGCCGCTCAAAATGGGCGATGGCCCCGAACACATGGAAGATGAGTTCGCCAGCGGCCGACGATGTGTCGATCTTTTCCTCAAGGCTCAGGAGCGCGACGCCTTGGGCGCGCAGCGTCTCGACCGTGGCGAGCAATTCGGCCAGTGACCGCCCGAGCCGATCGAGGCGAACCACGGCAAGCGTATCGCCCTTGCGGGCATAGGCGAGCAGATCGACCAGGCCAGGTCGATCCATACTCTTGCCCGACATGACGTCGGTGAAGACCTTGATGGCCCCAGCCTTCTCCAGACGCAGGGTTTGCCCCGACACATCCTGATCGCCGGTACTCACGCGGGCATAGCCCAGAATATCGCCCATGGCGTGCGTCTCCCAAACGACCGTTCTGTGGACGCTATGATTGAGAGCGTCCCATGCCATCCATATCCGTCCACATACTATGTCCCTTTACTCATCGGTGTCCATAGGCTCGAATGGCCTTTTGTGGACGGGAATCGGCATGATGAAGCGCAAGCATCAACTCCTGTCGGAGAATGAGCGCGATCAGGTCCTGGCGATCCCGACCGACCATGACCAACTGGCCCGGCTCTATACGTTCGAGCCATTGGACCTGGACATTATCGGCGTGCGGCGGGAGCGACGGAACCGATTGGGCGTAGCGCTGCAACTGGCACTGCTGTGGCATCCGGGCACAACGCTTGCGCAGATCATCCGGGACCGGGGAGCGATACCGCATCATCTGGCGACCTTTGTCGCGGAGCAAATCGGCCTTCGCGTAACGGACCTGGCCGATTATGCGGTGCGGGACCAGACCATGACGGACCATGCCCGTGAGCTGGCTGAGCGCCTCGGCCTGCGCGGTCCGACCCGCGCTGATATCCCCTTCATGATCGAGGCCGCCGCAAAAACTGCTTGGGCAACCGACAGGGGCGTGACGATCGTGATTGGTGTCGTTGCCGCGCTGCGCGAGGCGGGGATTCTGCTACCATCCATCTCCACCATCGAGCGCGCCAGTATGGCGGGACGGGCGCGTGCCCGCAAGCAAGCGGCACGAGCCAGCTCACTTTGCTCAAGACGATACCGGTCGCGGCTAAACCCGATCATGTCCGGCAGATTCTCGACCGCTTGAGGCAAGTGCGGACCATTGGCATTCCCTCGGGTGTGGCAGGCCGCATCCATGCGGACCGCTTCCGGCAATATGTCGGGGAAGGCCGAGCGTCTGCGGCTTATATGATTGAGCGCTACACGCCCTCGCGCCGCCATGCCACACTGGTTGCCTTTCTGCTCGACCTCGAAGAGCGGCTGACCGACAGCGCCCTCGAAATGGCGGACAAGCTGATCGGCGGCATATTTACCCGCGCGAGGAACGCCCAGGCGCGCAGCTTTGCCGCCACGTCGAAGGATGTCGCGCGGCTGATGCTGATTTTTCAAAGGACGATCGACGCGCTCACCGATGCGGTCGATACCGGCGAAGATCCCATGGAAGTGCTGGAAACGTCGGTGGGATGGACGACCCTCCTGCGGGTCAGGCCAGAAGTGGCGACGATCGCGGGAACAGCCAACCTCGATCCGCTGACGGCTGCCGCCGATCGCTATGCGACTTTGCGCAAGTTTGCGCCTGATTTGCTGGAAGCGCTCCAGTTCAGGGCCGGCAAGGGCAGCGCAAAGACGATCGCCGCGATTGAGGTGCTGCGTGCGCTCAACAGGTCGGGCAAGCGCGATCTTCCTGCCGATCCCCCGATGCCCTTCCGCAAGGAATGGCGGAAAATCGTTGTCGGCGATGATGGCAAGGTCAACCGGCGGCTCTGGGAGATCGCGACGCTCGCGCATCTGCGCAACAAATTGCGCTCCGGGGATGTCTGGGTCGAGCGCTCGGCGGGATATCGCCGGTTCGACAGTTATCTGCTCAGCGATGACAAGACGAAGCCGGTCGTGTCGGCTCTCGATCTGCCATCGTCGGCAGACGGTTGGCTAGAACAGCGCGGTCGCGAACTGGACTGGCGCCTGAAGAAGTTCGCCCAGCGTCTGAAGCGTGACGCTCTGGACGGTGTGCGGTTCCGTGACGGGCGCCTCCAGATATCGCCGGTTCGCACGACCGCAAAGCCCGACGCCGAAGATCTCGCCCACCGGCTCGATGCGATGATGCCCCGCATCCGCATCACTGAACTGCTGCACGAGGTAGCGCAGGAAACCGGATTTCTCGCGGCGTTCACCAATCTGCGCACCGGCGAACCCTGTCCGAATGAAAACGCGATGCTCGCGACCATCCTGGCCGATGCCACCAATCTCGGCCTTTCGCGCATGGCCGCGGCGAGCCAGGGTGTCACGCGCGATCAGCTCCTGTGGACCCATGACGCTTATATCCGCGACGAGAGCTATCGTGCGGCGCTTGCCGTTCTCATCAACGCCCACCATCGCTTGCCCTTTTCGCGGGTCTGGGGTGACGGCACCACGTCCAGCTCCGATGGCCAGTTCTTCCGGGGCGCGAAACGCGGCGCTTCGGGCGGTGACATCAATGCCCGTTACGGCGTCGATCACGGCTTCAGCTTCTACACGCATGTGTCTGATCAGCGCGCGCCCTACCATGTCAATGTGATCTCCGCCGCGACGCACGAGGCGCCCTATGTACTCGATGGCTTGACCAGCCACGGCACCGATCTCAGGCTCGCCGAGCACTATACCGACACAGGCGGGGCCACCGATCATGTCTTCGCCTTGTGCGCCATGCTGGGATTTCGTTTCTGCCCGCGCCTGCGGGATTTTCCCGATAGGCGGCTCACACCGATTGCCCCGGGCAGTGCCTATCCTACCATCTCCCCGCTGTTGGGAAAGCGCGTCCGCACGGACATCATTCGTGAGCAATGGGATGACGTGTTGCGGATCGTGGGGTCGATCAAAGCCGGCCATGTCGCCCCCTCAGTCATGCTGCGGAAGCTCGCGGCCTACGAGCGGCAGAACCAACTCGATGTGGCACTACAGGAAATCGGCAAGATCGAGCGGACCCTGTTCATGCTGGACTGGCTTGAAAATCCCGATCTGCGCCGGCGTTGCCATGCCGGTCTCAATAACAGCGAACAACGCCATGCCCTGACGCAGGCGATCTACACTTTCCGTCAGGGACGCATCATCGACCGCAGCCATGAGGCTCAGCAATATCGGGCATCCGGCCTCAACCTGGTCATCGCCGCCATCGTCTATTGGAACACGATCTACATGGACGCCGCCGTCCAGCATCTGCGGTCGGCCTCGGTCGCGGCGCCCGATGAACTCCTCGTCCATACATCCCCGGTAGGCTGGGAGCATATTGCCTTTTCAGGTGACTTCCTCTGGGATAGCGCGGCTGCATCCGCTGGCCGCAAGGCCTTGAACCTGCCGCAAGATATCCGCGTCGCCTAAGCGTTCACCGATTGTTCGCCCTTATCGTTGTTTGGCGTACCTTCCACGCTATGCCCTCCACCAGATCGCTGAGTTCCAACAGATCGGAAAAGCTGCAAAGGGCGCGCCCGACCACTGCGGTAACCTCAAGATCGGGATGTGTCGCATCCGTCCATTGCGGCGGAACAGGGCAAATCCGGCCATCGGCAAAGCGCAGCAACCACCGCTTTCCCGACCGGTTGCCACGTCTCGCAATGCACTCCCCTTGCTGTCCGGTGTACGGATGAAAGGGGTGGGTCACTGTCACAAGCTGCAACGCCGCAGATGAACCGCCTGCATTTCCAACTGAGTTACAAGCGCCTGGAGCAAGGCGGCTTCAAGTGGCCCGGCATTCAGGACGGCGGGAGGCGCCTTTCCGCCGCGCAACTCGGCGCGCTTCTGGAAGGATTGGACTGGCGCCGAGTCCATGGCGGCCGTCGGCCGCAGGCCCCGCAGATTGCCGGTTGACGGGGCTTTGCCCTACTGATTCACTGCTGCAATGCTCACGCAAGCAGACCTGCCTGACGATATCGAAGCGCTCCGCGCGCTCGTTCTGGAGCAGTCCCGGATGTTGGTGGAGGAGCGGGCAGCATCTGAGGCCAGGCTGACAGAACTGGGCGTTGCCAAGGGCGAGGCAGACGCCGAGATCGTAAGCGGGGCCGCAGCCCCACCTTGCGGGTGTAGATTGTAGCCGTGAGTCTGCGCCTCCTGATCAGGACGGAGGACGCTGGTGCTATGACGATGCCATGTGGCTTGGGCGTGCCCGGCAAATGCTTGGGTTTACGGCCCGGTCGCGATCCACCATCGCTCGGATCGTCATCATCGCTCTTCGCCTTGGCCTTGGCCTTGGCATCGGCCTGCGCTTCGCCTCCGCTTC
>Ga0255338_1002986_pt1 | contig 22000 bp, 23 predicted proteins | sample MeOH1_35cm_T4_19_FD_203715 | JGI IMG/M metagenome (GOLD analysis project Ga0255338, IMG submission 203715) | Sandy soil microbial communities from University of British Columbia, Vancouver, Canada - MeOH1_35cm_T4_195 | ecosystem: Engineered > Artificial ecosystem > Sand microcosm > Unclassified ...
CATCGACGGTGCGGTAGAGCGAGCGCGGCCCGCGCGTGCCGGAGGTCGGAAGCGAGAAAAGCGTCACCGCGCGGCGCACCGCCTCCCGTCGCATGAAATCGACCTCGATACGTGTGCGGACGGCAATCGTGATCCTGTCGCGGATCTTGAGCGCGGCGAGATCGCGCCCTGCCAGCGCCTCTTCCATGCGCCTGTCGCCATCGGCAAGGAAATAGTCGACGAGATCGAGTACGCCACCAGGAAAGGCGAGCCGCATCTCGCCATGGGCAACGCCCGCCGCCTTCGCGGCGTCGCTCATGAGCCGCGTCGTCCAGCCGTCAAAGGCGACATTGGGCAGAGCGGCAGCGAGGATCTTCTCACGCGCGATCTCGACATGATCAGCGCGGGGGCGGGTTTTCTTCACATGGGCGCGATCAGGCATTTGCCTTCTCCTTCTGCCGCGCGGCCTCGGCTTCCATGCGATGGCGCGCTTCGGATTCGAATATGAGGTCGCGGAGATCGGTCATCCGCTGCGGATAAAGAATCCCGTCGAGGTGATCGCATTCATGCTGAACGACGCGGGCGTGAAACCCTTTCGCCCGTCGCTCGATCGGCTGGCCGTCGAGCCCGAAGCCGCGATAGACGATGTCTGTATAACGCGGAACAAGCCCGCGAAGCCCCGGCACGGAGAGACAGCCCTCCCACCCCATCTGCATTTCGCTCGTAAGGATCTCGATCTCGGGATTGATGAGCACGGTGAGCGCGGCGGTGTGGTCGAAAGCTTCTTCTTCGCCGACACCTTCGGGCATGCGTTCGGGAGGCGCCTGGAAGATGACGACGCGCCGGGGCACATAGACCTGCGGCGCAGCGAGACCGGCGCCATTGGCGTCGATCATGGTCTCCACCATGCTGGCGACCAGCGCACGCGTTTCCGGCGCCCTGGGATCGGCCACGGGCTCCGCGACGCGGGAAAGAACGGGGTGCCCCATCCGGGCGATTTTCAATATGGCCATGGTGGGAATATGATGGCGTTCCGCTTTTCCGGCAACCGGCCCTGCCTGCGCCGAGACGTCCCGCACCGAGACGTCGCTGCCGGGGTGGACAATTCTCCCGACCTTTGCTAGATAAGCGGCTCGCGCGTGAGGGGAGATTCCCCGTTTCGCCCAACCCATTGATTCTACAGGATTTTCGCCCGTGCAGGTACTTGTTCGCGACAACAACGTCGACCAGGCCATGAAGGCCCTGAAGAAGAAGCTTCAGCGTGAAGGCGTTTTCCGCGAAATGAAGCTCCGGAACTTCTACGAGAAGCCCTCCGAGAAGCGCGCCCGCGAGAAGGCGGAAGCCATCCGTCGCGCCCGTAAGCTGGCCCGCAAGCGCGCCCAGCGCGAGAGCGGCGTCGTGGCGAAGCCCCGCGCCATGTAATTCTTCGGCTCCGGCCGAAATGAAGACGCCCCCGATTTTCGGGGGCGTTTTTGTTTGTGCAGGTCCCGGTCCTTCAGAACCTTTCCTCCCCCTCCTTACGGATGGCATCGGGAAAGTCGCGATAGAGCGCGAACTGGACGTTCTGGACGAGTGAATTGACGCTGTGGTGCTCGCCCTCGATGGGGGCCGCCCGCGTCGCCACGAAGGAGAATGCGGCGTCGAGCTGCGCCAGATCCTTCACCTCGATCATGAAATGAAACTCGCCGAGATGAGCGGGCCCAAGGCCGAGCTTGCGGCGCGTGAGCCTGTAGCTCTCGACCTTCCCATCGCGCTTCAGATGCTCCATGTAGCGCTTGAAGGCCTCGACAAAGGTCATATCGCGGACGCCGGGCTTCAGGTCGCACCAGCCGTGATAGATGTCCATTTCCCCTCCAGGATGAGTGCGGGCCAAAGAAAACGGGCGGCGCTTCGTTCCAAGCGCCGCCCGCATTCAGCCCAATCTTTGCGGATCAGAGCGACTTGATGATCTGTTCGACCATTTTCTTGGCATCGCCGAAGAGCATCATGGTGTTGTCGCGGAAGAAAAGTTCGTTCTCGACACCCGCATAACCCGAAGCCATGCCACGCTTCACGAAGAGAACCGTGCGCGCCTTCTCCACGTCGAGGACCGGCATGCCGAAGATGGGGCTCTTCGGATCGGTCTTGGCCGAGGGGTTGGTCACGTCGTTCGCACCGATGACGAAGGCAACGTCGGCTTGCGCGAACTGGTTGTTGATGTCTTCAAGCTCGAAGACTTCATCGTAAGGCACGTTCGCTTCCGCGAGCAGCACGTTCATGTGGCCGGGCATGCGGCCCGCGACGGGATGGATGGCGTAGGAAACCTTCACGCCTTCCTTCTTCAGATGGTCGGCCATTTCCTTCAGCGCATGTTGCGCCTGGGATACCGCCATGCCGTAGCCCGGAACGATGATGACCGAGCCCGCATTCTTCATGATGAAGGCCGCATCATCCGCCGAGCCCTGCTTCACAGGACGCGTCTCGACCTTGCCGCCGCCGGCAGCCGCCGAAGTGTCGGCACCGAAACCGCCGAGAATGACGCTGATGAAGGAGCGGTTCATGCCCTTGCACATGATGTAGCTGAGGATCGCGCCCGAGGAGCCGACCAGAGCGCCCGTGATGATGAGCGCAAGGTTGCCCAGCGTGAAGCCGATGCCGGCCGCCGCCCAACCCGAATAGGAATTCAGCATCGACACGACGACGGGCATGTCCGCGCCGCCGATCGGGATGATGATGAGGAAGCCAAACACGAACGAGATCAGCGTGATCGCGAGGAAGAGTTCCGTCGACTGATGCGCCACGTCGGAGACGATGTAAGCGACGCCGCCGACAATGAGCGCCGCGAGCACCGCGTTGATGAGATGCCGTCCGGGCAGCATGATCGATGCGCCGGACATGTTCCCGTTGAGCTTGGCGAAGGCGATGATCGAGCCCGAGAAGGTGATCGCGCCGATGGCGACGCCGAGCGACATCTCGACGAGGTTGCCCGGATGGATCGCGCCCAGCTCGCCGATGCCGTAAGCGGCGGGCGAGAAGAAGGCGGCCCAGGCCACCAGCACGGCGGCGAGGCCGACGAGCGAGTGGAAGAAGGCGACGAGCTGCGGCATGGCCGTCATGGCGATGCGGCGCGCGACGACGGCGCCGACGCCGCCGCCGATGACGACGCCGATGATGACGAGAGCCCATGTCGTCTGGTTCTGCGCCTGAAGCACCGCGAGCGTGGTGGCGATGGCGATAGCCATGCCGATCATGCCATAGCGGTTGCCCTGACGAGAGGATTCAGGCGAGGAAAGCCCACGCAGCGCCATGATGAACAGGACGCCCGATACGAGATAAAGCAGGGCCGAAAGATTGGCTGACATGTGCGTGGCCCCTCAACGATCTTTTTTCTTGTACATGGCGAGCATGCGTTGCGTGACCAGGAAGCCGCCGAAGATATTGACCGAAGCCAGGATCACGGCGACGAAGCCGAGGCCCTTGGACATCCAGCCCGCCTCGCCCGCCTGTATCAGGTCGACGCCGACGGCGATCAGCGCGCCGACGATGATGACCGAGGAGATGGCGTTGGTGACCGACATCAGCGGCGTGTGCAGCGCCGGGGTGACGCTCCAGACGACATAGTAGCCGACGAAAATCGCGAGCACGAAGATCGCAAGCCGGAAGACGATGGGATCGATGACTGCCGCTTCCATCTCAATTGCCCTCGCGAAGTGACGGGTGAACGATCTGGCCGTCTTTGGTGAGACAGGTGCCAGTGATGGTCTCATCTTCCCAGTTGATCTTCAGGGACTTCGTCTCCTTGTCGATCATGGGGGTGATGAAGTTCAGGAGGTTCTTGGCGTAGAGCGCCGAAGAGTCGACGGCAAGCTGCGCGGCGACATTAAGATCGCCGATGATCGTGACGCCGTGCTTCTGCACCGTCTTGCCCGGCTCGGTGAGCGGGCAGTTGCCGCCGCGCTCGGCCGCGAGATCGACGATGATCGAGCCCGGCTTCATCGACTTCACCATCTCCTCGGTCACGAGGACCGGCGCCGGACGACCCGGAATGAGCGCAGTGGTGATGACGATGTCCTGCTTCTTGATGTGCTCCGCGACAAGCTCGGCCTGACGGCGCTTGTAGTCCTCGCTCATTTCCTTGGCATAGCCGCCCGCCGCGTCGCCCGATTCCTCGGACTCGACCATGACGAAGGTGCCGCCGAGGCTTTCGACCTGCTCTTTCGTGGTCGAGCGCACGTCGGTCGCCGAGACGATGCAGCCGAGGCGCTTCGCCGTGGCGATGGCCTGAAGGCCCGCGACGCCGACGCCCATGATGAAGGCGCGGGCGGGTGCGATGGTGCCTGCCGCCGTCATCATCATCGGCATGGCGCGGGTAAACGCCGCCGCCGCGTTGATGACCGCCTTGTAGCCCGCAAGGTTCGACTGCGACGACAGCACGTCCATCGACTGGGCGCGCGTGATGCGCGGCATGAATTCCATGGCAAAGGCGTCGATGCCCTGCGCGGCCAGCTTCTGGATGCGGGGACGGTCGCCATATGGGTTCAGGATCGCCGCGAGGAAGGCGCCCTTCTTGAAGAGCGGAAGCTCCTCGTCGGAGGGGCCGCGCACCTTGAAGACGATGTCGGCGTCTTTCAGGGCGTCTGCCTCGGAACCGGCGATCTTCGCGCCCGCTTCCTGATAAACCGCATCCGAAAAGCTCGCATGAGCGCCGGCGCCGGTTTCAACGACGACATCGAGGCCGAGGCCGACGAGCTTTTTCACTGTTTCGGGCGAGGCTGCGACTCGCGTCTCGCCGTCTTGCCGCTCTTTGGGAATCGCGAGTTTCATGGGTTCTTGTCTGCTCCTGGCGACAAGCAGAACGCCCGGCTGAGCCGGACATTCATGCTAATTAGAATTAGTCTAATTAAGAGGCCTGAGGAATGCTGTCAACCCGGACGCGGCCGGGCCGAATCCTCAGAGTAGGAAAATGGCCATCAGAACGAGGAGGACGACGAGCCCGCCGATGCCCCACTTGGAGCCTTTAAGGAACGCGCCATAGGTGCCGATGTGCTCCTCGGCATTCATCTCCGCGCCCCAGCCAGCCTGAGCCTGATTTTCCGCCATTTGCCTGCCCTCCTGAAAACGTGAACTTTGCGCGGACTATAACAAAGGACGGCGCTACGGCAAGCGCATGCGCAGCGCCGCGCGGTCCAGAGTTCTACAACTCCGCGGCGCATTTTTGCACAGGAATCCCGCTCAGACTTTGAACGGCGCTTTCGCAATGAGGTCCACGCGGCGCGTCGGCTTCGAATGATCCCAGTCGGCAAGCAGTGCCCGGAGCGCGGCGATGAACGCCAGCGGCTGGTCGAGCATGACGTGATGATGCGCCAACGGAATTTCGATCACGGGCGCCGAGCGGCCAAGCAGCGTGAACATGTAGTCGCCGATCTCCGGCGGCAGCAGTGCCGAGAATTCGCCGCGCATGATCGCGATGCGGCAGCGCGTAGCCGCAAGCCGCGCGCTCATGTCGCCGATATCGAAGCGCTGCCAGATCGCCGGATCGAATTTCCAGGTCCAGCCCTGCCCGCCATCCGGGTTCGGCACTTCCTTCAGCGAATGCCGCGCGATGAATTCCATGATGTAGCGATTGGCGCAGGGCTGCGGCGGTGCGAGGCGAAAGCGCTCCAGCGCCACGTCCATCGACGGATAGATGCGATGCGGGCGGAAGGCGCGATCGGGCGGACCGCTCTTGCGGTCGGGCGGATTGACCGGACTGTCGACAATGATCGTGCCCGCGAGCCGGTCGCCATAAAGCGAACCCGTGACGATGGTGACGAAACCGCCGAAGGAATGTCCAACAATGATCGGCGGCTCTTCATTTTTGAAGAAGCCCGCATCCTCGCAAACGGCGATCTGTTCCGCCGCGAATGTCTCGAGCGTGTAGTGCTCGCGCCAGCCGCTGTCACCCATGCCCGAGATGTCGATGGCGGCGACGGAATATTCCTGCGCGAGAAAGGGCGCGATGAAGGACCACCAGCGCGCATGGGCGCCATTGCCATGAACGAGCAACAAGCCCGGCTTCTTCGGATCGCCCCAGTGGAGATAGTGAACCGGAGTTCCCTCCACCGTCACATAACGGCTCTCGGCGGGCGTGGCGATGGCGCGCTCGAACCAGAGCGGCGGCGTCTCGATGAAGGGCCCGAGTTCGGGATCGGGTTCCTTGTCGAAAGGTTCGTTCATTTCGCCTCCGGCTTAGCGGGCCGCTCGCCCAGCGTCTTGAAGACGCCCGTGCCCGTCATGATCGTCCGCTCTCCACACCATATGCGGCCCTGCACGGTGTAGAAATCCTCTTCGCGCCCGATCACCTCGCCCGTGCCTTCGACCCATTCGCCCACCTTGGCCGAGGAGAGGAAGTCGGTCAGCAGCCGCACCGTCACCCAGTAGCGATGTTCCGCCATGCTCACCGCATGGCCGAAGGCCACGTCCGCGAAAGCCATCAGCATGCCGCCATGGCAATTGCCCATGCCGTTGGTGTGATGGTCCTGCACGAGGAAGGCGCGCGTATAGGTGCCGTCGGCGTTGATGCGCTCGTAAAGCGGACCGACCTGCCGCCCGAAGCCGCGCACCCAGTTCATGGACTCATAGCCCTCGGGCAGGTGAAAGGCGGATTCTTCAAGGAGATCGTCGGTCATGTCAGCTACTCGATTGGAAGAGAGATTCGTTCGTGAAGGTTGTTATAGAGGTTTCGGCACGCGGGCCTTCTTCAAGGCCGCGCTCTGGCGTTTATCAAGGACGGCCGGATCGAACTTGTCGATGGTCTCGTTGAAGAGCCTGTGGAAGTTCAGCTCCGCACCGAGATGCAGGAAGACGCCACCAAGCCCGATGGCGGCGCGGTCCATGAAGACGAATTCGCGCGGCGGCGTCACCGGGCCGAGCTTGCGCAAGGCCTGATGGACGCGGAAGGCTTCCTTGCGGCCGTATTCGGCCGCGCCGATCCCGTCGGCGATGGAGCGCACGCGGTCGTCCAGCATGGGCGCATAGATGAAGCGTGCCCAGACGTTGAGCACGTCGATGAGTTCGTTCGAAAGATTGGCGAAACCCCAGCGCTCATAAGCGGCGGCCGCACGGTCGCGGTCGTCGGCCTCGAGCGCGCGATAAAGCTCGACCACGCCCTCGACGAAAGCGGCCGGAAAGACGCGGATACATCCATAATCGAGCAGGTTGATCCCAAAATCCTTGCGCACCGTGTAGTTGCCGAGATGCGGATCGCCATGGATCACGCCGTAATGGCTGAAGGGGTACCACCAGGCGGCGAACATCGCCTCCGCAATGCTGTTGCGCTCTTCCAGCCTGTGCTCGCGAAAGGAAAGGAGCGGCGCGCCATGAAGCCAGCTCATCGTGAGAAGGCGCGCGGTGGAAAGTTCCTCGACGACCTCAGGCACGGCGATGCGTCTGTCCTTCGCGAAGATGGCGGCGTAGAGGCGCATATGCGCAGCCTCGCGCGCATAGTCGAGTTCCTCGCGCAGGCGCTCGCGGATCTCGGCGTAGATCTCGCGCGTGTCGATGGCGCTGTCGATGCGGCGATAGATCGAGAAGATCACACCGAGTTGCGTGAGGTCGGCATCGACCGCAGACTGCATGTCGGGATATTGGAGCTTCACGGCAAGTTCGGCCCCATCCAGCCCCACGGCGCGATGCACCTGGCCGAGAGACGCGGCGGCGGCCGCATCATGCTCGAAGCTTCCGAAGCGGCTCTCCCAGTTCGGCCCAAGCTCAGCGCGCATGCGGCGCTTCACAAAGTTCCAGCCCATGGGCGGCGCGGAGGATTGCAGCTCCGAAAGCTCGGCGGCGAATTCCGGCGGCACGACATCGGGAATCGTGGCGAGCATCTGCGCGACCTTCATGATCGGCCCCTTCAGCCCGCCAAGCGCCAGTTTCAGTTCGCGGGCCGTGCGATCGTTGTCGGATGCAAGGCCCAGCATGCGGCTTCCCGCGAACTTCGCCGCAAGCCCGCCGACGCCGGCACCGACCTGCGCATAGCGCTTCACGCGCCGTCGCAGCCGATTGGCCTCGTCGTCAGGCTTCCTGGTCACTCACTCCGCTCCAGCTCGTCGATCAGGCCACTGATGACCGAAAGGCCCTTGTCCCAGAATTGCGGATTGCTGGCGTCGAGGCCGAAGGGCGCCAGAAGCTCCTTGTGGCGCAGCGTTCCGCCCGCCGCCAGCATGCCGAGATAGCGCTCGGCGAAGCCTTCTGACGCCTGCTCGTAAACCGCATAGAGCGAATTCACGAGGCAATCGCCGAAGGCATAGGCGTAGACGTAAAACGGCGCGTGGATGAAGTGCGAGATGTAGCACCAATAGGTCTCGTAGCCCGGCGCGAAATGGAATGCGGGCCCGAGGCTCTCGCTCTGCACCTCAAGCCAGATCCTGCCGATGTCTTCCGCCGTGAGTTCGCCTTCGCGCCGCGCCGTGTGCAGGCGCCGCTCGAAAATATAGAAAGCGGTCTGACGGACGACCGTGTTGAGCATGTCCTCGACCTTGCCGGCGATCATCGCCTTGCGGCGCTTCGGGTCGGTCGTGTCGGCGAGCAGCTTCCTGAAAGTCAGCATTTCGCCGAAGACGCTTGCGGTCTCGGCCAGTGTCAGCGGCGTGTCGGCCATCAACGCGCCCTGCCGCGCGGCAAGCACCTGATGGACGCCATGCCCAAGCTCATGAGCGAGGGTCATCACATCGCGCGTCTTGCCCTGATAGTTCACCAGCACGAAGGGATGCGAGCTCGGCACGGTCGGATGCGCGAAGGCGCCGGACGACTTGCCCGGGCGGAGCGGCGCGTCGATCCAGCCCTTTTCGAAAAAGCGCTGCGCGATCTCGGCCATCTGCGGCGTGAAACCGCGATAGGCGGCGAGCACCGTTTCCCTGGCGCGCTCCCACGGGATCGTCGCATCGTCCGCTTCCGGAAGGGGCGCGTTGCGGTCCCAATATTCGAGTTTTTCGAGCCCCAGCCACCTGGCCTTCAGCGCGTAATAGCGATGAGAGAGCGCCGGATAGGCGCGCTGTACCGAATCGACGAGCGCGGCGACCACTTCAGGCTCGACGCGATTGGCGAGGTGGCGCGAATCTGCAATGTCCTTGAAGCCGCGCCAGCGATCCTCGATCTCCTTGTCCTTGGCGAGCGTGTTCGTCACCAGGGCGAAGGTTGCGGTGTTGGCGGCAAATGTCTTCGCCAGTGCTTCCGCAGCCGTCTTGCGCCGCGCCGGATCACGCTCGGCAAGGCGGTGCAGCGCGGCTTCGGAGGTCAGAGTCTCGCCAGCGACATCGAAGGTCAGGCGCGCCAGCGTCTCGTCGAAAAGGCGATTCCACGCTGCGTGTCCCGTGACGCTCTTTTCATGCAGCAATGTCTCGATTTCGTCAGACAATTGATAGGGCCGCATGGCGCGGAGATCGCGCAGCCAGGGCTCATAATGAGCAAGCCCCGGCGCCTTCAACGCCGCCTGCAGCGCGGCATCGTCGATGCGGTTCAGCTCCAGCGCGAAGAACAGGAGATCGGTCGCGATCTGCGTCACTCGCCCCTGCATGTCCCCATAGAACTTCGCGTAAGCCGGATTGGTATTGTCGGTCGCATAGAGAAGGCCCGCATAGGACATGACGCGGCCCAGCGTGTCCTCCAGCGCCTCATAGGTGCGAATCGCGCCAGCCAGCGCCTCGCCGCCCTTGGGCTCCACCGTGAGGTCCGCGAGCTTGCCCCGATAGCGGGCGGCGAAGTCCTTTGCCGTCGCGGCGGCCCGCGCGAGGTCCCGCGCGATCTCGGGTGCGTCCGGCGAGGCATAGAGGTCGCTCAGGTCCCAGACGGGCAGCTCGCCGAACTGACGACCGGGCGCCGCGGCCGCGGCAGCGCCGGCGGCGTTCCTGGCGATGGACGAGGACGAGAGATTGGCAGACAGGAACGACAAGGAGGAGGACATGGACAGCAAGACTCCGGAGGAAGACTTTGACGCTTCCAACCTATATCGCCCGCCGCCCCCGCCCAATCAACCGGCGCCCATCAGAAAGAGTGCCCCAAAAGCAAAAGCCCCGGCCTTTCGGCCGGGGCTTCATTTCGTAACGAACCGTCAGACTTATTTGACGACCGAGACAATCGCGCGGCGGTTGAGCGGCTCACGCACGCCGTCGCCGGTCTTGACTGCGAGGTTCGTCTCGCCATCCGAGGCCGCGCTCTCAACCGTCTTGCCGTTCGCCGTCAGGGCCGTGGCCACCGACTTCGCACGACGCTCACCGAGAGCCTGGTTGTAGGCCTTGCTGCCCGAGGTATCGGTGTGGCCGACGACAGCGAACGTGCTGGCGGACGACTTCGCGATTTCCTGCACCACGGCCTGCGCTTCCTGCGTCAGGTTGAACTTGTTGAAGCCGAAGTAGATGGTCCAGGGACCGCCCACGATCTTGGCTTCGCACTTCGTCAGAGCTTCGTAGAAGGCAGCCTTTTCGGCCTTCACACGTTCCGGCTGCACCGGACCGCCTTCACCGCCGAGCCAGGAGCCATTATCGCCGAGCTTGTTGTCGCTCGCCTGCTCCACCCAGCCATCATAGTAACGCTGCGCCTTGGCGCAGGCGCAGGCGCGCGCCGGATCGGTGCGGCCGCCGTTGTCGAGCGCCGCGAGCAGCTTCGCACGGGCGTCCTGCAGTTCAGGCAGATCGCTCGGCAGCACGCCGCGCGTCGCCGGATCCCAAGGGAGAACCGTTTCGCCAGCAGCGGCAGCACGGCCCTTTTCGACGATCGTTGCCGTGTCGACCCAGTTGCAGTCGACATAGGCTTCCGAGGTCGCCCTCTCCTGATATTCGCGCGCCAGGCACGCGTTGAAGGAGTCGCCGCTGATCGTTTCATGCAGATACGATTCAGCAGTCCAGGTGCCGCAACCAGCCAGCACGAGGAAGGTCCCCAACGCTACAAGCCGGGATATGATTTTCATCCCAATCTCCGTCGTTATTTTGCTCAACCCCCCGACAATGCAACGGGCGGCCCGGACCCCACCGGTAATCTTTATCCAGTTCATTTAATCGCATGGAAGGCGCGGGGCCATCAATACGTATTGCCACGGATGCTTAAGTTCGGGCCCCAAAGTTACACGATGGCAACACCGTTTCGGGTCCGATACGGCCAAGAACATGATCCGTCGGCGGTTCTTTCTCTTATCGGTATGAGCGAGCGTATGAGTAAAATTGTGAGCAATCGCCCCATATCGTGACGATTAAGGGCACCTTTACCAATCCGCCCCATTATGGGCCGCCAAAGCTGCCGTGAGCGGCATCCAGAACTCAAGGCGACCCCAAATGACCCAGGCGATCCTGATTGTGGACGACGATCCCGCGCAGCGCCGAATCCTCGAAGAGGTGGTGAAGCGCGATGGCTACCGGCCTGTTTCCGTCGACGGCGGCGAGGCCGCGCTTGCCTATCTCGACGGCCCATCGGGTGCCGAAATCTCTCTCGTCATTCTCGACCTGGTGATGCCGGGCGTCGATGGCATGGAAGTTCTTTCGCGCGTTCATCCGGCAAAGCCCAACCTGCCCGTCATCGTGCTGACAGCCCATGGCGGCATCGAGACGGTCGTCAACGTCATGCGCGAAGGCGCGACCGACTTCGTTATCAAGCCCGTGAGCCCCGAACGCCTTCATGTCTCGATGCGCAACGCGCTCAAGGTCAATGCGCTGACCGGTGAGATCTCGCGCCTTCAGAAAAGACAAAGCGGCCGCCTCACCTTCTCCGATATCGTCGCGCGCAGCGCGCTGATGGGACAAGTCATCCGCTTCGGCAAACGCGCCGCGCAGTCGAACATTCCGATCATCATCGAAGGCGAGTCCGGCGTCGGCAAGGAGCTGATCGCCAGCGCAATCCAGGGCGAGAGCGACCGGGCAGGCAAGCCCTTCGTCACCGTGAACTGCGGCGCGATCCCGGAAAATCTCGTCGAGAGCATTCTTTTCGGCCATGAAAAGGGCGCCTTCACCGGCGCCTCGGACAAGCATGCCGGCAAGTTCCAGGAAGCCTCCGGCGGCACGCTCTTCCTCGATGAAATCGGTGAGCTGCCGCTCGACATGCAGGTGAAGCTTCTGCGCGCGCTACAGCAAGGCGAAGTCGATCCCGTGGGTTCGAAGAAGCCCGTAAAGGTCGACATCCGCCTCATCTCGGCGACCAATCGCGATCTTCTCCAGATGGTGAAGGAAGGCCGCTTCCGCGAAGACCTCTATTACCGCCTGAACGTCTTCCCGATCCATGTGCCGGCGCTGCGCGAGCGCAAGGAAGATATTCCCGATCTCGTGGCCCATTTCATCCGCCGCCTCGCTGCGGAAGAAGGAAAGCCGGTCCTGGGCATTTCGCGCGATGCGCTGGCGATGCTCTGCGCCTTCGAGTGGCCGGGCAATGTGCGGCAGGTGGAGAATGCGGTCTTCCGCGCCATCGTGCTCTGCGACGGCGAGTTGCTTCAGTTCTCCGACTTCCCGCAGATCGCAAGCATGGTCGAAGGTCACATGCCCGCCCTCGCGCGGATGCCGGTGGCGGATTACGCCCCTGCTTTCGACCGGCCTGTGGAACGGCCGGAGCCTTTCACGCAGGCCAATCGCCCCGACAACCGGCTGACGCTCGCCGAATTCGCGCGCTCGAATTTCTCCGACGGCATCGCCATCACGGATGCGGCTGGCAACATGCGCAAGCTGGAGGATGTCGAGGCGGAAATGATCCGCCTCGCGATCGACAAATATAAGGGCCACATGACGGAAGTCGCGCGCAGGCTCGGCATCGGCCGTTCGACGCTCTATCGCAAGGTCCGCGATCTCGGCCTCGAGGTTCGCGAGGGCTGATCCCTTCGTCACATTGAAGCACTGTCGAGACACGGCGCGGGAGACATCCCGCGCCGTTTTGCCATGCGTTCCGCGGGTTCCGGCCCGGTCCCGGAGCGGCCATTGATCCCTCCGGAGGATCGGTGCTATTGGACTCACATATCGGCCCCCCGTGGCGTCGCCCATTCGGCAGCGAGAGTTCGTTTTATGAAGCTTGTCTCCGCCCCGTTCATGCTGGGGCTCGCCGCCGCGGCGCTGGCAGTTCTCCTCATCTGGAAATATCTGGGCGCACCCGTCGTCATGGTCGATGCGCCGGCCGGCAAGGTCCATTGCGTCAGCTACACGCCCTATCGCGGCAGTGAAACACCATTCGATCAGACCTATATGGCCGACCCGAAGCGGATCGACGAGGACCTCACGCAGCTTGCCAACGTCACCGATTGCGTGCGCACCTATAGCGTCGATCAGGGCCTCGACCAGGTGGTCCCCGCCGCGGAGAAGCACGGGCTCAAGGTGCTGCTCGGCATCTGGATCGGGCGCGACGAAGTGGCCAACCAGAAGCAGATCGCCGATGCGATCAAGCTCGCCAACGCACACAAGAAGACGATCAAGGCGATCATCGTCGGCAATGAAGTCCTGCTCCGCGGCGAGCAACTTCCCGACACGCTCGTCGCCTATCTGGACGAGGTCAAGGCGGCGACGGGCCTTCCGGTCACCTATGCCGACGTGACCGACTTCTGGGTGAAGGCGCCGCTGAAGCTGGCGCAGGCGGTGGATTTCATCACCATCCATATTCTCCCCTATTGGGAAAACGACCCGACCTCGGCGCAAGAAGGCGTCAACTATCTCAAGCGCGTGCTTGAAGAAGTCGGGCCGATGTTCCCCGGCAAGGACCTCTTCATCGGCGAAACGGGATTTCCGAGCGCCGGGCGCGAACGCGCGGACGCCACCCCCTCGGTCATCGCACAGGCGCAATATCTTCGCGACCTTGCGGCCTATGCGCAGGCGACTGGCCTCGACTACAACCTGATCGAAGCCTATGACCAGCCTTGGAAGCGCGCGCTGGAAGGCACTGCGGGCGGGCATTGGGGCATCTTCACCACCGACCGCCAGCAGAAATTCCCCTGGACCGGGCCTGTCTCAAACCATCCCGACTGGCGGCTCGAAGCCGGTGCGAGCTTCGCTTTCGCATTTCTCATTCTGCTGGTGATGGCTCGCGGCGGCGCGGAACTCGATCCGCTGGCCGGCCTCGCGGCCGGCATCGGCGCTGGCGTCGCCGGCGCCCTTCTGCTGCTGCAGATCGAACATTCATGGCTTGCATGGAGAAACATGCTCGAAGGGATCATCGAGCTTGTCATCCTCGCGCAGTCGCTCGGCATCATGCTCTTCGTTCTGCCCGAGGCGATCCGTGGACGACGCTGCCTCGCGCCTCTTCCTATAGCCCAGACCCTGGCATGGCTGCGCGCACCAGACCGCGCCGCGCTCGGCACGCCGCTCTATCTGGGCCTCGTGCATCTGCTCTCGGTCTTCACCGCGCTCGTCATTTCGCTTGGATTGAGCTTCGATGCGCGCTATCGCGATTTCCCGCTCGCGGCCTTTAGCCTCGCCGCCGTAAGCCTTGCTCTCCTCGCGCTCAACCGCGGCGACCACAAGAAGCGGGCAGAAGATCGCCGCGAGGAGGCGCTGCTTGCCGCTCTCTTCATCGCCACGGGTTGCCTCATCGCCTTCAACGAAGGCCCGCAGAACACTCAGGCGATGACCTGGTCGGCGCTCGCCTTCATCTTTGCGCTGCCTTGGCTCGGCATTCTTCGCGCATCGCTCCGCAGCACTTTCTTCAGACGCGGGGCAACCGAAGAAGCGTGAGGGCGAGACCGACGGCGCCGTAGTCCGAGTTGTAGAGGACAACGGCAAAGACGCTGAACGTCAGCGCGAAAAGGATCGTCACCCGCTCATTGGCGAAAAAGACGAGTAGCGCCGCGACAGCCGACATACAGGCCCAGATCCACAGCGCGTGGATGCCGATATTCGGCCAGATATTGTAGGTGGCCACCACGGCAAGAGCGAAAACCACAAGCCCGAGCCGGGCGACGCTGCGCCACTCGAGGGTCATCGCCGCAAGCCCGCCGACGAGCCCAAGCCCGCCCCATACATAGGCGATGTGGAACCAGACGACGCCCTGCCGGGCCGTGCACCACCAGGGAGCTGTTTCCGCGCCGCAAGCAAGGCCAATCGAATGCGGCTCTATCAACGCATAGCGCAAAAGCAGCGCGATGCCGAAAATCCCTGCCCCGCCATAGATCCATGACAGCAAACGGCCGCGCGTCCAGGCGGGCTCGGCAACACTCGATCGGGCTTCCATCGGACCTTCCAAAGGGGTGATCTCCTGCCAGGCGCAGGGGCTTGCGCGTGCCCTAGCCTATAGCAGGTCGTCGCCTTGGGATGAAGACGCCGCTTTCAGCCGTTCGAGAGGTGGTCGACTTCCCGCAGGATCGTCGTGAGGGGAGACCGGTCGAGATTCGCCTTCGCATTGCGTGGCGAAAGGGGGCCGTCCATGAGCATGCGCTCCACCGCCATCCGGGCTCGGGCAACGCGGCTCTTCACCGTCCCTATCGCGCATCCGCAAATCTCGGCCGCTTCCTCATAGGCAAAGCCACCCGCGCCGACCAGGATCAGCGCCTCGCGCTGCGCCGGGGGAAGCGCAAGCAGCGCCCGCTGCAGATCGGACAAATGCATGTGATGTTCCTGGTCGCCATTCGCGGAGAGCAATTCCTCCGCCCTTGCGTCGTCCCATTCGCCGACGAAGCGCGACCGGCGCATTTGCGAACGGAAGATGTTGCGCAGGATCGTGTGCGTCCAGGCCTGCATGCTGGTGCCGGACTCGAAGCGCTTGCGCGCCGACCACGCCCTCAGCATGGCCTCCTGAACGAGATCGTCTGCCGTGTCGCGATTGCCGCAAAGCCCGCGCGCAAAAGCGCGCAACTGCGGGATCACGGCGGCGAGTTCGGCCTTGAACTCGCCATCGTCGAGAGGGATCACATCCTGCCGCCGCGCCTCTCTCTCCATGCTCTCCCCGTTCAACTTGCGGTTTTGGAGTACGGATACGATGCAACATGCCTCCCGTTTGGGCCCGGCCGAGGAGAGCGTTTCACATGCTCATTCGAATACGGACGAACGGAAGTGGCCACTCAAGAAGCACAAGTCTTTCACGTTCGTTCACTTAGGTCCACGCTCCTTTATTATTGCAAAACTGTGGTTTCTCATATGTTTCACATAGAAACATATAATAATTGGAGAGTTTACATTGCTCTAGGTAAAGCAACGCCGCGCTGGCTGAGCGTATGGATTTTAATCGACGGTTGCCGCGGCGTTGAGAAACAGCGCCTGGCTGATCGCCGCCTTGACGGCGATGCGTTGAAAAGGCTTCGTGATGAGAAAGGTCGGCTCCGGCCTGTCGCCCGTCAGCAGGCGCTCGGGAAAGGCCGTGATGAAGACGACCGGAACGGATGCGAAGCCAAGAATGTCCTTCACGGCGTCGATGCCGGAACTTCCATCCGCAAGCTGAATATCCGCAAGGACGAGACCGGGACGGCGCTGTCTTGCCGCCGCAACTGCCTCGTCGCGAGTGACGGCGCTGCCGGCGACGCTATGCCCGAGTTCGCGGACGATCTCCTCGATATCCATGGAGATGATCGGCTCGTCCTCGATAATGAGAACGCTGGTTGAAATCTGCTGGTCTATGTCGCCAAGCGCCGCATCGAGAAGGCGCTCCACCTCAACGGCGTCAACGCCGATGATTTCGGCGGCTTGCGCGTTGTCGAAGCCCTCCATCGCCGTCAGAAGCAGAGCCTGACGGCTTCGCGGCGTGAGATGCGTGAGCCGCTCTTGCGCGGTCTTTCCCGCCGCTCCGCTATGGGCCGAGGCACCTCCGTCAGCCTTCGACCAGATGCCCTGAAAGAGCTTGTAAAGCCCCACCCTCGGTCCGAGACCACGGGGAAACGATGCCGGATTATCCACAAGCGCCTGCAGCGTTGCGCCGATAAGCGCGTCGCCATGGTCCTGATCTCCTGTCAGGGCACGGGCATAGCGCCGGAGATAGGGCAGATACGGGCTCAATTCGCGGGCGAGCGACATGCTTTGTCCAACCCCTCATTTGACCGGACATTTCCGGTCGCCGCCCCTTCAAGAGGTAAAAACCAGACCTCTATTTTACTGTGGAGAAGAGGACCAGAATAAGGAACCTATGAACGCCAAAAGAGTTTCATCTGCGCCGCAGCAAGTTTGTGGCCTTCATCCAAACGCTGTCGAGCGGTGGTCGAGTTCTCGAAATGACATCAGGCAAGGGGAAATGGATTGGCACTTCGAAACTGGATGCCCGCCTAGTGCCGAACAGGGATGACGCCCGGCAAAGGCGGGAGGCATTGGGCCAGGGCCTGCGCCGCATCTATCAGGATGTCGTGCAGGAGGAAGTGCCGGACGAACTGACCGAACTGATGCGCAAACTCGACCATATGCCCGAGCCGGATATCTGAGCGCTGCATTGGAACAGGCCTCTGCCGAGGCCGGGACGGGGCGATCTGAACAACTTCGATCAATTTCCGCCGACCGCCCCGCTTCGGCGCAAAGACATGATCCGCAAAGACATGGCCAATGACGAGCGCGATGACCGGCTGTGGCTGACGCGCCGGATCATGTCGCTCCGGGCTCGGCTCATTTTCATTCTCAGCATTACGCTTCTGCCGCTCGGCGCGCTCGCCCTCGTCGACGCATGGTTCGGCTATCGTTACTACAGCGACGCCTCGCTTTCGCCATCCAGCATTGGCGCGGCGGCCCGCTTCCTGCTTTTCAGCAATGCCGCCACCGCGCTTCTCATGTGGCTCGCGGCGCTGCTGGCGACCGGATGGGGCGTCGGGCGCCTCGTCACACGACCTCTGCGGCGCATAAGACGTGGGCTTCTTGCTTTTTCCGCAGGCGACGAACGGTCGCGTATCCGCAATATCGCCGAATTGCCGGAAGAAATCCGTTCGCTGGCAGAGAGCTTCAATCGCATGGCCGACGCGCTGGCAGCGCGCGATGCCGCGCTGATGAAGGCCGTCGCACGGCAAAAGGCGCTGACGCGCGAAGTGCATCATCGCGTGCGCAACAATCTCCAGATCGTCAACAGCCTGATGAGCCTGCAGAGCCGCAAGGCGGAAACGGCGGCCGAAAACGCCATATTCTCGGAGGTGCAACGCCGCGTCACCGCGCTCGGTCTCGTTCATGGCGCAATCTATCAGGGCGACGATCTCAGTTCCGTCAAACTCGACCTGCTGCTGAAGGATCTATGCGCTGCGACGGAGCAAAGCCTGCGCAGCGCCGGAACGCCCGCCTTGCTCTCCGTCTCCGCCGACAAGCTGTCCGCATCGGCGAGCCTCGCGGTGCCTCTCGCATTCCTCATTACAGAGATCATCGGCGAGATCGTCTTCCACCGCGACGGCTCGCCGATCGCAAGCGATATCCGCATTGCGCTTCGCGGGAGCGGCGCAGGCGCCGTGCTGACCATCGAGGCCGCGCGCACGCTCTTCCCGGAGCCCGCCCGGCCGGGCGGCAGCGGCCTCAGCCTGATTGAGGGGCTGGTGCGTCAGTTGGGCGGAGAGCAGACCATTGCGCCCGACGGCAGCCGGATTTCCGTATCGATCCCGAATCTGAACACCGCAGGCAGATAAATTTTTCCAGAAACATGGAACTCCGCCCCAAAGGCCGCGTTCTTGTTCACATGGAATTGGCGCCCCTGCTCTCCACAAACAGCGGGGCGCCGACGGACCCCGACCCGGCATTTATCGTCCCCCCGTGCCCCCCCGTGCCAGGTTGGGGTCCACTCTTTCTCCCGAACGAATATCGAGCCGCGCATATAAAAAGCCCGCCCCTTTCGAGGCGGGCTTTTCCGTCCCCCGGCAAAAATGCCGCCGTCTTATTCGATCATGCCCAGCGCGTGCAGGTAGACCTCGAGGATCGCTTCCTGCTCCTGCCGCTCGGCCTTGTCCTGCTTGCGGATGCGGACCACCTGGCGAAGCGTCTTGGTGTCGAAGCCGTTGGCTTTCGCCTCCGCATAGACTTCCTTGATGTCGGCGGAGGTTGCCGCCTTTTCTTCCTCGAGGCGTTCGATGCGTTCGATGATCGTGCGCAGCTGGTCATGCGCGACGCCGCCCGAATTCACAGGGGTATTGCCGTCCGCCATGATGCGTCGCTCCAGTTCAGTTCTGCGATGATGAGGGAATGGACAGTACCGGCGGCTCGGCACCGCGGCAAGTTCGCCACTCCAGAAAGCTGTGGATATCGCCTCAGCCGTGGCTCTTCTTCTGCGCCGCCTCGAATGCTGAAAGCTGCTCAGGCGTTGCTTCGGCCTGATATTTCACCTTCCATTCGGCGAACGGCATTCCATAAATCGAGCTCCGCGCATCCTCCTTCGAAAGCTCGATGCCCCTCGCTTCCGCCGCTTCTCGCAGCCAGTCTGCGAGGCAGTTGCGGCAGAAACCGCCATGGATCATCAGGTCGATGTTCTGCACATCGGTCCGCGTTCTCAAATGCTTGACGAGGCGACGAAAAGCGGCAGCCTCAAGCTCGGTCTGTGTGTTCTTGTCCATAACGCATCTCCTCGTCTTGTGTGTTGCGTGGCATATCCGCATGCGAGCCGTAATGCCGTACTTCGCGCAAACCCGGCAGCGCTTCCGCCTCGCGCAGCCATTGCGCGATCCGCGCCGCCCATTCGCTCTGGCCCGCCGCTTCCACGATGAGGTCCTGCCGGATCTCGATCAGCACATGCGGCAGGCCCCTCGCCGTTCCATGCCGGTAAAGGCAGTCGCCCTTGAGCCTGCCCGAATAGGGCTCATTGTCGCCGACCACAAGGCCCGGCTCCAGCCTCATCAGGCGTAAAAGCTCTGCGGGAAGCCTGTCATCCATGTCCCACAGAATGCCGGCATGCCAGGGCCGCGTCCTGCCGCGCCAATGCGGCGTGAAACTGTGGATCGAGATGATGGCAGGTACCGTATCGGCCGTCCGCGCAAGCACAGCCTCGATTGCGGAATGATAGGGCCGATAAAATTGTGCAAGCCTGTGCTCGAATTCGGCCCGGTTCTGAAACGGATCTACCTCGCGGTTTCCCTGCACGATAGCGCCGTCGGAAAGCTTCATGACCAGCGTCGGATCGTCGGGCCCGCGGTTGAGGTCGATGAGGAGGCGCGAAAACCGCGCCAGCACCGCGGGACAATCCAGCGCGGCGGACAGGCCTCGCGCAACGCCCGCCGCGCCAATGTCATAGGCTATGTGGCGCTCGAACTCCGCCGGCGACAGGCCCAGCGTGCCGTAGCCGGGCGGAAGCGCATTCGAGGCGTGATCGCACAGGACGAGAAATCCCGAATCGCCTTCAGGGTTGATAAGCTCAAAAGGGAGGAGGTCGCCTTGGGAGGATGTCCCGCCGCGTGTCTGAGACTGCATCCCCACACTATACCCAAGAGACGAAATGCAGAGAATGACCTCCCTCACTCCCGGCGACGATGCGAGCCGGCGCCACTTTCTGATGGACCTCTTTTCAGAGGCCACGCGGTCCGCGCTGCCTGAACATTGCCTGAGCCCCCATCTGCCGCCCGCACCGAAGGGCCGTCTCGTCGTTTTCGCCATCGGCAAGGCCGCCGCCTCCATGGCCGCCGCCGCCGAGGCGCATTACGCCGGCGCAGGAGCCCGCATTGAAGGCATCGCCCTCACCCGCTACGGGCATGGGCGGCCCACCGCGCATGTCGAGATTGTGGAGGCGAGCCATCCCGTGCCCGATATGGCGGGGCTTGCGGCGAGCGAGCGGCTTCTCGCGCTGGCGGCGACGCTCGGCCCCGACGATCTCGCCCTTGTGCTGCTGTCCGGCGGCGGCTCCGCGCTCGCGACCCTGCCCATTGCCGGCGTGACATTGGCCGACAAGCAGGCGCTCACCCGCGCCCTCCTCGCTTCAGGCGCCCCCATCGGCGAGATCAACTGCGTCCGCAAGCATCTCTCGCACATCAAGGGTGGACGGCTTGCCGCAGCGATCCATCCGGCCCACATGGTCACGCTCGCCATATCCGATGTCGCCGGCGACGATCCGAGCGTGATCGCATCCGGCCCCACCGTTCCAGATCCGACGACGCGGGAGGATGCACTCACCATTCTCGAACGCTACGGCATCGAGGTGCCGGACCATGTCCATACTGCGCTTCTCTCCGCGCCTGAAAGCCCCAAGCCGGGCGATCCCGTCTTTGCCGGGAACACCTATGAGCTCGTCGCAAGCGGCGCCTACGCACTCGACGCCGCCGCGAACATGGCCGCCGCCTCGGGCTACGAGATCGTCAACCTCGGCGATCGCGTGGAAGGCGAGGCGCGAGACGTCGCCGCAGCCCACGCAAAGCTCGCCCTCGATGCAAAAGCTGCCGGACGGCGCGTCGCGATCCTTTCCGGCGGCGAGACGACCGTCACATTCGCGAAAGGCGCGGAAAGCGGACGCGGCGGGCGGAACCAGGAATATGCGCTGGCTCTCGCCATTGCCCTTCACGCCGCGCCCGGCATCGCTGCCATCGCAGGCGACACGGACGGCATAGACGGCGGCAGCGAGAGCGACGACCCGGCGGGCGCGCTCGTCCTGCCGACGACACTCGGTCGCGCCGAAGCCCTCGGCCTTGATGCGGCCGCGTCGCTCAAATGCCACAATTCGGGTGGATTTTTCGCCGCGCTCGGCGATCTTGTCGTCACAGGCCCGAGTTACACCAATATCAACGACTTCCGCGCCATTCTGGTGGAAGGCGGGCCAGCATGAGGAGAGCCATCCAGTGATACGTCGGCGCAACGTCAAGATCATCGCAACCCTCGGGCCTGCTTCGAGCACCAAGGAAATGATCCGCGCGCTTTTCGACGCGGGCGCGGATGTCTTCCGGCTCAACATGAGCCACCTCAACCACGAAAATCTCCGCAAGGTTCACAGCCTCATCCGCGAGGTTGAAACGGAGGTCGAGCGGCCCATCGGCATCCTCGCCGATCTGCAAGGCCCCAAGCTCCGCGTCGGCGAGATCGAAGGCGGCGCCGTGATGCTGGAAGCGGGCGACAGCTTCCGCCTCGATCTCGACAAGACGCCGGGCACGAAGCTGCGTGCGCCGCTGCCCCACCCTGAGATCTTCGCCGCCGTCACCGCGGGCCAGAGCCTGCTGCTCGATGATGGCAAGATCCGCCTGCGCGTCACCAAGGCG
>Ga0255338_1002987_pt1 | contig 21986 bp, 26 predicted proteins | sample MeOH1_35cm_T4_19_FD_203715 | JGI IMG/M metagenome (GOLD analysis project Ga0255338, IMG submission 203715) | Sandy soil microbial communities from University of British Columbia, Vancouver, Canada - MeOH1_35cm_T4_195 | ecosystem: Engineered > Artificial ecosystem > Sand microcosm > Unclassified ...
AAGGCGTTGATCACGTCCTGCACGATCAGGCCGCGTGCCTTCATTTTCTCCGGGTCGAGCCAGACGCGCATGGCGTATTGGCCGGCGCCGAACACCGTGACGTTACCGACGCCGGGCAGCCGCGAAATGTCGTCCTTCAAGCTGATGGTCGCGTAGTTGGCAAGGTAAAGACTGTCGTAGCGCGCATCGGGCGAGGTCAGCGTCACGATCTGCAGGATCGAGGTCGACTTCTTCTGTACGTTGACGCCCTGCGCCTGCACGGCCTGCGGCAGCGACGACAGCGCGGCGGACACGCGGTTCTGCACCAGCACCTGCGCGAAGTTCAAATCTGTGCCGATCTTGAACGTCACGGTCAGCGTATAGGCGCCGTCCGAAGTGGCATAGGACTGCATGTAGATCATGCCTTCCACGCCGTTGACCTGCTGCTCGATCGGCAGCGCGACCGTGTCGATGACGGTACGCGCGCTGGCGCCGGGATAGCGTGTCGTCACCTGCACGGTCGGCGGCACCACGTCCGGGTATTGCGCCACTGGCAGCGAGAATACCGCGACCGCGCCGATTACGACGATCAGGATCGCGATGACGTTGGCGAGGACCGGCCGCTCGATGAAGAATTTGGAGATCATGGTGCGCCGCTACTTCTTGGCGGCGGGCTGCGCCGCCGCCGTCTGCGGCTCGACCTTCTGGCCGGGGATCGCGCGCAGGAGGCCGGCGACGATCACGCGGTCGTCCGCGGAAAGACCGCTGCTGATCACGCGCATGGTGCCTTCGAGCGGACCGACCTCGACATTGCGTTGCTCGACGACGTTGTCTTTGTTGACCACATAGACGTAACGGCCGCTCTGGTCGGTGCCGAGCGCCACATCGGGTACCAGGAGAGCATCGTCCTTCTTCTCGATCGGCACGCGCACACGCACGAACAGGCCGGGCAGCAGCACGCGGTTAGGGTTCTCGATAATCGCGCGCGCGATGAGTGTGCCGGTCGAGGCATCGACGGTCGGCGAGGCATAATCGAGCGTGCCTGTATGCGGGTAGCCCTGCTCCGTCTGCAGGCCGATTTGCACCGGCACCTTCTTCAAGTCTTCCGCGGTCAGCCCGCGCTTGCGGATCTGCTCGCGGATGCGCAACAGGTCGCGCTCACTGACCGAGAAATTCACATAGATCGGATCGTGCTGCACGATGGTAGCGAGCACCGTCGGCTGCGAGTTGGCCCCGACATATTCGCCGACCGACACCGTGCGCGCGGTGACGATGCCGTCGAACGGCGCGGTGACGCTGGTGTAGCCGAAATTGATTTCGGCGAGCTTGGTGTTGACCTGCGCCTGCTGATAGTTGGCCTGCGCCGTATCACGATTGGCGGTCGAAGTGTCGAGGGTGGCCTTGGACGCGGTGCCGCGCGATTGCAGATCGACCTGCCGCTCGTAGTCGGCCTGCGTCTGCTTGACGGTCGCGGCGGCGGCCGCCTCGGCGGCTTGCGCCTGCTTGTATTTGAGTTCGTAGGATTCCGGCTCGATGGTGAAGAGCACGGTGCCCTTCTTCACCAGATCGCCGTCCTTGTAGTTGATGCTGGTGACGAAGCCCGGAACGCGGGCCACCAGATTGGTGCTGTTGACCGCCGCGGTGTTGCCGGTCGCATCCAAATAAATGGTGACCGCACGCTTCTCCGGCGTAGCAACCGTCACCTTCGGCGGCGGCGGCGGCACGTAAGTGTTGCTTTCCCCGCAAGCGGCCAGCGCAAGGAGCATCCCGAACGGGAGCGCCGCCCGCCCGACGTGAAATTTGAGTCCGCTCGTCATCGCCGCCCCCGACCGCACCAGGCGACGTTTTGTCATGATTGCGTGCTCGCCCGGAACCGGAAGCATCGGCCATTCCGGCGGATTTGCAACTGTAAAAAAACGAACGGACCGGGGCGGCGACCGCCCCGGTCCGTTGTAGATTCAGTCAGTGCGAAGCCGGACTTACGAGCTGACGCCCAGCACCGTCACGGCACGGCGGTTCTGCGACCAGCAGGAAATGTCGTTGCACACTGCCACCGGCCGTTCCTTGCCGTAGGAGATGGTGCGCATGCGGCTGGCCTGGATGCCGCGCGAGGTCAGGTAGTCACGCACGGCCTGGGCGCGGCGGGCGCCGAGGGCGATGTTGTATTCGCGCGTGCCGCGTTCGTCGGCGTGGCCTTCGATGGTGAACTGGGTGTACTGCGAGTAGTTGGTGAGCCACTGCGCCTGCTTGTCGAGCGTGGCGCGCGCCTGCGTCGTGAGCTCCGATGAGTCGGTCTCGAAGAACACGCGGTCGCCGACATTGACGACAAAATCCTGCTGACTGCCGGGCATTGCCTGGCCGGCCGCGTTCGCCTGCGCGTCGTCGGCCGCGTTCTTGGCGCAAGCCGAAATCGCCAGGGCTGCGGCGAACACCGCCACAAACCGCGCGCCGCGAAGCATTTGCTTGAACTCGATCATACCGGTGACTCCATTTCACGCACTGACCGGACGTTGAACCCGATGCATGAGTCGTCCGAAAGCCGTCACCGACTATTCGGGATCATGCGCATGGGGACTGTCGTAACGCCGACTTCGTTAAGCGAACGTTCCGTCAACCTTGATGGAACCTTGCCCGACGCCCTTTAAAGTCTAACGGCCTGATAAACCATTTCTCATGGTTAAGAGACGGTGAAAAAAAGGCGGACTTGCGGCGTACGATCTCTTCCCGAGAACCGAGGTTTTATGACAACAGCGGCGACCAGGCCGGATCGGACGCGAAGCTGGGCGTCGGAACTTTCAACTCATTTCGCCCGGTGATGTCGATCGTAAAGAGGCTCGGCCCCGAACCTTGATCGCGGAAGAACATCAGCACGCGGCCGTTGGGCGCGAAGGTCGGGCCTTCGTTGTGGAAGCCGGACGTGAGCAGGCGCTCACCGGAGCCGTCGGGCTTCAAGATGCCGATGGAGAACTGCCCGCGCGCCTGGCCGGTGAAGGCGATGTAGTCGCCGCGCGGCGACCATACCGGCGTCGAGTGCGAGCCTTCGCCGAACGAGATGCGCTGCGCCGGCCCGCCGCCCGCGGCCATCACGTAGATCTGCTGCGTGCCGCCGCGATCGCTCTCGAAACAGATGCGGCTGCCGTCGGGCGAATAGCACGGCGCGGTGTCGATTGCCGGCGTGTCGGTGAGACGCGTCGTCTGCTTGGAGCGCAGATCCATGACGAACAAGTTGGCGTTGCTGCCCTGCTGCAGGCTCATGATCACGCGCTGACCGTCCGGCGAGAAACGCGGCGCAAACGTCATACCCGGGAAGTTGCCGACGATCTCGCGCTGGCCGGTCTCGATGTTCAAGAGATAGACGCGCGGATCGCCCTGCCCGTAGGACATGTAGGTAATCTCTTGCGTCGACGGATTGAAGCGCGGCGTCAGCACGAGATCGTCGCCGCGCGTGAGATAGCGCACGCCGGCGCCGTCCTGATCCATGATGGCGAGCCGCTTGATGCGCCGCTCCTTCGGACCGGTCTCGTCGATGAAGACGACGCGGCTGTCGAAGTAGCCCTTCTCCCCGGTGAGGCGCTCGTAAATCGCGTCCGAGATGATGTGCGCGATGCGCCGCCAGTTGTCTGGCGTGGTGAAGTACTGCTTGCCGTCGAGCTGCTGTCCGGCAAACACGTCCCACAGCCGGAATTCGGCCTTGAGGCGGCCGTCGCCCTGGCGCGTCATGCGGCCGGTGACGAGCGCCTGCGCGTTGATCACACGCCAGTCGGGAAAGCGCGGCACCGCGTCGGTGTTGGCGATCTTCTCGACGAAGGCCTGCGGATTGATCGGCGCGAACAGACCCGAGCGCTGCAGGTTGTTGGTGATGACACCGCTGACGTTGCGACCGATCTCGGCCTCGCCGGGCGAGCCGGCGACGAAGTCGGTGATCGCGATCGGCATCGGCTGTACGTTGCCCTGCGTGATGTCGAGGCGGATGGCTGCGGCGGCCCATTGCGGCAGCATGCCGGTTGCCAAGCCGGCAGCGCCCGCCTGCAGCAGCAGTTGGCGGCGGTTGATATGGGGAGCGCAGATGAATGAAGCGGTCAAAGAATGACTCATTGTGAGCTTTTGGGTTCTCGTTTTCTCAAATAGGCGTCAGCGGAACATGTCACTCGGCTTGAAGGCGAGCTCCATGTCTTTCCAATTGTTGTAGGTCTCTTTGCGCAGCATCGTATAGGGCTGACATTGCAGAATGGCGCGCCGGGCGCTTTCCGCGAAAGCCGGACCCGCGGCGCTCGGCTTGCCGCCGATGACGTCGGGGCCACGCTTCACCGAGCCGTCTGGATTGAACATCACGCGGAAGATGATGACCAGATCCTGCGCGCTGTCGAGGCCGACTGGGGGATTCCAGCAGTCGGTGATGCGGCGGCGGAAGGCGTCGATCTCGTTCTGCGAAAGCTGCGCCGCGGTGGCGTTGACATGTCCCAACGTCGCGTCTTTGTTCAGCGCATCGCCGGCCGCGGCATGGCGCTGCGGCTCGCGCTGATCGATCAGCGCGGCGATCTTGTTGACGTCGAATTTCGGCTCCTGCTTCTGCGGCGGCTTTTTCGGCGGCAGGGGCTTGGGCTCGTCCTTGGCCTGCTTGAGCTTGTCCGCGATCGGGTCGGCCTTATCCATGGCGACCGGCGCGGGCGGCTGCGGCGTGGGCTTGGTCTCTTTCTTCTCGACTTCTTTCTGCTCGGGCTCGGGCGGCGGCGGCGCGGACTTCTGCTGCGTCGCCTTCACCTCGGGCTTGTTGTCGGCGACCTTCGGCTTCGACTCCTCGACCGGCTTCACCTCCGGCGCGATCTTCTCGACCAGGGGCTTAAGCTGTTCCTTCGGCTTGGGCGCGTCCTTCTGGCCCTTGGTGATCTGCGAGAATTCCTTGTCACTGATGAGGTCGACGGGGAGCGACTCGACCGGCGTCGCCTCCAGCGATTTTCCGGAAAACGACACCACCGCGAACAGGAGCACGGCCACGTGCAGCCCGGTCGAGATCGCTGATGCCGTTCTCATCTGCATCGGTTATTTAGAGCCCTGCTCGAACTCGGTCACGAGCGCGACGCGGTGGAAGCCGGCGCCGGAGAGCTGGCCCATCACCCGCATCATCGTGCCGTAGTCGACCTTCTTGTCGCCGCGCACGTAGACGCGCGCTTCGGTGCCGCCACGCGCCTGCGCCACCGCCTGCAGCTTGGGCACCAGGTCGGCTTGCGTGATTTCGGCGTTCTGCAGGTAGATCTGTCCCTTGTCGTTGACCGAAACCGTCAACGGCTCCTTGTCCTGATCGAGGCTCTTGGCCTGGCTCTGCGGCAGGTCGATCGGCACGCCCACGGTCAGCAACGGCGCCGACACCATGAAGATGATGAGCAACACCAACATCACATCGACCATGGGGGTGACGTTGATCTCCGCCATCACGCCGCGGCGGTGATGGCGTCGTTTGCCTCTTCCACCTCCAACCGCCGGCGTACCGGCATTGGCTGCCGCCATGGTCCCCTACCCCCGCTCGTCGATCTGACGCGACAAAATCGCCGCGAACTCGTCGGCGAAGCCTTCGAGCCGCTGGGCCTGCTTGTTCACCTCTGACGCGAACTTATTGTAGAAAATCGTCGCCGGTATGGCAGCCACAAGGCCGATTGCGGTCGCAAACAGCGCCTCGGCGATACCGGGCGCAACCACCGCCAAAGAGGTGTTTTTCGAGGCCGCGATCGACTGGAAGCTCGTCATAATGCCCCAAACCGTGCCGAACAGGCCGACGAAGGGGCCGGCCGAGCCGACGGTCGCCAGCACCAGGAGGCGCCGCTCCAGCCGCTCGACCTCGCGGGCAATGGTCACCTCCATCACCTTCTCGATCCGCATCTGGAGGCCCGCGATGGAGCGCTGGTTGCCCTCGAACGAACGCTTCCACTCGCGCATAGCGGCGACGAAGAGCGCGGCCATCGAGTGGTTCGGCTTCGACGACAGCGTGCGGTAGAGCTCCTCCAGCGACTGGCCGGACCAGAAGGCCTGCTCGAAACTGTCCATGGCGCGGCGGCTGCGCGCGTAGAGCACGGTCTTGTCGATGACAATCGCCCAGACCCAGACCGAGCTCGCGAGCAGGCCGAGCATGACCGTCTTCACGATCCAATGCGCGTGCCAGAACAGTGTGAACAGCGAGAGGTCGGAGGAAGTGAGCGGCAAAGCCGACTGTGCCACATCGGCAGGATTCATGGGCACGTCCTTTCCGCTACCCGGTTTCTCAGGTCGATCCGGCGCGGCACGAGAGTGATACGCGTGAGCGCGCCGGGCGAACCCGCACAGCGCCAGGTCGAAAAAACCGAAAGTTTCGCGAAAACCCGTGTCCGCCACCGGCGAAGGCACGGAATCCCCGCGAAACTTGACCAAACTAGGGCGCCGGAAGCGGGCTCTCGAGCCCTAACCAGCGCTGATTATGGTTAAGGATGGGTTACCGGGGGATGTCAACGGCCACGCGTGTCCCTTCTGAAAAGCAAAAGGCCGCCCCAGGGGACCGGGGCGGCCTCAGCATCATGTCGGCGTCGGTTAGCGTTCAACCCTGCGACGGGGGCACATCGGGGGCCGGACGGTTACGGCGCTCGGCCATGAACGCGTCGAACTCGGTCTTGTCCTTGGCGAAGCGCAGGCGCTCGAGGAAATCCTTGAACTCGCGTTGTTCGTCTTCCAGACGCTTCAGCGTCTCGGTGCGATATTCGTCGAAGGCGCGGTTGCCGCTTGACGGCCCGGCATTCCATGGGCCCGAGCCGCCGCTCATGCGGCCACGCATCCAGTCCATTTTCGCCTGCATGCGTTCCATCTTGTGCTGCCAGCGATCGTTACTGCCGTAGTATCCGCATCCCATTCGTCCGCTCCATATGGTGAAGGCCAGAATCGCCAGGCCCAGTGGCCAGAAGGCCATGAACCCGAGGATGATCAGCGCGATCCAGGCGGGCTTGCCGAATTCGTCGAGCTTGGCGGTGATTGGCATTGTCGGCCTCGCGTGAATGTAAATAACATTTACATGGATAGGCGTGTGACGAGCGGATGTCAAGACCCTTAACATTCAAAATAGGAGGACCGGCGCTGGGAAAAAGGGCCGGGCGGAAACTTTGGCCTGCGGCCGGCGGTCGCGCCGGAAGCTCCAGCCGGACCGCAGAAAAAGGGTCAGCCTACGTGGGGCCCCACGCCCAGACCGCGCAGATAGACCAGCACCGCCGCTTCCAAGAGTTCTTCCGGTGGCATCGGCAGCGTGCGCCGCGCGGCGTCCCCTCGCCCAAACAGCGAGGCAATGCCGTGCGTCATCGACCACACATGCAGCGCCACCATCAGCGCCGGCGGCCGCCCCTGTGCCGGCATCATCGCGACCAGCTTTTCGGCGCCCGAGCGCAGCACGCCGAAGGCGCGTTCGCCGGCGTCGCGCAAGGCCGGATCGGCATCGGGCGAGACACCGGCCTCGAACATCGCGGAGTAATAGGCGGGCTCGCGCTTGGCAAAATCGAGATAGGCCTTGCCGACACGGTTGAAGGCCGAGAGCACATCCGGCCTGCCCTCATCCCAGGCTTTCGCCAAGACGTTGGCGAATTCCTCAAAGCCACGGCGCGCGACATCGGCGAGCAGCGCCTCGCGATCGCGGAAATGCCGGTAGGGGGCGGCCGGGCTTACCCCCGCCCAGCGCGCCGCATCGGCGAAGGTGAAGCCGGCTGGCCCCTTCTCCGCGATCAGCTCGAGCGCGGCGCGTACCAAGGCTTCCTTGAGGTTGCCGTGGTGATAGCCGCGCGGGCCGCCTTTGCCCCAGGTCATGAAGGAACCCTCATGTGAAGGGCCTTTACATGAGTCCGAGGGTCCCGTCGATGGCGGCTAGGGGCCGCGGCCGCAGATCGTGTCGATCGCGGCACTGGCGAGCGCATCAAGGTCCTTGCGCGACGAACCGGCACGCGCGCGCACGGCGAGCGTATGCAGCGTCGCCGACGCTTATCTCTACACGGTGCTGAATTGGAGCATGGCGACGCCGGTCGATCTGGCGCCGTGGCCGGCCGTGCAGAGCTACTTCAAGCGGCTGCAAACGCGGCCGAGCATCGCCAGGGCCTTCAAGGAAGAGCTCGCGCTCTACAAGGCCGAGCAGACGCGCCATCAGGCAGCGTGATCGCTAGCGCGGCGGAACGACAAGCGGCAGACGGTCGAAGAGCGTCGGGCCGCCCGGCTGGGCGCCTTCGATCGTCAATATGCGCAACTTGGTGACCACCCCGCCGGGCGCCGAAAAGCCGCCGGTCTTGCCGCCGGCGGCCATGACCCGATGACACGGCACGATCAGCGGCGTCGGATTCTGCCCGAGTGCCTGGCCGACCTCGCGCGCCAAGAGTTTGTCGCCGAGACGCTCGGCAACTTCGCCATACGTCAGCGTCGAACCACGCGATATCGATGACGCAATCGCATAGACCTTGCGGTTGAACTCAGGCTGGTCTCCCGTATCGAGCGCCACATCGCCGAAGTCGGCCGGCTCGCCGTCGAGCAGCGCGACCATTTTGGCGATAACGTGCCGAACAGACGCCGGCGGTTCCGATTCAAGCGCCGCCGGAAAGCGTTTGAGCACGCGCGCGCGTGTCGCCGGCGTGTCCTTTTCGGGAAGCTGCACGCCGGCAATGCCGCGCTCGCTCCAAATAACGGCGCAGAAGCCGATGGCGCTATCAAACAGGGCAAATGAAAGAGTGCGTTCCATACGCTCTTATTTAAGGCGCCAGGCCCGGCGCGCCACCCGCTTCCTGATCTGCTTTCATGGCGATGCGCAGGGGCTTGGGGATCGGCTTGGCACGGCCGCCGGAGACAAAGGCGACCTGCACATGCGCCTCGACCAGTAGATCCTCGCCGCGCATGACCTTCTGATGCAGCATGATGGAGGCGCCTTTCACCTCCTCCGGCGCGGTGACGATCTCGAGCACGTCGTCCATATAGGCCGGCTTCCTGAAGGCGATGTCCATGTGACGCACCACGAAGGCAAAGCCCGGCGCTTCGGCAGCGGCCTGCTCGAACAGCGCGCGATGGTCTGCGCCGATCAGCCTGAGATAATTGGTGCGTCCGCGCTCCATGAAGCGCAGATAGCTCGCATGATAGACGATACCGGAAAAGTCGGTGTCTTCGTAATAAACGCGGATCGGCTGATAGTGCTTGCCGTCGCGGATCGAGCCGTCGAGGGAGTTCATGTCGGTCTTCACATCGCCAGCGGCAAAACATGATCGCGCGTCAGCGGCGCGAGCGGAAGATTGGGAAGCGCCTGCGGATCGACCCAGACGACCTGATCGATCTCGGCCTGCGGACTGATCGCGCCCTCAACCTTCACGGAATAGACGACGGCGCGCACCTGATAGCCGGGCTCGTTCGCCGCCGCGCATTCGAACACGCCGAGGGCGCGCGCGGTGTTCTGATCAACGTGACAGCCGAGCTCCTCGACGATTTCGCGCGACAGCGCGGCGACATCGGTCTCGCCGACGTCGCGTTTGCCGCCCGGCTGCATGAAGGCCGCCGTGCCGCGCTTACGCACGAGCAGAACGCGGCCCTGGTCATCGCGGATCAGCGCTGCCACCACGCTGATGATGCGCTCAGTCACTCTCTTCCTCCTGTCCGAACAGGCCGAACTGCGCCGGATCGCGCGCAGGCTCGGCAAGGCCGAGATGCTTGAAGGCGGCGCCTGTGAGCAGGCGTCCGCGCGGAGTGCGCTGGATGAAGCCTTTCTGGATCAGATAAGGCTCGATGATGTCTTCGATCGCATCGCGCGGCTCCGACAGCGCCGCCGCGATGGTGTCGACGCCGACCGGCCCGCCGCCGTAGTTGAGCGCAATCGTGGAAAGGTAACGCCGGTCCATCGCATCGAGCCCGGCGGCATCGACTTCCAGCGCCGACAACGCACGGTCGGCGATCTTGCGGTCCACCGCCTGCGCGCCGTCGACGTGCGCAAAATCGCGCACGCGCCGCAACAGACGGCCAGCGATGCGTGGCGTGCCGCGCGCGCGCCGCGCGATCTCGTTGGCGCCGTCCGCCGTCATGCCTAAGCCAAGCACGCGCGCGCCGCGCGTGACGATCAATTCAAGCTCGGCTTCGGTATAGAAATTCAGCCGCACCGGAATGCCGAAGCGGTCCCGCAGCGGGTTCGTCAACAGTCCAGCGCGCGTGGTCGCACCGACCAAAGTGAACGGCGCGAGATCGATCTTCACCGAGCGCGCGGCCGGCCCCTCGCCGATGATGAGGTCGAGTTGGAAATCTTCCATCGCCGGATAGAGGATTTCCTCGACCTGTGGATTGAGCCGGTGGATTTCATCGATGAACAGCACATCGCGCGGCTCGAGGTTTGTCAGCAGCGCGGCGAGATCGCCGGCCTTGGCGATTACCGGGCCGGAGGTCGAACGGAAGTTCACGCCCAATTCGCGCGCAACGATCTGAGCCAGCGTTGTCTTGCCGAGGCCCGGCGGGCCAACGAACAGCACGTGATCGAGCGCCTCGTTGCGCGACCGCGCCGCGTCGATGAATATCTTTAAGTTAGCGCGCGCCTTCTCCTGGCCGATGAAGTCGGCGAGCTTCTGCGGACGCAAGGACGCGTCGACGTCGTCCTCACGTTTCTCGGCATTGACCAGGCGACGAGGCGGCGTGCTCACGTCATCCCCCGCCGGTATTTGTTCGGCAGCAATTCGCCGATGGTGGTGATGGTCGGGCCGTCGGTCCCGTTCGGCACGATCACTCGCGCCTTGGCGTCGTAATCGTGGATCAGTTCGCGGCAGGCGCCGCACGGCGACACCACGGCGATATCGCCCGGCTCGCCGGGCTTGGGATGGCGTACGGCGACGATAGTGTCGATGCCCTGGTCGCCCTTCTCGGTGAGCGCGCGGCCGATGGCGACGGCCTCTGCGCAGACCGCGCCGCGCCCAACATAAGCATCGAGGTTCACGCCCGTGACGACGCGGCCGTCGCGCGTGCGCATGGCCGCGCCGACCTCCTGCCAGTCGTTGCGGTAGCGCGATTTGATCGCGGCCGTCGCGGCGTCGACCAGTTCCTGATCTTTCTTGTTCAACGGCATGCTGTCGTCGTCACTTCGCGAGTTCTTTTAATCCCTGGCGGATGAGCGTCGCCGTGTCGGCGCCCTCACCCGCATGATGCACGGCGGCAGCGATCGCGGCCGCCGCCTGCGGCTGACCGTAGCCGAGATTGACCAGCGCCGACACCGCGTCCGCCACCGGCTTGGGTGCGCGCTTCTCATCGAGCGCACCCGTGAGATGGACAACACCCAGGTCGACATCGGCGAAGGCCGGCGCTTTGTCCTTCAACTCGGTGACGATGCGCTCGGCGACTTTCGGACCGACGCCCGGCGTGCGCGCCACCATCGCCTTGTCGCGGGTGGCGATGGCCGTGGCGAGCTCCGAGGGCTTCAGCGTGCCGAGCACGGCCAGCGCCACCTTGGCGCCGACGCCCTGCACCGTCTGCAACAGGCGGAACCATTCGCGCTCGCTGTCACTGGCAAAGCCGAACAGTTTGATCTGGTCCTCGCGCACGTAAGTTTCAATCGACAAAGTCGCGGGCTCGCTCGGCGCCGGCAGCGCCTGCAAGGTGCGCGTCGAGCAATGCACCTGATAGCCGACGCCGCCGACGTCGAGGATAACGTAGTCGTCGCCGTAGCTATCGATGAGGCCCTTGAGCTTGCCGATCATGATTTCGCACTTTCCGGCTTCGGATAGTAGCCGGCGATTTCGGGATCAAGTGTGACCGGCTTCTTTGCAGCAATCTTCTTGCCGCTCCCGCCGTCGTCCTCATCGTCCTCGCCGGGCCCGACACGGATCATGCGGCGCGCCAAGAGTGCTGCCAACCAGAAGATGATGCCAAGCGCGAGCAGGAGCAGCGAGAACGAGCTTGGCCCCGGCATCAGATAGGCCTCAGCCGCGCTCTCCGGATTGTAGGCGACGGGCGCCTTGGCACCGACCGGGAACTTGTCGGCCATCTTCTTGGCGCCTGCCGAATTCTGCATGTTGAAGGCATAAGGCTCGATACCGCCGCCGAGATAGGTCTTGCCGTCGACGCGGTAGAGATAATGCACATCGAACGTCGTCCAGCGATCCGGCCGCTGCACGTCGCGTGTCTCGCGCTCGTGCCGCGTCAGCTTGGCGTCGACGATCTCGGCCTCCGCGCGCGGCCATTTCAGCGTCAGCCAACCGTTGTAAGCGCCCCAGGCGCCGAAGCCGAAAGCGATGACGCCGAGCGTGGCGAGGAACCACGCCATCCGGTAGTCCGGCTTGCCGCGCGGCTTTTTCTTTCGAGCCATCGTGGTTCAACCGATCGCGTGGCGCAACGCCGCGCTCTGCCGGTGATGCGCGTGACACACCGCGATGGCGAGCGCGTCGGCGGCGTCCTCGCTTTGCGGATCCGCCTTCGGCAGCAGCACGCCGATCATCATGCGGATCTGCGCCTTGTCGCCATGGCCGGCGCCGACAACCGTCTTCTTCACGACGTTGGGTGCGTATTCGGCAACGCTTAAGCCCAGCCGCGCCGGCACCAGCATGGCGATGCCACGCGCCTGCCCGAGCTTCAAGGTCGCCGCCGCATTGGTGTTGACGAAGGTCTGCTCCACCGCCGCCTCGTGCGGCGCGTAGCGCTCGATGACCGCGATCAGCCCGTCGTGGATGACGACGAGGCGCTCACTCAGCGGCGCTTTCTCTTTGGTTTCCACCGAGCCGCAGGCGACGTGGATCAGCCGATTGCCGTCGGTCTCGATCAGACCCCAGCCGGTGCGGCGGAGCCCCGGATCGATGCCGAGAATGCGAATCGGTTGCCTGAGCATGGTCCCCGTTGATAGCCGCGCCGCCCCCGGCCGCCTAGGGCAGGCCGATCCCGACAAAACCTACGGTTGACCGAAATCAATGTGCGCCCGACCACGGCGGCGCTCCATCTTTTCACAGGTTCATCCGGTGGTACAGCCGAACCGCCGTTTACAAAGGGCGCGCCGATGATGAAATGGTTCGTCGAGACGCTGCGCGAGCATCCCGAGATCGCGGTCTTCCTCTCCCTCGGCATCGGCTACTGGATCGGCGGCAAATCGTGGAAAGGCCTGAGCCTGGGCGCCGTCACGTCGACGCTGATCGCGGCCGTCATCATCGGCCAGTTGCACATCACCATCTCCGCCAACGTTAAAACGATCTTCTTTCTGATGTTCTTGTTCGCCGTCGGTTACGGCGTCGGGCCGCAGTTCGTGCGCGGCATCGCCAAGGACGGTGTGCCGCAGGCGCTGTTCGCGGTGGTGCAATGCCTGCTGTGCCTTGCCGTCGCCTATCTCGCCGCGCGGCTTGCCGGCTACGACCTCGGCTACGCCGCCGGTCTCTACGCCGGCTCGCAGACGATCTCCGCCTCAATGGGTCTCGCCACCGACGCGATCAACCGGCTGCATCTGTCCGCCGACGAGACCAAACGGCTACTCGACGCCATGCCGGTCGCCTATGCGGTAAGCTACATCTTCGGCACCGTCGGCTCCGCCATCATCCTGGCGCAGATCGGTCCGCGCCTGCTGCGGCTCGACCTCGCCGCCGAATGCAAACGCTACGAACAGCAGATGGGCGGCGGCGGCGTCCCCGACCAGGAAGGCGGCGGCTGGCATCAGTTCGAATTACGCGCTTATCAGGTGCGGCACGGCGGCCGCGTCGTCGGCATGACAGCCAGCGCGGCGGAGGCGCTCGCTCTGCCGGCGCGCGTGTTCGTTGAACGCATCAGGCGCGGCGGCAAGATCACCGAAGCCAATACCGGCACCGTGATCGAGGACGGCGACATCGTCGCGCTCGCCGGCCGGCGCGAAATTCTAGTCGATGTCGTCGGCAAGACCGCGATCGAGGTCGAAGACCCAGAGTTGCTCGCCGTCGGGCTCGAAGGCGTCGATGTCTACGTCACCAACAAGGCGCTCGACGGCATCACGCTGGCAGAAGCGGCGGCCGGCCCGGCCGCACGCGGGGTCTTCCTGCGCAAGGTCACGCGCGGCGCCACCGCGGTGAACATCCCCATTCTGCCGCAGACGCAGATCCACCGCGGCGACATTCTCACCTTGGTCGGCCGAACGCGCGACATCACCAACGCGGCAAAACACATCGGTTATGTCGACCAGCCGAGCACCACGGCCGACGTCGCCTTCATCGGCGCGGCCATCGCGCTCGGCGCACTCGTCGGCGCGCTCACGCTCAACATCGGCAGCGTGCCGCTCACCCTCTCGACCGCCGGCGGCGCGCTCATCGCCGGCCTGTTCTTCGGCTGGCTGCGCTCGATCCATCCGACCTTCGGCCGCATCCCGTCGCAGACGGTGTGGTTCATGAACTCCGTCGGCCTGAACGTCTTCATCGCCGTAGTCGGCATCTCCGCCGGCCCGAGCTTCGTCGCCGGCCTGCAACAGCTCGGCATCAGCCTGTTCCTGTGGGGCGTGTTCGCCACCACACTGCCGCTGATCCTCGGCGTCTTCGCCGCCCGCTACATCTTCCGCTTCGATCCGGCAATCCTGCTCGGCTGCGTCGCCGGCGCGCGCACCACCACCGCCGCGCTCGGCATGATCTGCGAAGTCGCCAAGAGCCAGGTGCCGGGGCTCGGCTACACCGTCACTTACGCCATCAGCAACACGCTGCTCACCATCTGGGGCATGGTCATCATCATGCTGCTGGCGTGAGCCCGCATCCCGACTCGAACAGGAGTACGCATCATGGCAGACGCCGCGGAAATGAAGCACATGGAGCGCGCCGAAGAGCAGGCGCTCGAGCAGCTCAGCCCGTTCGAGCTCAAGGACAAGCTTATCAAGATCGCGCAAGAGCGCACCAAGATGGCCGGCGCGAGCCAGATGCTCAACGCCGGGCGCGGCAACCCGAACTGGATCGCCACCACGCCGCGCGAAGCCTTCTTCCTGCTCGGCCAGTTCGCGCTCGGCGAGTCGAAACGCGTCTGGCAGGACAAGGATCTGGGCGGCATGCCGGCCAAAGATGGCATCGCGGCACGCCTGCATGTGTTCCTCGCCGCGCACGGCGACAACGACGGCGGCCGGCTGTTGAAAGCCGCAGTGGATTACGGCGTCGATAAGCTCGGCTTCGACGAGAACGCGTTCGTGCACGAACTCACCGACAGCATCATCGGCGACAACTATCCAGTGCCCGACCGCATGCTCAAGCACGCAGAAGCGGTCGCGCACGCTTATCTGATGCAGGAGATGTGCGGCAGCAAGCCGCCGAAGGGCCGCTTCGACCTGTTCGCGGTCGAGGGCGGCACGGCGGCGATGTGCTACATATTCGACAGCCTGCAGATCAACCGCCTGCTCAAGCGCGGCGACAAGATCGCCATCGGCGCACCCATCTTCACGCCCTACATCGAAATGCCGCAACTCGACCAGTACGGACTCCAGGTCGTACGCATCGATGCCAGCGAACTGCGCTGGGTCGGCACGCATTCCTGGCAATATCCGGACAACGAGATCGACAAGCTCGCCGACCCGTCGATCAAGGCCTTCTTCCTGGTCAATCCGAGCAACCCGCCCTCGACCGCCGTGCGGCAGGAGACCATCAACCGCATCGTCGAGATCGTGAAGACCAAGAACCCCAACCTCATCATCATTACCGACGACGTCTACGGCACTTTCGTCGAGGGTTTCCGCTCGCTGATGGCCGACCTGCCCCAGAACACTATCGGCGTCTACTCGTACTCGAAGTATTTCGGCGCTACCGGCTGGCGGCTTGGTGTCGTCGCCGTCCACCAGGACAATATCTACGACCGCATGCTCGCAGCGCTGCCGGATGCGGACAAAGCCGCGCTTAACAAGCGCTACGGCTCGCTGACGCTTGAACCTGCCAAGATGAAGTTCATCGACCGCATGGTGGCCGATAGTCGCCGCGTTGCACTCAACCACACCGCCGGCCTGTCATTGCCGCAGCAGACGCAGATGATGCTGTTCTCGTTGTTTGGCCTGACCGACGTCAAAAACGCCTACAAGGAGCTGACGCGGCAGATCGTGCGCCGGCGCTTGGAGAAGTTCTGGGCGGGCTTCCACATCATCCCGCCCGCCGATCCGCTACGCGCCGGCTATTACTCCACCGTCGACATGCTGATCGGCGCCGACAAGGCGCTTGGCGATGCGTTTGTCGACTACATGCAGAAGAACTACGAGCCGATCGACATTTTGGTGCGGCTCGCCGAGCAATACGGCACGGTGCTGCTCAACGGCAGCGGCTTCGACGGACCCTTATGGTCGGTGCGCACCTCGCTCGCCAACCTGCCGGATGAGGCCTACGAGAAGATCGGCAGCGAGTTGGTGTCGGTCATCAAGCAATACTACGACGACTGGCAGAAGCAGAAGAAGCAGTAGGCCTATGCCTATGCAATCGCCGGGCGGGAGTTTCGCGCCCGGCCGACTGTACTTCCGCCGTCCCACCCGCTAAGCCCGCGCGGTACTCATTTCCGCGCGGCAATCCATGACCCCCGGCCTTCTCTTCGCGCTCGGCGCCATGCTGCTCTTCGGCGTCAGCGACCTCATCTATAAGCGCGCGGCGGCGGCCGGCATCGGCGCGGCGCAGTTCGTGATGCTGCAGGCCTGGGTCTTCGCCCCGACCATCAACTTCTATGCCTGGGCGACCGGCACGCTCGACGTGCACTGGTCGGCGGCCTGGGGGTCGCTTGCCGGCCTGTTCTCGCTCGTCGCCTTCTACAATTTCGCGCGCAGTCTGAAGGACGGTGCGGTTTCGACCAACGCTCCCATCTTTCGGCTGAACTTCACGCTGACGGCGGCGCTGGCGATCATCCTGCTCAGCGAGACTTTCACCATCACGAAAGCGGCCGCGCTTGGCTGCGCGCTGGTGGCGGTGTGGCTGCTGTTGGCCGAGCCGGGTGCGGCGCGCGGGCAGATCAAGCTCGCCTCGCTCACGCGCGTCCTGATCGCCACCGTGGCGATGGCCTTCGCCAATCTGTTCTACAAGGTCGGCCTGCAACACGGCGCCCTGCCGGAGACCATGGTCGCGGCGCAGGCCTGGGCCTTCTCCTCACTCGCCACCGTGCTCTGCTTCATGCAGGAGAAGCGCTTAAGGCTGATGCCCTGGGCATGGCCCTACTCGGTGCCGGCGGCGCTCGCGCTGCTGGTGGGGTTCGTGTTCTTGTTGCACGGGCTCGCGCTCGGCTCGGCGAGCGTCTTGGTGCCGGTCGCGCAGATGAGCTTCGTGTTTACGGCGCTCGTCGGTGCGCTTCTCTTCCGCGAGAAGCTCAACGCTCGCAAGCAACTCGGCCTCGGAGTCGCCGCCGCGGCATTCGTCTTGTTCGCGATGAGTTGAGGCGCTACCGCGGCGCCCTACGCGCTCATCTTCTGCACCAACGCATCCGACACTTCGAAGTTGGCGTAGACGTTCTGCACGTCGTCGTTGTCCTCGAGCGCATCCATCAGCTTGAGGATCTTCTCGCCCGCCTCGTCGTCTACCGCGACGGTGTTCTGCGGCTTCCACACCATGCCCGACTTGCGCGGCTCGCCGAACTTGGCTTCCAGCGCCTTGGCGACTTCATGCAGTGTGTCGGTGGTGGTGGTGATCAGGTGGCCGTTCTCGTCCGATACGACGTCCTCGGCGCCGGCCTCGATCGCCGCTTCCAGCATCGCATCGGCGCTCGCCTTGCCGGCGTCGTATTCGACGACGCCGACATGATCGAACATGAACGACACCGCGCCGGTCGTCGCCAGGTTGCCGCCGGCCTTGGTGAAGATCGAGCGCACTTCGCCGGCGGTGCGGTTGTTGTTGTCGGTGAGCGCCTCGACAATCACCGCAACGCCACCCGGCGCATAGCCCTCGTAGCGAATCTCGTCGTAGCTCTCCTGCTCGTTGCCGGAAGCCTTCTTGATGGCGCGCTCGATGTTGTCCTTCGGCATGTTCTCGGCACGGGCGGCGAGGATGGCCGCGCGCAGGCGCGGGTTGAAAGCCGGGTCCGGCAGGCCGAGCTTGGCCGACACCGTGATTTCACGCGCGAGCTTGGAGAACAGCTTGGAGCGGACTTTGTCCTGCTTCCCCTTGCGGTGCATGATGTTCTTGAATTGGGAATGACCGGCCATGACCGACTGCGCTCGTTAGGGTTTAGGGAATGGGTGGGCTGCCGGGCGGCTATATAGGCCGCCCGCGCGGGAAAATAAATCCTCCTTCGCGGATCTGATGCCGAGCGGCCGAATCGAAACGCCGGCCCAGGCCGAGCCGGCGCCGACGGGACCGGCGTTTCTACAGGACCGTCTGCATTGGCGCCGGCGTGTAATGGAAGCCATCGCCGCGCTTGGCGATGTAGCCGATGCCGGGCCAGGGGAAGTGATAGGTCAGCACCGTCGTCCGTTGCGCCGCCAGCATATCGAACATCCGGATGCGCGTCGCCGAGCCCTGCTTCGGATCGGTGTCGAAGGAGAATTCGACTTTCGGGTTCTGCACCACCAGCACGTGGTGATGGGCGATGTCGCCGGTGTTGCAGAGGCTCTGGCCTTGCGAGGTAATCATGTATGAGGTGTGGCCGACGGTGTGGCCCGGTGTCGCGAGCACGTGAATGCCCGGCAGGATCTCCTGCCCGTCTTTGACGAAGACGATGCGGTCACGTTGCGGCAGCAGCGCCGCCCGCGTCGGATCGATGAATCCGCCGAAGAACGGCATCGAGCGCTTGCTTTCGTCGGTCCAGAACGTCAGGTCCGCCTCGGTCATGTAGATCTGCGCGTTGGGGAAGCTGAACGCGTTGTCGGCGCCGGTCAGGCCCCAGCAGTGATCGGGATGCGCATGCGTGAGCACCACCGCATCGACGTCCTTCGGATCGATGCCTGCTGCCTTCAAATTCGACAATAGACGGCCGGCTTTGTCGCCGAACGCTGTCGACACGCCGACGCCGGTGTCGAACAACACCACCTTGTCGCCGGTGTTGATGATCAGCGCGTTCTGCTCAAGCACGACGTTACTGGGAGAGAGGAAGTTCGCGGTGAGCTCGCGGTCGAGGGCTTCCTTGCTCATGCCATTGAACATCTCGGGCTTGGCCTCACCGATCGCCAGCGGCCCATCGGAGATCACGGTGCCCTCGAAGGCACCAATCTTGAAGCGGTAGACCGCCGGCACCTGCGCGCCCTGCATCGGCGCCTTGGCAAACGAAGGATGACCGCCGAGCAATCCATAGGCGGCGACGGCCGCCGTGCCTGTGAGCAGGCCGCGGCGTGAGAGGGTTTGATCGAAAGTCGACACGTCAAGACTCCTTGTCTCGCCCCTCTCAGGCGATGATCCCCTTGGAGTATCTTATCGTGAGGAGCGCGACAGTCGCCGGACTGATTTTCACAATCGGGTGAGACCCGGGCCTAACGCCAAAACGTCGGCTGCGCTTCTTCCAGGCCGCCGCCGAGACGCACGGCGCTGACCTTGAGCGCCAGTCCCGTGACGTCATCGGTCTCGACCGCCAACCCGCACAACGTCGCCGGGCCGTTGGCCGGCTCGAACTTGGCGCTCGGGATCTTGCGCGTGAAGCGATTGAGCGGCTCGTCCTTGCCCATGCCGATGACCGAATTGAAATCGCCGGTCATGCCGACGTCGGACACGAACGCGGTCTTGCCGGGCAGAATGCGGTGATCGGCGGTCGGCACATGCGTATGCGTGCCGACAACAAGGCTGGCGCGTCCGTCGGCGAAGAAACCCATCGCCTGCTTCTCGCTGGTCGCCTCGCAGTGCAGGTCGATAACGATGGCATCGACGGCGCTGCGCAGCGGGCAAGCATTCAATTCGCGATCAACCGCCGCGAAAGGATCGTCGAGCGGGTCCATGAAGATGCGGCCCATGGCATTGATCACCAGCGCACGCTTGCCGTTCTTGGTATCAACCAGCGCCGCGCCGCGGCCGGGCGTGCCGGCGGGAAAGTTGAGCGGACGCACGAGGCGCGGCGCGCGCTCGATGAACACTAGCGCCTCGCGCTGGTCCCAGGCGTGATTGCCGAGCGTGACGGCATCGGCGCCGGCGTCGATGAACTCGTTGTAGATCGTCTCGGTGATGCCGAAGCCGCCGGCGGCGTTCTCGCCGTTGATCACGACCAGATCGAGTTTCCAGTCACGCACCAGACCGGGGAGCCGGTCGAGCACGATCGCACGTCCCGCCCGGCCGACAACGTCACCAATAAAAAGAATACGCATCCGCTCAAAGCCCGCGAAAATCGATCGCCCCACGCTCCGTTAGCACGAGATCGAGCCGCTCGTCGCGCTCAGTCGCGGGCACACGGGGAATTTCCTGCGCGGCGAAGGCAATGCCGATGGCAATAATCTTCTTCTTCGCGCGCAGCGCGTGGATGGTCATGTCGTAGTAGCCGGCGCCGTAGCCGATGCGGTGTCCGGCACGGTCGAAGCAGGCAAGCGGCACGATGAGGATGTCGGGATCGACTTGGCGAGCCTCCGGCACCGGCTCGCGAATGCCCCACTGTCCGGCCTTGAACGGATCACCGAATTTCCAGGCGCGCATGATCAGCGGCCTGCCGCGCTTGTCGATGGCCGGCAGCGCGAGCTGCGCGCCTTGATCGGCGAGCTTGCGCAGCAGCGGCAGCGGATTGATCTCGCTCTTCATCGGCATAAAGGCGGAGACGATAGTGCCCGGCGCGACGTTCACGGGAAAGGCGCGCGCGGCGATGGTCTCGGCCGCCGCCTGGCGTTCGGCCGCCGGGAGGGCATCGCGCTTGGTTAGCGTGGCGGTGCGCAGTTCGGCTTTTTGATCGGAGATAGTCGTGTCGGGCGTCATCGCTCGCATCTAACAGTCATTCCGCTTCGCCCGCAAAGCGGAATGATACAAAAGGTAAAGTGCGGAGCCGCAATGGCCGTCAGAGAGCTGATCCCGGGAACCTACATAAGTAGGTGGGCGCCATATGACCGAACCCACGAGCTCGGCCAGGGACAGCTCCCGTTGGGATCGTAAGGCCCCGGGGAATGTGCCTCTGTTCGCACCTCGCAGCCCCGCCTAGGCAATGTAGGGGTTAAGGGGCACCAGCGCCAGCCGCGATCCCCATCAATCCTTCAAGCCCGTACCGGTCGAGACCACCATCATCGTCGCCGTGATCAGGGCGACTTGCTTCGACGTCCCGCCCGTCTCGGCGAAGACCTCGCCGAGCGTGATTACCAGCGTCTTGCCGTTGCGGACGACGCGGCCGACTGCACGCAGGCGGTCGCCTTTGGCGGGCGACATGAGATTGATCTTGAACTCGGTAGTCAGCACCGCCGCGTCGCGCGGCATCACCGACAGCCCCGCATAGCCGCAGGCCGAGTCGGCAATGGTCGCCACCGCGCCGGCATGCACGAAGCCATGCTGCTGCAGCACCTTGTCCGAGAACGGCAGTACGATCTCGACCTCGCCCGGCCGCACCGCCAAGACCTCGGCGCCGATCGTCGTCATGATCGTCTGCTTGGCGAAAGAGTCGCGGATACGCGCGTCGATTTCGCTCGGTGACATCGCGGCGCTCACCCGATCGCCACGCCGGGCCCGAGTGTCTGATTGAGCTTCTTGGTGATGCCCTCGATGCGCTCGGCCGCCGAGTTGAAGGCACCGACCACCGCGTCCGAGGCCGCCTTGGCGCGGTCGGAAGACACATGGCGCGCATCCTGTAGGACCTGGATTTCCTCTTCCAGCCGGCGGATGCGGCGGTTCGCCTCCGTCAGGTCGTCGGCCACCATCAGCGCCGCCATCACGGTCAAGCGCGTATCGCCGATCTCGCCGAACTTGCGGCGCAGATCGATGATGCGCGTGTCGATGTCTTTGGCGAGCGAATTGAGATGCTCTTCCTGTCCGTCCTCGCAGGCGAGGCGGAATTGGCGGCCGGCGATGGTGGCATTGACCTGGGCCATGGCTGTGCTCGTTCGTTGCTCTCGCGCCGCAGCGCTATTTCTCGTGCGCGTCCAGCACCGACTGGATGCCGGCGATGGCGGTATCGAGGCGCTCGGCGATCTCGCGGTTGGTGGTCTCCAGGCGCCGCGAACGCGCGGTCTCGCCGTCGAGCGC
>Ga0255338_1002988_pt1 | contig 21976 bp, 19 predicted proteins | sample MeOH1_35cm_T4_19_FD_203715 | JGI IMG/M metagenome (GOLD analysis project Ga0255338, IMG submission 203715) | Sandy soil microbial communities from University of British Columbia, Vancouver, Canada - MeOH1_35cm_T4_195 | ecosystem: Engineered > Artificial ecosystem > Sand microcosm > Unclassified ...
AACTACCACCGATTCGGTGACGAACACGGGAAATTACGGAGTGGCGACGCCGCAGGAGATCGTCATATCTGGGGACGCCAGCCGATATGAAGCCCCCCTTCTACGGCTGCGGAACCAGGCCGGGCGTTTTGGCGAGTGCACCGGCCTGGTTCCCCCCTCCCTTTATTGCCTCGGTCACCGGCGCCTCGAGCCGCAGGCGGTTCAAGCGCTCCATCTCCGCGGGCAATTCCCGCGCACCGGGCGGCACGCCGTTCGCGTCCAGCAGATAGGCAGCGATCTCGACATAGCTGCCCGGCGGCAGCCGGCCCGGCGCATCCGGCGGCATCGCATCGCGCATGAAGCCGACCAGCGCGCCCGCCGGCCGGCCGAACCATCGCGCGCGGAACGCAGCGCCCTTCAGCGGCGGACCGCCAAATTCCCCGTCGTCGAGATCCGTGCCGTGGCAGTCAGCGCACCAGGTGCGATAGCCGACAAGGCCCTTTTCCGCCTGGCCCGCCGTGAACGAGACGGGCGCATCGCGCGGCACCGGCTGCGGCCCGGCCGTGGCGACACCCGCCGAGACGATCAGCAGCGCGCCCGCCCCCGCCATGAACGACAGGCCTTTGGTCGATACCGTCACGATGCCGCTTTCCCCGATGCCCCGAACCCCTGGCGTCCGACCCGCACGCCGCGCGCCCCTATGGCAGAACCGCAGGAAGCGGGCCAATCCCGGCCCGTCGGGATCCCCTGCAGCGAGGCCACCGCGCATCGTGGCCGGAATGCTCAGTAGCGCGGCAGCCCCGGATATTCCCAGCGATAGGGAACGCCCGTCTCGCCGAGCGCGGCGCGGACCAGCGCCGGAAAGGCGCGCTCGGCGCGCACGTCGTTGGACAGGATCAGCACGCAGCGCCGACCGGCTTCCAGGCACACCAATGTGTTGGCGGTGGTGTCGTTGTGGCCGCCCTTCAGCCATCCCCGCCCCTGCGATCCGGTGAAGGCGATGACGCCGAGCGCGGCCGTGGCATTCGGCCGCTCCGCCGGGGGCGCATCGGGCAGCAGGGTCGGGAATTGCTGCCGGGTCGTGATCGGCAACGTGCCCTGCGCATAAGCGGCGCGCCAGCGCGCGGGCAGCCCGTCGCCGCGCACCATCGCCGCCGCCATGCGGGACAGATCACGGATCGTCGTGTCCATCGATCCGGCGGCGCGCACCCGGCTGCGCTCGTCATGGGGCTCGACCCTGCCCCGCTCGTCCCATCCGTCCGCGATGTTCGGGGCGAACCCCGCTTGCCATGTCAGGCTGGTACGGGTCATCCCGAGCGGGCCGAAGAAGCGGCGCTGCAGTTCGGCCCCCACATCCAGGCCCAGCCCCCGTTCGATGCCGAACTGGAGGAGCGAGATGCCCTCGCCCGAATAGGCATAGCGCGTGCCGGGGTCGAAGTGGATGCGCAACTTCCCGTCCGGCTCGAGAAAGGCGAAGTTGGCGAAGCCGGTAGCGTGGTTCAGCACCATGCGCGGCGTGATCGCCCGCCAGCGATCGTCTCCGGCCAGATCGCCCCAATTGCCATAGGCATCGAGATTGCCATAGTCGGGCAGCGGCCTGGGCAGCAGCGCGGCGATGGGCCGATCGAGGTCGAGGCGCTTTTCGGCGGCGAGCTGAGTGACGAAATAGCCGAACACCGCCTTGGTCAGCGATGCGCCGTACATCACCGTGTCCGGCGTCAGGGGATCACCCCTGGCGTTGCGGACTCCCCAGGTCCGCACCGTCCGCACCTTGCCGCCGGCGATCGTCGCGATGGCAAGGCCCCGCGCGCCGGTCTCCGCCATCGCCGCGCGCGCCGCCGTCCCGATCGGATCCGGCCGCGTCCGGGCGAGCGCACCCGTCGAGGCGATCATGGCCAGCGCCCCGTACAGGGCCAGACGGCGGAAACGCTTCATGGCTGTCGCCTTCCTGTTCACGCGTGCCGTTGAAAGGCCGCGCTGCGAGCATGGCCGATAGCGAACCGGCTCGCTAGAACTGATGCTCCAGCGGCAACTGCCCTGCCGCCAGCGCCCATGGGTGCTGCCGCTCCTCATAGACCGAGACCTGCGGCGGCGGGAAACCCGGGTCGGCAAAGGCACCCACCGCGACGGTGACGAGGTCGGGCGCTCCGGACGGCTCCCAATGGACGGTCGCGCCGCACACCGGACAGAAATGGAAGGCCGCCGACGCACCGATTCGCCCTCGCAGGCCAGGCGAAGCTGTCCACAGCCGACGCCACCCGGCGCGCCATGCGAACATCCTATAGCGCGGCCGACCAAGACAGAAGCAGGTTACCGCGGGAATGCGGGGTCTGGCGCGCTGCGTCTCAGCCTCCCTCGTTCCCCAGCATGCCGCGCACGGGCTTGCGGTAGCTTCGGCCGACCGGCAGCGTCGTCCCGCCTTCGATCGTCAGCTGGTAGCTGCCGGTCGCGAGCCGCCGGACCGACGTGACGCGGTCGCGATTGACGATATAGGAGCGATGGATCCGGGCGAAGCGCTGCGCATCGAGCTGCCCGAGGATCGCGGTCAGCGATTCGCGATGGAGATAGTTCGCCTCGCCCAGGAACAGCCGGACATATTCGCCCTCGGCCGCGATCCAGTCGACCCGGTCGAGATCGACGCGGACGGTCTCGCCCCGGCGCTGCACCCAGACGTGGCGGTGCTCGATCGCGTCGCCGCCGCGTTCCCGGCGCAAGGCGTCGAGCTGGCCCGCCAGTTCAGTGATGCGCGTGCGGGCGCTGCGATCCTCGATCGCGCGGCGCACACGGTCGATCGCCACCTGCAGCCGGCCGAGCCGGATCGGCTTGGTCAGGAAGTCGATCGCCCCCGTCTCGAACGCAGCGGCGGCGAAATGGGGATAGGCCGTCACGAACACGATGAGCGGCGGCGCCGCGCCCGTTCCCGCCAGCGCCTCGACCACGTCGAACCCGTCGAGCAACGGCATCTCGACATCAAGCAGCACCGCATCGGGGCGAAGCGCCGCGATCTCGGCCAGCGCCGCCGCCCCGTTGGCGGCGCTGCCGACCACCTCGACGCCGTCGATACGGCCGAGCAGATCCTGCAACCGGTGCACCGCCAGCAGTTCGTCATCGCAGAGCAGCAGCCGGATCATCGCCTCAACTCGCCGTCGACCAGGGGAGTTCGATCGCCACCAGAAAGCCGCCATCCGCCTGCGCTTCGGCGCGGAAGGTGCAATCCCGGTCGAACCGGGCGTGAAGGCGATCCGCCACATTGGCGAGCCCAACCCCGGTGCCGCCGGCGCTGCCCCGCGTACCGGCCGGGGCACTGTTGCGCACGCTGATGTGCAGCCGATCGCCATCGCGCCGTGCGGCGATCCCCAGCACGACCGGCTCGATGCTGATCGCGACGGCATGGCGCACCACATTCTCCACCAGCGGCTGGGTGACGAGGCTGGGCACCAGCGCGCCGCGGACTTCGGCAGGCACGTCGATCTCGACCCGCAGCCGATCGGGGAAGCGCAGTGTCTCGATCGCGAGATAGAGCGACTGGAGCTCGATCTCGCGATCGAGCGGGATATCCTCGTGCGGATCGAGCGACAGGCCCGCGCGCAGGAAATCGGCGAGATTTTCGACCATCGCCTCCGCCGTCTCCGCCTCGCGCCGCGAGATCAGCGCGGCGATCGAATTGAGCGTGTTGAACATGAAATGCGGGTTCAGCTGATAGCGCAGCGCCCGCAGCTGCGCCGTATGGGCGACGCGTTGCAGGTCAGCGATCCGTCGCTCGCGATCACTGAGCTCGAGGCTGCTCGTGACGGCAAGGAGCAGGGCGGTGAGCGCGGCATAGGCCCAGAACCATTGCAACAGCGCAGCGAGATAGAGGCCGAGGGTGAAGGCGGCACTGCTCTCCGTCGGGGCGAAGAGCTGGAATGCCGCGAGATTCGCCGCGCTATGGACCAGGCAGCCGATCAGCGCGCAGGCAAAGGCGGTGACCAGCTTGCGGGTCATCGTCCTGCCCGCCAGCCGGCGCAGCCGATCGGCGATGGCGAACGATACGCCGACCCCGACCGCGGTGACGCACAGGCGCGGCAGAAGATAGGCAAGCTTCTCCTCCTCGCCGAGATTCAGGTGCCGCAGGATGGTCAACATCGTGAACTGGGCGATCCAGAACAGCAGGATGAACCAGGTGGTCGTACGACGGACCAGCCGGCTGCTGTCGGTCTCGGCGGATACAGGGTCGGTCGTCCCATTCATCGGCCCTCGTAACCAGCGATTTGCCGTCGGGTAAACAGGCCGGGCGGGTCGTTGATCGGCCGCAGCGTGCCGTTCGCGTCTTTCGGGTCGTTCATCGGGATCACCGCGCCATTCGCGGCATCGCGGATGAGCCGGCGCGTCCCGTGGCTATCATATGCCCCATGCACGGCACCGCCTCCCGACACGATCCCGACTCGCGCGCCGCGACAGCGCGGATGGCGCATCCCCAGGGCCGTCGCCCGCTGATCAAGCGCGGCGCGCTGACCGCGACCTTCGACCCGCTCGAGATCTGCTGGAACGGCCAGCGCGTCCCGCTCTCTCCGCTCGAGGCCGAGATCCTGGCGCACCTCATCAAGCGCGAGCGCTCCGCCTGGAGCGACCTGCGCCAGTTGCTGATCGACCACGCCGCGCGGCCGGACACATGCGAAGTGCTGGTGTTCCGGATCCGGCGCAAATTCGCCGCGCTGGGCGCGACCAACCCGATCGAGACGCTCCGGGGCTGGGGCCTGCGGCTGCGCGTCGAGCGCGACGCGCGGGGATCGCGCTCGCTCTGGATCGGCGCCACCGAAGTGATGGACTGGTCCGCGGGGTGATGCATCGCCGTACGGGCATCCGGTCGCGACCGGCGCCCCCGAAGACCGGAATGCCGCAAACCCGTTGATCGCCCGCCCGGAGGCTCCTATCCTTCCCACGTGATTCGGGGATTCCGGATCACCGCGCCGGGGAGACCGGCGCGACATGACATGAGGGAGCCTCATGATGCGATACGATCTCGCGGTCTGCATTGGCCGCTTCGAACCCGTTCATACCGGCCATATGGCGGTATTCTCCCGCGCGCTGCGCGAAGCCCATGACATCCTGATCCTGATCGGTTCGGCCGACGCGCCGCGAACCGTCCGCAACCCCTGGACCTTTGCCGAACGCGAGGTGATGATTCGCGCCGCGCTCGGCGACGACGCGGCGCGCGTGACGATCCGGCCGCTGGTCGATCATCTCTATAACGACACCGCGTGGATTGCGGGCGTCCAGGCGCATGTGTCGGCGCTGGGCCTGGCGGGCGCTCCCGGCATCGCGCTGGTCGGGCACCGCAAGGACGCGAGCAGCGCCTATCTCGATGCCTTTCCGCAGTGGCGGCTCGTCGAGGCGGACCCGATCCAGATGCAGTCAGCCACCGAGTTGCGCCGGCATCTGTTCGCCGGTGACGCCGGTGCGATGCGGCTGATCGAGGCGGCCGTGCCGCCGCCGGTGTTCGGCATGCTCGACGCGTTTCGCGCGACCGAGGCCTTTGCCGCGCTGCGGGCGGAGTTCGAGCATCTCGCACGCTACCGCGCCGCCTGGGCGAACGCGCCCTATGCGCCGACCTTCGTCACCGCCGATGCGGTGGTGGTGCATTCGGGCCATGTGCTGCTCGTCCAGCGCAAGGCCCAGCCGGGGCGTGGGCTATGGGCGCTGCCGGGCGGGTTCGTCCAGCAGGAGGAGAGCGTGCGCGATGCCGCGATCCGCGAGCTGCGCGAGGAAACGCGGCTGAAACTGCCGGTGCCGGTGCTGAAGGGCAGCGAAAAGGCGCACGCGGTGTTCGACCACCCGGATCGTTCGCTGCGCGGGCGGACCATCACCCACGCCTTTCACTTCGACTTTCCATCGGGGCCGCTGCCCGCCGTGCGCGGCGGCGACGATGCCGACCGGGCGCGCTGGGTTCCCGTCGCCGACGCGATGCGAATGCGCGGACTGTTGTTCGAGGATCATTTCTTCATCCTCGAACATTTCCTGGGCGCGGCCTGAACCGAACCTCTCCCGGCACAGGGGACAGACCCCGGCGCCATCACCACGACGCGAAGGAGCTTCCGTCATGATCAATCCAGTCCTCAACACCGACAGCTACAAGACCAGCCACTTCCTGCAATATCCGCCCGACACGCAGCGCGTCTTCGCCTATGCCGAGAGCCGGGGCGGTGCCTATGAGCACAGCCTGTTCTTCGGGCTGCAGGCGATCCTGAAGCAGGAGTTCGGCCGGCCGGTCACGCGCCGCGACGTCGACGAGGCATGCGACGTGCTGCGCGATCACGGCGTGCCGTTCAACGCCCATGGCTGGGACCTGCTGCTCCACCGGCATGAGGGACGGCTGCCGATCGAGATCCGCGCGGTGGCGGAAGGATCGATCGTTCCGGCGCACGAAGCGCTGATGACGGTCGTCAACACCGATCCCGATTTTCCGTGGCTGACCAGCTATGTCGAGACAGCGCTGCTGCGCGTCTGGTATCCCGTCACCGTGGCGACGATCAGCTGGCATGTGCGCCAGCGCATCCTCGCCGCGCTCGAGAAGACCGCGGACGATCCGGCGGGCGAGCTGCCGTTCAAGCTGCACGATTTCGGCGCGCGCGGCGTTTCAAGCGAGGCGAGCGCAGCGCTCGGCGGCATGGCGCACCTGGTGAACTTCAAGGGCACCGATACGCTGTCCGCGATCGTGGCCGCGCGCCGGCTGTACAATGAGCCGATGGCCGGCTTCAGCATTCCGGCCGCCGAGCACAGCACGATCACCAGCTGGGGACGCGAGCATGAAGTGGATGCCTATGCCAACATGATCGCGCAGTTCGGCAAGCCCGGCGGCGTCTATGCCGTCGTCTCCGACAGCTATGACCTCTACAATGCCGTCGACCATCTCTGGGGCGAGCGGCTGCGCCGGCGCGTGATCGACAGCGGGGCGACGCTGGTGGTCCGCCCGGACAGCGGCGACCCGGTGACGGTGGTCGCGAAGACCATGGCGCTGCTTGCCGCGCGCTTCGGCACGCAGGTCAACGGCAAGGGCTATCGGGTGCTCAACAATGTCCGCGTGATCCAGGGCGACGGGGTCAACCCGGCCAGCATCGGCGCCATCCTCGACCGGATCGTCGCCAGCGGCTTTTCCGCGAGCAACATCGCCTTCGGCATGGGCGGCGCGCTGCTGCAGCGGCTCGACCGCGACACGCTCGGCTTCGCCTACAAGACCAGCGCGGCCGAGGTCGGCGGCAGGTGGCGCGACGTCTTCAAGGATCCGGCGACCGACAGCGCGAAGCGCTCCAAGCGCGGGCTGATCGGACTGGTCGAGGAGGATGGCCGCTGGGCGACGGTGCCGGTCGACGGCCGGCGCTTCGAACCATTGGACGGGCGGCCCAATGTGCTGCGGCCGGTATGGCGCGACGGCCGATTGCTGGTGGATGAATCGCTGACCCAGATTCGCCACCGCGCCGCGACGTTCGACGGGATGGCGTAGGACCGGCGCTCCCCGGCGCCGTCCGGGGAGCGGCCGCCAGAGCCGCTTCCGCCCGCATTGAATTGCTCATCGACCGTACACTGGTTCGATGGGCGTGGAATCGAACCCTATTTCTTCTCGGTGAAGCGCTTCACCTTGACCGGCAGGTCCTTGCCCTTGGTGCGGCGCGAGGGAATCTGGACCGGGTTCTTCTTCTTCCACTGCGCCCAGGTCATCGGACCGTCGGGCGTGTCGATGATCGTGTCGTCGATCGAATCCGTCATTGCCTCGGCACCTCGAACAGATTGTTGCCGCGATCCCGATCCGGCAGCCGGTGGTCGGGGTCGAGCTCGGCGCGGACGAGCTTGCCGCCCGTCACGGGAACGTCCGTCGCGGCCTGTCGGATCCAGGTTTCGACCGGCAGGCGCTGATCGCGCACCGTACCGTCGGCAAAGGTGAGGCGCAGCGTGACCGGCATCACCAGCTTGTCGCGACTTTCCACGCGGACCAGCCAGCCATCGCCGGCCGGCTTCACCCCGCCCACGGCGAGATCGAGCTGCCAGTTGTTCGCGTACCAGCCGCGCCACCACCAGCTGAGATCCTCGCCCGAATCGCTTTCCATCGCGCGGAAGAAATCGGCGGGCTTGGGATGCCGGAACGCCCAGGCCGCGACGAAACGGCGAAAGGCGGGGTCGAAGACGTCCGGCCCCAATATCTCCTCGCGAAGCAGCTTCAGCCCGAGCGCGGATTTGAAATAGGTGACGGCGTGGCGGTATTTCTCGACCACCGTATCGGCGCGCGACAGGATCGGCGGGGCGGCGGGATCGGCGAGGACGGGCAGGATCTCGTCGACCGGGTTGCCGCCGCCGGGCGCGAATTCGCTGTCGCGCTTGGGCGCATATTCGCCCTTGTTGAAATCGTCCGATTCATAGACGTCGATAAAGGTGTTGAAGCCCTCGTCCATCCAGGCGTCGCGGCGTTCGTCGAAGCCGACGATCATCGGGAACCAGCTATGCCCGATCTCGTGCGCGCTGATCCAGAACAGCGTCTTGCCGGCATCGGGAATGCCGTCGAACACGATGCCGGGATATTCCATGCCGGTCGCCGGCCCGGCAATGTTGATCGCGGCGGGCCAGGGATAGGGATAATATCTGGCCGAGAAGCGTTCGACCGCGTCCTTCATATATTCAGTGGAACGTCCCCAGCGATCGCGGCCCTGGCTCTCAGCCGGATAGAGCGACATCGCCATCGAGCTCTTGCCACCGGGCAGGTTGATGCGCGCGGCATCCCAGGCGAAGACGCTGGAGGCGCTCCAGGCCACGTCGCGGGTGTTCTCCATGCGGAAATGCCAGGTGAGCGTGCCGCCCCGTTTCGGGCGCGTCGCCGGATCGCCGATCTCGGACGGGGCGCGGATATCGACGGTGGCGTCGCTGGTCCGGGCCCGGGCGAGCCGGGCGATCTGAGCCCTGGTGAGCACCTCGGCCGGGTTCATCAGCGCGCCCGACCCGGCGACGATCATCGCCGACGGCACCGTCACCCAATAATCGAACGTGCCATATTCGAGATAGAATTCCTGGGCGAGATAGGGCGCCGGATCCCAGCTGCGCAGATCGTCATAGACCGCCATGCGCGGATACCATTGCGCGATATCATAGATTTCGCCGTCCTTCGACGTCCCCCAGGCTGTGCGGCCGCCGAACAAGCCGGGGACGGTGTAATGATAGCGCAGCACCACGACCGCCTTGCCGCCCGCGGCGAGCGGGGCGGGCAGGCGCAGCTGCGCGCGGGTGTCGCTGATCAGCGGGGTGAGCGCGATCGCCTTGCCCGCGATCCGCACCTCGGCTGCGTCGATCGTCATCCCCTCGGTCGCGCCGCGCGCCATGCCGCCACGCGAGAGAGCGCCCCGCGAACCGGGCTTGTAGAGATTCTGGTCGAGCTGCAGCCACAGCACGTCGAGCGCATCGGGACTGTTATTGGCATAGCTGATCTCGACCGTGCCGCTGATCGTCCTGGTCGCGGTATCGAGGGTGGCGTGGATCGCATAGTCGGCGCGATTCTGCCAGTAACGCGGGCCGGGCACGCCGCTGGCGGAGCGGATCTCGTTCGCCGGCTGGCCCATGTCGAACGGCGCGAACGTCTCGCGCGGCTGATAGGTCTGGGCCGAAGCGGTGGCGAAGAAGGGAATTGCCGGAAGGATCAGGCGGGCGGCGGATCGGAACATCGGGGACCTCGCGACGGACCGGCCGGAGAGCCGATCGCGCGCCGTCTTCAGCACTTTACGCCGCGCGCGACAACCATCCGGACGGATTCAATTACGCCGCTGCGACAGCCCCTCCAGGATCGGGCAATCGGGGCGATCATCGCCATGGCAGGCTTCGGCGAGATCGAGCAGCGAGCGACGCATCGCCTCCAGCGCCTCGGCCTTGCGGCGCAGTTCCGCGGCACGCGCAAGCGCGAGCGCCTTCACTTCGGCGCTGGCCCGGCCGGTATCGGACCAGAGCGAGAGCAAGGTGGCGATATCCCCGATCGGGAAACCGAGATCGCGCGCATTGGCGATGAAGCGCAGGCGATGCACATCGCCGTCGGAATAATCGCGGTACCCGCTGTCGCGCCGCGGCGCGGCCGGCACCAGGCGGATCTTCTCGTAATGGCGGATCATCCGCTGCGAGACCCCGCTCGCCTGTGCCGCCTCGCCGATATTCACCATTTCCTCCGATTGAGCCGCAACGCATTGGTGACGACGCTGACCGACGACAGCGCCATCGCCGCCGCCGCGATCATCGGCGACAGCATGATGCCGAAAAAGGGATAGAGCAGCCCCGCCGCCACCGGAATCCCCGCCGCGTTGTAGACAAAGGCGAAGACGAGGTTCTGGCGGATGTTGGACATGGTCGCCTGGGACAGGCGGCGCGCGCGGACGATGCCCATCAGATCTCCCTTGAGCAGGGTGATGCCCGCGCTTTCGATCGCGACGTCGGTACCCGATCCCATCGCGATGCCGACATCGGCGGCGGCGAGCGCCGGGGCGTCGTTGACGCCGTCCCCCGCCATGGCGACCACCCGCCCCTCGCCTTTCAGGCGCGCCACGACCGCGCTCTTGCGATCGGGCAGCACGTCCGCCTCGATCTCGTCGATGCCGAGCGACCGGGCCACCGCCTCCGCCGTGACGCGGTTGTCGCCGGTGAGCATGACGACCCGGATCCCCTCGGCGCGGAGCGCGGCCAGCGCCGCCGCCGTGCTGTGCTTGACCGGATCGGCGATCGCCAGCACGCCCGCCACCCGTCCATCGATCGCCGCGAAGATCGCGGTGGCGCCATCGGCGCGCAACGCATCGCCCCGGGCGGCAAACGGCGCAGCGTCCACGCCGTGCTCGGCGAGGAACGCTGCATTGCCGAGCAGCACCCGCCTGCCCTCGACGGTGCCAAGCGCACCCTTGCCGGTGGGAGAGTCGAAATCCGCGACCTCGGGCAGCGCGATGCCACGCCCTTCCGCCGCCGCGACGATCGCCCGCGCCAGCGGATGCTCCGACGCGCGCTCGACCCCGGCGGCGAGGCGGAGCAGATCGTCCTCGCCAAAGCCGTCCGCCGCCACGATCGCCGTCACGGAGGGGCGGCCCTCGGTCAGCGTGCCGGTCTTGTCGACCACCAGCGTGTCGACCTCTTCCATGCGCTCCAGCGCCTCGGCATTCTTGATCAGCACGCCAAGCCCGGCGCCCCGCCCGACCCCGACCATGATCGACATCGGCGTGGCGAGGCCGAGCGCGCAGGGACAGGCGATGATCAGCACCGATACCGCCGCGACCAGGCCATAGGCAAAGCGCGGTTCCGGCCCCCAGATCGACCAGCCGGCAAAGGCGAATACCGCCACCACCAGCACCGCGGGCACGAACCAGCCGGCCACCCGATCCGCCATGCGCTGGATCGGCGCGCGCGAGCGTTGCGCGTCAGCGACCATCTGGACAATCCGCGCCAGCATCGTATCGCGCCCGATCTTCTCGGCACGGACGATCAGCGCGCCGGTCTGGTTGAGCGTCCCGCCGATCACGCTGGCCCCGACTGCCTTGGTGACCGGCATGGATTCGCCCGTCACCATGGATTCGTCGAGCGACGAGCGCCCGTCCTCGACCAGGCCGTCGACCGGTACCTTCTCGCCGGGGCGGACACGCAGCCGATCACCGACCGCGATCGCATCGATGCCGACTTCCTCGTCCTGACCGTCTGCCCCGATCCGTCGCGCGGTGCGCGGCGCGAGGTTCAGGAGCGCCTTGATCGCCCCGGACGTGCGCTCGCGCGCGCCCAGTTCGAGCACCTGGCCGAGCAGCACCAGCACCGTGATCACCGCCGCCGCCTCGAAATAGATCGCGACCGAGCCGTCCGGCGCGCGGAAGGCGGCCGGGAAGATGCCCGGGGCGAGCGTGGCCACGATGCTGTAGCTCCAGGCGATTCCGGTCCCCATCGCGATGAGGGTGAACATGTTGAGATTGCGCGTACGGAGCGAAGCCCAGCCGCGCTCGAAAAAGGGCCACCCCGCCCACCAGACCACCGGCGTCGCCAGCGCGAGCTGGATCCAGGCCGACACGCGCATCGGCACGAGATGATGCAGCGCGGGGAAAACATGACCGCCCATTTCCAGGACGAACACCGGCAGGGCGAGCGCCAGCCCAAGCCAGAAGCGCCGTGTCATGTCGGTCAGTTCGGGGCTCGGCCCGCTATCGGCCGTCACCATCGCCGGCTCGAGCGCCATGCCGCAGATCGGGCAGGGACCGGAATGATCCTGGCGGATCTCCGGATGCATCGGGCAGGTCCAGATCGTTCCCGGCGCAGCCTCGACAGGCGCGGCGGGCGCCAGATAGCGTTCGGGATCGGCGACGAACTTGGTGCGGCAACCCGCGCTGCAAAAATGATAGTCGGTACCGGCATGCCCGGCGTGATGCGGCGTCGTCGCCGGATCGACGGTCATGCCGCAGACCGGGTCCTTCACCGCCCCCGCGGCGGCAGTCCTCGCATGATCGTGCGCATGTGGGTGGTCCATGGGAATGCTCCTTGAGCAACCCATATGGAGATTGACATCATGTCAAGGTCAAGGGGCCCGCCCCCTCATTCCCGCAATCGTTTCAACCACCTCGCCGCATTGTCGTTCTTCGGGTCCGGCGTAACGCCGATCCTCGGAACTACCAGCGCCTGTCCCGGCTCGCCAAGGAAAGCAGGCAATAGGCCCAGTCGTTCAATTCCTGCGGGTCGACCGTGATGCCCGGATCGCGGCACAGATCGGCGGGGATCGCCGGGCTGAGCGCCGCGCCGGGCTATTTCGTCGCGATGTCGCCGGTTTCGGCCTTGTACTGCTCGCGCACGAAGGTGCGGGCGGCGGTCTGGGTGCGGAACGTATCGTCGAGCAGTTCGGCCGACACGAGCGGATAGCCCTGCGAATTGTAGCGGGTGGTGCGCACGGTCACGCGGAAGACGCCATCCTCGTCCTTGGCGACGAGGAAGGGGCGGACAGGGACTCTCGACATGGCAATTCCTTGGGAAAGAGAGAGGCCCCGGGGATGCGATATCCCCGGGGCCGGTATCGACGGGATCAGAAGCCGCTGCCGCCGGACAGCGCCGGCGAGGCCGGAGAATCCTCCGTGGCGTCGGCGATCGCCGCCTCGGTGGTGAGCAGCAGGCCGGCGACCGAGGCCGCATCCTGCAGCGCCGAGCGCACGACCTTGGTCGGATCGATCACGCCTGCCTGGACGAGATTTTCATACTGCTCGGTCTGGGCGTTGAAGCCCATGTCATGGTCGTTCCCGTCGATCAGGCGGCCCGCGACGACGCCGCCGTCATGGCCGGCATTCTCGGCGATCTGGCGCAGCGGCGCATGCAGCGCCTTGCGCACGATATCGATGCCGCGGGTCTGGTCGTCGTTCGCGCCCACCATGTCCTCGAGCGCGCGCGAGGCGTAGAGCAGCGCCGTGCCGCCACCGGGGACGATGCCTTCCTCGACCGCCGCCCGGGTCGCGTGGAGCGCGTCGTCGACGCGATCCTTGCGCTCGCGCAGTTCGACCTCGGTCGATGCGCCGACCTTGATGATCGCCACCCCGCCCGCGAGCTTGGCGAGACGCTCCTGCATCTTCTCCTGGTCATATTCGCTGGTGCTGAGCTCGATCTGCTGGCGGATCGCCTCGACCCGCGCCGCGATCGATACCGCGTCGCCGGCGCCGTCGACGATCGTGGTGTTGTCCTTGTCGATCGTGACGCGCTTGGCGGTACCGAGCATTTCGATCGTCACGCTCTCCAGCTTGATGCCCAGATCCGGTGAGACGAGTTCGCCCTTGGTCAGGATCGCGATATCCTCGAGCATCGCCTTGCGGCGATCGCCGAAGCCGGGCGCCTTGACGGCTGCGACCTTGAGGCCGCCGCGCAGCTTGTTGACCACGAGCGTGGCGAGCGCCTCGCCCTCGATATCCTCGGCGATGATCAGGAGCGGACGGCCCGACTGCACGACGGCTTCCAGGATCGGGAGCATCGCCTGCAGGTTCGACAGCTTCTTCTCATGGATCAGGATGTACGGATCGACGAGTTCGACCGACATCTTCTCGGTGTTGGTGATGAAGTACGGGCTGAGATAGCCGCGGTCGAACTGCATGCCCTCGACCACGTCGAGCTCGAACTCCATGCCCTGCGCATCCTCAATCGAGATCACGCCTTCCTTGCCGACCCGGTCCATCGCCTCGGCGATACGGCGGCCGATCTCTTCGTCGCCATTGGCGGAAATGATGCCGACCTGGGCGATTTCCTCGTTGTTCGAGACGGGCCTCGACCGCGCGAGCAGATCCTCGACCACCCGGGCGACCGCGAGATCGATGCCGCGCTTCAGATCCATCGGGCTGACCCCGGCCGAGACCGACTTCATGCCCTCGCGTACGATCGCCTGGGCGAGCACGGTCGCGGTGGTGGTGCCGTCACCGGCATGATCCTGCGTCTTCGAGGCGACGGCGCGGAGCATTTGCGCGCCCATATTCTCGAACTTGTCCTTGAGCTCGATCTCCTTGGCGACGCTGACGCCATCCTTGGTGATCCGCGGCGCGCCATAGCCCTTGTCGAGCACGACGTTGCGCCCCTTCGGGCCGAGCGTGACCTTCACTGCATCGGCGAGGATATCCACGCCGCGCATGATGCTTTCGCGCGCGTCGCGCGAGAATTTGACGTCCTTGGCTGCCATGTCGGAATTCCTTTTGTCGCCGCGGCGAAAGCCTGGGCGCTATGATTGGTTCGAAGCCTGGATCGGGCCGGCGCCACCCGGCGGCCCCGGCCCTTGCCGGGGCAGGAAAATCGGATCAGCCGACGACGCCGAGGACGTCGGATTCCTTCATGATCAGCAGGTCTTCGCCGTCGATCTTGACCTCGGTGCCGGACCATTTGCCGAACAGGATCTTGTCGCCCGCCTTCACGTCCAGCGGGGTGATCGTGCCGTCCTCCGCGCGGATGCCGGTACCGACCGAGACGATCTCGCCTTCCTGCGGCTTTTCCTTGGCGGTCTCGGGGATGATGATCCCGCCGGCGGTCCTCTCCGCGGCTTCGATACGGCGGACGAGAACACGGTCGTGAAGGGGTCGGAAGGTCATGGAGTCGCCGATCGGTCGCTGGGTCGCGACGAAATCGTCGCTTTCACAAGCGGGAAGCCAGCGCTGCCGATTTGCGATTTGGCGCTCCCCGCATGAGAGTGCCAGCCACCCCCATGTGGGCGCTTACGGCGTTTCCCGCAAGGGCGCGGGCCGGACCACCGCGACCATATAGCCATTAGTCGCGCTTTCGCACCGGAAAGGCGAACTTGCCTTCCCATATCCTATCGACTCGATAGGAATAGAGTCATTGAGCTTATCCGGTCGGGCAATGAATCCGACTCTTCTCCATGATGGCAAGGACAGCATAATATGCGGAACCCATATTTTCACCCTCCGCCAGCATTCCGCTGAGACAGAAGACATCCGGATAGCCGGATACTGACTGATATTTGAATAGTGCGCGCCTCGCGCCACCGGCTTTCTTGTCTTTTATTTCGCGGACCATGCGTTTGCGGGAGCGGAGATCTGCGCCCGGCGCCGAGGACGGCGTTGACCGACACCTAAAGGGGCAAGACCATCATGACGCCAAGCCGGATCTTCCGTTTCACCGCGCTCGCCGGCGCCGCGCCGCTGGCGCTGCTGATCCAGCCGGCGAGCGCGCAGACGGCAACGGCCGGCTCCCAGCTCGCCAGCAACGACCTCCGCCCCTCGGAGACGCCCTCTCCCGCCGCGGACGCCGCTGCAGACACCGACGGGTCGGGCGCCGATGTCGTGGTGACCGCACGCCGCCGATCGGAGCGTGCGCAAGACGTGCCGATCGCCCTCAGCGTGGTGGGGGAAGAGAGCCTGCGCGCCCGTGGTGACTATACACTGGGCACGATCCAGCAGAGCGTGCCGAGCCTCCAGGTGTTCAGCTTCAACCCGCGCAACACCAATGTGAACATCCGCGGCCTCGGCTCCAACGTCGCCCTGACCAATGACGGGCTCGAGAACGGCGTCGGCATCTATATCGACCAGGTCTATTACGGGCGGCTCGGGCAGAGCCAGTTCGAGCTGGTCGACCTCGACCGGATCGAAGTGCTGCGCGGGCCGCAGGGCACGCTTTTCGGCAAGAACACGACCGCCGGCGCGATCAGCATCAGCTCCAAGGCCCCGACCTTCGACGTGCAGGGTTTCGGCGAGGCGACAGGCGGCAATTACGGCTTCCACCAGGTCCGCGGCTCGATCAGCGGCAGTCTGGTCGACAATCTGCTCGCGGCCCGGCTGAGCATCAGCGACACGCACCGCGACGGCTTCATCCGCGACATCACCACCGGTCGCAAGGTGCATGATTTCGACAATTTCAGCGCACGGGGCCAATTGCTCTTCACCCCCACGCCGAGCATCACGGCGCGCCTGATCGGCGATTACAGCTCGCAGAAGCAGAATTGCTGCATCGGCGTGATCGTCGGCGCGGTCACGCGCTACGACAACGGCGCGGCGATCGCGAACAACTTCATCGATCGGGTGACGCTTGCGGGCTATACGCCCCTGCCCTTCACCCCCTTCGCCCGCATCACCGACGCAGAGGCGCCGTTCCAGGCGAACATGAACAGCTGGGGCGTTTCGGGCCAGATCGACTGGGATATCGGCCCCGCGACGATCACGTCGATCACCGCCGGGCGCCAGTGGAACTGGTTCCCCGCCAACGATGCGGATTCGACCGCGCTCCCAGTCAACCTCAAGAGCCAGCAGCAGAACAACCAGCGCCAGTTCAGCCAGGAATTGCGGCTCGCCTCCAACGGCGCGAACCGGATCGACTATGTCGTCGGTGCCTATTATTTCTATCAGATCGTGCGCGGCTATGGCGCATCGGCCTATGGGTCGGCGGCGGCCAAATGGCTGTTCCCGGCGCAATATGCGGCGGATCCGGTCGCCGCGAATGCCGCGGTCAACGGCTTCGAGGCGCGCTCGCAATCGACACCCGTGACGCGGAGCTACGCTCTGTTCGGCCAGACCGTCTGGCATCTCTCCGACGCGATCAGCCTGACCACCGGCCTGCGCTACACCCATGAGAAAAAGAACGGCAGCTTCAGCCAGCAGCAGATCGCCGGCCTCTCGCTGTCCGGCCTGACAGCGAAGCAACAGGCGACCGCCCAGGCGATCCGCAACCAGCTCAACCTAGCCACATCGTACAGCGCGGAGACACGCGACGACAGCCTGTCAGGACTGGTCACGCTCGGCTGGAAGCCTGTGCAGGACGTGCTGCTCTACGCAACCTATTCGCGCGGCAACAAATCGGGCGGACTCAACCTGTCCAACCTGCCCGCCGGCATCAGCGCGGTCGTCGCGCCCGAGAAAGTCGACAATTACGAACTCGGCGTGAAGAGCCAGCTCTTCAACCGGAGGCTGACGCTCAATGCCGCGGCCTTCTGGACGGACGTCGCCAATTACCAGACGGCGATCACCGAGCAGATCCCCAGCACCACCAATTTCCGGAACTATATCACGAATATCCCGCTTGCCCGCTCGCGCGGGATCGAGGCGGACGCCGTCTGGTCGGTGACCAGGCGGGTGAGCCTGAGCCTGTCGGGCGCCTATGCCGACGCCTATTATGTCAGCTACCCGAAGGGGCCTGCGCCGGTCGAGACGCTCAACCTGTCGCAATCCGCCGACCTGTCGGGCAAACCGCTGGCGGGCGTGCCGAAATGGACCTTCACCGGCGGGGTGGACGCCAACCAGCCGATCGCGCCGCATACCGAACTCTACGCACATGCCGATTATAACTGGCGCTCGTCCTTCTACACCGCGGTCAGCGACAGCCGCTATTCGCTCGTGCCCTCCTACGGGATCGGCAATGCGCGGATCGGCGTGCGGCTGGACGACGGCCGCTACGACCTGTCGGTCTGGGCAAAGAACCTGTTCGACAAGGATTATTTCCAGACGCTGACGGTCGCGGCGTCCGGCCTGATCACCGCCAATCTCGGCGACCCCCGCACCGTCGGCGCCACGGTCCGTGTTCGGATCTGAGGAATTCATCATGGCGACGCTCGCGTTCCACGATTTTCCCGCGCCCAGAACGGAGCAGGCGTCGTCCCCATCGGACCGGCCCGCCGCGCTCCGGCTGATCGCGTTCGCCTCGATGGCGGTGCCGATCGCCGGGGCCGGCCTGCCGCTGGCCCTGTTCGTGCCGCAACTCTATGCGACGCATTTCGGCATCCCGCTGGCGACCATCGGCTTCATCTTTCTCCTCGGCCGGCTCTGGGACGTGGCGTCCGACCCGATCGTCGGCGTCCTGAGCGACCGGACCCGCAGCCGCTTCGGACGCCGGCGCCCGTGGATCGCGGCGGGCGGATTGCTGTTCGGCCTGGGATCCGTGCTGCTGTTCTTTCCGCCGCCGGCACTGGTCGGCCCGCTTTATCTCGGGCTGGTCCTGTTCGTCTTCTACTTCGGCTGGACGATGATCGAAGTGCCCTTTTCCGCCTGGGCGGGGGAAATTGACCGCGACTATGACGGCCGCACCCGGGTGGTGACCTACCAGCTCACGCTGCGGTCGATCGGCCTGCTCCTCACCCTCGTGTTGCCGACCCTGCTCGACCAGATTCGGCCCGGCGACGGCGCGCTCAAGCTCCAGGTCGTCGGAGGCTTCATCCTCGCGACGCTGGCGCCGGCGCTGATCGCCAGCGTGCTCGCCTTCCGGGAACACTCCCTCCCGCCCGTCGCGCCTGACCGCGTGGGTGCGTGGAAGACCGTACGCATCGTCTTTTCCGATCGCCTGCTGCTTCGCGTGCTCGGCTCGGACGTGGCGGTTACGGCGGGACAAAGCATCCGCGCCGGGCTGATCATCTTCTTCGCCGTCAACTACATGCAGCTCCCCGCATGGGCGAGCGGACTGTATCTGCTGCAGTTCGTCTTCGGCGTGCTCGCCGGACCGATCTGGCTCCGCATCGGCTATCGGCTCGGCAAACGCCGGACGGCGATCTCGGGGGAACTGGCCCAGGCAGCGATCAACCTCGGCCTGATCCTCGTCTTTCCGGGCATGCTCTGGCTGATGGTCGCGCTCACCATCGCGCAAGGGCTGACCCAGGGATCGGGCAATCTGATGCTCCGCGCCATGATCGGCGACGTGGCGGATGCGCACCGGCTGGAGACCGGCCATGATCGCACGGGCCTGTTCTATTCCGTGTTCAGCCTGTCCGCCAAGCTCGGCCCCGCGCTCGGCATCGGCCTCGCGCTTCCCCTGGTCGCGTGGTTCGGCTTCGATCCCAAGGGCACCGGCACGCCGGGATCGCTCGAAGCGCTCAAATATGTCTTCGCGCTCGGTCCGGCACTCGCCCATGTCCTCGCCGCCGCGCTGATCTGGCGCTTTCCGCTCGACCAGGCAGCCCATGCGGAGATCGTCCGCGCGCTCGACGGCGCCACGCCCTTTCCAACCGCCCCCCGCACCGCCTGAAGGAGACACGTCATGACTGCCCTGATCCATCATTTCGACAATGTGGTCGACGCCGACAGCCCGCTCGACATCGCGCCGGTGGGCGGCCGGATCGGCGCCGAAATCCGCGGCATCCGCCTTGGCGGCGACCTTGACGAGGAGACCGTCACCGCGATCCGCGCGGCGCTGGTGCGGCACAAGGTCATCTTCTTCCGCGACCAGACCCATCTCGACGACGAAGCGCACGAGGCCTTTGCGGCACGCCTCGGCGAGCCGCTCGCCCATCCGACCGTGCCGGTGGCGGAAGGATCGCGCTTTCTGCTCGAACTCAACTCGAAGGAAGGTGAAGCAGCATCGGCCTGGCACACCGATATCACCTTCCTGCCCGCCTACCCTTCCGCATCGGTCCTGCGCGCGATCGTGATTCCTCCCGCGGGCGGCGACACGCTCTGGGCGAACGGCGCGACTGCCTATGCCGATCTTCCCCCGCCCCTGAAGGCCCTGGTCGAGCGGCTGCGCGCGATCCACACCAACGCCTATGACTATGCCGCGAGCCGGCCCGAGGCATCTGCCGACCAGGTCCGGCGCCATCGCGAGATCTTCGCATCGACCGTGTACGAGACGGAGCACCCCGTGGCGCACATCCATCCCGAGACGCAGGAACGGGTGCTGCTGCTCGGCAACTTCGTGAAGTCCTTTGTCGGGTTCAACCGGGATGATTTCGCGCGGCTGTTCAGCCTGCTCCAGGATCACATCACCAGGCCGGAGAATACCGTGCGCTGGCGCTGGACCCCCGGCGACATAGCCATCTGGGACAACCGCGCGACGCAGCACCGCGCGATCGCCGATTTCGGCCGGCAACGCCGGTTGCTGCGCCGCGCGACGATCGCAGGGTCCGTACCGGTCGGCGTGGACGGCAACCGCAGCCGGGTGGTGAAGCCGGAGCCGGAACCGCTGGTGGCCGAGTGAGCGACTTCCCTCGCTCCGCAAGGTGGGGAGACACCCCCACCTCACCCCGCGTCGCTTCGCGGCCTGCCCCGCTCCCGCCCGAGCGGCGCAATGGAAAGATGCCTGTATGAAACGCTACACCATCCTCTCGGCCGCGATCGTCGCGATGGCCCCCCTGCTCCTGGTCCATCCGGGTAGCGAGGCGCCTCCCGCGCGTGCCGGGGCCGCGGAACCGGTCGCGGCGCGGCCCAATATCCTGATCATCGTCGCCGACGATCTCGGCTATTCGGATCTCGGCGCCTTCGGCGGCGAGATCCGCACGCCCAATCTCGATGCGCTCGCGGCGCGCGGCCTGAAGCTGACCGGCTGGCATTCGGCGCCGACCTGCTCGCCGACGCGATCGATGCTGCTGAGCGGCACCGACAATCACCTCGCGGGCCTGGGCAACATGGCCGAACTGCTCGCCCCCAACCAGAACGGACAGCGCGGCTACGAAGGCTATCTGCCGGGCGACATCGTCACCCTTGCCGACCGGCTGCACGACCTGAACTATGCGACGCTGATGTCGGGCAAATGGCATCTCGGCGTGCGCCCGGAGGACAGCCCGGCGCGCCACGGCTTCGAACAAAGCTTCGACCTCGCCCAGGGCGGGGGCAATCATTACGGTTTCGACCTGTCAAAGGCCCCGGGCGACAAGGGCACGACCTATTGGGAAAATGGCCGGCAGCTCGCCACCCTCCCCGCCAATTTCTATTCTTCCGACACCTATGCCTCCAAGCTGATCGAATTCCTCGGCAAGGCGGACAGGACCAAGCCCTTTTTCGGCTACCTGACCTTCACTGCCCCGCACTGGCCGCTCCAGGCGCCGGAGGAGGATATCGCGCGCTATCGCGGCCGGTACGACGCCGGCTTCGAAGCGCTGCGCAAGCAGCGGCTGGCGCGGATGAAGCAGCTCGGGCTGATCCCGGCCCATGTCGCGGCACACGAACTCGTGCTGAAGAAGGGCGCCGACTGGGCGAGCCTGACACCGGCGCAGAAGCGCGGGCAATCGCGGGCAATGGAAATCTATGCCGCGATGGTCGACCGGATGGACCAGAATGTCGGCCGGGTGATCGACTATCTCAAATCCACCGGCCAGTATGACAACACGATCATCCTGTTCACCGCCGACAATGGCGCCGAGGGACTCGACGTCGCCCATGCCGAAATCCCCGGCATGACCGAGCGCGTGAAGGCAGCCGACAACAGCTACGCCAATCTCGGCAAGCCGACATCCTATATCGGCTATGGCCCGGGCTGGGCGCAGGCTGCGACTGCGCCCTCCTGGCTCTACAAGGGCCATACCACCGAGGGCGGCACGCGCGTGGCCGCGTTCTTCGACTGGCCGGGCGGGGTACGCCACGGGGTGACGAACACCTATGGTACGGTGATGGATGTCGTCCCCACCCTGGTCGAGGCCGCCGGCGGCGACTGGCGCGGCGCGACCTATGCCGGACGGACGGTGCAGCCGGTGCGGGGAGCGAGCTGGCTGCCCTATCTCCAAGGCAAGGCCGAGCGGGTCCATGCGACCGACGAGGTGGTGGGTACCGAATTGTTCGGCAGACGGGCGATCCGCCAGGGCGACTGGAAAGCG
>Ga0255338_1002989_pt1 | contig 21973 bp, 18 predicted proteins | sample MeOH1_35cm_T4_19_FD_203715 | JGI IMG/M metagenome (GOLD analysis project Ga0255338, IMG submission 203715) | Sandy soil microbial communities from University of British Columbia, Vancouver, Canada - MeOH1_35cm_T4_195 | ecosystem: Engineered > Artificial ecosystem > Sand microcosm > Unclassified ...
GTGATCCCGTTTGGCTGGTGGCATAGTGGTTTGTACTGTTTGCTGCTGATCATCCTTCCCCTGCTCTGGGTGCTGCGGAAACTATTCAAGGCAAAAACACCGGAAGACTTTCACCAACTCAGTACCGTTGTAAAACTGGTCATGTTTACCGGTATCCTGTCTATGTTCTTTTTCAGGATCTACTTCTCCCACTAAATCAGTGTAGTTTATGCAGCATATCATCCTTGCCTCCCAATCGCCCAGGCGCAAAATGTTACTGGAATGGGCCGAGGTTCCGTTCGAAGTGATCGTACAGATCACAGATGAATCTTATCCGGAAGAGATCAGCCTGGCAGATACCGCTATTCATATTGCCCGTAACAAGGCCCTGGCGGTGAAAGAACATGTGAAAGATGCTTTTCATGGCGAATACCAGGGGAAAACGATCCTGGCGGCAGATACCATTGTGGTGCTGGATAACCGCGTGATCGGTAAACCAACCGACAGGGAAGATGCCATTGCGATACTGTGCGCCTTATCCGGACAGCAACACCAGGTGATTACCGGTGTGGTGCTGCTGCACAAAGAAGGGGAGATCGCTTTTGCGGATTGCACGGAAGTGAATTTTCATCCGCTTACAGAAGAAGATATCATTTTTTATGTAGACAAATATGCACCTTACGATAAAGCCGGCGCCTATGCGATCCAGGAATGGATCGGTGTGGTAGGTATTGCCTCTATCAAAGGAGATTTTTACAACGTAATGGGACTGCCGGTAAGCCGGGTGGTGCAGGCATTGCATACAATAAATTCCTGAACGAAAATCAGGTATTTATACCGTAGGTCTTCTTTGTAATTTTTCATTTAGCCGCAACAAAAGCGGTAGTATATGAATGAAAGATTACTACAGTTCATCTGGCAGTTCCAGTATTTCCAGAAACAGGCATTGGTTACCAGTGCCGGTGAAAAATTACAGATAGACAAACCAGGTGTCTGGAACCATCACCAGGGGCCTGATTTCTCAGAAGCCGCTATCCGCATAGAAAATACCCGATGGGTCGGGAATGTAGAAATCCATATTGCTTCTTCAGACTGGTTCAAACACCGCCACGGTACCGATAGCCACTACTGTAATATTATTCTGCATGTGGTATGGATAGATGACAGGCCCGTTTATGATGGGATCGGCAACCGGGTTCCCACACTGGTGTTGCAATCGCTGATCCCCAAATTATTACTGGAACATTACCGCGAGATGATGGAAGCGATGGTAGTGATACCCTGTCATGGTTTTTTACCCGCACTTGACCAACTGGGTTGGTTTGCCTGGAAGGAAAGGCTGGCGGCCGAAAGACTGGAACGCAGGGCCCGGCAGATACTAACCCTGCTGGATGGGAATACCTGTCATTGGGAAGAAATTACCTGGTGGTTACTGGCCGCTAATTTTGGCACCAGGGTAAACAGCACTTTGTTCGAGCTGGTGGCAAAGAGCATTCCGGTGCAGTTACTGGCCCGGCATAAAAACCAGATCCAGCAACTCGAAGCACTCTTACTGGGCCAGGCCAACCTGTTGAGTGGAAAATACCAGGATGATTATGCGTTATTGCTACAGCGCGAGTATCGTTTCCTGAAAAAGAAATACCGGCTGCAGCCGGTACACAAAGCTCCCGCATTTTTGCGGATGCGGCCCGCTTCTTTTCCTACCGTACGGCTGGCACAATTGGCCATGCTGCTACATACACTTCCTCATCTGTTTGCTACCATCAAGGAAACTGAGAAACTGGATAAGCTGCAGACTTGTTTTATGGTTACAGCCAATGATTACTGGCACTACCATTACCGCTTTGAGGAAGAAACTGCTTTTCAACCCAAACACCTCGGTAAACAGATGGCGGAGAACCTATTCATCAACACCGTTTTGCCTTTGTTGTTTGCCTATGGATTATATAGCCGGAATGATACTTACCAGGAGCGGGCGATGCACTGGATGTATGCACTACCTGCAGAACAGAACCAGGTCAGCCGCAAGTGGCAACGACTGGGCATCCCGCTCCGCGCCGCCACCGATTCGCAGGCATTGATAGAATTAACAAATCATTATTGCCTGCACAGGCGATGTTTAGATTGCGCGGTAGGCAACAGAATACTGAGAAATGACGTCTTGTAGTAGTGAGTATATATAACGAAATGGATACTGCCTATTGACTACTCACCACTCACTACGGACACTCACCAATTAAATTGCATATCCAGTTCCACATCCGGATGTAAGGTTCTTTCAACCGGGCAGGTGCGGGCAGTTCTTTCAAGGATCTCTTTCTGTCTGTCGTCGAGTTGCAGGGTGGCGGGGAAGAAGAGGTGAACAATGATCTTGCTGATCCGGCGTGGGTCGCTGGCCATCACTTTGGTCACATCCAGCCGGGTGCCATCGAGCACAATATCCATGGTGCGGGCTTTGATACCCATGGTGGTGATCATGCAGGCACCCAGGGCGGTGGCTACCAGATCGGTAGGTGAAAAGAGTTCGCCTTTACCCTGGTTATCAGTAGGTGCATCGGTTTCGATAACGGAGCCGCTTTGCAGGTGAGTAGCGGCTGTACGGAGCTCACCTTTATAAATAATTTGTGAAGTCATTGAATCATTTTGCTATAAATTTACAAGTAACAAACCAAATGGAAGTGAAGAAGCTATTTTTAATCGTAGGTATGCTGGGTATGCTCTCTGTTTCTGCGCAGCAGAATGTAAAATCTGCCAATGCGGATGCCAGACAGTTGAAAAAAGCAGAGCGACGCGAAAAGATCAACCAGCTGATCAAACAGGAGGAAGAAGGTGCCCTGATCTTCCAGAAACAGGGTGCATTTGGTTTTAAATTCAACACCGATGCCTGGAGCATGTTTTATGAACATGGTAAGTATAAAACCATTAATAAAACCAATCTCTGGTGGCTGGAACTGGGCGAAAGAAAAGACCGGAAAGAAGAGAAAGTTCCTACCCTCAGCGCTTCGCAGGGTTTTCTGGTGATCTCCAGTTATATTTACGGTAAACGGAATAATTTTTACTATCTGAAAGGAGGCCTGGGGCAGCAATTGCTTATTGGGGGTAAAGGCAATAAAAACGGTGTGGCGGTATCTGCCATTTACGGCGGCGGTTTTTCGGCCGGTTTGCTGAAGCCGTATTATATCGAGATCCAGAACCCCGTAACCAATGCCCGGGAACAGATCAAATACGATGTTACCAACGAGAACCTGTTTCTCGACCCCACTATTATCATCGGAAAAGGTGGCCTTACCAAGGGCTTTAACGAGATCCAGTTTGTGCCCGGTGCCCATGCCCGCGCAGCCCTGCGTTTCGACTATGGCAGGTACAATGAAGTACTTTCTGCCATGGAAGTGGGTATCAATGCCGAATATTACTCCAAAACCATGCCCATCCTGTTGTTGAACAAGGAGCGGAAGTTCTTTTTCAACGCCTATATCGCCCTTGTTTTTGGTAAGAGAAAGTAAGCTATTTTTGCAAAAGTCTGGTAGGGGAGAGGAGCCCGGCGTACTGTAAAGAGTATGCGAACCCCCTACTCCAAACTATTAACTCCAGACTCCTAACTGAATCAGTGCCCATGCAAGAATTACCTGTGGTAGCGAAAGTGAACGCTGCGGAACCCGCCCTGAAAAAGCCCAACTGGCTTCGTGTAAAACTGCCTTTGGGCGAAAGCTATAAACATGTACGTGGTCTGGTAGATACCCATAAACTGCACACCATCTGCGAAAGCGGTAATTGCCCCAATATGGGCGAGTGTTGGGGAGAGGGTACTGCCACTTTTATGATCCTCGGTAATATCTGTACCCGCAGCTGCGGATTCTGTGCAGTGGCTACCGGCAGACCGGAAGCGGTGGATTGGGACGAACCCCAGCGTGTGGCCGAAGCCATTCACCTGATGAAAGTAAAACATGCGGTGATTACCAGTGTTGACCGTGACGAACTGAAAGATGGGGGATCGATCATCTGGTACAATACGATTGAAGCGGTGAAAGGACTGAATCCGGGAACCACCCTGGAAACCCTGATCCCGGATTTCCAGGGCAGGGCCGACCAGATCCAACGCATCATTAACGCTGCCCCTGATGTGGTAAGCCATAATATGGAAACCGTTGAGCGTATGACACGCCAGGTGCGCATACAGGCCAAATACCGGCGTAGTCTGGATGTATTGCATACCCTGAAAAAAGGAGGCATGCGTACCAAAACGGGCATCATGCTGGGCCTGGGCGAAACGAAGGAAGAAGTGATTCAAAGTATGAAAGACCTGGTAGCGGTCGGTACCGATGTATTAACACTCGGACAGTACCTCCAGCCTACTAAAAAACATTTAGCGGTACAACGTTTTGTACATCCGGATGAGTTTGCCGAACTACGTGCCATCGGGTATGAGCTGGGATTTGATTATGTAGAAAGCGGTCCGCTGGTCCGTTCGTCTTATCACAGCGAAAAACATGTGATCCCCGGTTATGGTAAAGCCAGGTGGGAAGAAGAAAAACAAATGGTAACTGTTTAATTATACTGAACGCCCGGTTTAACCGGGCGTTTCTTTTTATCATTGTAATATGAAAAGATGGATCATTGTTTGCACCGGTATCCTGTTCTCCAGCCTGGTTTCGCAGGCCCAATGGCAATGGAAAAATGTTGACGCTTTATACCAACCGCTCCCCAAAGGAGTGCATGTATACAAAACAACAGATGAAACGGAAGGCAAACCCAATATTGCCTACTATGTAAGCGCCGACCTGCATGAAAAATCCCTGCAGTTTGTTACGCAAACAGGAAATGGGAAAAGACTAACGCCCACCCAATACTATGAACAGGAAAACCGGCCGTTGCTGGTGATGAATACTACTTTTTTTGAGTTTGTGCATAACAGCAACCTGAATGTGGTGATCAAAGACGGCAGTATGCGGGCCTACCAGGTACATACGCTTGCTTTAAAAGGCAAAGACACGCTTACTTACCGGCATATCTTTGGCAGCGCTATCGGCATCTCCAAAAAGCGCAAGGCAGATGTGGCCTGGCTGTATACAGATTCTGCTGCAAAATATGCGTATGCCAGTCAGCAGCCCATTCAACCCTGGAAAGATTCCATTCCGCATCACAGCCCCCAGCAAATGTTGCAGGCAGGTACATTTTCTAAATGGAAAATGGAAACAGCAGTAGGTGGCGGTCCGGTACTGGTGCAGAACGGGCTGGTCAGGATCACTAATAATGAAGAGTTGAAATTTGCCGGGAAAGCCATCAACGACAAACATCCCCGTTCCGCTATGGGGTATACGGCAGATGGCCAGCTGATCTTCCTCGTTATAGAAGGCCGTTCTCCCGGAAAAGCAGAGGGCGCCACACTTACCCATACCGCACAGATGCTGCAGCAGATCGGTTGCCTGGAAGCGCTGAACCTGGATGGCGGTGGCAGCAGTTGTTTACTCATTAACGGAAAACAAACGATTACCCCCAGCGATAAGGAAGGGCAGAGAGGGGTGCCGGCGGTTTTTATAATTAAAAATTAGCCATTAGAAATTAACAATTGGTTTTTGTGGGGTGGGATTTCAGGGATTTGAGGATAGCAACGAGTAGTTTGAGTAATTCTTCGCAATCCTGCATCATAGAATCGGCTGCTTTTGTTTCCAGCGTACTACTATCTCTGAGTAGCCTGAGCCAGTATTTTGTTTCTCGTGCTTCTTTGTGAGCAATGTCCAGCTTTGCTCTGAAATCATTTTTGGAAGAACCACCAATGGCTTCTTCAATGTTTGCACCAATAGATGTGCCTGACCGAAGTAGTTGCTTAGAAAGATAGTACTCCTTCTTTTCTGCTGTTAAATACCGGAAAAGTGAAACAGTTCTCAAGGAAAACTGATAACTCTTATCCAAAACAATATTACCCTCTTTCATAAAAAAAGCATTTGCTACCAAAGTAGCAAATGCTTCAAAATCGTCATAGCGTATTTATACCTAATCCTTAATTTCTAATTACTAATTTTTAATTATTAATTACTATTTCAGCTCCCAAACCAACGCACTCGCCCCCAATATCGCTGCATCAGATTCCTTCAGGTGGCTGACGAGGATCTTTACTTTATTCTGGAATACCTGGATCAGGTTGGCTTCCATGTGTTCGCGGGTAGGCTTGAGGATGAGGTCGCCGGCTTTGGTTAAACCTCCGAATAAAACGATGGCTTCCGGACTGGAGAACATCACAAAATTAGCTAGTGCCATGCCCAGTATTTTTCCAGTGTATTCGAAGATCTCTTTGGCCAGTTCATCACCTTCCATGGCCGCATCATATACTTTCTTGGAATCCAGTTCGTCTTTATTGATGTTTCTGAGCAGGCTGGGGGTATCACTTTTTTCCAGCAGTTCCAACGCCGTTAAGCGAACGCCGGTAGCAGAGGCATAACTTTCCAGTGAACCTCTTTTGCCGGTGCCATCGTGCATGCGTCCATCGGGGATGATGATGGTATGGCCTAATTCTCCGGCAAAACCATCGTGCCCGTAAATAAGTTTGCCATTGGCCACGATACCGCTACCCACACCGGTACCCAGCGTAATCATGATAAAATCTTTCATGCCCTGTGCGGCGCCATACATCATTTCGCCAAGGGCGGCTGCGTTGGCATCGTTGGTCAATACCACGGGCAACTTGAATTTATCCTCGATCATCTTGGAAAAAGGCAGGATACCTTTCCAGGGAAGATTGGGTGCGTATTCAACGGTGCCGGTATAATAATTACCGTTCGGGGCACCCAGCCCGATGCCTTTGATGCGGCCGATCCCACCAGCCTGTTCTATAATAGGCAACAGGTTGGCATGCAGATCATCTATGAAATTCTCTACTTCCTTGTGCTTGCGGGTCGACATTTCGCTGGAGAAAAGCAGGTTGCCGAGTCTGTCTACAATGCCAAACTTGGTTCCTGTTCCACCGATGTCAACACCAATAGCAAGCTGTTCTAAACTGGGATTTGTTCTGGCCATAAGAGTATCGTTTTGTTGCTGTGGCATACGTTAAAGGTATAATAAGAAATTAATGTCCGCCACTTACCTGTTCATCAAAATCAAGTCCCTGGGCATGTAATACGCTTTTCAGTTTCAATGCCAGGAAAACGAGGAAGGCGAAACAACCGGCTGCCAGTAAATAAGAACTGTGCATGGAAGTAATATCGCCAATGGCGCCCTGTAATGGCGGGATGATGGCTCCACCCAATATCATCATAATCAGGAAAGCAGATCCCTGACTGGTATACTTTCCCAAACCGCCAACGCCCAGTGAGAAGATGCAAGGCCACATTACCGAGCAGCACAAACCACCCGCCATGAAGGCATACACGGATACGATACCGGTAGTGAACACACCCACCAGCATGGCAATGGTAGCGAGCGATGAAACGGCTACCAGGGTTTTTACTGGTTTTTCCTGTCCATAAAAGAAAGCAGCTATGGCCAGTGCGATGAATACACCATAACCGAACAGGTCAGAAATATCATTACCGTATACTTTACTTACACCCAATACCACGGCAAAAGCGATAAAAGGCACTACGATGGTCATGATCTTTTTCATACCGGCAGAAAGATTGAATACACTGATGGCACCCGTCCAACGCCCGATCATCAAACTACCCCAATACAGGGATACATATTTGGAGATCTTGCTTTCATCCAGTCCGAGTTCCGTTAAATAACCAGGTGTTTTCAACAGGGCACCGAAATTATTATCGATGGTAACTTCTACCCCTACATAAACAAAGATTCCGATCATACCATAGATCAGCTGCTGGTATTTCATGGCACCCCAGCCTTCACTGTTCTTGATGGCCTGGCCATTGGAATAAAACAGGATCCCAACTACGGATACCATGGTGATCAGTAAGAGGGTAAGTTTGGGTACTTCTGTTAACTGCCCTACCACAATGATGGCACCGATCGCCAGTGTCATGATCAGCAGGGAAGCAGAGGCTTTATTGGCTTTCTCGAATTTCTCATCGTTTTTGCCGTCGGGTAGTTTAGACAAAGCAAAGAAGATGGCCACGCCCGCAAATACACCGGCTACAATGAGATAGAGTACATTGATATTGGTAACAGTAACCACCGCATTTTTACTGTCGGCTGTTCCAAACAGGAAGAAACTTACAATCAAGGGGCCCAGTGTAGTTCCCAATGAGTTGATACTTCCGCCCAGGTTCAAACGATGTGAGCCGGTAGAGGGATCGCCCAGTATGATGGCGAATGGCTGGGCCGCCGTTTGCTGCAGCGAAAATCCCAATGCCACTACAAAAAAGGAAGCCAAAATGGCCGGGAAGGAGTTGGCATTGGCAGAAGGTATGATGAGCAGGGCACCCACCACAGAGATCAGTAAACCGTAGATAATTCCACGCTTGTATCCGATTTTGTTGAGGATATCATAGCCCAATACATTGGAACAGATGAACAGGATCAATGAACCGATAAAATAGGCACCGTAAAACGCGGAGCCGATCAACTGCGACTGGAACTGGTTAAGACTGAAATGTGTCTTGCAGAAAGGGATGAAAATGCTATTGGAGGCAGCGATAAATCCCCAGAAAAAAAATACGATCACCAGGGTAGCCAGTGCACCCGTGTTGGTTGGTTGTTTGGGTTGGTTCATGACAAGCAATTGTTTTGAGTGTGAATGTAAAATAAACAAATAGAAGTATCGAAAATTTTTAAATAACATTCATGGATAGATTGATTTTAGTTGTTAACTTCAAAAAAACTTGCTAAAAGGAATTTGATGGAGATCATACACGTAAGTGCAGAATGTTATCCTGTTGCCAAAGCCGGTGGCCTGGGCGATGTGGTGGGAGCACTACCAAAATACCAGACCAAGGCCGGACATATCGCTAAAGTGGTGATGCCCATGTACCGGACCAAATTCCTGTATGAGAACGACTGGGCGGTAGATTTTAAGGGATCGGCCAACCTCGGAAACTGGTTCTTTGATTATACCATCATTAAAGAACCTACCAATAAACTGGGCTTCGACCTTTTTCTGGTGGATATCAATGGTTTGCTGGACAGGCAGAAAATCTACGGATATGAAGATGATACGGAACGTTTTACCGCCTTTCAGATAGCAGTGGTGAACTGGATGAGCAGTTGGGAGCACAAGCCGGATGTGGTACATTGTCACGATCATCATACGGGCCTGATCCCTTTTATGATGCAGTACTGCTACGGCTACAGCCAACTGGCAGCAGTACCTACCGTATTCACCATACACAATGCCCAGTACCAGGGACAGATGGGTTGGGACAAGAGCCGTTATATTCCCCGCTGGGATCTGTGGAAAAGGGGGATGCTGGAATGGGCGGATGCCATCAATCCTTTGGCTTCTGCTGTAAAATGTGCAGGCAAAGTAACTACTGTGAGTCAGAGTTATATGGGCGAACTCCGCTACAATTCCAATGGCCTGGAGAAACTGTTTGAATATGAAAAAGGTAAATGCCTCGGTATCCTGAACGGGATCGATAACGATGTGTGGGATCCTGCTACCGATAAATACCTCACAAACCATTTCACTGTAAAAACAGTGACCAAGGGAAAACAGAAAAACAAAGAGCTGCTCTGCGAACAGTTTGGCCTGGATACTAACAAACCTTTGTTTGTTTTTATCGGCAGACTGGTGGGAGAAAAAGCGGCCGAGATCCTTCCCGATGCAATTAAGTCTGCTATTCACCATACACAAGGCCAGGCCAGTTTTCTGGTACTGGGTAGCGGCGAAACCCATATTGAATGGGAATTTCAGCAAATGGTACAACCTTACAAAGGATTGTTTAATGCAGTGATCGGTTACGATGAAACCCTGAGCCATAAAATGTATGCGGGTGCAGATTTTCTGTTAATGCCCAGCAGGGTAGAACCCTGCGGATTAAACCAGATGTATGCCATGCGTTATGGAACAGTGCCTATGGTGCGAAGCACCGGAGGGTTGCAGGATACCGTGGTGGATATGGGCGATACGGATGGTTTTGGTATCCGGTTCAATTATGCTACCGTGTCTGATGTGGATTACTCTATCGGTCGGGCGGTAGCTGTTTACCCGGACAAAGCCCAAATGGAGAAAATGCGTAAATACATGATGCAGATCGATCATAGCTGGGAAAGTACCGTAGATCAATATACAGATGTATACAAGAGTTTACGATAGATATAGTAAATTCAAGCTATCCTATGCAGCCTTGAACCAATCAACCAACTCTTAAATTGCATATATGAAAACGATTTCAAAATCAGTGGTAGCTGTGATTCTTGGTGGGGGCGCGGGTAGCCGCTTGTATCCCTTAACAGCCAGCCGTTCCAAACCCGCCGTACCTATTGCGGGCAAATACCGGTTGGTGGATATTCCGATCAGCAACTGTATCAACAGCAATATCAACCGCATGTTTGTGTTAACACAGTTTAACTCTGCATCGCTCAATAAACATATCAAGAACACCTATCATTTCAGTGCATTCAGTACAGGATTTGTAGACATTCTGGCGGCTGAGCAAACACCTGATAATGCAGGATGGTTCCAGGGAACGGCAGATGCAGTAAGGCAATCGCTCCGTCATATCTCTAACCTGGAATTTGATTATATTCTGATCCTCAGCGGTGACCAGTTATACCAGATGGACTTTAGTGAAATGATGGCCGCTCACAAAGAGAAAGGTGCAGACATCTCCATCGCTACAATTCCCGTAGATGACCGCGATGCGCCTGAGTTCGGTATTCTGAAAACCGACGAGAACAATTATATCACTTCCTTCATCGAAAAACCCAAAAAGGATTTATTGCCCGATTGGGTCAGCGATACCGGTGTGGAAATGCAGAAACAGGGTAAACACTACCAGGCATCCATGGGTATCTATATTTTCAGCAAACAGGTGTTGTATGATTTGCTCAATGATAAATATCCCAATGCAACCGATTTTGGTAAAGAGATCATACCCGAATCTATTGTTAACCACAAAGTGGTGGGCTTCCAGTACGATGGTTACTGGACCGATATCGGAAACATCTATTCTTTTTACGAAGCCAACCTGGCTTTAACACAGGAGATCCCTCCCTTCAATTTATTCGACAATACCAAGACCGTTTATACCCGTGCACGCATGCTGCCTCCGGCCAAGATCAGTGGTACTACGCTGGAGAAAACAATTATTGCGGAAGGTTCCATTATCCTGGCCAGCAGGATGGAGCAGAGTGTGGTGGGGATCCGCGCCAGGATTGGTCATGGTACAACAGTGGTAAATACCTATATCATGGGTAACGACTATTATGAAACCATTGATGAAATAGCCCAGGATAAACAGAAAGGCCTGCCCCTGATCGGTATCGGCGAGCGTTGTTATATCAAAGACGCGATCATTGATAAGAACTGCCGCATTGGCAACGACGTACGCATCAATGGTGGTGCGCATCTGGCCAATACAGACCATGCACTATACACCGTGAAAGACGGGATCGTAGTGGTGAAAAAACAGGCAGTGTTACCTGATGGCTTTGTGATATAAGCGTGAATCGTGAGTAGTGAATCGTGAGTGTAGCTCCCAACTCACTACAGACCACTCACGATTCACGCCTCACGAAAACATCCTTCGGGATGTTTTTTATTGTATTTTAGATTACGTGTAATTATTACATGATACTTTAAACGATTGCTATGTCAACCACCTACTCCGGTGCCAAATCCCGTTTGGGATTCTGGCAGATATGGAACATGTGTTTTGGTTTCTTCGGGATCCAGTTTGGCTGGAGCCTGCAGATGGGAAACATGAGTGCCATCTATGAATACCTGGGCGCTTCTCCCGAACAGATTCCAGGCCTTTGGCTGGCAGCCCCCATGACGGGCCTGATTGTACAACCCATCATCGGTTACCTCAGCGATCGTACCTGGCATCCCCGGCTGGGAAGAAGAAGACCTTATTTTCTGATCGGTGCCATTCTAAGTTCACTGGCTTTATTTGTAATGCCTAACGCTTCCGCTATCTGGATGGCCGCAGGTACTTTATGGATCCTCGATTCCTGTATCAATATCAGCATGGAACCCTTTCGTGCTTTTGTAGCCGATAACCTGGATGAGAAACAACGTTCTTACGGTTTTGCTATGCAGAGTATGTTTATCGGACTGGCTTCTTTCGTGGCCGGTTACCTGCCGCAGAAACTGGTAGAATGGTTGGGTGTATCACGCGATAAAACCGGTGGAGGCATACCGGAAAATATCATGTATTCCTTTTATATCGGTGGTGCCGTATTTCTTTTATCAGTATTGTACACCGTACTCAAAAGCAAAGAATACCCACCGGCAGACCCCGACTGGAAAGAAAAACTGAATGCCTCGGGTCATGGTTTTATGGGTGGTGTAAAAGAGATCTTTTCATCGATGGTGAATATGCCCGACCAGATGAAACGACTGGCCCTGGTTAATTTTCTTACCTGGCCCGGCCTTTTTCTGATGTGGTTTTATTACAGCACGGGTGTGGCTGCAGATATTTTTGGCGGAGATCCCAAGAACAGCAGCGATGTGTATACGAAAGGATTGGAATATGCCAATACCACATCGGCCATCTTAAATCTCGTCACTTTTGGATTTGCGTTTACCCTGCCTTTCTGGGTAAGTAAACTCGGGAAAAAATACACCCACACCGCCTGCCTGTTGCTGGGCGGTATCGGTTTGATTGCGGTGAATCATATTACGGAGCCTGCCATATTATATGTGGCCATGGGACTGGTGGGGATTGCCTGGGCTTCTATCCTGTCTATGCCTTACTCCATGCTGGCCGGTTGTTTGCCCGAAAACAAGATCGGAATCTATATGGGTATCTTCAATTTCTTCATTGTATTACCCGAGATCATTGCCTCCCTGTTTTTTGGAAAGATCATGGAGAATGTATTGCATAACGACAGGCTGCTGGCGGTGCAGATCGGAGGTTGTTTGTTATGCCTGGCTGCCCTTGCCTGCGCCATTATCGTAAAAGAAAACAAACCCACCACTTAGTATGAAAAAGATTCTATTGTTCGGTTATGCCATGCTGGGAATGGTGCTGGTATCTTTTGCACAGTATGCGAAACTATACCCCAGCAACTGGTATACCGGAATGAAATGGAACAAAGTGCAGGTATTGGTACGTGGCGAATATGATGGATTCAGCAAAGAGAAAGTGCGTATCAATTATCCGGGTGTTGCCCTTACGAAGGTGAGTACCTTTGAAAACGGTAAATACCTGGCGCTCGATCTCACTATTGCCGCTACTACCAAACCCGGTACGGTAACCATCGAATTTTTGGAGGGAAACAAAACACATGCAGTGGCATGGCCGCTGAAACCCAGGCGCGATGGCCGTAGTAAAAACTTTGCGCAGGGAGTTACTTCATCCGACTTCATTTATTTCCTTATGCCCGACCGGTTCAGTAATGGCGATGAAAGCAACGACCGAATAGCGGGACTGCGAGATCAAAGTCTCAACCGCGATTCTATCTTTCACCGCCATGGCGGCGATCTGCAGGGGGTGATCGATCACCTGGATTACCTGCAGAACCTCGGTGTTACAACTCTTTGGATGACACCCGTGATCGAAAATGATATGCCCAACCGCACAGAACACGGATATGCTTTTACCGATCATTACCGGATCGAATCCCGTTTTGGCGGAGAAACCGCTTATAAAAAATTAAGTGATGCCCTGCACCAGCGCGGTATGAAACTGATACAGGATGCCGTGTACAACCATGTGGGCAGTTATCATTTTATTGTTAAAGATGCACCTGCCAAAGACTGGTTACACCAATGGCCCAGCTTTACGCAAACCAGTTACAAAGACCAGCCCATTTTTGATCCCTACGGCGCAAAATCAGATGCAAAAAGAACAGCCGATGGCTGGTTTACACATGAAATGCCCGATCTGAACCAACACAATCCTTTTGTGGCCAATTTTCTTATTCAGCATGCCCTCTGGAGTGTGGAAGAGTTTGGGGTGGATGGCTGGCGCATCGATACCTATCTCTATAACGATCTTCCTTTTATGAACCGTTGCAACAAAGCACTTACAGATGAGTATCCGAAAATGACCATGTTCGGCGAAGTGTGGGTGCATGGCGTGATCAACCAGGCTTATTTTGGAGAGAATAAAATGGAACTGCCGTTTAAAAGCAACCTGCAGGGACTGGTAGATTTTCAAACTTTGCTGTATGGCATCCAGCCTGCGTTGAACCAACCTTTTGGCTGGACAGAAGGCGTGAATAAACTATACACCACACTCAGCAATGACCTGGTGTATAAAGATCCCATGCGCAACGTGATCTTTCTGGATAACCATGATATGACCCGTTTTTTCAGTACTGTGAATGAAGATGCGGCCAAACAGAAAATGGGGTTGGGCTGGTTGTTTACCTGCCGTGGTATTCCGCAGCTGTATTATGGAACCGAGATCCTGATGAAGGGGGTGGCTAATCCGGATGGTTGGGTAAGACTTGATTTTCCGGGAGGATGGAAGGGTGATACAAAGAATGCTTTTACGGGAAAGGGGCTAACGGTAACTGAAAAAGAAGTACAGCAATACACCCGTACACTGGCCAATTTCCGCAAAGGATCCACCGCATTGAAAACGGGTAAATTCATGCAATACCTGCCTGTAGATGGCTTGTATGTGTATTTCAGGTACGATGCGGGACAAACCATCATGTGTATCATGAATACATCAGATACGGACAAGCAAGTAACAATGGCGGATTATGCTGAGCGTACCAGCGGATTCGCAAAGGGAAGGGATGTGGTTACGGGAGCGGTTTTGACTGGAAGTTTTACCATCCCCGCCAAAAAAATTACTATATTAGAACTACTTAAATAAAAATCAACATCATGCAAACAGGAACCGTCAAATTTTTTAACGAAGCCAAAGGCTTCGGATTTATCAAGTCAGATGATGAAGCAAAAGAATACTTTGTTCATGCTACCGGACTGAAAGAAAAAGTTCGCGAGAACGATAAAGTCCAGTTTGAAGTGGAAGAAGGTAAAAAAGGACCGATGGCCGTAAATGTTACCAAGGTAGGATAAACACAATAAGAGGGATATAAAAAAGGTGTACCAACTGGTACACCTTTTTCGTTTGGTATAAAGTCTGTTTTACAATGAAACGATCCAAAGCCGTTTATCAGCTTCTTTGCCCCAGTCTTTAAAACCTTTTTTCAATTCTGCATACAATTGTTCCCAGTTCACTTTTTTCCCTTTCTGTACCGGATTCAGCTGTGCAGGTGTGGGCTCTGTTAATTCTACTTTGGTGGCAAACCAGGTAGTATATAACCTGGGTACGGCCAGGCCAAGGATCATGCCGGGTAAACCGCCAAAGCTTTCAGGTCCGCTGCTTACCGGGATTTGGTCGGTATAAAAAGCAACTACATACACAGAATCACAGATCCGGGTTACCGCTTTCCTGCATTCAAAGCCGGCGATCTGCCTGGTTTCATCGGTGATCCGCCATTCCAGGTTGCGCAGGCTGTCTTTGATCACATAGGTATTTTCAAATACTTCCCGCTGGGTAGAAACGGTTTTATTATCGAGGTCCTGTACTACGCCATCTGTTTCAGTGGGTTTGGTACCCCACATGAGATATTTGTTATCATTGTTTTCCTTCGCCAGTTTGTAGCGCGACTTATTGCTGTCAAAGCGGAGTTCGTATATATCCGTTACGGTTTTAGGATAGGCTTTCAGCATTGTCTGCATCCATACACTGCTTTCGGCCTGTTCTTCAATGCCTTTGTGCTGGTTGAGTTTTTTCTCATATTCCACACGCCCCTTGGTAATGAACTGGGTTTGTGCAGAAGCCGTGAACATACAGCCGAAGCAGGCGATAAAAAGTAATTGTTTCATATTAAAAACCGCTGGTTGGTTTGCCATTTTTACTAAAATTATAGATCAGGGAAAGAAGGAAATAGCGTTGGATGGTCTGGTTGGTGGTTTCCGAAATGAAGTTGCTGCTCGCACTTCGATTAACACCCCTGTTCTGGTTAAACAGGTCATTCACATATAATTTGGCCTCCCACTTATCATCTTTAGAGATCACTTTTCGGATAGACGGGTTGAAAATATAAATGTTCTGCTGGTTGGCAAATGCCGCTGTTTTCTGGTAAACGGTTGCCTGTATACCAAGGTCTATATAGGTCTTGACTTTTTTGAATTTTAACTGCACATTGGAATAGGTTTCATATTGCCAGTACTGGGTTACCACATCCGGGCGGATGGATGATTTTGAACTAACAGAAGAGGCATTGAAGTTCATCCAGAAATTGATCCATTTATCAGCCCAATAGCCGGTGTTGATGCCAAAGTTGATATTGTTATTCTCAGTTTCATTCTGCAATCCATTGATCTGGTTTACATACCTGTTTTTACTGGGCCCCACATTAACACCTAGATTCAGCGAGGGTACCAGTTCAAAACCATAACTGATATAGGCATTGGCATTGTAATTACCTGATACGTTGATGGCCTGGTTAATTCTTCTGCCGTAATTATCTACAGTAGAGGCATTGGAGATCGCATTATCGGTAAACGAATAATTCACACTGAAGGATATATACCGGCTCTTGAGCACTTTATAATCCGAGGCCCTGAAATTGAAGCTGTGGTTAAATGCCTGTTTCAGGTTAGGATTACCGATGGTGATATTCAGCGGATCGATATTATCGAGAATAGGTTGGATCTGCTGCAGGGTAGGGTTACGTGTAGTACCGTTATAGTTGAAAGTTACCCTTCTTTGCTGCTTGGGTGTATAGTTCAGCGAAATGGATGGTACAAAATTATTGAAGGTAACATTGCGGTCCGTGTTCTTTCGGATATCCGTCATGTGATAAGTAGAAGAACCATACCCTGTTCCAATAGCAAAATTGAATTTTTTAACGTTGTAACGTATGTTGAACCCAGCCTGGTTGCCGGTGGTGTTAAAGATAAAATGGTTGCTCAGTGTATCTACATAATTCTCATATTTGCCTGCGCCGTTTTTACTGAGGGTATTCCTTTCGGCATCGTTACGGGTGAGGTTGAGGCGGTAATTCAGTACCAGGAATGTGTTCTTCCACAAAGGTTCTGTATAGGTTAACAGCGAGTTCACGGTTGAACTGTTCTGCCTGTTCACTTTCATCTGGTCTACATTATCCAGTTTCACCAGAGATCCGTTGGGATCATAGAAACTGTTGGTAGCAAGCAGTAATGTATTCTCGGCACGATCGTTAAAGTTCAGATCCGTGTTCCAGGAAATGGTACGGCCGTTTTTCTTGAATTTCTTGCGCCAGAAAACATTTGCATTCAGGGTTTTATTCTCGTCGGTAGAAGAAGTGGTCCGGTTACTCTCATTGATCACTTTCCCATCTTCACTGATGGATTGGCCGAGGTAAGTACTGATACCGTTACTTCTTACAATCGAAGGACGTGCGGTAATTTTTAAAGAACTGGATGAATCGATCTGCCACTCATAAAAACTGGTAAGCTTATGGCGATTACGCGAAGCTACCTGGCTTTGCGAAGTGGAGTTGATAAAACTGGTATCGGGCAGGATATTCTGTGTTTTACTGGTAGTAATACTGCGAACATCCAGGTCGTTGTATTGATAAGTGTTGTTACTGTTGTGTTTGTCTTTGTTCCATTTGTTACTGAAGTGTACACCCCCGGTAACCGAATTCGGGTAACCGCGGCCCCAGCTGAATTCATCTCCGCTGCTCCAGATGCTGATACCACCGTCATCACCGATCTGGGTGGTGGTATTGGCATCGCCGGCATAGTTCCGGTTCTCGTCCCAGTTCAGCGATTCAAATTTGGTATTGTCGGTTGTGAGATAACCCGAGATCTTTCTTTTACCCTTAAAAGCATTGGCTAGTACTTTGCCGTAACGGTATTTGTCAAAATCAGTACCCGCTTCTACTTTACCGAAGTAGCCTTTCTTTTTATCTTCTTTCAATTGTATGTTCAGGGTCTTGATCTTTTGGCCGTCATCAATCCCGGTAAAAGTGGCCTGGTCGCTTTTTTTATCAAAAGCCTGGATCTTATCCACCGCATCGGCGCGCAGGTTTTTGGTAACCACCGCCGGGTCATCGCTGAAGAACTCTTCTCCATCTACCAGTATCTTCTCCACTTTATCACCCTGTGCTGTTATCTCACCCTTGCTGTTTACCTGTATACCCGGCATTTTCCGCAACAGTTCCTGTACATCGGCATTGGCACTTACGTGAAAACTATCGGCTTTGTATTCCGTTGTATCTCCTTTTACCCGGATGGCGCCCACCCGCTGCCGTACGATCACTTCCTGCAGCAGATTGGCTTTGGTAATGAGCGGTAAACTACCCAGATCGCGGTCTTTGCCGGCTTCCAGGCTGATCTTGTCTATATAATCCGCATAACTGGGATACGTTACCATCATAATAAAATTACCCGCGGGAAGATTCTTCAGTTCAAAATTGCCCGTTGCAGTGGTTCTCGTAAATTTAACGAGTACAGAGTCTTTGGCCCTGAGCACCGAGATAACCGCATTGGAAAGATTTTGTTTGTTTAAGGTATCTGTTATGGTACCTTTAAGGGAGACGGGCTGGGCAAATGCCGAAACAGTAGCTGCCAGGCAAAGTACAACAAGCAGGATGGGTAATTTTCTCATTGGTTAGTTGTGTTGACTATGGGATGCAATCAGCTGCAAAATCCATATTTGTCTTTTGTTAACTAATTTTTTAGTTGTAAACTAATGTTAAAAAAAATTATTATTTGATAATCACTGTATTATGCCTTCAAAAAACAAAGCCGCAGCAGATATGAATGCTTCTTCCGGAAAAAAACAGACAGATACAGGAGTTAAGAATAGTACAAAGGTTGGAAAAGCTGCCCCTGAAAAATATGAAGAGATCCATTTCGTGGATAAGCGGCAAGCCGTCTGGAATTATTCGCTGTTTTCGGATGAGGACATCCGGAATTTTCAGCAGGGTACCCACTACAGCCTGTATAATTTCTTTGGTAATAAACAACTACAGGTACTGGATGAATGGGGCACTTACTTCGCGGTTTGGGCACCCAATGCCACATTTGTGTCAGTGGTAGGTTATTTTAATAACTGGGATAAAGAATCGCACCCGCTTAAAGTTCGGCAGGATCATTCAGGGATCTGGGAAGGATTTATTCCCGGGGTGGGTGCCGGCGAAGCCTATAAGTACCATATACATGGCTACCAGGGAGTGAAACTCGATAAGGGCGATCCTTTTGCGCATTTTTGGGAGAAACGTCCCTACACCGCTTCCATCACCTGGCAAACCCAATATGAATGGAAAGATGCCGAATGGATGAAAACCAGGAAAAAACACAACGCCCTTTCCTCCCCTTACTCCGTTTACGAAGTACACCTCGCCAGCTGGATGCGGCCTGATAAGAATGATGAAGAAGTGTACAATAGCTATGTGCAGATCACCGAAAGACTGGTGCCCTATGTAAAAGAAATGGGGTTTACCCACGTAGAATTCATGCCGGTGATGGAACATCCCTTTGATGGCAGCTGGGGTTACCAGGGTACCGGTTATTTTGCACCCACTTCGCGTTTTGGTTCGCCGCAGGATTATGCAGCCATGGTAGATGCTTTTCACCAGGCAGGAATTGGTGTGATCTTGGATTGGGTGCCCTCGCATTTTCCGTATGATGCGCATGGACTATTCATGTTCGATGGAACGCACACCTACGAATATGCGGACATGCGCAAAGGATATCACCCCGACTGGAACTCGTACATCTTCAACTATAAGAGAGGAGAAGTAAAATCCTTCCTCATCAGTAGCGCCCGTTTCTGGTGCGATCAGTTTCATACCGATGGCATACGGGTAGATGCAGTAAGCTCCATGTTACGCCTCGATTACAGCCGCAGCGAAAGCCAGTGGGAACCCAACGAATATGGGGGTAATGGCAACATAGAAGCCATCGCTTTTATCACAGACTTGAACGAAACACTGTACCGCGATTTTCCGGATATACAAACCATTGCAGAAGAAGCCACCGACTGGCCCAAGATCAGCAAACCTACTTTTGAAGGTGGGCTCGGATTTGGGATGAAATGGATGATGGGCTGGATGCACGATACACTGGATTATTTTAAAATGGATCCCTTGTTCCGCCAGTTTCACCAGGATAAATTCTCTTTCAGTATGATGTATTTCTACGATGAGAATTTTATGCTGCCCCTCAGTCATGATGAAGTGGTGCACGGCAAAAGTCCGATGTTGTACAAAATGCCGGGAGACGAATGGCAGAAATTTGCCAATCTGCGCGTGCTCTACACCTATATGTTTACCCACCCCGGCGCCAAGCTGCTGTTTATGGGCGATGAGTTTGGGGCCACCAACGAGTGGAATTACAAAAGCGAACTGCAATGGGAACTGTTGCAGTATCCCAGTCATGGCGGCATGAAATACTGCGTACAGAAACTGAATGAACTCTACCGCTCAGAGCCGGCACTCTATGAAAAACAATTTGAGCCCGGCGGGTTTGAATGGGTAGACCTGAACCACCGCAGCGAATCAGTATTGGTGTACATGCGAAAAGGCAAGAAGGAAAAAGACAATATACTTATCATCCTCAATGTAACACCGGTGGTAAGGCATAACTGGGAGATCTATGTACATGGCAAAGGCAAATGGGCCGAGATCTTCAACAGCGACAACAAAGAATTCTGGGGAACCGGTGATGTATACAATCCTGCAGTCAGCAGCGAGCTGGTAGATAAACCTTCCCAATGCTATAAGATCAGGGTAAACCTGCCCGCGCTGGGTGCTATTGTGCTGAAATAAGCGGGAACCGGTCGGATGGAAGGATAAGCGGAAATACTTTTTTTTCGGACAATAGTAACTTTACTGTCTGATAACCGTTACACCCCAAAAGAACGTATGAAAAAGATAGCAATCTCCCTGGCACTGGTACTGATTAGTTTTGTTTCGGTGCAGGCACAGAAAGTAGTGTATGATGACCATGCCGAAAAAAGAGCGATCGGCGCTTTTCATGCCATTGAAACCTCTTCGGGTATTGAAGTGGTGATCAGTAAGGGCGATAAAGAAGAGCTGGCCGTAAGTGTGGGTAACCAGGAATATATGGACCAGGTAAAAACAGTGGTGGAAAATGGGGTACTCAAAATCACCAGAACCAGTGACGACTGGAAATTCTGGAACAAATGGAAAAACTGGCGGGTAAAAGTATATGTGTCTTACGTAACGCTTGATGCCGTGAAAGCCACCAGCGGTGGTTCTATCAATGCTTCCGATATCAATCTTTCTTCTTTAAAAGCCCGCCTGGGCAGCGGCGGTTCTATTTCGCTCAGTGGTAAAATCGATAACCTGGATGTAGATGGCAGCAGTGGTGCCCAGTTCAGGGGCTATTCGCTGATTACCGAGCAATGCAAGGCCGAAGCGAGCAGTGGCGCAGGTGTACAGGTTACGGTAAACAAAGAGATCTCAGCCAAGGCCAATAGCGGTGGTTTTATCCGTTTCAAAGGCGAAGGACTGATCCGCGATATCAACGTAAACAGCGGCGGCAGTGTGAAGCGGCAAAATCAGTAGAACAAGAACAGACGAATAAATGAACAGACGAACAAGGAACGGAGGAATAAAACATTAGAACGTAAAACACAGAACCAAGAACCGATATAAGCGGATATTTACTACTCTCTCCGTTCATCTGTTCTTCAGTTCCTTGTTCGTCTGTTCAACTGGCTATTCACATCTTATGCACCTTATTTTTCCATTAACATTTCGGTAATACACGATTTCATTGATTCTGTTGTCTTTATAGGAACTTTACACTATTAAAAAGCATCAGCTATGAAAACGAGATCGTATCAGTTACTGGTGAATGCAGCAGGACAGATGATTCAGCAACATGCTTTTGATCATTTGCCGGATGCGAAGTTATCGCGGATGTACAGTTGTTTCCGTTGTATCGGTGAATCAG
>Ga0255338_1002990_pt1 | contig 21944 bp, 18 predicted proteins | sample MeOH1_35cm_T4_19_FD_203715 | JGI IMG/M metagenome (GOLD analysis project Ga0255338, IMG submission 203715) | Sandy soil microbial communities from University of British Columbia, Vancouver, Canada - MeOH1_35cm_T4_195 | ecosystem: Engineered > Artificial ecosystem > Sand microcosm > Unclassified ...
TAAAAAAATCTGAGGTGCAGGCCTATGATATTAATACCTATAATGTTGCGCGGGTGCGCTGGATCAGGCTTGCGGCCTGTTTTGCGCGTAATAGTCAGGTTGATAAGTGGTGTTAACGTGTTAATTTTTTGCTAAAAGATGTGGATATAAACGGCATTAGCGTTCCAAGTCCGAGCTTTAAGCTGTCAATAGGGGCGTGCGCGTATTCATTGAATGGCGAGAAAATGTTAAATTATGTAAATAATGCATGCTTGTAGTGGTAAAATCTTGCATCATGCCGTCACAAATTAAGCCATCAAATAGTCATTTGATGGTCTTGTAGACCAGGTGATCAGGAATAAAATAACAAGACAAGACAAGACAAGGCAAGGCAAGGCAAGGCAAGGCCGTAGCCTGTTTTATTCTTTCTTCAAAGTACTGTTATCAAACGTTATAAGCGCATTAATAATAAAAAAACAGTACTTAAAAGGATGTTTGGATGGGTAATCGTTATGCAGTAATTTTATGTGGGGGTTCCGGTACCCGCCTATGGCCGTTATCGCGCTCACTCAAGCCTAAGCACCTGCTGCCGTTAAATGGCGACAGCACGTTGTTACAGCAAACCGCACGCCGCGTGTGCCAGAAAATCCCCGCCAGCCACCTCATCACCGTTACCCACGAGAGCCACCGCTTTGAGGTCAAGGGTCAGCTCGCTGAAATTCTACCCGACGCCGTTGCCGGTGTCATGGCGGAACCCATCGCCAAGAATACGCTAGCGGCGATTGCGATTGCTGTGCGCCGCATCCATGCTTTAGATCCTACCGCTATGATTGGCGTTTTTGCCTCAGACCACGCTATCGACGATGAGCAGGCCTTTATTGCGGCCTGGGATGCGGCTGAAATTGCGGCAGAGGCGGGTTACCTCGCACTCTTGGGCATTAAACCCACGGAGGCGGCGACCGGATACGGATACATCAAGCCGGGCGCATCTCTGAATTTTAGTGCGGCCAAGCTTGATATCACAGCAGTCACCTCCTTTGTCGAAAAACCGGACCGCGAGACCGCGCAATCATTTGTAAGTGCTGGTTACCTGTGGAACAGTGGCATGTTCGTGTTCCGTGCGGATGTCTTTATGGAAAATCTAGCCCGCTACCAGCCTGATATCTCTGCAGTGATCCTGAATATCACCGACGACAACATCAGCACCCAATACGAAAAATTACCCAGCCTGTCCATGGACAATGGCTTGGTTGAGTTGGCCGATAAGATTGCTGTAGTGCCGGTGGATATGGCCTGGAGTGACTTAGGTAACTGGGAGTCTATCTACCAGCGCCACGCCAAGGATGGTAACAACAATGTGACCCACGGTGGAGTGGTGTCTACTGATACTAACGGCAGTTTGCTGTGGAGTGAGACGGGTATCTTAGCTACCCTTGGGGTGAGTAACTTAGTCGTTATCCAGACTTCTGATGCGACGCTCATCTGTGATCGTAGCCGCACTGAGGACATGAAGTTGATTGTGGACCAAGTCAAGGTGCGCTACCCGCACATGGCCGAGACCCATCTGGTCGTGCAGCGCCCTTGGGGCAGCTACTGCGTGCTAGAAGAGGGTTCGCAGTTCAAGATTAAACGCATCATCGTGACTCCAGGTGCTAAATTAAGCCTACAGACCCATGAATGCCGCAGCGAGCACTGGGTGGTGGTATCTGGTACCGCGACGGTCACACACGGAAACCAAGAGATTATTGTGTCCACCAATGAGTCGACCTATATCCCCGCGGGTTGCCTGCACCGTCTCAGTAACAATACTGATCAGGATTTGGTGGTGATTGAGGTGCAGACGGGTGCTAACTTGAGTGAAGATGATATCGTTCGCCATGGTGATGTATACGGAAGAATTTGATGAGAATGACGCTGTCTATAAGGGAGTTTGGCTCTAAAGCCTTCTGTATCTGCCCTGAACATGGCATTATTGTGATAAGTGCTCACAATGGAGAGATTTGCCATGCATCACCCTTTATCAATTCCTCAGAAAAGTCAGCTTAATGCTTAATGTGCTCAAGAGCTTATGGGCTTACCGTGGTTTTATTTTAGGGAGCGTCAAGCGCGAGTTCCAGTCCAAGTACCGAAATTCCCTGCTAGGAGCAGCATGGACGGTGATCAATCCGCTAGCCATGATATTCATCTACACCGTTATTTTTTCGCAGGTGATGCGTGCAAGGCTTCCAGGCGTTGATAGTACCTTTGCCTACAGTATTTATCTGTGTGCTGGTGTACTCACATGGGGTTTGTTTGCAGAGATCGTAGGTCGCGCCCAAAACATGTTTCTGGAACACGCTAATTTAATCAAAAAACTCAGTTTTCCACGTTTATGCTTGCCTGTTACGATTGTTATAAATGCATTGCTTAATTTCAGCATTGTGTTTGCTCTATTTGCAATGTTTCTAATACTGTCTGGCAATTTTCCGGGGTTGGCTTTCATCGCGATATTTCCGCTTTTAGGTATTCTTATACTATTTGCAATAGGTTTAGGCGTTAGCTTAGGCGTGCTCAATGTATTTTTTAGAGATGTTGGGCAGTTTTTTGGCATATTTCTACAATTCTGGTTCTGGCTAACGCCTATTGTTTATTCGATCAATACGCTACCAGAGATTGCTCGATCTTGGTTGGTATTTAATCCTATGTCCAGCTTGATGGCGGGCTTTCAAAGTGTTTTGGTTTCTGGGCAGTGGCCGCAATGGCAAACGCTCTGGCCAACAACATTGCTGGGGCTATTGCTATGTGCGCTAGGGTATCGGCTATTTAGTAAGCACTCGGGTGAAATGGTAGATGAGCTATAAATGGGCACTATTAACGTCAGCAATCTAGGCAAAGCCTACAAACAATACCCCACGCGGTTATCAAGACTGATAGAGTGGTTTATGCCTTTTGGCAAAGCAAGGCATCAGCTTAAATGGGTGTTGCAAGACATTAACTTTATCGTCAAGCCCGGTGAGGCAGTCGGCATTATTGGCATCAATGGCGCAGGCAAAAGCACCTTGCTAAAAATGATTACCGGCACCACGCAACCAACAACCGGTAGTGTTTATATTACCGGCCGTGTAGCTGCATTGCTGGAGTTAGGCATGGGCTTTCACCCAGACTTTACCGGCCGTCAAAACGCTTATATGGCAGGGCAGTTGTTAGGCATGAGTGTTGAAGAAATTACCCAGTTAATGCCGGAAATAGAAGCCTTTGCAGAAATTGGTGATTACATCGACCAGCCTGTGCGTGTTTATTCAAGCGGCATGCAAATGCGCGTGGCGTTCAGTGTTGCTACCGCTAGGCGACCAGACGTGCTCATCGTAGATGAGGCTTTATCAGTAGGGGATGCTTATTTTCAGCACAAAAGTTTCGATCGTATCCGTGAGTTTCGTAAGCAGGGCACTACTTTGCTGATTGTCTCGCACGATAAAGGTGCAATCCAATCCATCTGCGACCGCGCCATCTTGCTCAATGCTGGTAAGCTCGCCATGCAAGGCGAGCCGGAAGCGGTCATGGACTATTACAACGCCATGTTGGCAGACCATCAAAACCAGACCATTAAACAGGAAGTTAGAGAGGACGGTAAGGTTCAAACTATATCTGGCAGCAGTGAGGCTACTGTAACTGCCATCACACTGGTTGATGAAAATGGAAAGCCGATCGAGGTGGTTGATGTTGGCCAGCCTGTCCGGCTGTGCATAGAAGTACAGGCACATGCCCCGATTGAGCGTTTGGTCTTAGGCTATGGCATCAAAGACAGGCTCGGCCAAGTCATGTACGGTACGAACACCGACTTGAAAAAGCAGCCGCTACTTAATGTAGTGGCTGGAGAGCGTTATTTTTTTGATATTGCATTTTCCGCCAACTTGGGCCCCGGCACCTATTCCATTCAAACGGCCTTGGTCAGTTCCGATACACACTTGGATAATAATTATGAATGGCGTGATTTGGCGCTGGTTTTTAACGTGGTTAATATCAACAAACCCTATTTTGCAGGCTGCGCATGGATTGACCCGCAGATTAAGATTGTATCCCTATGACATTTATTTCATACGCCCAAAACTTTGAAGACGTTATGCTTTTGCGGGCGCTCAAGCATGTTGAAAAGGGTTTTTACATTGATGTCGGGGCTAACGACCCTTCAATCGACTCCGTAACGAAAGCATTTTATGAGCGCGGCTGGCATGGAATTAACATCGAGCCATTGCCTACGCATTACGCAGATCTGGTACAAGAAAGGCCGCAAGACATCAATTTGCAGTGCGCAGCCGGTGCAACGAACGGCGAGATTGAGGTTTGGGAATGTGACGTCCGTGGTTGGACAACTGCATCAGCGAATGTTATCGCTCAGCATACAGCGAATGGACATGTTGGGGCTTTTCACAAGGTGCCTGTTTTTCGACTCTCAGATATTTGTGAACAACATGTCTCTGGTGAAATCCATTTCTTGAAAATTGATGTTGAAGGTTTCGAGAAGTCAGTAATTGACGGGATGGATTTTTCACGTTTCCGTCCATGGATATTGGTGATTGAAGCGACGAAGCCGAATTCAACTGAGGAAATCCACGACGAATGGGAAGGTGATGTACTCTCTGCCGACTATTTGCTTGCCTATATCGATGGCCTTAATCGTTTTTATGTTGCCAAAGAGCAATCCGAGTTACTAAACCCACTTCGTTATCCACCGAATGTGTTTGATGGGTTCATTCGATCGGAACAGATGGATTCTGAGTTAAGAGCTCAGCAGGCCGAAGCCAAAGCTCAGCAGGCCGAAGCCAAAGCTCAGCAGGCCGAAGCCAAAGCTCAGCAGGCCGAAGCCAAAGCTCAGCAGGCCGAAGCCAAAGCTCAGCAGGCCGAGACCAAAGCCCAGCAGGCTTTCATGCAGCTTCATTCTGTCTACGCCAGCACGTCTTGGCGCATTACCGCGCCCTTGCGCGCGTTCACGCGCCTGGCGCCCAAGCTGTTACCCAGACATTACAAGTCGCACATCAAATTGCTACTTAAACACGCTGCGCTATTCGTTAACCGTCGCCCTAGGCTACGCAACGCATCACTCGAACTGCTTAACCGCATGCCCGGAGTGAAGCGTCGCTTGGCCGCCATCGTTAACTATACCCCGGCGCCAACTATCATCCGTCCATACATACCGCCTGATGCTGCCAACTTACTCCCCCGCGCGCGGCAAATCTACGCCGACCTAAAGGCGGCGCTGGCGAGACAGCATGAGGAGCACGACTGATGCGCATTGTTCTTGACATGCAAGGGGCTCAGACAGAGAGCCGTTTTCGCGGCATTGGCCGTTACTCCATGGCGCTCGCCCAAGCCATAGCACGGAAAGCTGGCGAGCATGAAATATGGATTGTATTGAACAGCCGTTTCCCGGAGGCGATTGAAGATATTCGCGGCGCCTTTGCAGATATTCTACCTGCAGCGCGCATAGTCGTTTTCGATGTGCCGCCGTTACTGTCCTGGAGTAGTGCCTCCAACGCTTGGCGTCGACGCGCGGCTGAGTTGATAAGGGAAAGTTTTTTGTCCGAGCTGAAGCCTGACATTGTGCATGTCTCAAGCTTGTTTGAAGGTGCCAAACTTTGCGATGCCACTCACTCAATTGGCACATTCGGATCAGGCGTACAAACAGCTGTAACACTTTATGACTTGATCCCTCTACAAAACCCAGAAGCTTATTTGGGGCAAGATTGGGTAAAAAATTGGTACATGGACAAGGTTGCAAACTTGAGACGCGCCGATTTGCTCCTGTCCATCTCCGAATATTCGCGGCAGGAGGCTATTGATGTCTTGAACATTGACGCTGCACGCATCGTCAATATTTCGTCGGCGCATACAAGCGATTTTCACCCTGTTAATGAGGATGCTGTAAGCAAGGAGGAGCGGCTGAAACGCTATGGTATTGCCCACCCATTCTTGATGTACAACGGTGCGCTTGAAGTACGCAAGAATTTGGATCGATTACTGCAAGCATTTGCGCTGCTGCCATCAACGCTTCGCAACGCACACCAGCTGGTATTTGTCGGGAAGGTTTCCCGCTTTGATCGAGATCGACTGGAGCGCCTTGCCGAATCTCTTGGCATAGATCAGCAGCTGGTTCTCACCGGTTATATTTCTGACAATGATTTGGCGGCTTTATTCACACACTGCACCCTGTTTGTATTCCCTTCTTTGCATGAAGGCTTTGGTTTGCCGGCACTTGAGGCAATGGCCTGTGGCGCAGCAACGATTGGCTCGAACGTCACCAGTATACCCGAGGTCATCGGCCGATCCGACGCCCTTTTTGACCCCACTCGTCCGGATGACATTGCCAGTAAGATGGCTCAGGTGCTTTCGGATAACGGGTTCTTCTGCGCATTGCGCGAACACGCTCTCGTCCAGTCATCGAAATTCTCCTGGGATTACTGTGCCGAGCGCGCTATTGCCGCTTTTGAACAACTTGGGAAAGGCGCTTCTGTTGCCCAACCTGCCACTTGGACCGAAATTTCTGCTGGGCGCGCGCAAGGTTATCAGCAGCTGATCGGCGCAATAGCTCAGATCCCCCGGCAAACGGTTGGGCCATCGGATGCGGACTTGATAGCTGTAGCACGTTGCATCGCTACCAATCGCTCAAAAACGGAGCGTATCGCGCGTGCCCGTCAGCTACCAGAAAGCATCACGTGGCGCATTGAAGGCCCGTTCGATAGCAGTTACAGCCTGGCATTGCTGAATCGGGAAACCGCTCGAGCGCTGGACACTTTGGGTCATCATGTCGTCCTGCATTCAACAGAGGGGCCGGGCGATTTTCCGGCCAATCCAGAGTTCTTGCGTGCCCAACCTGATATCGCCAGGCTATATACCCGTAGCTTGGATGTTTCTGTTGGCGAAGCGGATGTCACCAGTCGCAATCTTTATCCACCGCGTGTGGCCGACATGGATTGTCGGATAAACCTTTTGCACCATTACGCTTGGGAGGAGTCCGGCTTTCCCGCAGAGTGGGTTGAGGACTTTAACGAACATCTGCAAGGGGTGACGTGCCTATCCCGCCACGTAGAGAAGATATTGCTGGATCATGGGGTGGCTTTGCCAATGTCCGTCTCGAGTTGTGGCGTCGACCATTGGGTGCGCGTTCAACCAAGCGGCAGTTATCGGATCGAAGGCAAGTCCTTTCGCTTTCTCCATGTTTCATCGTGTTTCCCCCGTAAAGGCGCAGACATTCTTCTCAGAGCCTATGGGCAAGCCTTTACGCGTCGTGACGATGTGACGCTGGTGATCAAGACCTTCCCCAATCCGCATAACGAGATTCACCGATGGCTGGCAGAGGCGCGTGCGGAGAGAGACGAGTTCCCTGATGTGCTGATCATCGAAGAAGACTTGACCGATGCCCAGTTGAAATCGCTCTATGAGCAATGCCAGGCTTTGGTTGCGCCGAGCAGGGCAGAGGGATTTGGCTTGCCAATGGCCGAGGCGATGTTATCCGGTCTGGCTGTGATTACCACTGGCTGGGGCGGTCAGCTGGATTTTTGTACTGAAAAGACCGCCTGGTTGGTCGATTACAGATTTGCACTTGCAAACACGCATTTTGGCCTTTTCGATTCTGTTTGGGCTGAGCCAGATGTTGAGCATCTGGCTGCAATGATGGGTGAGGTTTACGAGGCTCCACCAGCGTTAAGGAATGAACGCATTGCAGCAGGACAAAAGTTGCTTTTGGAAAAATTCAAATGGACTAACGTGGCTGAGCGACTAGTGACAACTGCGCGGGCATGGTCGCAGGCGCCAATCCCACGGGAACCTCGCATTGGCTGGGTGACCAGTTGGAATACCCGCTGTGGCATCGCCAACTACTCGGCACACCTTATCGAAAAAATTCCTAGCGGGGTCACGATCTTTGCAACGAAAACCGCAGATATAACGCAACAAGACGGGCCAGAGGTACTCCGCTGCTGGTCAGCTGGTGAAGAAGATACTTTGGACGAACTGGCAAAAAATGTTGCTGATCAGCAGATCGATACGCTGGTGGTCCAATTTAACTATGGTTTTTTCAACCTGGAGCGGTTCAATTCTTTCTTAAGCAGCCAATTGAATGCAGGACGGGTCGTAGTGGTAACAATGCACTCCACCGTTGATCCAGCTCATGTACCTAATAAGCGTCTCGAAATAATCCGTGAGTCCTTGGCTCGTTGTCACCGCATTTTGGTTCATTCTCCAGCTGACTTAAACCGCCTGAAAACCTTGGGATTAATAGCTAATGTTGCGCTCTTCCCCCATGGGATACGCGATTATCTTTCCCCGCAATGTATTAATAATAAGCTGACCTTACCGTCGAAAAAAAACCGCTTCACACTAGCGTCGTATGGATTTTTCCTACCGCACAAGGGGCTTTTGGAACTGATAGAGGTTGTAGGTTTGCTGAATCAATGGGGTGTAGACGTTCGGCTAAGTATGATTAATGCCGAGTACCCGGTTCCGGAGTCTGCCGCACTAATACAGCAAGCCAAAGCAAAAATATCTGCACTAGGACTTAGCGACCGAGTCCGTATGACGACAGAGTTTCTCCCGGACGACGAAAGCCTTGCCCTGCTTTCTGCAGCTGATCTGATCGTGTTCCCGTATCAAGATACAGGGGAATCTTCAAGTGCTGCCGTTCGCAATGGTCTGGTGACTGGTCGACCAGTCGCCGTCACCCCGTTGTCAATATTTGATGATGTTGCCCCGGCAGTATTTAAACTGCCGGGTCTTTCTCCTAACGAAATTGCGCGAGGGATAATTCAGCTTATTCATGAGATCACGCACGAAACGGAGTTGACGGATAACAAGAAAATAGAGGCAGCCCGCTGGCGTGAAGTACATCGCTATGCCCGTCTTGGTCATAGACTTTATGGTCTGCTTCAGGCACTTGCACAGCAAAATTGCTCAACCGAGCCACTAATGCCATGATAACAAGCACCAAGCACACGTGTCCGAAAGAGATTATCTTTGTTCAGGAATTTCTGGCTCTAGTTGGGTGTGATGTCGTGAAGTTTAAGAGGTGTATAACCTCGCGGCACAAAGTTTTGTAAGCGCGTCGGTTGAGCAGCCTTTTACCACGGCAGAAATTACCGGGATTGGCCCTGTAAATTTGCTTGAGGCGATTAGAATAGTAAACCCAGAGATTCGTTTTTATCAGGCGAGTATTTCAGAAATGTTTGGAAAGGTTCAGGCGATTCCACAAGTGGAAGATACGCCATTCTATCCACGCAGCCCTTATGGTGTGGCTAAGCTTTATGCGCATTGGATGATGATTAATTATCGTGAAAGCTAAGGTATTTTGGCTCAAGTGGTATTTTGTTTAATCATGAGTCACCGTTGCGTGGGCGTGAATTTGTAACACGCAAAATTACAGACAGTATGGCAAAAATCAAGCTTGGTAAGTTTGATGTACTTGAGCTTGGCAATGTGGATGCCAAGCGTGATTGGGGCTTTGCTAAAGATTATGTTTAGGGCATATGGCTGAAAAGACGGGTGATTTAATCTACCAAGTATTTGAGGATGGGTGAAGGTGGTAGAGAAACATATTGTAGTAGTGCAAAAACAATGTGATGTTTAATCATAAATAAAATCAAGCGTTTTAATTTTAATAAAGGTTGCGGTTTTAACGGGTGTTTCTAATCGAAAAAGAGTTATGGTGACTGGCGGAGCTGGTTTCTTAGACTCGCATATATGTGAGCGTTTGTTGAAAGATGGTAGTGAGGTTCTTTGTGTTGACAATTTCTACAGTGGCACTAAAGATAATGTAGCTCATTTAGTATGTAATCCACATTTTTAGTTAATGCGTCATGATGTAACATTTCCGCTTTACGTTGAGGTAGATGAGATTTATAACCGTCATACTTAGAGGGCGACATATCCTCATATATAGTCTAAAATTGCGTTTTATATAGTGTGTCTAGGTAAATGAAGCTAATAATACAAATACCCTGTTTTAACGAGGCTGAAACGCTATCGATAGCTCTTTCAGATTTGCCGCGTAAAGTTGCTGGCTTTGATGCTGTCGAATGGTTGGTTATCGATGATGGTAGCCAAGACGAGACTATCAAGGTAGCAAAAGCCAATGGTGTTGATCATGTCGTTAGACACCTAGGTAACAAAGGCTTGGCGCGTGCATTTATGACTGGCCTAGAGGCAAGTCTAAGTTTAGGCGCGGATGTGATTGTCAATACAGATGCAGACAACCAGTACAACGCCGATGACATCCCCGCACTAGTTCAGCCGATTCTTGAGCATCGAGCAGAAATCGTTGTCGGTGCGCGCCCTATTGAAACCATTGAACATTTCTCACCAATCAAGAAATTATTACAAAGGCTTGGGAGTTGGGTCGTACGTGTAGCGAGCAAGACGGATATTCCTGACGCCCCTAGTGGGTTCAGAGCAATGAGTCGGGCTGCCGCACAGAAGTTGATGGTTTTTAACGACTATACATACACGCTGGAAACAATCATCCAAGCGGGGCAGAAAAACATGGGCATCATTTCAGTTCCAATTCGAGTGAATGGTGACCTTCGGCCATCGAGATTGGTTAAAAGCATTCCGTCTTATATTAAGCGCAGCATTGTCACCATAATTCGTATTTTTGTAATTTATCGGCCTTTCAGATTTTTTGGAGCAATAGGCGCCGTTCTATTTTCATTAGGATTTCTGATTGGTTTGAGATTTCTTTGGAATTACCTGCAAGGAAATGGCGAGGGGCATATTCAATCTTTGATTTTGGCTTCTGTGCTGTTGGGGATGGGCTTTCAAACCATCCTGATTGCGTTTGTGGCGGATTTGTTGGCTGCGAATCGCAAGCTGTTGGAGGATTTGCGCTTCAAAACGACAATTTTGACTACCAGTAAAAAATCTGGGATGACTGAAATGGCCGAAAATGCAACAAAAAAAGAGGCTGGCCATAATGAGGATCTTGGTTTATGAGTATTAAAATTTCCGGCGGAGCCAAAGAAGGAGGTATTGTAATTGGCAATACCTATGATAAATATGGTTCACGTAATCCGATCGTTAAATGGATGATGAATGGCTTTAATGCTGCATTAACCGATCTCGTGGCTAAGACAGAACCCGAAACCATACATGAAATAGGTTGTGGCGAGGGATATTGGGTTTTGCGTTGGAATGAACAAGGGCTGAGAGCCAGAGGCTGTGATTTTTCGCGAGATGTCATAGAGATTGCCCACGAAAATGCAATTAATCGTGGGCTTCCAACTTCTATTTTCGATTCTAGAAGTATTTATGAACTTACTGCTGACCAAGATAGTGCGGACCTTGTAGTTTGCTGCGAGGTGCTTGAGCATCTTGAGAATCCCGAAGCTGGATTACAGGCGCTTCAGAGAGTTACCAAGCGGAGATTGATCATTAGTGTTCCGCAGGAGCCATTGTGGTGTGCTCTCAATCTGGCAAGAGGTAAATATATTGCTCGATGGGGGAATACGCCAGGTCATATTCAGCATTGGTCGAAAAGCGATTTTGTTCAATTGGTTTCGAAATATTTTGAAGTTGTCGAAATAAGAAGTCCTTTACCATGGACTATGCTTTTCTGTCGGCCCTACAAATGAGAATATCTCCAACCCAACGACGCCTTCTTCATTGGTGTGGGAGTTTTTTGGCGCTGGTTGGAATAGTCTTTGTCGGATTCCGCCTGTACTCTTACTCGCTCGAATTAGATCTCTTGCGGATAACGACTGTGGTTTGGATGTTTATTGCCACATTATCTATAATTTATGGGGCGGCTAATTTTCTTCTCGCCATTGCATGGTGGCATCTTCTGCAACACTTTCGGCTACCTGTTTCACGCCCAGAGTCGACCAGGATTTTCGGCATCTCACAGCTTGCCAAATATGTGCCGGGAAATATTTTCCATCTTGCTGGAAGGCAAGCACTTGGAATGGCAGCAGGCTTGGCGCCCAGGGCGCTCGCAAAGTCAACGGTTTGGGAATTAGGATTGCTTGCAGTTGTAGGCGCTCAGTTTGGCTGGTTGATTTTGCCATTAATTATGCCGCACTTTCCAGAATCTATAAGTCTATTTCTTCTGCTGGGTTCTGTTGCTCTAACTGGAACAGCCTTGCAAGGCATCTTTGGCCGACAAGTCGTATATTCTTTCCTGTGGCAGATTCTCTTCATGCTTGTCTCCGGCGTGATTTTCATTGCCCTGCTATTGATGATGTCCGGCGGTGAAGGGTTGACAGTGTGGCATTGGTTGACTATCGGGGGAGCCTACATAGTTGCCTGGTTGGCGGGCCTTGTAACCCCAGGTGCACCTGCTGGCGTTGGCATTCGAGAGTTAATTTTGTTATTAATGCTCAACAGTGTGGTTGGTGAGAAGGATTTGCTCATGGCCGTTTTGCTTGGCCGGGTTGTAACAGTAGTTGGTGACTTCTTGTTTTTTGCGGTTGCTAACACTATTCCAGCCAAATTTAGTGAAGTGGATAAAATTGATCTCTCAAGATAAAACCTGGAATTCCAAGGAACTAATCATCGCTTTATTCGCAGTTACCCTTGTCCTTTTTGTACATGGCGCGATTCCATTTTTGATGCTTCCTACACTCGGTCAAGCAGTTTGGACAACGGGCTTCTCGGAGTCAATGGCAAACGGATCATTATTTGATTTTTACGCCCACGACTTCGGAATCCCAAAGCCTGCCGCAATTGCGTTTGGGTTAGCAGGTGCTTGGCCGGCGAGTTTGCTGATTCGACTTGGTCTGCATGCTGCCGATGCCTATTCTGCAATGGTTGCTTTCTGGCTTGGGCTAGCAATGTTTTCAGCTTATCGTATAGCTCGACGGTTTGGTGGGACGAAACTGATCGCTCTTTCGGTAGCGGTAATTTGGATGACCATGCCGATCATCTGGACGCATGCCGGTTACAGCATGTTGTCATTGGGAATCGCATTACTGTCGTTTTATTTCCTGTCTGCCTTAAAGCTTTTTCTGATTGATTCCGATTTATTAAAAATTACCCCAGCTTCAATAGCGCTCTATGTAATCGCTGCTATTGTCTCTGTGTTTATGGATGGCTATACATTCATGATGTTTGCCGCTGGGTCTAGTATTTTATTGTTGTATGTGTTGCTAAGCCGAGCCGACGCTCGCTCAAAACTATTAAAAATTGCGGTTCCAGTTCATGTGGTTAGTTTTGCGCTGGCCTATGCTCTTTACAGTTTCTATATTGGCAAATCAAATTTTGAGGCAGCTAAGCTCGATTTCTTTAGAGGCTGGGGGCTTGACCTGTCGTTTTTGGCAATCCCGACAAAGGGGGTGTTCTGGCTGCCAGACTTGTTGGGCGTAAGCGTTAATCGGTCTGATGAGTTGTATTTTGGGGATGGCTCTGTTTGGGGAACTACTTTTGCTCTACCAGTCCTTATTCTGGGCTTGCTTTCTTGGTTGCGCTCAAGGCGTCTCATAAAGATATCTACTGGCATCTTACTTGTTTCAATCTTTAGTTTTTATATGGCTTTAGGCCCATCACTGAAGATCAATTCGGTAAAGCCAGAAGATCTCCAACTAAGCCACCCTCGCCAGCAAAGTGCCCTTATGGCATCTGAGTATGCCGTTGCCCCTACGGGTAACGCATGGATATCAGAAAATTTACCTGGTTTCAACGTTATGCGCGCGTCTTATCGATGGTCGGCGCTTGGCATCTTTGCACTGTGGTTGATGATTGTTATCGGCATATCCAGAGCCGGCAAGAAAGAAGCCAGAGTTTGGCTTGTGCTATTGACTTTGTTATTCTTGCTTAACCTGCCGAATCCTGAGAAAAAATGGCGTGGTGGAATTGACAATCGGATTATGTTTCAACAAATTGATCAGGAGCTGGTTGAAGAACTTCATCAAAAAATTCGACCGAAAGAAACAGTGGCGTTTCTACCATGGCGTAATGACTTTATTGCCAACTATCTGGCGCCAAAAGTTGGCTTCCGCACTTTCAACATAGGCGGCGACAAAAACCTTGCTTACGCTCAATTGAGCTGGCCTCATGAAATGCTTTTGCTGGGCAGTGATATTGATGCGGGCAAGGCGATTTCATCTTTAAAGATGTTAATCGATGGTACTGCGGATGTGATTGTTCTTCCCTATTTTCATATGCTGTGGTCACCTCATTTGTGGTCTTGTGCCGAGGAAACGACTGCCAGGCTAACTGATGAGGAGCGGGGCAACATGCGTAAGATTCCCGGCTTCCTCTGTCCATCTGAACGGAGATCTGAGCTACAACCGGTTATTGCTGCTTTGCGTGCCTCGCCTTATGTTGACGTCGCTGAAACGACATGTTTACAATCGTTAGGTTGCGTCCTGAGTTTACTGGCCAAGCGAACCGGCTAGCGTTGCTTAGTAGCATAGTTGGAAGCATCCGATACCCTATTTCCATTGAACCCGGTTTTGCGGAAGCTCCCTATGTTCTGCAGGACGGATGGCACGAACTGGAGGCACACCATGTTTGGTCAAAATCTGAAGCAAAGCTCCTACTTCCGATACCAAAGTACTGCGAGACCGAAAAGTGCGAAGTTAAATTTATTTTTTGGGTTTTTGGAGCAAGCCCAGAGCGACCGGTTGACGTCTTGTTTAATAGTGTTGAGCAGGGGTGGGAGTGGTCAGAGAAAATTACGGCCGATTCTGGTAATCCTATCGCTTTAAGTGTTCCTCTTGTTGGTGGAGCAGGTTTCCGTAGTATCAATCTTTCTATACCTGATGCGACATCACCTCAGCATTTGATCGGATCTCCTGATAGCCGAACACTTGGGGTTTCGCTTCAACGTATTGAAATTCTGAAGCCGTAGTAGCTTTTTATGAAGATAGCCATTGCAGGAACCGGTTACGTAGGCTTGTCTAACGGCGTGCTGCTATCGCAGCACCATGAAGTCGTCGCACTAGACATCGTCCCTGACAAGGTTGAGATGCTCAATCGCAAAGAATCCCCTATCCAGGACGTCGAGCTCAAGGATTACCTCAAGAACAAGTCGCTCAACTTCCGCGCCACGCTCGACAAGAAAGACGCCTACGAAGGAGCCGACTACGTCATCATCGCCACCCCCACCGACTACGACCCCGACACTAACTACTTCAATACCAAATCCGTTGAAGCCGTGATACGCGAGGTCATGATCATCAATCCGAATGCCACCATGGTCATCAAATCGACCGTCCCCGTGGGCTACACCGTCAAAACCCGCGAAGCCTTGGAAACGAAGAACCTTATCTTCTCGCCGGAATTCCTGCGTGAAGGCCGAGCCCTGTATGACAACCTGCATCCGTCGCGCATAGTAGTTGGTGAGCGATCAAATCGTGCCGAAATTTTTGCATGTCTTCTTCAAGAGGGTGCTATTAAGCAGGATATCCCAGTTCTTTTTACAGACCCTACTGAAGCCGAAGCCATTAAACTTTTTGCAAATACTTATCTTGCAATGCGTGTGTCATATTTTAATGAGCTTGATACTTATGCTGCCACTCATGAGTTAGATAGTAAACAAATTATTGATGGAGTTGGTCTTGATCCGCGTATTGGCAACCATTATAATAATCCATCATTTGGCTATGGAGGTTACTGCTTGCCTAAAGATACTAAACAATTACTTGCCAATTATAGCGATGTGCCGCAAAAGCTTATCCACGCTATCGTTGAAGCAAATTCCACCCGTAAGGATTTCATTGCAGATTCAATTTTAAAACGTAATCCCAGTGTTGTTGGTGTTTATCGATTGATTATGAAAAGTGGTTCCGATAACTTTAGAGCATCAAGTATTCAGGGTATTATGAAACGTATCAAAGCTAAGGGTGTTGAGGTGATTATCTATGAACCTGAGTTAAAGGAAACTGAATTCTTCCACTCGCGGGTGATACGAGATTTGAATGCCTTTAAGCAAGAGGCAGATGTGATTGTCACTAATCGAATGGTAGATGCATTGTTAGATATTCAAGATAAAGTTTATACACGTGACATATTTGGAAATAATTAAGTAAGTAGAAAGTTAATTTAGGCCAATATGTTGGCATTATGAACATTGAAAAACGTTAGAGGAAAAAATGAAAGCAATTATCACAGGAATTACCGGCCAAGATGGTGCGTATTTGGCGGAGCTATTATTGGAAAAAGGTTATACCGTATATGGTACTTATCGCCGTACCAGTTCGGTTAACTTTTGGCGAATAGAAGAGTTAGGGGTTGATAAACATCCTAATCTGCATCTGGTTGAATATGATTTAACCGATTTGAGTGCAAGTATCCGTTTGTTACAAAGCACCGGTGCAACTGAGGTGTACAACCTTGCGGCACAAAGCTTTGTCGGGGTGTCGTTTGAGCAGCCTTTTACTACAGCAGAAATTACTGGTATTGGCCCGGTAAATTTGCTTGAGGCGATTAGAATAGTGAACCCTGAGATTCGTTTTTATCAGGCGAGCACTTCTGAAATGTTTGGCAAAGTGCAGGCGATTCCACAAGTGGAAAGCACACCTTTTTACCCCCGTAGCCCTTATGGTGTAGCTAAACTTTATGCGCATTGGATGACGATTAATTACCGTGAAAGCTATGGTATTTTTGGCTCAAGCGGTATTTTGTTTAACCATGAATCCCCGTTGCGTGGTCGTGAATTTGTAACACGCAAAATTACAGACAGTATGGCAAAAATCAAGCTTGGTAAGTTGGATGTACTTGAGCTTGGTAACATGGATGCTAAGCGTGATTGGGGTTTTGCTAAAGAGTATGTTGAGGGTATGTGGCGCATGCTGCAGGCAGATAAACCGGATACATATGTATTGGCGACTAACCGTACAGAAACTGTGCGTGATTATGTAACCATGGCAGCCAAGGCTGCCGGATTTGAATTGGCTTGGCAGGGTGAAGCTGAAAATGAGGTGGCGGTTGATATCAAAACCAATAAAACTCTGGTGCGTGTTAACCCAAAATTCTATCGCCCTGCCGAGGTTGAACTGCTGATAGGTAACCCGGAAAAAGCGAAGAGTGAATTAGGCTGGGAGCCTAAAACAACATTAGAGCAGTTATGCCAGATGATGGTAGAAGCTGATATTCGCCGTAATGAAGCTGGATTTTCATTTTAATGAGGACTCAGAAACGTGCTCTTATTACGGGTATTAATGGTTTTACCGGTAAATATGTAGCAAGTGCGCTTACAAAGGCAGGCTATGCTGTGTATGGCACCGGAGCTGTTGCCGCTGATTTACCTGGATATTTTCAGGTGGACTTGCTGGATAAACAAGGCTTGGAAAATGTAGTTGCTGAGGTTCAGCCATCTGTAGTTGTGCATTTGGCAGCAATCGCGTTTGTTGGACATGGCGAAGCGTCTGATTTTTATCAAGTCAATTTAATTGGCACGCGCAATTTTTTAGAAGTTTTAGCTCTTCATGCTGTTAATCTTGATGCGGTTTTGCTTGCGAGTAGCGCTAATGTTTATGGCAATGCTGTTGAAGGTACCTTGGCTGAAAACACGCTGCCTAACCCGGCTAATGATTATGCGGTAAGCAAGCTTGCAATGGAATACATGGCAAAACTATGGATAGATAAGCTGCCATTATTTATTGTTCGGCCATTTAATTATACTGGTGTTGGTCAAACTGAGGATTTTTTGTTACCTAAAATCGTCGCACATTTTCGTCGCCGTGCCCCATTTATCGAGCTAGGTAATTTGGATGTATGGCGCGACTTCAGCGATGTGCGTTCCGTTGCAGACATATATAAACAATTGCTCGAAGTGAAGCCTTTGGGTCAATTGATCAATGTATGCTCGGGAACTACCCATTCATTACGTGAAGTTTTGGCGATGGCAGAAAATATAACGGGGCATAAGATCGAGGTTAGAGTTAACCCTGCTTTTGTGCGTGCCAATGAGGTTAAAACCCTTTGTGGTGACGCAACTCGCCTGCGGTGTTTAGTTGGTGATTTTGAATCACCAACTTTGGAAGATACGCTGCGCTGGATGCTGATGGCGAACACATGAAGGTCATACTCTCAGTTGATTCGGTGAAATTTCCGCTCACTGGAATCGGTCGCTATACTTATGAACTGGCTAAGCAACTTCAGTTGCAAGATGACTTGGAACTGTTCTTCTATGCTAAAGGCAGATTTGTAGATAAGTTACCTACACATGAAAAGGCAAATTCAAAAAAAATTGCATGGTTCCGCAATCGATTGCTTAAAAGTAATCTCGCGGTTAAAGCCCACCGGCTATTGTCGAGAATCAGCAATCATTACTCGCTAAAAGATCATGAGAATGCGGTATTTCATGGGCCTGGATTTTATTTGCCGCAGTTCAACGGTTCCAGTCTGGCTACGTTTCATGATCTGTCTATGTTTACCCATACACAATATCATCCGCCTGAAAGAGTGCGTTTCATGCAGCGAGAACTTAACCTGACCTTACAGCGCGCTTCAATGCTAATTACAGATTCAGAATATACGAGGCAAGAACTTTCATCTTACTTTGGGTATCCTTTAGATAAAATTCGTACGGTTTCTTTGGCTTGTTCTGACGATTTTCATCCGCGAGAAGTGGCTGATAGCATTGCTGTTATGGCGCGCCTTGGTTTGGTCCATGGCGGCTATACGCTATATGCCGGCACGATTGAACCTAGGAAAAATATTGAAGCTTTGTTGGATGCATATTCCGCATTGCCAGATGCTATCCGCCAACGTTGGCCTTTAGTGTTGGCCGGCTACCACGGCTGGCAGAGTGAACAATTACATGAGCGTATCAAAACTGCGGAAAATGCAGGTTGGGTTCGTTATCTTGGGTATGTGGCAGATGAAGATTTGCCCCATTTATTTGCTGGTGCGCATTTGTTTTTCTTTCCATCGCATTATGAAGGTTTTGGTTTGCCCGTATTAGAGGCTATGGCGAGCGGAGTACCTGTCGTTTGTTCAAATGCATCATCACTACCAGAGGTTGCTGGCGGCGCTGCTTTAATGTTTGATCCGGAGGATGTTGATGCTCTACGCCAGTTGATAATCACTGGATTAGAAAATAATGTTTGGCGAGAAGTTGCAAAAGAAAAAGGATTAATACAGGCTTCAACTTTTAGCTGGCAGCGGTGCGCTGAAGAAACTATCGCTGTTTACCGCGAGATATCGACCAGAAAGTAAGAATGATAAAAGTTTTACATTTTTATAAAACAGCTTTTCCAGATTCCATGGGTGGTGTTGAGCAAGTTATCAATCAGATTGCTAGAAGTTCTAAGAAGTTTGGTGTGGAAACTGAAGTGCTTTCGTTAACGCGTGATCAACAAGCATCTACTATAGAAATTGATGGTTATTTAACGCACCGTGCAAGTCTTGATTTCCAGATAGCTTCAACAGGATTTTCTGCTTCTGCCTTTTTGCGGTTTTCAAAATTGGCAAAACAAGCGGACGTTATCCATTATCACTTTCCGTGGCCTTTTATGGATGTTGTGCATTTTGCAACTAATGTAAAAAAACCGACAGTAGTGTCTTATCATTCCGATATTATTAAGCAAAAAAATTTGCTCAAACTGTATCGTCCATTAAAGAATAAATTTCTGGCGAGTGTAGATAGAATTGTGGCTGCCTCACCCAATTACTTAGAGACTAGCGATGTTCTGAAAAGGTTTTCAGATAAGGTGATTGTCATACCTTATGGTCTAGATAAAACAAGTTATCCAACACCAACACCACAAAAGTTACAATATTGGCGAGAGAAGATTGGTCCGAAGTTCTTTTTATTTGTTGGGGTTCTCCGTTACTACAAGGGGTTGCATATTTTAATGGAGGCTGCGCAAGGAGTTGACTATCCCATTGTCATTGTTGGGGCAGGGCCTATTGAGGCAGAGTTGAAGGCTCAGGCTAATAAATTAGGGTTACGCAATATTCACTTTTTAGGCTTACTACCTGATGAGGATAAGGTATCGCTGTTCACACTTTGCTACGGGGTGTTATTCCCTTCACACCTACGCTCGGAGGCTTTTGGGATATCGTTGCTAGAGGGGGCGATGTTTGGTAAGCCGATGATTTCTAGTGAAATTGGGACCGGCACTACGTTTATTAACATTGCGGATGAGACTGGTTTGGTTATACCCCCAAGCGACCCTGATGCATTGCGGCAAGCAATGCGCTACTTGTGGGAACATCCAGAGCAGGCCGCAGAGATGGGCCGTAATGCAGAAGCGCGCTATTGGAAGCACTTTACTGCAGAAAAAATGGTGGGTGCCTATGTCAAACTTTATCGAGAGCTTGCCCAAAAATGATACATAAAAGAATTCACATAGAAACCCTGATGGCGAGTTCAGGCGTATGTTTTGGTACAAGTGGTGCGCGTGGTTTAGTGACTAGTATGAGTAATGAGCTCTGTTATGCCTATTCGATGGCTTTCCTCCAGGAGGTTGTGGGTAAGGGGGGACCAATAGGGAAGGTTGTGCTGGGTCATGATTTGCGACCAAGTAGCCCTCAGATTGCAAGCGCATGCGCGATGGCTATTAAAAATGCAGGTGGAAAGGTTGTTTATACAGGGGCATTGCCCACACCAGCAATAGCACTCTATGCCCAGCAACACAATGCTGCGGCTATTATTGTTACTGGAAGCCATATCCCATTTGATCGCAACGGCATTAAGTTTTATCGCTTAGAAGGTGAGATTGCTAAGGCTGATGAGTTGGCTATCCAAAAGGCCATCGTCGATGTGCCGAGCGAGTTAACTCTTAATCCGTTACCAGTCCCTGATGCTGAAGTTGAGAGCCATTACGTACAACGCTACGTAGACTTCTTTGGTGCTGGATACTTTAGTGGGTTATGTGTTGCCGTGTATGAGCACTCTAGTGTGGCCAGGGATTTGCTACGTCAGGTCTTAGAGCAATTAGGGGCTGAGGTAATTTCATTGGGTCGCACCAATGACTTTGTGCCCATTGACACAGAGGCGGTTAGGCCAGAGGATGTTATTCAGGCCCGTAAGTGGGCTCAAGAATACACGTTCGATGCAATATTTTCAACAGATGGGGATGCTGATCGTCCCCTGATTGGCGATGAGCATGGTGAATGGCTCCGAGGTGACGTGGTGGGGATCCTTTGTGCTAAATTCTTAGGGGCTGACGTGGTGGTAACGCCCGTGAGTAGTAACACCTTGGCCGAAAAGTCTGGTTGGTTTTCTGAGGTAGTACGCACACGCATTGGCTCACCTTACGTAATTGCCGGCATGGAGCAGGCAAGCTTAGTTACACCAGCTGTTGTAGTTGGCTTTGAGGCCAATGGCGGTTTCTTGCTAGGTAGCGATGTCGTGCGTAACGGTAAGCGTTTATTGGCGCTCCCTACGCGTGATGCAATCCTTCCGATGCTGGCTGTACTTGCCAAAGCCAAGGAGCAGAGAGGTAAGATATCAACATTGGTGGCAGATTTGCCAGAACGTTACACCGCCAGTGATCGCTTGCAGAGCTTTCCAACCGACGTGAGCGCGGCTTTACTTAAAGCGTTGCAGCAGGATCAGGAGTGGGCAATACAGGTGATGGCACCCAATGCTGGCCATGTAGTTTCAGTAGATCTGACGGACGGTCTACGCGTTACCTTTAGTAGTGGCGATATTGTGCACCTACGGCCCTCTGGTAACGCGCCAGAGCTTAGGTGCTATGCCGAGTCCGACACACAGACTAAAGCACAATCCCTTTGTGATCGGTGCTTGGCTCGCGTGCATGCATTAAGTAAAGCTAAAACCGGCTGATTCAACATAGCGCATCACAGTGTCAGTCTTTGACCATCGTCCACGGTTCATGATGATCGGCAAACTGGCGCCCGACAACAGTAAATCTTGAGCAGCGCCTACACGCAAGGAATGGCCACTTATTTGTTGAATGATGCTTGGATCTAACTTTGAGCTAATGGCAATCCTCTTGTAAATGCGGTTGATGTGCGAAGAGTTTAGTCCATCCGAGAGTTCACCCTTTTTCTTAATACCACGGAATATCTTGCCACTATGCAGGTCTGTG
>Ga0255338_1002991_pt1 | contig 21939 bp, 23 predicted proteins | sample MeOH1_35cm_T4_19_FD_203715 | JGI IMG/M metagenome (GOLD analysis project Ga0255338, IMG submission 203715) | Sandy soil microbial communities from University of British Columbia, Vancouver, Canada - MeOH1_35cm_T4_195 | ecosystem: Engineered > Artificial ecosystem > Sand microcosm > Unclassified ...
GTTGATTGTGTGTCAACAACCGTAGACATAGCAAGTCAACAATTGTTGATCGGATGGTCCATTTTGGTAGGAAGCGGCGATGCGCACCCGAGTCAAAAATGCCGCGGCCACGCGCGAGAACATCCTCGCCGCCGCTCGCCGCCGCTTCCTGCAGGAAAGCTATGAAAACGTCGGCCTGCGCAACATCGCGGCCGATGTCGGTGTCGATGTCGCGCTGACCTGTCGCTATTTCGGCTCGAAGGAGGAGCTGTTCAAGGAAGTGCTGCGCGGCACCCGCGGGCCATGGCTCGACCCCACCGTCACCGCCGCCGACCTGCCCGAATGGCTCGCGGCGCTGGCGACCCAGGAGCACCGCCGCGGAGAGCGTGAGGACATCGAGCGGCTGCTGATCATCCTGCGCTCGGCCTCCTCGCCGACACCGGCGAAGGTCGTGCGTCAGACGTTCAGGGCGAACGTGCTCGATCCGGTGGCGGCGCTGCTCGGCGGCCCCGACGCCGAAACCAGGGCCAGCGTCGCGCTCAGCCTGCTGATGGGAACGACGATCCTGCATACGATCATGGGTGTCGAGCCGCTGGCCGAATGCGATGCGGGCGCGGTGCGAGCGCGGCTGACGATCTTATTCGCCGCCGCGCTCGCCTGACAGCACTCGCTCGGGCGCGCCCTCGTGCCCTCTATTCGGCGGCCTCGAGCGTGCGGCTGAACTCCTCGGTCGCGGGCGAGGTGCGGCCCGTCACCTGGGAGGCATTCGCGGCGGCAGGAGCCGCGCGCATGTCGCCCGGCTTTTCGAAATCGGCGGCCGCGCCACGCGAATTCTCGAATCCTCGCGGCCAGCCACTGCGGTCGCTGTAATTGCGCTTTTCCCCGCGCGACGGGCTGTGCCGCACGGTCAGCGCCTGCGCGGTCGCGATGTCCGCCAAGGTGACTGCGAGGACGGACGCGAGCGCGATGCCGACATTGGTCTTCTTGGGATTGTCGTCGCGATAGGCGAGCAGCAGCCCGGCGATGTCGAGCGCATCGCCGGCCACCCGGCTCCACACGCCGACCTTCTTGTCGGGCGAGAGCGAGGTGATGCCGTGCGCGATCTCGCGCACGCCCATCGCGCGGACGAGGGTCTCATGGCCTTCGACGCCAAGCGCCCGGGTGAGGCGCGATGCGGCGAGCAGCTCGGTCATGCCGAGGGCGAGGCTGAACCAGCCGAGGCCGATGGCTGCCCGATCGGATGCGCCGCGCGAACTCGGCCCGGTTGCGACGATCTTGGGGTCGCCCGGCGAGCGGGCGATGTCTGAAGCGGTGGTAAGGCTGAGCATTGGAGGGTCCTTTCAGGGCTTGAGCACCACCTTGATGCAGCTGTCCTGCTTGTCGCGGAAAGTCTTGTAGAGCTCCGGACCCTCCTCGAGGGTGCCGGTGTGGGTGACGACGAACGAGGGGTCGATCTGACCGTCCTCGATCCTCGCGAGCAGATCGTCGGTCCAGCGGTTGACGTGGCATTGGCCCATGCGGAAGGTCAGGCCCTTGTTCATCGCCATGCCGAACGGGATCTTGTCGACCAGCCCGCTGTAGACGCCGACGATCGAGATCACCCCCGCGGGACGGCACACGTAGATCATCTCGCGAAGCACGTGCGGACGGTCGTTCTCCATCATCGTCATCTGCTTGACGCGGTCGATCACGCTGTCGGGCTGGCCGAGGTTGATATGCGCTTCCATGCCGACCGCATCGATGCACTTCTCCGGCCCTTCACCGCCGGTGAGATCGTTCAGCCGCTCGATCACGCTCTCTTCGAGGAAGTTGATCGTGATCGCGCCCGCCGCTTCAGCCATCGACAGCCGCTCGGGCAGATAATCGATCGCGACGACCTGCCTGGCGCCGAGCAGCAAGGCGCTGCGGATCGCCATCTGGCCGACCGGGCCGCAGCCCCAGATCGCGACCGTGTCGGTCGGCTTGATGTCGGCCTGGACTGCGGCCTGCCAGCCGGTCGGGAAGATATCGCCGAGGAACAGCAGGCGTTCGTCGGAGATGCCGTCGGGGACCTTGATGTGCGTCGTGTCGGCGAACGGCACCCGGACATATTCCGCCTGGCCGCCGGGATAGCCGCCGGTGAGGTGGGTGTAGCCGAACAGCCCGGCGGTGGCGTGGCCGAAGACCTTGTCGGCCAGCTCCTTCTTGCGGTTGGTCCGCTGGCAGACCGAGAAATTGCCACGCCGGCATTGCTCGCACTCGCCGCAGATGATCGTGAACGGGACGACCACCCTATCGCCCTTGTTGAGCGATCCCTTGGCCTCCGAACCGACCTCGACCACCTCGCCCATCATCTCGTGGCCGAGAATGTCGCCGGGCAGCATCGCCGGTATGAAATTGTGAAAAAGATGAAGATCCGATCCGCAGATCGCGCAGCTCGTGACCTTGACGATCGCATCGCGGGGATCTTCGATTTCGGGGTCGGTGACGGTATCGCAACGAACGTCTTCTTTGCCATGCCAGACCAGAGCGCGCATGTTCGTCTCCTTTTCGACGGCGCTGGAGGTACGAGCCGAACGCCTGCGTTTCCGATTGGGTGCATGCCCGCGCGCCCGATACTAAGATTTTTTCGTTGCGGGTCTGGGGTTTATCCGCAGCGAGAAATGGGTATCGAAATGCCACGGATGCGCCCAGCCGAGCGATGGCCGCGCCGTGCGGAGCGACCGCCGATTGATGCCCGGCTTCATTCCCGACACGATGAATCGAGAATAGAGGTTGAGTCGCTTATCTTGTTGTCGGCCTAATTGCGGGCCCTCTCGCTGGGAGACCCACATGCCTAGCTATGCGGTTACCCTCATCCGCGGCGGCGACGGACGATTCGTCGCCACTTTTCCCGACGTTCCGCAAGCCGCCGCGAGCGACGAGACGCGGGAAGAAGCGCTCGAGGAAGCCGCCTGCGCGCTCGAGGCCGAATTCCGCCGGCGGATTCTCGGCGGCGAGGAGCTTCCGGTCCCCGAGTCCGCCGGGCCTTTGCAGATCCATCAGGAGGTGCTCGCCGCGGCCTTCTCCTGAGCCACGAAATCGACTTGGTGGCCCGGCGAGGCGGGCCACCGCAAAGCGCCTCGGCCCAACGGCTTCGAGGCGCTTTGCACGTCTGGCTGGTCTTCAAAGCTTGCGGTGGCGGCTCTCGGCTGGGGCGTGATCAGGCGGGGTTGAGGACGCCGCGATAATCGGGATCTTCGAGCGCGCGTCCGGCGCCCATCGCGACGCAGACCAGAGGATCATTGGCGATCACGACCGGCAGGCCGGTCGAGAGCGCGATTGCCTCGTCGATGCGCTGGAGCAAGGAGCCGCCGCCGGTCATGACGATGCCGCGGTCGACGATGTCGGCGGCAAGCTCGGGCGCGGTGTTCTCGAGCGCGGCGCGAACCGCGCCGATGATCTGGCTGACCGGCTCGGCGATCGCCTCGGCGACTTCGGCCTGGCTGATCTCGATCTCCTTCGGCATCCCCTGCACGAGGTGGCGGCCCCGCACGCTGATCGTCCTCGGCTCGCCCTGGGGCGGGAGCGCGCTGCCCAGCGCGTGCTTGATCCGCTCGGCGGTGGTTTCGCCGACCATAAGATTATATTTGCGGCGGACGGCGGCGGTGATCGCCTCGTCCATCTTGTCGCCGCCGACTCTCACCGACGTGCTGTAGGCAAGGCCGCGCAGCGAGAGGATCGCGACCTCGGTCGTACCGCCGCCGATGTCGACCACCATCGCCCCGACCGGCTCGATCACCGGCAGGCCGGCGCCGATCGCCGCCGCCATCGGCTCGTCGAGCAGCCAGACCTTGGAGGCGCCGGCGTTGGTGGCGGCGTCGCGGATCGCGCGGCGCTCGACCGTGGTCGAGCCGGACGGGACGCAGATCACGATCTCGGGCCGACGCGGCAGGCGCGAGCGCCCGCCGTGCGCTTTGTCGATGAAATGCTTGATCATCTGCTCGGCGACGTCGATGTCGGCGATCACGCCATCGCGAAGCGGGCGGATCGCCTGGATATTGTCCGGCGTCTTGCCCATCATCAGCTTGGCGTCGCGGCCGACCGACTTCACCCGTCTGATGCCGTCGCGAGTCTCGAGCGCGACCACCGACGGCTCGTTGAGGACAATGCCCTGGCCGCGGACGTAGACCACCGTGTTCACGGTGCCGAGGTCGATGGCCATGTCGTGCGACGGAAGCCTGAGAAGGCGGGGAAGCCACATAAACGCAAACATCCAGAGGAGGGAGGCGCGGCAAGGAGCTTGCCGCCGGCGCTTCCTCACCCATCGCGCGGCGTTGCGGAAGCGCTTTACCGCAAATCCCGGCTTATCTGCGTTGGAACGAGCCGTGGACGAGCCCACCTGCGTCGTTCTTCCCGCGCGCGACGGATCGATTTCATCTTGTCCATGACCGCCTCGCGCGCATCGGGCCTCGACCGCTCCGCACAAGCCGCTTATTCATTGGCGGGGCCTTCACCGAGGGCGCTATCACTGGGAGAGAGAATATGAAGCTCTACTACACGCCAGGGGCGTGCAGCCTCGCCGATCACATCGCGATGCACGAAGCCGGATTGAACTTCGACCTCGAGAAGGTCGACCTCGCGACCAAGACCACCGAGACCGGCGCCGACTTCAACAAGGTCAATGGCAAGGGCTATGTGCCGGCGCTCGTGCTCGACGGCGGCGAGCTGCTCACCGAGAATGTCGCGATCCTCGATTGGGTCGCCGATCAGAAGCCGGCGCTGCGGCCGCAAGGCGCGCTGGGGCGCTCAAAGCTGCTCGAAATGCTGACCTTCATCTCGACCGAGATCCACAAACGCTTCGGCGTCTTCTTCCAGGGCGGCAGCGATGCCGACAAAGCCAAGAACAGCGAGGCGATCCAGAAACGGTACCAGCATATCGCCGACGGCATGACCGGCGACTATCTGTTCGGCAAGGAGCCGACCACGGCCGACGCCTATCTGTTCGTCACCCTGATGTGGGCGGGAATGGTCGGCGTTCCGGTTCCGGACAAGCTCAACGCCTATCGCGAGCGGATGCAGGCGCGCCAATCGGTGCAGACCGCGCTCAAGCACGAAGGGCTGGCCTGAACGCGCACGGCCCGCCGTCTTGCGCGACGGCGGGCCAATCGTGCGAAGCGGCCACCATTCTCGCCCTGCGGCGTTGATCCGCGCACCCTCTCGAAACAGCGGAAAGACGATGAAATATCTGCATACGATGATCCGCGTCTCGGATCCGGATTCTACGATTCGATTCTTCAACCTGCTCGGGCTGCGCGAGGTCCGGCGGATCGACAATGACAAGGGCCGCTTCAGTCTGATCTTCCTCGCTGCGCCCGGCGACGAAGACGCTCAGGTCGAGCTCACCCACAATTGGGACGAGCAGGGCTATGACGGCGGTCGCAACTTCGGCCACCTTGCCTATCGTGTCGACGATATCTACGAGACCTGCCAGCGGCTGATGGACAATGGGATTACGATCAACCGGCCGCCGCGGGACGGGCATATGGCCTTCGTGCGCACGCCGGACGCGATCTCGATCGAGCTGCTGCAGCAAGGGACGCCGCTGCCGCCCGCCGAGCCCTGGGCGTCCATGGAGAATGTCGGCACATGGTAGAGATCGCGCGAGTCCCGGTCCTCAACGACAATTATGTCTGGCTGATCCACGACGAAGCGTCGGGCGAGACGGCGGCGATCGATCCGGCGGTCGGCCAGCCGGTGCTCGACGCCGCCGCCGCGCGCGGCTGGCGCATCACCCAGATCTGGAACACCCATTGGCACCCCGACCACATCGGCGGCAATGCCGAGATCAAGGCGGCGACCGGCTGCAGGATCACCGCGCCCGCCGCCGAGGCGGGCAAGATCCCGACCCTCGAACGCGCCGTCGGGGAAGGCGACACGGTCAGCCTCGGCGCGATCGAGGCCGAGGTCCTCGAGGTGCCGGCGCACACCGCCGGGCATATCGCTTATTATCTTCCGTCGGAGAAGGTCGTGTTCGTCGGCGACACCTTGTTCGCGATGGGCTGCGGCAAATTGTTCGAAGGCACCGCCGAGCAGATGTACGGCAACATGAAGCGGCTCGAGGCGCTGCCGGCCGACACCAAAGTCTATTGCGCGCACGAATATACGCTGGCGAACGCGCGCTTCGCGGTCACCGTCGAGCCCGACAATGAGGATCTCCAGCGCAGGTTCGCGCAGGTCGTCGCCGCGCGCGAGGCCGGCGAGGCGACGGTGCCGACCGACATCGGGCTCGAACGGGCGACCAACCCGTTCATGCGCGCATCGTCCATCGCCGAGCTCGCCGAGCGCCGCGCCGCCAAGGATATGTTCCGCGGCTGACCCGTGCTCAGCCGGTAGAAGGGGGCGGGGCCGACCGCGCCCCTGATGCGTTGACGCGATGAGGAGGCTGCCGTGAACAAGCTTCTGCCCCGACTGCTCGCCCCCGGATTGCTGGTCATTGCCGCGTTATGCGGATGCACCGCGCAACCTCAGCCGGAGATCACCCCCAAGCAACAGGCCAGCCTCGACGCGGTCCTCGCCGGCCGCACCGCGCGCCCGCCGGTGACCTGCGTCAGCCAGCATTTGCTGCGCGGCAACCGTGGCTTCGGCGAAGGCGTGATCCTGTTCGAGGGATCGACCGGCAGCACTGTCTACGTCAATCGGCCGCCGGGCGGGTGCCCCGAGCTCAACCCGTTCCGCGCGCTGCGGATCAAGACCACCACCGGCCAGCTGTGCCGGGGCGACATCGTCTCGGTGTTCGATGCGACCAGCGGCATCGAATATGGCAGCTGCGGGCTCGGCGATTTCGTCGAATATCGCAAGTAGTTCGCTAGCGCGAAGCCGCGAGATTCATCTGCGGTACAGCGCTTCCAGCCGCTCGCCGTAAACCTGCCTGATCACATGCCGCCTTATCTTCATCGACGGGGTCATCTGCTCGTTGTCGATCGCGAACGGCGCGTCGGCGAGGATGAAGCGGCGCACTTTCTCGGTGACCGAAAGGCCTTGATTGACCCGGTCGACGGCGGCGGCGAGCGCGCGGAGATAATCGGGGTGGTCGCGCAGCTGATTCCCGCGCGGCTTGCCGTGCGCTTTCGCCCAGGCCGCGGTCCATTCGGCATCGGGGACGATCAGGCCGACGAGGTGCGGCTTCCTGTCGCCGACCACCATCGCCTGCGCGATCTCGGGCTGCAGGGTAAGCATCGCCTCGACCCGCTGCGGCGCGACATTGTCGCCCTTGTCGAGGACGATCAGATCCTTCTTGCGATCGGTGATCACCAGCCGGCCGGCATCGTCGAGATGGCCGATGTCGCCGGTCGCGAGCCAGCCGTCGCGCACCGTCGCTGCGGTCAGCTCGGGATTGCGCCAATAGCCCTTCATGACCAGCTCGCCGCGGACCATGATCTCGCCGTCGTCGGCGATCCTGATCTCGGTGTTGGCGATCGGCGGCCCGACCGTATCCATCCTGATCCCGGCCTTGGGGCGATTGGCGCTGATGATCGGCCCGGCCTCGGTCTGGCCGTAGCCCTGGAGCAGGACGATCCCCAATGAGTCGAAGAAGATGCCGATTTCGGGATTGAGCGGCGCTCCGCCCGAGACCATTGCCTTCACGCGGCCGCCGAAGCTGGCGCGGACCTTGGGCCGCAAGCTGCGCTCGAGCAGGAGGCTGATCGCGCGGTCCCCGAGCCGCGGCTTGCCGGCACGCGCCCGCCTGCCCAGCGCCAGCGCCAGGCGTGTCAGCCACTGCGCGACCCAACCCTGCTTGGCGAGCCCATTGAGGATGCGCTGGCGGAGCACCTCGAACAGCCGCGGCACCGCGATCATGATCGTCGGGCGTACCTCCTCGATGTTCGAGGCGAGCTTCTCCATGCCTTCGGCATAATAGATTTGCGCGCCGAGGCCGATCGGCAGGAACTGACCGGCGCTATGCTCATAAGCATGCGACAGCGGCAGGAACGAAAGCACGATCTCCTCCTCGCCGATGCCGAAATCCTCGACGATGATCGCGAACGTCCCTTCGACATTGTGGAGGATCGCGCCATGATGCTGCATCACCCCGCGCGGCGCGCCGCCGGTCCCCGACGTGTAGATCAGACAGGCGATGTCGTCGCGGGCCAGGGCGGCGGCAGCGTTGGCGCGGGCTGCGACGTCGGCGTCGCCTGCGACCAGATCCTCCCAGCGGTGGATCTGCAACGTCTCGCCCTGCGGCGCGCGCACCGGCTCGATCGCAACGACATGGCGACAGGCGGCGGCGCGCACCGCGGCGGGAAGCAGCGCATCGGCGAGTTTCTGGTTCGAGACGATCGCCGCGGCGGCGCCGCTGTCGTCGAGGACGTGCTGATGGTCGCGCTCGGTGTTGGTCGTGTAGGCGGGCACGGTGACGCAGCCCGCCGCCATGATCGCGAGGTCGGCGATGCACCATTCCGGCCGGTTCTCGGAGACCAGCACCACCCGGTCCCCGCGCGCGAGGCCGAGGCGCTCGAGGCCGGCGGCGAGCGCCGCCACCCGCTCGGCCGTCTCGCGCCAGCTCAGCGCCTGCCATCCGCCCCCTTTTGCCGCGACAGCCTTGGCCCAGAGGAACGGCGCCTCGCCGCGCTCGGCGGCGCGCGTGAAGAACATGCTGACCAGATTGGCGAAAGGCTCGAGCGACTGCCTCTGCCGCACGTTTATTCGCTCAGCGCGACGCCGTCGCCGCGCGGATCGGCCGCGCCGCGCCAGCCGGCGGCGGTCCGCTCGGCGGCATTGACCTTCGAGGTCAGCGCGGCCCGTGTCACGACGCCATCGATCCGCGACAGCTGCGACGCCATCTCCGCAAGGAAAGTACCTTCCTCGACCAAGGTGGCGGGGCCGCTGAAATAGAGGTTGGGCAGCGCGATCGCCTGCTGCGCGGGCAGGCCGAAATCGAGGACGCCGATCAAGGTCTTGGCGACGTGCATGATGATCCTTTTGCCGCCCGCCGAACCGAGCGCGAGGATCGGTCTGCCGCTTTCGTCGTAGACGATCGTCGGGCTCATCGACGACAAAGGCCGTTTGCCGGCCTGCACGCGGTTGGCGACCGGCGCGCCCTCCTTTTCGGGCGCGAAGCTGAAGTCGGTGAGCTCGTTGTTGAGCACGAAGCCGCCGGCGATCAGCTGGCTGCCGAACGGCCCCTCGACGGTCGAGGTCATGCTCGCGACATCGCCGTCGCCGTCGACCGCGACGAAATGGGTGGTCGACGGCACCTCGCCCGAGGGTGCGGCGGTGCGGGCATCGGCACCCGGCGGCGTTCCCGGCTGGTAGAGGCCGAGCGGCCGGTCGGGCGAGATCATAGCCGATCGCGCGCGCAGATAGGCGGGGTCGAGCAGCCCCGCGACCGGCACCGCGATGAAATCGCGATCGCCGAGCCATTTGTCGCGGTCGGCATAAGCCAGCTTCATCGCCTCGGCGATCAGATGCCAGCTCTTCGGATCGCGCGATCCCATCGTCTTGAGGTCGAAGCGCTCGAGCATGCCGAGCATCTGCAGGATGGTCGTCGCACCCGAGGATGGCGGGCCCATTCCGCACACCTTGAAGCGGCGGTATTTCGCGCAGACCGGCGGCCGCTCCTTGGCCTGATAGGCGGCGAGATCGGCGAGCGTGAGCTGCGCCGGATTGTGCTTTGCCGCGGCGACCGCGCTCGAGATCTCGCGGCCGATCGCGCCCGAATAGAAAGCGTCGGGGCCGCGCTTGGCGATCGCGCGAAGCGTCTTTGCGAGCGCCCGGTTGCGCATCCGCTCGCCGGCGCGGAGCGGCTTGCCGTCCCGGCCCGAATAGAGGCGCCGGATTTCGGGAAAATCGGCCCACAAGCGGCTGACGCCGGCGATGCTCTCGGCGAGCCGGTCGCTGACGATGAAGCCTTTGTCGGCGAGCCGGATCGCGGGATCGAACAGCCGCCGCCACGGCAGCTTGCCCCAGCGCCGATGCGCGGCCGCCATCAGCCTGATATTGCCGGGAACGCCGACCGAGAGGCCGCCCGGGAAGGCCGCGCTGAACGCCATCGGCTTGCCCTCTCGTGTCAGGAAGCGGGTCGCGCTCGCGCTCGCCGGCGCCATTTCGCGGCCGTCGATGGTCGTCATGACGCCGCTCCTGCCGTCGTGATGCAGGAGGAAGCCGCCGCCGCCGATACCCGACGATTGCGGTTCGACCACGGTCAGCGCGAGCATCATCGCCATCGCCGCGTCGCTCGCGCTTCCGCCGGCGCGCAGGATCTCGCGCCCGGCTTCCGCCGCCCGCGGCTCGGCGGCCGAAACGACACCCTGGGCGGACGCGCTGACCGGCAGGAGGAACAGCGCGACGAACAGAAACAGACGCGTGAGCATGGCGCCGACGCCTATCCGATCGCGCCGGGCGGCGCCAGCCTTCGGCCGCGGGTCGTCACCCGGTTCCGACCGCATCGGCAACGCTCGTGAATCCGTCGGCGGCGAGATAGGCCTCGAGCTCGGCGAGGATCGTGCGCACCAGCCCCGGGCCATGGTAGATCAGCGCCGTATAGAGCTGGACCAGGCTCGCGCCCGCGCGGATGCGATCGTAGGCGTCGGGCCCGCTTTCGACCCCTCCGGCCGCGATGAGCGGGAGGGCGCGGCCGGTCGCGGTGCGGAAATCGCGCAGCCGCTGCAGCGCGAGCGGCTTCAACGGCGCTCCGGAAAGGCCGCCAGCCTGCCCCCTGTTCGGTGATTCGAGCGGCGGGCGCGAGATCGTCGTGTTCGCGACGATCAGGGCGTCGAGGCGATGGTCGAGCGCCGCCTTGGCGATCGAGTCGATGTCGGCCGGCTCGAGGTCGGGCGCCACCTTGAGGAACAGGGGCGGCAGGCTAGCACTCTCCGCGCGCGCTGAAACCGCCGCCGCAAGCAGGTCGTTCAGCGCCGCTTCGTCCTGCAGCGCGCGCAGCCCGGGCGTGTTCGGCGAGGAGATGTTGATCGTCAGATAATCGGCGACCTCGGCCATCCGACGCACGCCGGCGGCATAATCGGCGATCCGGTCGGCGCTGTCCTTGTTCGCGCCGATATTGACGCCGACGATACCGGGATTGGCGCGGGAGCCCTGCCGCCGCCTCGCGAGCCGCGGCTTGGCGTCCTCCTGCCCGCGGTTGTTGAAGCCGAGCCGGTTGATCACCCCGCGATCCTCGACGAGGCGAAACAGGCGCGGGCGCGGATTGCCGGCCTGCGGCAGCGGCGTCAGCGTGCCGACCTCGACGAAACCGAAACCAAGCCCGAGCATGGCGCCGAACACTTCGGCATTCTTGTCGAAGCCGGCCGCAAGGCCGATCGGATTGGGAAAGGCGAGGCCGGCGAGGCGCACCGCCAGCGGCCCGGCCGGTGGCGCCGCCTGCGCCGGGCGGTGCTTGAGCGCAGCGATCGTGAGGCCGTGCGCCCGCTCCGCGTCGAGTGCGAACAGCAGGGGACGCACGAGGGGGTAAAGGTCCATGGCCCCGGCTTATGGCAGCGGTCCCGGGACGGGTCAAAAGGCGGCCGCCGGCTTGATTTCCACGCCTGCGCGCGCCACATGGCAATCGGAACGAATCAGTCCGATTAACACTGCTCTCCCCGTGGAGCTCGGGTAGAAAACAATGCGCTTAACGAGCCTTGCCGATTATGCCGTCGTAATGATGGCTGCCGCGGCCCGCCACGGCGGGGGCGCGCGGCTGTCGGCGAGCCTGCTCGCGGATGAAACCGGCGTGCCGCTGCCGACCGCGCAGAAATTGATGGGCCGCCTCGCCTCGGCGGGGCTGCTCAGCTCGGCGCGGGGGACGGGGGGCGGTTTCCGCCTCGCGCGCGACGCGCAGGGCATCAGCCTTGCGGATATCATCGAAGCGGTCGAAGGGCCGATCGCGATGACGACTTGCGTCGACCACAATCGAAACGATTGCGTTCTCGACGGACGATGCCAGGTGAAGCCGCACTTGAGCGCGGTCAACGGCGCGTTGCGCGGCGCGCTCCAGGGGGTGAGTCTCGCCCATCTTGCTGAAGGTGAAGTGAAGTGAGCGACGTGAACGAGCAGGCCCCGGCGAGGAACCAGGAAGCGCAGGACGCGGTCGACCGCGCCTCGACCTACGAATGGGGATTCAGCTCCGACATCGAGCAGGAATTCGCGCCCAAGGGGCTCAACGAGGACACCGTCCGCTTCATTTCCGCCAAGAAGGGCGAGCCGCAGTGGATGCTCGACTGGCGGCTGAAGGCGTTCCGGCAATGGCAGACGATGCAGGCGCCGAACTGGGCGAAGCTCAACGTGCCGCCGATCGATTACCAGGATGCTTATTATTACGCCGAGCCCAAGAACAAGCCCGAGCTCAAGTCGCTGGACGAGCTCGACCCCGAGATCCGCCGCACCTACGAGAAGCTCGGCATCCCGATCGAGGAGCAGAAAGTGCTCGCCGGCGTCGAGGGCGCGCGCAAGGTCGCCGTCGACGCGGTGTTCGACAGCGTCTCGGTCGCGACCACCTTTCGCGAGGAACTGAAGCGCGCCGGGGTGATCTTCCTCTCGATCTCCGAGGCGGTGCGCGAATATCCCGAGCTGGTGAGGAAATGGATCGGAAAGGTCGTGCCGATCCACGACAATTATTTCGCGACGTTGAACAGCGCGGTCTTCTCGGACGGCACCTTCGTCTACATCCCCGAAGGCGTGCGCTGCCCGATGGAGCTGTCGACCTATTTCCGCATCAACGCCGCCAACACCGGCCAATTCGAGCGGACCCTGATCGTCGCCGACAAGGGCAGCTACGTCTCCTATCTCGAAGGCTGCACCGCGCCGATGCGCGACGAGAACCAGCTCCACGCCGCGGTGGTCGAGCTGGTCGCGCTCGACGACGCCGAGATCAAATATTCGACTGTCCAGAATTGGTATCCGGGCGATGCCGAGGGCAAGGGCGGCATCTACAATTTCGTCACCAAGCGGGCGCTCTGCCAGGGCCGCAATTCGAAGGTCAGCTGGACCCAGGTCGAGACCGGATCGGCGGTCACCTGGAAATATCCGAGCTGCGTGCTCGCCGGGGAGAACAGCGTCGGCGAATTCTATTCGGTCGCGCTGACCAACAATCATCAGCAGGCCGACACCGGCACCAAGATGATCCACCTCGGCAAGAACAGCCGCTCGAGGATCGTCTCGAAGGGGATTTCGGCAGGCAAGTCGAGCAACACCTATCGTGGCCTCGTCCGGGTCGCGCCGACCGCCGACAATGTGCGCAACTTCACCCAGTGCGACAGCTTGCTGCTCGGCGACCGATGCGGCGCGCACACCGTGCCCTATATCGAGGTGCGCAACCCGTCGGCGCAGATCGAGCATGAGGCGACCACCTCGAAGATCAGCGACGACCAATTGTTCTACGCGATGCAGCGCGGCCTCGCCCAGGAGGATGCCGTGGCGCTGATCGTCAACGGCTTCGCCAAGGAGGTGCTGCAGCAGCTGCCGATGGAGTTCGCGGTCGAGGCGCAGAAGCTGCTCGGGATCAGCCTGGAGGGCAGCGTTGGCTGAGGACTATTCAGGAATGACTGTCAACGAGCGCTTGTCGCGCCGCGGGCTGCTTCACGCGTACGAGGAGGCAGTCACTCGGAACGACAAACCGGAAATTGCAAAAATCTTGGCCACTGTTGGATTGCGTCGCGAGCCAGACGGGATGCATCGGCCTCTGAAGAGCGGGAAAACGAATGCTGAAGATTGATAACCTCCACGCCGAAGTCGACGGCAAGCAGATCCTCAACGGCCTTTCGCTCGAGGTGAAGGCGGGCGAGATCGCCGCGATCATGGGCCCCAACGGCGCCGGCAAGTCGACCCTCGGCTATGTCCTCGGCGGGCGGCCCGGCTATGAGGTCACCAAGGGCTCCGTGCTGTTCGACGGCCGCGACCTGCTCGCGCTGCGGCCCGACGAGCGCGCCGCCGCCGGCCTGTTCCTCGGCTTCCAATATCCGGTCGAGATCCCGGGCATCTCCAACGTCCAGTTCCTGCGAACCGCCTTGAACGCGCAGCGCCGCGCGCGCGGCGAGCCCGAGGTCTCGGCGGGCGATTTCCTGCGGATCTCGCGCGAGCAGGCGGACGCGCTCGGCATTTCGATGGACATGCTCAAGCGCAACGTCAACGTCGGCTTCTCGGGCGGCGAGAAGAAGCGCAACGAGATGGTCCAGATGGGCATCCTCGATCCCCGCTTCGCGGTGCTCGACGAGACCGACAGCGGCCTCGACATCGACGCTTTGCGGGTCGTCGGCGAGGGCATCAACCGGATCATGCGCAAGCCCGACAAGGCGGTGCTGCTGATCACCCATTACCAGCGCCTGCTCGACCTCGTCGTGCCCGATCGGGTCCACGTTCTCGCCGGCGGCCGGATCGTGCGTTCGGGCGGGCCCGAGCTCGCGCTCGAGCTCGAGCGTGAAGGCTATGGAGCGATAGCAGCATGAAGAGGCTGCAACCCCTCCACCGAACTTCGTTCGGTACCCCTCCCCGTTCCGGGGAGGATACCGCATGAGCAGCCTGCTCTCCCTTCCTTCGACCCGCGAGGAAGCGTGGCGCTGGAGCGATCTTTCGGCCTTGCCGGCGCTCGCCGAGGCGCGGCCGAGCGGCCGCGTGCCCGACAGCCTGCCGTGGCTCGATTGCGCCGGGCCGCGTTTGCTGTTCGTCGACGGCACGCTCGCGCAGGCGGTCGATCAGGGCCCGATCGAGATCGGCGAGGTCGATGCCGCAGCGCCCGATCATGCGCTGGCGCGGCTTGCCGGCCGCTCGGGCTGGCGGCTGCGCCTCGGCAGGGATCACGCGCCGGCGGGGCTCGTCCAGATCGTCCACGCCTCGACCGGTGCCGCCGATCATCTCGCCGCCGAGATCCTGCTCGACGCCGACGCCCAGGCCTCGGTGGTCGAGACCTATATCGGCGACGGCTGGACCAATCGCTTTGCCCGCACCCGCCTCGGCAAGGGCGCGCGGCTGATGCTCAACCGCCGCCTGCTCGGCAGCAGCGGTTTCGTCAGCATCGCCGACCGCGCCGAGGTGGGCGAAGGCGCGAGCCTTGACCTCCTCACATTGGCCGCCGGTGGCCGCGACACGCGGCTCGACGGCGAACTGCTGCTCGCAGGACGCGAGGCGTTCGCCGAAGCCGGCGGCGCCTTGCTCGCCAACGGCAAGCAGCGTCATGACGCCAATCTCGTCATCCGCCACGACGCGGTCGGCGCGACCAGCCGCCAGGTCTGGCGGTCGGTGGCCGACGATCGCGCCGCCTGCTCGGTCGCGGCGCGGGTCGAGGTCGCGCGCGACGCCCAGAAGAGCGACGGCGAGCAATCGCTCAAAGGCCTGCTGCTCGCGCGCACCGCGACGATCAATGCCAAGCCCGAGCTCGAGATCTTCGCCGACGACGTCAAATGCGCGCATGGCGCGACGGTCGGCGAGCTCGACCGCAACGCGCTCTTCTACCTCGCCAGCCGCGGCCTGCCGCTGCCCGAGGCCAAGGCGCTGCTCACCCAGGCGTTCGTCGCCGACGCGATCGAACGGATCGGCGAGGAGCAGGTCCGGGACGCCTTCCGCGAGGATGCGCTGGCGTGGTTGAGGGGCGTGCGATGATGGGGCTGCGGCCATACCTTCCCCTCCCGCTTGCGGGAGGGGATAGAGGGGTGGGCCTGATTGGTGCCCTTCCTCACACAACAGCGCGAGCGCGAGGCTCCTTTGCCCACCCCCACCCCTCCCGCAAGCGGGAGGGGAGTCTTTCCGGTGCGGGGTGGCGCCGATGAGCACCGTCCTTTCCACCCGCCCGCTCGACACGGTCGCCGATTTTCCCGCGATCCCGGCCGGATGGGCCTATCTCGACACCGCCGCCACCGCGCAGAAGCCGCAGCCGGTGATCGATGCGATCACCCGCGCCTATGCGCAGGATTATGCGACCGTCCATCGCGGCGTCTATCAGCGCTCGGCGTCGATGACCTATGCGTTCGAGGCGGCGCGGGAGCGGGTCGCGCGCTTCATCGGCGCGGGCACGGCCGACGAGATCGTCTTCGTGCGCGGCGCGACCGAGGCGATCAACCTCGTCGCGCAAAGCTGGGGCCGCACCCAGCTCAAATCCGGCGACCGGATCATGCTGTCGATGCTCGAGCATCATTCGAACATCGTCCCCTGGCAGTTGCTGCAAAGGGACGTCGACGTTGCCATCGACGTGGCGCCGCTGACGGCGGACGGCCGCATCGATCTCGACGCGATGGCGGCGATGCTGACGCCGCGGCACAAATTGGTCGCGCTCGCGCACGTCTCGAACGTGCTCGGATCGGTGCTCGACGTCCAACGCGCGGCGGCGCTGGCGCATGGCGTCGGCGCGGCCTTGCTGGTCGACGGCTGCCAGGCGGTGCCGCGGATGCCGGTCGACGTCCAGGCGCTCGGCTGCGACTTCTACGCCTTCTCGGCGCACAAGCTCTATGGCCCGACCGGCTTCGGCGTGCTGTGGGGCAAGGCCGAGCATCTCGAGCTGATGCCGCCGGTGCAGGGCGGCGGCGCGATGATCGACAGGGTCTCGTTCGCCGGCACGACCTTCGCCGCGCCGCCGGCGCGGTTCGAGGCGGGGACGCCGCACATCGTCGGCGCGCTCGGGCTGCATGCGGCGATCGACTATGTCGATGCGATCGGGCTGGAGGCGATCCACGCGCACGAAGCGGCGCTGGTCGCCGAGGCGCGCTCGGCGCTGCGTGCGCTCAACAGCGTGAGGCTGTTCGGCCCCGAGGACAGCGCCGGCATCGTCAGCTTCGCGGTCGAAGGGGTGCATCCGCACGACGTCGGCACCATATTGGACGAGAGCCGGGTCGCGATCCGCGCCGGCCATCATTGCGCGCAGCCCTTGATGGAGCATCTCGGAGTCGAAGCGACCGCGCGCGCGAGCTTCGGGGTTTACAATGGCAAGCAGGATGTCGAGGCATTGGTCCGCGGCATGGAACGGGTGGCGAGAATATTCGGATGAACGAAGAACGAAAGATCGAGACCGAGGAGGTCGAAGAGGCTGCCAAGCCGCCGAAGGCGCGCGTTGAGATCGAGCGCGGGGAAACCGAGCCTGGGGCAACCGGGTTCGAGAGGAAGCGCGATTATCTTGCCGGCTTCCTCGCGCAGCAGGCGGCCGAGGATGCGTCGGCGGCGCCGGGCGGCGACGTCTACGAGGGCGTGATTGCCGCGCTCAAGGAGATTTACGACCCCGAGATCCCGGTCAACATCTACGACCTCGGCCTGATCTACAATGTCGAGGTGTCGCCCGAGGGCCATGCCACGGTGACGATGACCCTGACGACGCCGCACTGCCCGGTTGCCGAATCGATGCCGGGCGAGGTCGAGCTGAGGGTCGGCGCCGTCCCCGGCGTCGGCACCGCCACCGTCGATCTCGTCTGGGATCCGCCGTGGGACCCGCAGAAGATGTCGGACGAGGCGAAGCTCGAACTCGGAATGCTTTAACCGGCCGTCGCACGGCCAAGGAAGGAAGATCGAAAGTGGCGACCAAGACACGCGAGCGTCCTGCAGCCCTCACCCTCACGCCGGCCGCCGAGGCGCGGATCGCGGAGCTGATGGCCAAGGCACCGGAGGGCACGATCGGCGTCAAACTGTCGACGCCGCGCCGCGGCTGCTCGGGCCTGGCCTATTCGGTCGATTATGTCAGCGAGGAAGCGCCGTTCGACGAGAAGATCGTGACTCCCGGCGGCACCTTCTACGTCGACGGCGCCTCGGTGCTTTATCTGATCGGGTCGAAGATGGACTGGACCGAGGATGATTTCGCCGCCGGCTTCACCTTCGAGAACCCCAACGCCAAGGGCCAGTGCGGCTGCGGCGAGAGCTTCACGGTTTAAGACAGAGGGGCTTCTATTCCCGGGCTAGAAGTCGAGGCTCAGCCGCACCGCGGCGCCGACATCGTCCGCGGCGCTTGCGATATGGCCGGGCTGGCGGCGGAAAAAGGCGTTGGCACCGAGGCTGCCGCCGGGCAGGCTAATGCCATAAGCGATCTCGGCATCAATCTCGCGCCCTGACGGCGCGAGGCTCAGCTGCCTTTGCTCGAACCCGGCCTGGCCGGTCGCATAATCATAGGATGTCGGCACGTTCATCGCGAAGCCGCCGGACCGGATGCGCAGCGGCTGCATCAGCCTAAGCGCCAGCCAGTCGCCGCCGCGGAAGGCGCCACGCTTGGCGATGTCGAACGCGAACGCGCTGCTGCTCAGCCGGCCGTGGTCGACCATCGCGCCGGTTCCGGCGATTTGCGTCCAGCCGCGTCGGTAGCTCGCGAACGCGCTCCAGCCGCGGCCGAGATCGAAGGCCGCGCTGCCGTCGAGGAAAGTGCTGGTCGCGCCGCCGCTGGTGAAGCCCGAGCTGAAGCGCGCGCCGAGGATGGTTGCCTGCTCGCTCAGCCGCGAGGCACCGACCATCAACGTCGCCGGGCCCAACTGGCCGTCCAGGGTCAACGCATTGGCCTCGTAGCGCGGCGCAGCGGCGCCGAACCGCGCATCATATTGGTAGACCTCGCCCCGCTCGCCGGTGAGCGTCACGCCGAACTTGCCGATGCGCTGGCGCGCGCCGATGCTGCGGCTGTCGTTGCTGTCGAAGCCGGCGCGGTCGGCGGGATCGCGCGCGACGAGAAAGGCATTCTGGCCCGCCCCGGCGAGCCGCCGCTGCAAGGTCCGGCCGCTCTCCGAGAAGCCAAGCGCGACCGCCGTGCCGGGCGCGATCCGGCTGACCGCGAGCGCCGCGACGGTCCGCGCGGCGCGGCTGTCCTGGTAGCTGAGCCCGGTCTGGGCGAGGCCGACCACCGGCAGGTTGTGGAGGTTGCGGTCGATCGTGATCGATACGGCGGTTGCGCCCGAGGCCGCGGCCGCGCTGCGCAGATGCCCGGTCAGCGAGCGCGCGAGCGGCTGCTCCGGCGCGGCGACCGCGAGCGTTTTGGCGAGGTCGAGCGCATAAGCGCGCGAATAGCCGTCGAGGATGATCGCGCCGACCGACTGCGGCGTGGTATCGCCCATTGGGCCCGAGGTGGTGCCGTTGTCGCTGACCGACACCGGGATCGCGGATCCGGCGAGCGCCGTCGTTCCCTTGGGCGCGAAGGCGCGCTGGATGTTGAGGATGCCGTTGCCGAACACCGGATCGTCGCCCGCCGCGCCGGCATCGTCGGCCGAGCTGAGCAGCAAATCGACGATCTGGGCGCCGGTGAGGTTGGGGAAGGCGCTCGCAAGCAAGGCTGCGGCGCCGCTGATCACCGGCGCGGAGAAGGAGGTGCCCGAGTAAAGCCCTTCCCGGCCGAGATTGTCGAAGGTGCGCACACGCTCGCCGAGCGCGGTCAGATAATATTGCGCCGCAGTGCCGGCGCTGTTCGAGAAGCTGGCAAGCTGGCGGTTCGCAGCCATCGCCCCGGCGATCACGACATTGCCACTGCCTTGCGTGGCAATCTGGCGAGCGAACTCGTCCGGGTTCGCCGCGCCGTCGTTGCCGGCGGAAACGACGATCACCATTCCCGCCGCCACGGCGCGTCTGATCGCATCGGCCACGACCGGTGACGCGCCGTCGCCGCCGAGCGAGATATTGACCACCCGGGCGCCGTTGGTGCGGGCGACATCGACCGCCGTGGCGATGTCGACATCGCTGTGGTTGCAGCCATCGGCGTCGCAGTCGTTCGGATTGGCGGTGTTGAGCGACAGGATCGTCGCGTCGAATGCGACCCCCAGAATTTTTTCGCCGTTGCGCGCGGCCGCGGCGACGCCGGCGACGGCGGTGCCGTGGCCTTCGTTGTCGACCACGCCGCGACTGGCGGCGATATCCCGGCTGGCAGGATCGATGCGGCCGGCGAATTCGGCGAGCGCCGGGTTGATGCCGCTGTCGACGAGCGCGATCTTGACGCCGCGGCCGGTGCCGCCGGCATCATAAGCGGCGAGGGCGTTGTGCGTGTTCGCGCCGTTGGAGCGCTGATATTCGGCATCGTTGAAGCCGGTGGTCGTCGCTGGGGGAGGAGGGGGAGGCGGCGGAGGCGGTGCCGGGGCAGGCGCCGGTGCCGGCGCCGGGATCGGCTGGGGCGCGGTCCCACCGCCGCCGCCGCCGCAGCCGCCAAGCGCCAGCGCGAGCACGCACGCCGAGACGGAGAGACTGTTCCTGATCGCCTCGCCCTTCATTTAAGACCCCACTTATATCAGGAATATCAGATACTTGTGCACATGGAAACCTTTCGCTTTGCTGAAGATCGGGCTGCGGGCTAGACGGTGCGCCGTGCGGCCGCCCTTTGACCATATCGATTGTTGGATCTTCGATCTCGACAACAGCCTCTATCCCGCCTCGGCCAACCTCTTCGAGCTGATCGACGAGCGGATGGGACGCTTCATCCAGCGGCTGCTGAACTGCGACCCGGTCGAGGCGCGCCGTGTGCAAAAGTCCTATTTTCACGAGCATGGCACGACGTTGGCGGGGCTGATGGCTTCGAACGGCGTCGAACCGCGCGAATTCCTCGATTATGTGCACGATATCGATCTCGCGCGCATCTCTGCCGACCCGGTCGTGGTTAACGCGTTGCAACATTTGCCGGGGCGCAGGTTCGTCTTCACCAACGGCGATGCGGCCTATGCCGGGCGGGTGCTCGACAAGCTCGGGCTCGTCGATCTGTTCGATGGAATCCACGACATCCACGCGATGGACTATCTGCCCAAGCCCGATCCGCGCGCTTATGCGGCGATGTGCGAGCGCTTTGCGATCGATCCGCGCCGGGCGCTGTTCGCCGAGGACATGGCGCGCAATCTCGCGCCCGCGAAGGCGCTCGGCATGACCACCGTCTGGGTCGACAATGGCTCGGAACGCGGCGACCACGGCGCCGATCCGGCCTTTATCGATCATCATATCGAGGATATCGGGGCGTGGCTGACCGAGATCATCGGTCCTAAGGCCTCGCGGCCGGATTCACGACAGGAAGAGCAAGAATGAGCGAAGCGCTGCAAGCGACGATCGAACAGGCGTGGGAGGCACGCGACGAGATTGGCCGGTCGAACGACAATGGCCTGGCCGAAGGCCGGGTGCGCGAGGCGGTCGAGGCCGCGCTTGCGGCGCTCGATTCGGGCGAGGCGCGCGTCGCGGAGAAGCGCCCCGACGGCTGGCACGTCAATCAATGGCTCAAGAAAGCGGTGCTGCTGAGCTTCCGCCTGACGCCGATGGAGCTCATCGACGGGGGGCCAGGCGGCGCGCCCTGGTGGGACAAGGTCCCTTCCAAGTTCCTCGGCTGGGACGCAGGCCGCTTCACCGAGGCGGGCTTTCGCGCGGTGCCGGGCTCGATCGTCCGCCGCGGCGCCTTCATCGGCAAGGGCGCCGTGCTGATGCCGAGCTTCGTCAACATCGGCGCCTATGTCGACGAGGGGACGATGGTCGATACCTGGGCGACGGTCGGCAGCTGCGCGCAGATCGGCAAGAACGTCCATATCTCGGGCGGCGCCGGCATCGGCGGGGTGCTCGAGCCCCTCCAGGCCGGACCGGTGATCATCGAGGACGGCGCGTTCATCGGCGCCCGCTCCGAGGTCGCCGAGGGCGTGGTGATCGAGGAGGGCGCGGTGCTGTCGATGGGCGTGTTCATCGGCGCCTCGACCAAGATCGTCGACCGCGTCAGCGGCGAGATCTTCGTCGGCAGGGTCCCCGCCTATTCGGTCGTCGTGCCTGGCACCTTGCCGCCGAGCACCGGCAGCGGCCCGTCACTGTCCTGCGCTGTGATCGTCAAGCGGGTCGACGCCCGCACGCGGTCCAAGACGAGCATCAACGAACTGCTTCGCGACTAGACTCAATCCCGGTTTGATTGAACCGGAATTGAGTCTAGTTTTCCTTGTTTTCCGTGATTTCCGAGCCGTCAGGTGATTCCACCTGACTGGAAATCACTATAACGGGCGGCGCCTATTTCCCCTCGGCCTCCGCGATCAGCGCCGCGGCGCGGGGGCCGTTCCATTCCTCCATCCCCATCATCCGCCACACTTCGCGGCCGCGCGAGTCGTAGAGGATGGTGGTGGG
>Ga0255338_1002992_pt1 | contig 21933 bp, 18 predicted proteins | sample MeOH1_35cm_T4_19_FD_203715 | JGI IMG/M metagenome (GOLD analysis project Ga0255338, IMG submission 203715) | Sandy soil microbial communities from University of British Columbia, Vancouver, Canada - MeOH1_35cm_T4_195 | ecosystem: Engineered > Artificial ecosystem > Sand microcosm > Unclassified ...
GGTTGTAGGGAATGGCGCAGTTGATGTAGCTGCCGCGGTACAGGCCTTCCTGCGTGTGCGGCGTGAAGCCGGCGCGCAAGGGCGCGCCGGTCAGGTAGGACAGCAGGCTGCTGACGCGCGAGAACAGCTCGCAGTCGATCACGGCATCGAGCGGCAGGCGGCGCATGGCCAGCGTGACACGCAGGATGTCGCGCAGCAGCGAGAAGCCCGAGCTGTCGTCAATCGCATGCATGTGCTCGGCTGCTGCCAGCCCGAGCATGCGCGCGACTTCCTGGTTCTTCTTCAGCTGCAGCACATGCACGGTGGCGCCGGGGTAGCGCTGGCGCAGCGCCGCAAACATCGGGCCGGCCAGCACGACGCTGCCCATCTCGGACAGCAGGATGACCAGGATGTGGCGCGGCCCATCCGCTGATGTGAGGCTGCGGTCCACCTTCGGTGCCCGCGTGCCGATCAACCGCGCCCACAGCGACACAGCGCCGCACAGGAGCTGGCCAACCCAGCGATCTATCCAGCGTTGTGTCTGCAGCTTCATGCCTGGCTGTCTCCGCCTTTATTTCAGGCCGGCAGCGGCACGCAGCGCTTGGGCCTTGTCGGTGCGCTCCCAGGTGAACTCGGGCTCTTCGCGGCCGAAGTGGCCGTAGGCGGCGGTTTTTTCATAGATCGGACGCAACAGGTCCAGCATCTGGATGATGCCCTTCGGACGCAGGTCGAAGTGCTCGGCCACCAGGGCGGCGATCTTGTCATCGGCAATGACGCCGGTGCCGTGGGTGTTGACCGTGATGTTCATGGGCTTGGCCACGCCGATGGCGTAGGCCACCTGCACCTGGCACTTCTTGGCCAGGCCAGCCGCCACGATGTTCTTGGCCACATAGCGCGTGGCATAGGCGGCCGAGCGGTCCACCTTGGACGGGTCCTTGCCGGAGAAGGCGCCGCCACCGTGCGGGCAGGCGCCGCCATAGGTGTCGACGATGATCTTGCGGCCGGTCAGGCCGCAGTCGCCCTGCGGGCCGCCGATGACGAAACGGCCGGTCGGGTTGATCAGGTAACGCGTTTCCTTGAGCCACTCCTTGGGCAGCACCGGCTTGATGATCTCTTCGATGATGGCTTCGGTGAACGAGGCCTTCATCTTGGTCTGGGTTTCGCTCTGGTCGGGGCTGTGCTGGGTGGACAGCACCACGGTGTCGATCGAGTGCGGCTTGCCGTCGACATAGCGCATGGTCACCTGGCTCTTGGCGTCCGGGCGCAGGAAGGGCAGACGGCCATCCTTGCGCAGCTGGGCCTGCCGCTCCACCAGGCGGTGCGCGTAGTGGATCGGTGCCGGCATCAGCTCGGGCGTTTCATCGCAGGCGTAGCCGAACATCAGGCCCTGGTCGCCGGCGCCGATGTTGAGGTGATCGTCAGAGGCGTGGTCCACGCCCTGGGCGATGTCGTTGCTCTGCTTGTCGTAGGCCACCAGCACGGCGCAGCCCTTGTAGTCGATGCCGTACTCGGTGTTGTCGTAGCCGATGCGCTTGACGGTGTCGCGTGCGACCTGGATGTAATCGACGTGCGCATTGGTGGTGATCTCGCCGGCCAGCACCACCAGACCGGTGTTGGTCAGGGTTTCGGCTGCCACGCGCGAGCGCGGGTCCTGCTTGAAGATCGCATCGAGGATGGCATCGGAAATCTGGTCCGCCACCTTGTCGGGATGGCCTTCGGAAACAGACTCGGATGTAAACAGATAATCGTTCGCCATGTGAATAAACTCCATAGGTTGGTTTCAGGCGCGTTGCCTGGGCTCCGGAGCTTCGGCGAACGCTTTAGCAGATTCGTCACGATGGACGAGGCACAATTGCCACACCTTTTGGTGCGACGCTTGCGGTGTCGCCCTGCAAGTAGTTCTATAACTCAGCGACCTGCGTAGTTTATCCGAGTCATGACCCGCCTGTTCCGTTTTCTGTCCATCCTGCCACTGGGGCTGATGCATGGCGTGGGCTGGCTGCTGGGCTGGCTGGTATTCCTGTTTTCCGGGGTGTACCGTCGCCGATTCCTGGCCAATGCGCATCAAGCCGGCTATGGCGGGACGCAGTGGCGGGGGGCTGTTGGGCCGGCGGGCCAACTGGTGGCCGAACTGCCGCGCTTGTGGCTGGGGCGGCCGGTGGCCATCCAGTGGGATGGCGCCTCCCACATCGAGGCGGCGCTGGCGCAGGGGCGTGGCATCGTGTTCCTCACGCCCCATCTGGGCTGCTTCGAGATCACGGCGCAGGCCTACGCGCAGCGCTTTGGCGCGCAGCAGCCGATGACGGTGCTGTTTCGCCCCGCGCGCCAGCCCTGGCTGCGCGCGCTGGTTGCCACCGCGCGTGCCCGGCCCGGCCTGCACACCGTGCCGACCACCATGGCCGGCGTCAAGCAACTTTTGAAGGCCTTGCGCCAGGGGCAATCGGTCGGGCTGCTGCCGGACCAGGTGCCGCCGCTGGGGCTGGGGGTTTGGGCGCCGTTTTTCGGTCAGCCGGCCTACACCATGACGCTGTCGGCCCGGCTGGCGCAGCAGACCGGGGCAGCGGTGCTGGTGGCCTGGGGCGAGCGCCTGTCCTGGGGGCGGGGGTTCAGGATTCATGTGCGGCCGTTGGCGGTCGACTTGCCGACTGAGATGGCCGCGGCGGCCAGCGTCATCAACCAGGCCATGGAACAATTGATCGCCGAATGCCCGCAGCAGTACCTGTGGGGTTATGCGCGCTACAAGCAGCCGCGGGAAGAACCGTGAAGTTGGGACATCTTTTGAGCCATGCCGGCATCGCTTTCATGCGGCTGCTGGCCTTTTTGCCGCTGTCGTGGCTGCGGGCACTGGGCTGGGCTTTCGGCTGGGTGCTGTATCTGCTGATCCGGCCACGGCGCCATGTGGTGCGCACCAATTTGCGGCTGTGTTTTCCGCAGCTGGATGCGCGTCGCATCCGTGCGCTCTCGATCAAGATCTTCATCCATTTTGCCCAAGCTTGGTTCGATCGCAGTTGGCTCTGGCATGGCTCGGCTGAAACAACGCGCCGGCGCCTCAAGCTGACGGGCGCCGTGGCCGAATTGCAGGGCGAGGCGCCGACCGTCATCTTCGCGCCGCATTTCATGGGGCTGGATGCTGGCTGGACCGCGCTGACGCAGCAAGTGCCGCGCCGCTTCACCACCATCTATACCAACCAGGCCAACCAAGTGGTGGATGCCTGGGTGCTGGCCGGGCGCCGGCGCTTTGGCCAGGGACGGTTGTTCGGCCGCATCGACGGCGTCAAAGCCATCGTGGCGGCACTGCGGGCGGGCGAGCCGCTGTATCTCTTGCCGGACATGAACTTCGGTCCCGAGGACTCGGTGTTCGTGCCGTTCTACGGCGTGCCGGCAGCGACCGTGCCATCGCTGTCGCGCTTTGCCAAGCTGGGCCGCGCCAAGGTGGTGCCGGTGGTGACACGCATGACGAAGACGGGTTATGAGGTCGAGGTGATGCCGGCCTGGATCGACTTCCCGAGCGACGATGCCGAAGCTGACACCGCCTTGATGAACCGGCGTCTGCAGGACTGGATCGACACCATGCCCGGCCAGTACTACTGGGTGCACAAGCGCTTCAAGGATCGACCGGCTGGCCAAGCGCCGGTCTACTGAGGCGGCTAGAGGTAAAAATGACCTCTAGGCCTTGGTTTGATTGCGCAGTAAGCTATTATTTTTGTAGCAAAAAAGATTGCAGTGCTGCGATGACCAACTGCGGCTGCTCGTGCACGATCCAGTGCGTCGCGTCCGGCACGCGCTGCAACGTCAACTGCGGGATGTAGTCGTCCAGGCCCTCGATCAACTCCGGCGGCAGGGCGGAGTCGCCCAGGCCCCACAGCACCAGGGTCGGCAGGGCGATCGTCAGCATCTCGCGCGGCAGCTCGATGTTGGTTGCGGCGGGGTCGTTCGCACGCGGCGGGCGCAGCGGCGAGGCGCGGTAGTAGTTGCAGCCGCCGGTCAAACCTCGATCCCAGACGGCGCGGTAGCGCGCCTTGAGATCCTCGGTCAGCCAGCCGTAACCGGTGCCATCGACGTTCTTGCCCGCGCCCATGTTGAGGAAGAAGTCCCACAAGCGGCGGTAGTCGTCTTGCGCCAGCAGGGCTTCGGCATCAGGCCGGATGAGAAAGTTCATGTAGGCACTGGCGGCCTGTTGCTTCGGGTTGCTTTTCAACTCGCGCAGAAAGGTACCGGGGTGCGGCGAGTTGATGATGGCCAGCTTGTGCTGCAGCTGCGGCAGCTGGTTGGCCAGGTTCCAGGCGACAGCGCCGCCCCAGTCGTGGGCCACCAGGCAGGCCAGCGGATGGCCCTGCGCTTCGATGGCGATCAGGGCCGCAATGTCCTGTACCAGGTGCTTGGCACGGTAGGCCGTCACATCGACCGGTGCGCTCGACTGCTCGTAGCCGCGCAGGTTTGGCGCGACACAACGGTAGCCGCCGTTCTCGGGGCGGGCAAAGTGTTCCAGCAGCGGGTCCCAGACGAAAGCGGCTTCCGGAAAACCATGCAGGAACATCAGCACCGGCCGGCCGCGCGCACCAGCGGCGCGGCAGCTCAGGGTGATGCCGTGCGGCAGCGGCTGCAGCCAAGTCTCGATCATGATGCGCCTGCCTCGGCTTCCGCTGGCCCGGGGTGCGCCCATTGCCACAACAGGCGAGCCACGTCCTCGATGCCGGTGCGCTTGGTGGCGGAGAACAGCCGGACTTCACCGCCGCCGGCCTGCAGCTTCATGATGGACAGGGCCTTGGCGGCCTCGCTGCGTGTGAGCTTGTCGGCCTTGGTCAGGATGACCAGGAATTTCAGGCCTTCCTCCACCCGGGGCCGGATGACTTCCAGCAGCACCTCGTCCAGCTCGGTCAGGCCGTGGCGCGGGTCGCACAGCAGGACGATGCCCTTGAGGTTCTCGCGCGTGACCAGGTAGTTGGCCATGACCTGCTGCCAGCGGATCTTGTCCTGCTTGGGCACGGCCGCGTAGCCGTAACCCGGCAGGTCGGCCAGCACGGCGTCGGTGATGCCCTGCTTGCCCAGGGCGAACAGGTTGATGTGCTGGGTACGGCCGGGTTTTTTGGAGGCGAAGGCCAGCTGCTTCTGCTGTGTCAGCGTGTTGATGCAGGTGGACTTACCAGCGTTCGAGCGGCCGACGAAAGCGATTTCCGGCACGTCGAGCGCCGGCAGGAACTGCAACTGCGGGGCCGTGGTGAGAAAGCGGGCCGTGTGTAGCCAGCCCAGCTCCTGGACGGCTTCCGTCTTGGCGGGCGTGCCTTGACGGTGGTCAGGGCGGGACGGGACGGGCGTTTTGGAGGGGGTGGTCATTGTGTGTGCTGGAAAGCCTGGATCCGCATTGTAGAATCAGGCAGTTTTGCTCCAACCACACCAGACAATCACCATGAAGTTGCTTGCTCACCTGTTGATGGCTGCCGCGCTGGCAGCGCCTGCTTTCTCTCACGCGGCACAAGAGGCCAAGGCGCCGGCCAAGCCGGATCTGGCTCAAGGCGAGGCCAAGTTCACGGCGGTTTGCGCTGCTTGTCACGGTGCTGATGGCAACTCGGGCACGCCGGCCAACCCCAAGCTGGCCCAGCAACACCCCGCCTACCTGGTCAAGCAACTGCAGGAGTTCAAGTCCGGCAAGCGCGCCAACCCCGTGATGTCGGGTTTTGCCGCGACCCTGAGCGATGCCGACATGACGAACATCGCCGCCTGGCTGACCTCGCAAAAAGCCAAGCCCGGCTTTGCCAAGGACAAGGATCTGGTGGCCCTGGGTGAGCGCATCTTCCGCGGCGGCATTGCCGACCGTCAGGTGGCGGCCTGTGCCGGCTGCCACAGCCCCAACGGTGCCGGCATCCCTGCCCAGTACCCGCGTCTGAGCGGCCAGCATGCCGACTATTCGACGGCCCAGCTGGTGGCTTTCCGTGATGGCGCACGCAAGAACAGCATCCAGATGACGCAAGTGGCCGCCAAGATGAACGACCGCGAAATCAAGGCCGTTTCCGATTACATTGCCGGCCTGCGTTGATCGAATACACCGGCGCTGTGCCGGGGCAATGCCGAAATCAATAAGTTTCGGATGATGTTTGGGGGACAATGGCGGATTCGCACCCGCTGACGGAACCCTTCAGCTTTCGAACACTCCATACCAAGGCGGGTCTTTTTGTGAAGACCTGCCTTTTTTATTGCCCAACAGCACAATTCACGCATGACAGTTTCCACCCAGGGGCTTGAGCTTCAGTCGTCTTCCCGCTTGCTGCGTGCGGCAGTGGAGTTGCTGTCGTCGATGCGCTTTGCCATCTCCCTGCTGACGGTGATCTGCATCGCCTCGGTCATCGGTACGGTCCTCAAGCAGCATGAGCCGCTGACCAACTACATCAACCAGTTCGGCCCGTTCTGGGCCGAGGTGTTTGGCAAGCTGGACCTCTATGCGGTCTACAGCGCCTGGTGGTTCCTGTTGATCCTGGCGTTTCTGGTCACCAGTACATCGCTGTGCATTGCGCGCAACACACCCAAGATCATTTCCGATCTCAAGGCCTACAAGGAAAACATCCGCGAACAGAGCTTGCAGGCTTTTCACCATCGGGCGCAGGCGGAACTGGGTGAGGCGCCCGAAACCGCGGCACAACGTATCGGCCAGATGCTGGCGGGCAGCGGCTGGAAAGTAAAGCTGCAGCAGCGCGAAACGTCGGCCGGTGCCGGCTGGATGGTGGCTGCCAAGGCGGGCGCTGCCAACAAGCTGGGTTATATCGCCGCGCACAGTGCCATCGTGCTGGTGTGCCTGGGCGGCCTGCTCGATGGCGATCTGATCGTGCGCGCCCAGATGTGGCTGGGCGGCAAGACGCCCTACGCGGGCGGCGGCCTGATTGCCGACGTGGCGCCCGAGCACCGCCTGAGCGAGCGCAACCCGACCTTCCGCGGCAACCTGCTGGTGGCCGAGGGCACGCAGTCGAGCACGGCCATCCTCACCCAGTCCGACGGCATCCTGCTGCAGGAACTGCCATTTGCCATTGAGCTCAAGAAGTTCATCGTCGAGCACTACTCGACCGGCATGCCCAAACTGTTTGCCAGCGAGATCGTGATCCACGACAAGGCCACCGGCGAGAAGCAAGAGGCCCGTGTCGAGGTCAACCATCCGGCCAGCTACAAGGGCGTCGAGATCTACCAGTCGAGCTTCGACGATGGCGGCTCCACGGTGCGTCTGCAGGCGCTGCCGATGAACGCCGCGACCAAGCCGTTCCAGATCGAGGGCGTGATTGGCGGCTCTTCACAACTGACCAACGGCAGCGAAAAACTCACGCTGGAGTACACCGGCCTGCGTGTGATCAACGTCGAGAACTTTTCCGGCAACGGCCCGTCGGCGGTCGATGTACGCAAGGTCGATCTGCGTGAATCGCTGGATCAACGCCTTGGTGCGGCCAACAAGGCCGACGCCAAGAAAACCCAGCGCAACGTCGGCCCCAGCATCACCTACAAGCTGCGTGATGCCGCCGGCCAGGCGCGCGAATTCAACAACTACATGCTGCCGATGGACCTGGGCGATGGCGTATCGGTGTTCCTGTTGGGGGTGCGTGATACCCCGGCCGAATCCTTCCGCTACCTGCGCGTGCCGGCCGATGCGCAAGGCTCGACCGATGAATTCTTCCGCCTGCGTGTGGCCCTGGCCGACCCCGCCTTGCGCGAGCAGGCGGTGCGGCGTTACGCTGCCAAGGTGGTGGACGCTTCGCGCCCCGACCTGCTGCCGCAGCTTGCCGCGTCTGCCGCGCGGGCCTTGGGGCTGTTTGCCGGTGTCGAAAAAGTCAAGGACAGCAAGGCGCCGGGCGGCTTGCAGGCGGTCGCCGACTTCATGGAGGCGAACGTGCCGGAGAGCGAACGCAACCGGGCTGGCGAGATGCTGATCCGCATCCTCAACGGCACGCTGTTCGAGTTGGAGCAGGTGGCGCGCGAACGCGCCGGCCTCAAAGCCCTGGTGCCGGACGAGAAGTCGCAGGCCTTCATGACGCAGGCCGTGCTGGCACTGAGCGATGCGTTCTTCTATCCGGCGCCGATGGTGCTGCAACTGGCGGACTTCAAGCAGGTGCAGGCCAGTGTGTTCCAGGTGGCGCGTGCGCCGGGCAAGAACATTGTTTATTTAGGCTGCGCCTTGCTCATTCTCGGCGTCTTCGCCATGCTCTATGTGCGCGAACGTCGCCTGTGGGTCTGGCTGGCGCCGCAGGACACGGGTGCGCACGCCACCATGGCCTTGTCGGCCAACCGCAAGACGCTGGATGGCGACCGCGAATTTGCACAGCTCCGCGACAAGCTGCTCGGGGCCAAGGAGTAAGAGATGAATACCGCAACCACGACCCTGATGCTGAATGAAGGCTACTTTGCCAAGCGCAATGTCTTCGACTGGCTGTTCGCTGCCATCGTGCTGGCTGGCGGGCTGTTTGCCTTCTCAAGCTACAGCCACGCCATGGATGTCTATGAGAAAGGAATTTTGGTGGCGGCCATGCCGGCGGCCATTGCCCTGGGCTGGTTCTGGCGCCCCTTGCGCGCCCTGATGTTGCTGGTGGCGCTGTTCTCCCTGCTCGGCATCGTGTCCTATCAGGGGCAGTTGGCGCGTGCCGAGAGCGTGTTCTGGCTCAAGTACTTCCTGTCCAGCCAGTCGGCCATCCTGTGGATGAGCATGGTGTTCTTCATGAGCACGCTGTTCTATTGGCTGGGCATGTTTGCCAAAGGGCAGGGTGCCACGATGGAGCTGATCGGCTCGCGCCTGGCCTGGCTGGCCGTGGCCATGGCCCTGATCGGCACCATGGTGCGCTGGTACGAGAGCTATCTGCTCGGTGCCGACATCGGCCACATTCCGGTGAGCAACCTGTATGAGGTGTTCGTGCTGTTCTGCTGGCTGACCGCGCTGTTCTACCTCTATTTCGAAGCGCAGTACGAGACGCGTGCCATGGGGGCTTTCGTCATGCTGGTGGTCAGTGCGGCGGTGGGCTTTCTGCTCTGGTACACGGCGGTGCGCGAGGCGCATGAAATCCAGCCGCTGGTGCCGGCACTCAAGAGCTGGTGGATGAAGCTGCACGTGCCGGCCAACTTCATCGGTTATGGCACTTTTTCACTCTCGGCCATGGTGGCCTTTGCCTACCTGATCAAGAGCCAGACGCAGGAGACGCGCTGGTACCGGCTGGCACCGCTGTGGCTGTTCGGCATCGTGCTGTGCTTCGTGCCGCTGGCTTTCCGCAAAAGCACGGCCGAGGCGGGCGGCAGCTACTGGCTGGTCTACTTCATCATCGCCGCGATGATCGTGGGCGGCATCCTGCTGGGGCGCAAGCGTATTGCCGAGCGCCTGCCGGCGCTTGAGGTGCTGGACGACGTGATGTACAAGGCCATTGCCGTGGGCTTTGCTTTCTTCACCATCGCCACCGTGCTCGGCGCCCTGTGGGCGGCCGAGGCCTGGGGCGGCTACTGGAGCTGGGATCCGAAGGAGACCTGGGCCTTGATCGTCTGGCTCAACTACGCGGCCTGGTTGCACATGCGCCTGATGAAGGGCCTGCGTGGCACCGTGGCCTCCTGGTGGGCGCTGGCGGGCCTGGGCGTGACCACCTTCGCCTTCATCGGCGTCAACATGTTCCTCAGCGGCCTGCACAGCTACGGCACCTTGTAGGAACTTTGTAAGAATGGGGGCAGTCCTACGACTCATGTTCAAACAAGGACTGCATCATGCTGATCACATCGCGCGACGACGGCTACATCCATCCGGTTTCCAGTGAGATCACCCCACAGGGGGTCTATGTGCAGCGGCGTGAGCTGATCCGGCTCATGGCCGGCGGTTTGGCAGGGGCGGCGCTGGCCTCATGGGCCGCGCGCGACGCCCGGGCTCAGTCCGGTTTCGCGTTGCCAGGTGCCAAGTCCGCGGTGAGCGGTGCCACGACGGTGGAAAAGATCACCGAGTACAAGGATGCCACCAGCTACAACAACTTCTACGAGTTCGGCATGGACAAGAGCGATCCGGCCCGCAACGCGCACACGCTCAAGACCTCACCCTGGACGGTGGTGGTCGAAGGTCTGGTGAAGAAGCCCGCCAACTATGCGTTGGAAGACCTGCTCAAGCTCAGTACCCAGGAAGAACGGATCTACCGCCTGCGCTGTGTCGAGGGCTGGTCGATGGTGATTCCCTGGGTCGGTTACTCGCTGTCGGAACTCATCAAGAAAGTGGAGCCGCTGGGCAGCGCCAAGTATGTCGAATTCGTCACGCAGGCCGACCGCAAGACCATGCCCTATGTCGGTACCCGCGTGCTGGACTGGCCCTATGTCGAGGGGCTGCGGATGGACGAGGCCATGCACCCGCTGACCCTGCTGGCTTTTGGCATGTACGGCGAGGTGCTGCCCAAGCAGAATGGCGCCCCGTTGCGCCTGGTGGTGCCGTGGAAGTACGGTTTCAAGAGCGGCAAGAGCCTGGTGAAGATCCGCTTCACTGACAAGGAACCGATGACGGCCTGGCACCAAGCCGCACCGCAGGAATACGGTTTCTATTCCAACGTCAACCCGGGGGTTGATCACCCACGCTGGAGTCAGGCAAGCGAGCGGCGCATCGGTGAAGATGGACTGTTTGCCAAGAAGCGCAAGACGCTGATGTTCAACGGCTACGAGGCCCAGGTCGGCCAGTTGTATGCTGGCATGGACCTCAAAAAGTACTACTGAGATTGCGGCTGTCTGCCGTGTTGATGAGCCGCCTGCTGCTGACCCCTTTTGCCAAGCCCTTGCTGCTGGCCGCAAGCCTGCTGCCATGCGCCTGGCTGGTTTATGCGGCGGCGTCTGATCAGCTCGGTGCCAATCCGGCCGAGGCGCTGCTGCGTTCGACGGGTGACTGGACCTTGCGTTTCCTCTGTCTTGTGCTGGCCGTGACGCCCTTGCGTGTGCTGGCTGGCCTGCCCCAACTGGTCCGCTTTCGCCGCATGCTGGGCTTGTTCGTCTACTTTTACGCGCTATTGCACCTGCTGTGCTACAGCTGGTTCGACATGGGGTTCGAAGTGGACGAGATCGTCCGTGACATTGCCAAGCGACCTTTCATCCTGGTGGGGTTCTCGGCCTTTCTTCTGCTCACCCCGCTGGCGGCCACTTCCTTCAACCGCGCCATCCGCTGGCTGGGGGCGTCACGCTGGCTGGCATTGCACCGGCTGGTGTACGGCGTGGCGGTTCTGGGCGTGCTGCACTTCTTCTGGATGCGTGCATCCAAGAACAATCTGGCCGAGGTGGCTGTTTATGCCGGTATTCTTGGCGGGTTGCTGGGCTGGCGCCTGTGGCATTTTTTGAAGAAAAAACGGCCATTCCCGTTGCAAGATATACGCCGATAGCTATCAAAATAATAGCGAATTACGTGCGCCATCTGCGGTGACGGAGCGTGGCAGAACGAGAGGCGGCCTTACTCGGCCAGCTGTTCGCCGCGGATCTGGTCGGCCACGCTTTCGCGTTGACGGATCAGGTGCGCACGTGAGCCGTCGACCAGCACTTCAGCGGCCCGGCCACGCGTGTTGTAGTTGCTGGCCATACTCATGCAGTAGGCGCCGGCTGACAGCACTGCCAGCACATCGCCTGACGAAACGGCCAGATTGCGGTCACGCCCGATCCAGTCACCACTCTCGCAGATGGGGCCGACCACGTCGTACAGGAGCGGTGCAACAGGGCGCGGTGTTACAGGCACGATCTGGTGGAAAGCCTGGTACATGGCCGGACGTGGCAGGTCGTTCATGGCGGCGTCGACGATGCAGAAATTCTTCTGCTCACCCGGCTTGAGGTACAGCACCTCGGTCAGGCAGACCCCTGCATTGCCCACCAGGGAGCGGCCCGGCTCGATCATGAGCTGGCGTGAGCCGAAGCCGCGCGCGTCGAGTTTGGCGAGCAGCTTGGCCCACAGTGCATCGGCTGCCGGTGGTGTGTCGCCGTTGTAGTCGATACCCAGGCCGCCGCCGAAGTCGATGTGGTGCAGAGAGATACCGGCCGCTTCGATGGCCTCGACCAGATCGAGCACGCGATCCATGGCGTCGAGATAGGGGTCTTCCTGCGTGATCTGCGAACCGATGTGGCAGTCGATGCCCACCACCTGCAATCCCGGCAGTGCAGCAGCGCGCTGGTAGGTGGCCAGCGTGCGTTCATGCGCGATGCCGAACTTGTTGCCTTTAAGGCCGGTGGAGATGTAAGGGTGGGTCTTGGGGTCGACGTTGGGATTGACGCGGATGCTGACCGGTGCACGCCGCTTCATGGCGAGGGCCACTTCGTTCAGCACTTCGAGTTCGGCTTCGCTCTCGACATTGAAACAGCCGATGCCGGCTTCCAGCGCACGGCGCATTTCGGCGCGGGTCTTGCCGACGCCGGAGAAGATAACTTTCTTCGCATCGCCGCCAGCGGCCAGCACACGCTCAAGTTCGCCGCCGGAGACGATGTCGAAACCACAGCCGGCCTGGGCGAACACCTGCAGCACACCCAATGAAGAGTTGGCTTTCATGGCGTAGCAGATCTGGGCCTTGCGGCCGGCAAAGCCGCGCTGGTAGGCCGCCAGGGCCGAGAGCATGGCGGCCTTGGAATAGACGAACAGCGGCGTACCGTATTCACGCGCCAGGTCGCTCAGGCGGACGCCCTCGACGAACAGTTCATCGCCACGGTAGGCGATATGGGGGTGGCCAGGAAGCTTGGGTTCAGTCATGGGGTGGACGGGGCGGATGCCGGTGCAGCGGGACGGGGGGCCGCGCCATCGGAGCGCGAGCCAGGAATCAAGGTTTCAGGCAGGGTGGCCCGGCGGGCGGCGGCCGGCTCTGTCGGCAGGTACAGCGCGCCCGGCTGGCCACAGCCGCTGAGGACCGCGGCGAAACTGCCTGCAATGGCAGCAAGGCCAGCAAGGGCTAAGACCCTGACTAGAATTTTTTTTGTTTGCAACATCACGAAATTGTACTTACCGAACCGCTGGGACACCGTTGCACGATGCCGATCTAAGGGGCAGCGAACCAGGCCCCGTTGTCACCAAAGAGGTGGACTTTTCAACGTCTAGGTTAGACGGCTTTCGACCCATTGCAGACCCTCGCAGGTCGCGAGAGCGGACACTCAACGTAGAACCAACCGGATCGGCGCTGCTTGCTGCGATGGGTCCGAGGTAAATTCCGGGTTAGACCCGATTGTCGCAGACAGCTCGTTCGGCCCCACTACCCGATCATTCCCAAATTGAATGCGCAACGCGCTCAACATCGCGGTGTAGGCCGTCTTAGCGCGAGGGCTAAATTCACTAGCACCCTCGCTGAAAGATACAACAACGCGGTGCTTTTCCTGATCGGGAGTCACGACCGTGAACTGTCCCAGATACCCGCGAAAGCCGATAGATCCCTTGGGTGCGTAGTCGGATACCTCGGCATTGAGGTATCCCAAAGCTCTCAGAACACTGGCAGTCTTTTCAACATCAATTTTTACGTCAGCACTATCGATAACTACAGAAACAGATGTGTAAGGAAGACATCCTCCTATCGCTAGCGTGAGAAGCAATAGCAAAGCGAATCTAAGCGCGGTCATGAAAGAAGAGATTCAACGTTGGAGGTAACGGGACCCGCCGATTGCGGCGGGTTCGATTGACTGGGAGGTTAGCGATTTGACTGATCATGACGGAGCCTTTTACTTAGGCGAGAAATGGCCTTGAAGCCAACGAAAACTGCAACGCCAAAATACAGCACAACACCCCATATGAGGTAAATGGAAAACGCGCGGGTTTCAAAATCGGGGGCCTCAGCGTCAGTGAACGAGGCCCACGCAAAAAAGAGAAATGCTGCCAAGGCGACACAAGAAAACGCGCGTTGATATTTTCCTGTGCGCCAGCCGGAGACAAAAAGAATGGTGCTTGGCACCAGCACAAGTAGGGCAGCCACAAACGAGATAACGAGAAACCCAAGGCTTGGCATGTAATCGCTAACGTTTGAGATGAGCGGGAGCCGTAGGCGATCCGATCTCGATTGAAAGGTTAAAGGTCAATTGAAAACTCTGCTTCACCCGAAGAAACGGAAACGTAGGGTGCCACCTGTTTAAACGGCGTACGCACCTCTACTGGATCTCGCCCATTGACCTGAACATATGCCACTCCGTTCTTGAACCTGATATGAACCCGCATAGTGGCCCCAGCCGGCACGTTGACCAGTGATTCAACCTTGGCCTCCTTGCCACCGATAACGAGGCGGTAACCAATGACGAGATAGTCATCCGCCGGCCTGTTGCGAATAGCCAAGACTTGAACACTGTCATTTCGATCTGGGCCTTGATGAATGCCGATATACGAGGCGGCCGGCCACTGCGGTGAACTGTTGAAGGTCAGCAACTTGGCTGTACCACCGAAAGAGATGTCAGCTGCCGGCGCCGCCAGAGTCTTGGCATTGAACTTCCCGGGTTCGGCAGAAAGACGCAACGACCCAGAGAATACTGGTGTACTCGCCAGGACAAGAGACAAAGCCAGCGAACCAAAGAAACGCATGAATTGACCTCTAACTTGATATAGACGTCAAACCTGTCTGACTAACAAGGTCGTAGCTCATCAAGCCGTCCTCCAGTGAATTGTTTTAAGTGCCAGTTTTATATCAGCATTTCCCGTTCAGTCCCACTTGCCAGGACCATTAACAAAGTCCACAAACCCAGCAATCCTGTCTTATTAACAAGGCTCTCTGCCTGATAACAAAGTTTGGGAAATCTGCAGAAATCGAAAGCAGGTCAATGAGTTAGAGCGATTCGCTTGGAATACATGCTCAATAACAAACCAGGCAAAGTCGCCAATTGCGGATGTCTGCTTGGCGCATACGCTGCCACCGACCGCTTCTGGCCGAAACCTGACAATAATCCGAACATCTACGACATCGCCGTTAAACCAACGGAAAAGAGAGAGGTAACCTGTACTTACCGAACCGTTCGGACGCCGTTGCACGATGCCGATCTAAGAGGCAGGAAATCGGGTTACGGTGTCCCCAGAGATTCCATATGAGGACGTCATAGTCCGCACAAAATCCCATGTGCAGATTTCTCGGTTTGCATTTCAAAAGTAATTGGTGCTACCGCGATTACCTTCTTTGAAGTTTGGATTTCTGGCAGATACAACGTGAATTTTTTGGGGAAAAATTTCCCAAATTCGACGTCTGCTACAAGGACACCAGTAGCCGGTCTGAGTTTGACTTCGCCATACCCAATCGAACCATCATCCCCGCTCTCGATCTTGAATCTCTTGTCAAGGAAATGAAGTGATTTGAGCTCTTTGTCGACAACTTGAATGTATGCGGTCATGCGTGGCTCGTCAGCTCTCGAAGTACGTATGTCGAGCGTGACTCCTTCGTCGATCTGTGCAACATATTTATAGAAGACGCTGCAACGCTCAAGCTTGACGACGCTGTCCGAAGATACTGGCTTATACGGATACGACGTAACAACAGCACATCCGGAAACAAGCAGAAGGAAAAATATTGTGAGAAGGCGAGTCATGTTGTGTTGAACTAAGCCATTCGAAGATGAAAGTTGCATGCAGGGGGGCTATGAAAGATCAATGTCTACTTTCGGAATAGCCCTTTTGAATGCCCGCCGTCGAAACCTGACAATAATCCTACTTGTTCCGACGTGGCAATAGGCCAGTGGAAAAATGAGAGGTACTCTGTACTTACCGAACCGTTTGGACGAGGTTGCACGATGCCGATCTAAGGGACAGCGAATCAGGCCCGGTTGTCCCAAAAGAGGTGGACTTTTCGAAGCCTAGGTAAGCCGCTTCGTGCCTATTGCGGGCAGAAGGCATTCCTGAGAACAGTCATTCAATGAATCAATTCTGTACAGGGAGGTACTTAGGGAGAGTGCCATTGGTACTTATGGATGACCTTTTGCTGGGCATCAAAATCAATCGTGAATGGTGTTATTCCTAGAGTAAACGGCAGCTCATACCAGAGCCGCAGCCAACACGATTGACCACAAACTGAGCGCGAGCCCGAATCGTAACCAAGCACATTGTCCTGCTTGGCTTCAATGTGAGAAGGAGGACCAAATCGCTCCAGCACCACCTGCAACGATTCTCCATCATTCGTTTGTTCAAACGCCCTTACATAGCCTCGATATGTGATGAGTCCATCGGCGATATAGGCAAGAACGACTATCAATAGTCCCGCCAACAATGCTCGAAAAATTCCGTTCATAAGTAAGACCTTGCCCAGTAGATCACTGCAACAATCCCCCAGATTCCAACGAACGCAATGACTAGGCCCAATGCCACTCCGAGAACACTGTCTGGCTCAACTAAACGCTGCCAGCTTTTCGGTGCAAGACGAAGAACGAACTCAGCAAGGTTCGCACAAATCTCAATAAGAAACATGACTGTGCTTTCTCCTTTTTCGTCCGCATTCAACGTCCGCTATACGGTGGTTGAATCGTAGTCTTTCTAATAGTCAAAACCTGACAATAATCCAACTTGTTCCGGCAGGACCACTAAATCAACGAAAAAGCGAGAGGTAATCTGTAATGACCGACACCGAATTCATGGATCGCGCTGAATGGGTCCTGCGTGCCATCGAGGCCAACTGCGACCGCATCAACGACGAGAGCGATGCCGACATCGACAACCAGCGTGTTGGCGGCATGGTCACGCTGATGTTTCACAACCGCAGCCAGATTGTCGTGAACCTGCAAAAACCCTTGCATGAGATCTGGCTGGCGGCCAAGGCCGGCGGCTTTCATTACAAGTTCGACGGCGGCCAGTGGATGGACACCAAAGGCCACGGCGAATTCTTTGCCAATCTGTCGGCGCATGCTTCCGAACAGGCGGGCTGCCCCCTGGCCTTTACGCCCTGATCAATTCTTGAATAGATCGAGGATCTTTCTCTTTTCATCGGCCGGCGGCAAAGCCTGTACGGTACCACCCGGTTCCCCGGCAGGTTTGTCCTCAAGGCCCAGGCTGCTGACGCCGCTGCCCTTGGCGTATTCGTCGTAAGCCCAGTCGTTGCCAGCATGGACCACGCCTTCGGGCGCGCTGATTTCGGCCACCGGAACGCCTTTGAGGGCGTTTTCCATGAAACTGATCCAGACCGGCAGGCTCAAGCCGCCGCCGGTTTCCCGGTCACCCAGCTTGCGCGGCGTGTCATAGCCGATCCAAGTCACGGCCGTGAGCGTGGGTTGGTAGCCGGCAAACCAGGCGTCCATCGAGTCGTTGGTGGTGCCGGTCTTGCCGTACAGATCGGGGCGTTTCAGCGTGGCTTGGGCGCGGGCAGCCGTGCCAGAACGGGTGACTTCCTGCAACAGGCTGGACATGATGAAGGCGTTGCGCGCATCGATGGCGCGCACCGACTCGTCGAGTACGGGAACCTTGGTTTCGACCAGTACTTTGCTGCCTTTTTGCTCCGTGACCTTGGTAATCAGCCAGGGGTTGATGCGGTAGCCGCCATTGGCAAATACCGAATAGGCGGTCGCCATCTGCATCGGCGTGACCGAGCCGGCACCGAGGGCCATGGTCAGGTAGGGGGGGTGCTTGTCGGCCTCGAAGCCGAAGCGCGTGATCCAGTCCTGCGCATTCTGCGGCCCGACAGCCTGCAGCACGCGAATCGAGATCATGTTCTTCGACTTGGCCAAGCCGCGGCGCAAGGTCATTGGCCCTTCGAAGGTCCCGTCGTAGTTCTTCGGTTCCCAGGGCTGGCCACCCGTGACGCCGGAATCGAAAAACAGTGGTGCATCGTTGACGACAGTGGCTGGTGTGAAGCCTTTTTCCAGGGCAGCCGAGTAAATGAAAGGCTTGAAGCTGGAGCCCGGCTGGCGCCAGGCCTGCGTGACGTGATTGAACTTGTTCTTGACGAAATCGAAGCCGCCGACCAGGGCCTTGATCGAACCGTCGCGCGGGTCGAGCGCGACAAAGGCGCCTTCCACTTCGGGCAGCTGCGTGATTTCCCAGGTGTTCTTCGGCGTCTTGACCACGCGAATGATCGCGCCACGCCGGATTTTGATGTGCGGCGGGGCCTTGGGCGACAGGCCGGATTGCGCCGGGCGCAGGCCGTCCCCGATGATCTCGACGGACTCACCGTTTTGCCGTACGGCCACGATCTTCTTGGGGTCGGCCTCCAGCACCACGGCCGACATCAGGTCGCCATTGTCGGGATAGTCATCCAGCGCGTCGTCGATGGCGTCTTCGAGCTCCTGCGGTTTGCTGGGCAGGTTGACGAATTTCTCCGGGCCGCGGTAGATCTGGCGCCGCTCGTAATCCATGATGCCGCGGCGCAATGCCTTGTAGGCCATGTCCTGGTCGGCGGCGCGAATGGTGGTGTAGACATTGAGGCCGCGGGTGTAGGTCGCATCGCCATACTGGGCATACATGAGTTGGCGCACCGTTTCGGCCACAAACTCGGCGTGGATACGGCCGTTTTGATGGGCCGGCTTGACCTTGAGTTCCTGTTTTTTGGCGGCCTCGGCCTGTTCCCCCGTGATGAAACCGTTCTCCAGCATGCGCTCGATGATGTAGAGCTGACGCGCGCGGGCGCGCTTGGGGTTGCTGATCGGGTTGTAGGCCGAGGGGGCCTTGGGCAGGCCGGCCAGCATGGCAGCTTCCGCCACGGTGATGTCCTTGAGTGGTTTGCCGAAATAGGCTTCCGAGGCAGCAGCAAAACCATAGGCCCGATTGCCCAGGAAGATCTGATTCATGTAGATCTCAAGGATCTGGTCCTTGGTGAGCAGATGCTCAAGTTTGAAGGTCAGCAGGATCTCGTAGAGCTTGCGGGTGAAGGTCTTTTCCGACGACAGGTAGACATTGCGGGCCACCTGCATGGTGATGGTGGAGGCGCCTTGGCTCTTGACGCGGCCCACATTGGCGAGACCGGCGCGAATCACGCCCAAATAGTCCACGCCACCGTGCTGATAGAAGCGGGCATCTTCGATGGCCAGTACCGCGTCGGTCATGACCTTGGGGATGTCCTTGATCGGGGTGAGATTGCGCCGTTCTTCACCAAATTCGCCGATCAGGTCGCCTTCGGTCGAGAACACGCGCAGCGGCAGCTTGGGCCGGTAATCCGAGAGGGCCGAAATGTCTGGCAGGTTAGGGAAGGCGACGGCCAAGGCAATGGCGATCACGATCAGAAGGGACAGCAGACCAGCCAGGATCAGGCCGCCAGCCCACAAGCCCAGCCGGGTCAGCCAGTGCATGGTCGGAGTGTACGAATGGGTGCCTGCGTGGTCGGATGAAGATGCGGAGGGCTTGGGTTTGGCAGGCATAGGAGTGGTTAAGTTCGCGTCTGCATTATAAAAACTGGCCATATGGCCTGGGGCCGTGAGGCTTTAGGTGGCATTGTGCCGGGTGGCTTACGGCATCCGGTCGTCCTGGATGACCTTGTTGCAATTGCATACAAAGCGTCAACTTTTGACAACGTCCAAAAGGTGGCAAAGAGGGAAAAACCTTTGCTGGACAAGGATCTTACTGCTAGCATTCAAGTGAATTCTTAAGTTTTTCCGGCGCTTGGCCGGCATATTTCAGGGGATGCGCTTGATCTCTTTGGGGTCGCTTTTCAGTCGTCAGCCGGAGCCCATGCTGGGTTTGGATGTCAGCTCATCCAGCGTCAAGCTGGTCGAGTTGGGTCGGAACACGGCAGGACAGCTTGTGCTTGAACGCTGCGCCATCGAACCGCTGGAGCGTGGCTGGGTGAGCGATGGCAACATCGAGAAGTTCGATGAAGTGGCCGAAGCGGTGCGCCGCGTGGTCAAGAAGAGTGGAGCCAAGACCCGCAATGTGGCCATGGCCCTGCCGCCATCGGCCGTCATCACCAAGAAAATCGTGTTGCCGGGTGGCTTGAGCGATGTGGAGTTGGAGATGCAGGTCGAGGCCGAGGCCAACCAGTACATTCCTTTTCCCCTGGACGAAGTCAGTCTCGATTTCTGCGTGATCGGTCCGAGCACGGCATCTGTCGGTGATGTGGATGTGCTGATCGCTGCCGCGCGTCGGGACAAGGTCCAGGATATCCAGGGGCTGGCCGAGGCAGCGGGTCTCAAGCCCGTTATCGTGGATGTGGAGTCCTATGCTTCCCGTCTGGCTGCCGGGCGTCTGATCGAAAACTTGCCCGACAAGGGCGTCGGGACCATCGTGGCCCTGTTCGAGGTTGGCGCCCTGACCACCAGCATGCAGGTGATCCGCGATGACGAAGTGCTTTATGAGCGTGACCAGGCCTTTGGCGGTGCGCAATTGACCCAGCTGATCGTGCGGCAGTACGGTTTTTCGCTCGAAGAGGCGGAGAGCAAGAAGCGCAGCGGTGAATTGCCTGAAGATTACGAGTCCAGCGTCTTGCGCCCCTTTGTCGAGAGCATGGTGCAGGAAATCGGTCGCGCCTTGCAGTTTTTCTTTACCAGCACACCGCATAACAAGGTGGACTATGTGCTGTTGGCCGGCGGCTCGTCGGCCCTCCCGGGCCTGACGGAAGCGGTAACGCAGCAGACCGGCTTCCCTTGCAGCTTGGTCAATCCTTTTGACGGCATGGAAATCGGCGACGGTGTGCGCCTGAAACGAATGAAGCGCGAGACACCTTCGTACCTGACCTCCTGCGGACTGGCGTTGCGGAGGTTCCTGCAGTGATTCTGATCAATCTGCTGCCGCACCGCGAGGTGGCGCGCAAAAAACGAAAAGACGTCTTTAATCTCTCCCTGGGGGCATCGGCGTTGGCCGGCGGGTTGATTGCGGCCGTCATCTATCTTTGGCTTCAGGGGCAGATTTCTGCGCAGCAGGATCAGAACATGATTCTGCAAAAAGAAATCGGGGTGCTGGAAGGGCAGATCAAGGAGATCGCCGGACTGGAGGGGGAAATCGCGGCCTTGCGCGCTCGGCAACAGGCCGTGGAGGATTTGCAGTCGGACCGCAACCTGCCGGTGCATTTGCTGTCGGAATTGGTCAAGCAGTTGCCTGACGGCGTCTACATCACCAATATGAAGCAGGAAAACCAGTTGGTCAGCCTGCAAGGCGTGGCCCAGTCGAACGAGCGGGTGTCGGAGTTGCTGCGCAACCTGGCCAATAACACGCCCTGGTTTACCAAGCCGGAACTGGTTGAGATTGTGGCCGGCAATATCACCCTGGGTACACGAGATCTGCGACGGGTTTCCAATTTCACCATCCGGGTGCGGCTGGTTCGGGCCAGCGAAGCCCAGAAGGCGCAGCCTGCCGCAGTGGCGGCATCGACGCCTGCCAGCAAATAACGGGATTGAGCCATGGCGACCCGACTTTCCTCTTTTGATCTGACGGCCCTGAAGGAACAGGTGCAGGGCCAGTTTCGCAATTTGGACCCCCAGAATCCGGCGGTGTGGCCGGCCATTCCGCGCTATGCCCTCATGCTGATGGTGACCATCTTGGTGGTTGTGGTCCTGTGGTTTGTCTGGCTCAGCAGTTCCGATGATGAACTCGAGTTGGAACACGCCAAGGAAACGCAGTTGCGCGAGGACTACAAGACCAAACTGGTCAAGGCCGTCAACCTGGAGGTGCTCAAGAAGCAGCGCGAACAGGTATTGCAGTATGTCAACCAGTTGGAAAAGCAGTTGCCGAGCAAGGCGGAAATGGATGCATTGCTGTCGGACATCAACCAGGCTGGCCTGGGGCGCAGCCTGCAGTTCGAGCTCTTCAGGCCCGGGCAGGTGCTTGTGAAGGACTACTACGCAGAATTGCCGATTGCCGTGCGCGTGACCGGTCGTTACCACGACATTGGTGCCTTTGCCTCGGACATTGCCCATCTCTCGCGCATTGTGACCCTCAACAACATGACGATCGTGCCGGTCCGCGATGGCAGTTTGACCATGGATGCAACGGCGAAAACATTCCGCTATCTTGATGCGGATGAAGTCGCCGCCCAACGCAAGGCGAGCGGTGGTGCCAAAGGGGGAAAGAAATGAGGTCCCTTGGGTTTGCACTGGCCGCGGTTGTTGTCTTGTCGGCGTTGGCCGGCTGCGGTGCGTCGAGCGAGGATG
>Ga0255338_1002993_pt1 | contig 21923 bp, 19 predicted proteins | sample MeOH1_35cm_T4_19_FD_203715 | JGI IMG/M metagenome (GOLD analysis project Ga0255338, IMG submission 203715) | Sandy soil microbial communities from University of British Columbia, Vancouver, Canada - MeOH1_35cm_T4_195 | ecosystem: Engineered > Artificial ecosystem > Sand microcosm > Unclassified ...
GTACAGCGCGGGCAGCAGCTCCGGTTCCAGGTCGAGCGCGCTGACGTCCCACCGGCCCTGGCCGGGGATCGGTGACCCCGGGTCGTAGGAGAAGCCCTCGTCGGCGCTCTCCAGGAACCGGAAGTGCAGCTCGTACGCCTCGCCGCTGATCGGGTAGATGTCCGTCCCGAACAGCACGCGGTCCGGGAAGCGCCGCACCAGGGCCGCGGCCCGACGAGGCTGGCGCCCCAGCTCGGCCATCCGCCCGGCGATGTCCACGTGGTAGTTCGGCGCGGCGGCGAGCAGCCGCTCCACCCGGTCGAGGTCCTCGGCCGCGCCGCCGACGTGCGCGGCGACGAACGTGGTGCCGGGGCAGGCGAGCACCAGGCGCGCGTGGGCGTCTATCACCTCATCGAACGACGGGAAGCGCGAGCGGTCGCCGAACCACCAGTCCGGCTGCCCGCGCAGCTCGTCGAGCCGCTCGTTGAACGCGTCCAGGGGCTCGAAGAACGCGATGGGGTCGGCCGAGTGGATCAGCACCGGCAGCCCCAGCTCGCCCGCCCGCCGCAGCACCGCCACCACGCGCTCGTCGTCCAGCGCGACCAGCGCGCCGGTGGCGTCGCGATAGTGCAGGCCCAGCGGCTTCCACACCTTGACGCCGCGGGCGCCGCGCGCGGCGCTGTCCTCCAGGTTCGCCAGCAGCGCGGGCAGCGGGTCGGGGCCGGCGAGCAGGGACCAGTCCACCTGGCAGAAGGTGACGAACCGGCCCGGGTGGGCGCGGTCGTAGCGCTCCAGGTGCTCGGTCAGGGTGTCGTCCCACATGCCGTCGAGGCTGACGATCGTCTCGACGTCGTGGGCGTCCATCATGGCCAGCAGGGCGTCGACGTCCCGGACGATCCAGTCGCCGTCCTCCGACAGCCAGCGGCCCAGGTGGTTGTGGATGTCGATGACGGGCACCGCGGGGCGGGGCACCGCCGTCACCCCCGCGCGCAGCTGGCTGCGGGGCGTCCACGCGCGCAGTGGCAGGTTCCAGACCTCGTCGAGGCTCACGTAACACCCTCCTGCAACGTTCGATCGGCAAGAATGAGTGATTCGCGCAGGACTGTTGCGAAACGCTCAGTCGCCCGGATGATAGGTCGACAACGCCACCGAGGCCAGGAGTGCGCAGACGTGACGATCACCTCCCACGAGATCCACAGCCGGCCTGCCGCGTACGCGTCCGAGCCGTGGCCGCGGCGCCGCTACGACGCGGTGGTCGCGCTGTCCCGCTCCGGCACGACGAGCGAGGTGCTCCCCGACCACCCGCGTCACCTGACCCGCTCGATCGTCCTGCAGTAACCGTTGCCAAGAAAGGAGCGACCGATGACCGTTCGCCCGAGGAGCACCCGAGCCGTGCGAAGGACCGCCCTGACCGTTGCCGCCGCCGTCGCCGTCGTCGGCAGCCTGGCGGCGTGCGGAGGCGGGTCCGGCGGCGGCGCCACCAAGCTGGACCCCGAGGCCCCCGTCACGCTGACGTGGTGGACCGGTCAGACGCAGGAGGCGCACACGCTCCTGACGGACCTCGCCGCGGAGTTCACGAAGCTGCACCCCAACGTCACCATCAAGGCCGAGCCCGGCGCCTCCGAGACGGCGGAGCTGCTGCAGAAGCTGTCCGCCGGCTTCGCCGGCGGCACCCACCCCGACATCTCCTACGCGTTCGGCTCCTGGGCCAGCCAGCTCGAGGCGTCGGGCAAGACGCTCGACTTCAGCGAGCAGGTCAAGGACCCGGCGGTGAAGTGGGAGGAGCTGCCCGAGGCCGCCCGGATGACCGCGCAGCCCACCGGCACCAAGGTGATCGCCTTCCCCGCGCTCGTCGACAACATCTCGCTCATCTACAACAAGACGGTGTTCGACGCCGCGGGCGTGGGGTACCCGACCGAGGACTGGACCTGGGACGACTTCCGGGCCGCCGCCAAGGCGATGACCGACGAGTCGACACAGACCTACGGGTACGCGTACTCGGTCTCCGGCACGGAGGAGACCACCTGGCAGTTCTGGCCGCACCTGTGGCAGCACGGCGGCACGATCCTGTCCGACGACCAGAAGAAGGCGACGTTCGCGGACCAGCCCGGCGTCGACGCGCTGGAGTTCCTGCGCGCGATGGCGCAGGACGACAAGAGCGTCTACCTGGACCAGACGGACACCAAGTTCGCCGAGCTGTTCGCGGCCGACCGGATCGGCATGATGACGTCCGGCCCGTGGCAGCTCTACGACCTCAGCGTCGCGGGCACCGACTACGGCGTGGTCCAGCTGCCCGGCGTCGACGGCAACCACCAGACGGTGTCCGGCCCCGACCTGTGGGTGGGCCTGGACCACCAGGACGCCAACCGCGCGCACTGGACCTTCGAGTTCCTCAACTGGCTCACCTCGCCGGAGCAGGACCTGCGCTGGAACGTCGCCTACGGCAACCTGCCGCTGCGCGCGTCGGAGCAGGACTCGCCGGAGTTCAAGGCCCAGGTCGAGGCGCTCCCGGGCCTCGACATCATGGCGGCGAACAGCGTCAACGCCACCACCCCCCGTCCCACGGTCCCCGGCTACGTGGGCCTGTCCGAGGCGATCGCCAACGCGATCGCCGAGGTGCTCCAGGGCGCGGCCGACCCGGCCGAGGCGCTGACCGCAGCCCAGGAGAAGGCGGACCAGGCGCTGTCCGCGGCCACCGAGTAGGGGCCGCGGGTCCGTGGCGCTGCCGCGCATCACGGTGGTCGGCGAGCTGCCGGCGGGCGACCTGCCCGCCGGCAGCCGCCGGCTCCGCCGTTGGGTCGAGACACTGCAGGGGTGGGCGTTCGTCGGCCCGGCGACGGTGATCGTCCTCGGCCTGTCGATCTTCCCCGCCGCCTGGTCGCTGGTGCTGTCGCTGCAGAAGTGGGACGGGTTCTCCGACCCCACGATGATCGGCCCCGCCAACTACTCCCGGCTGGTGACCGACGACCAGTTCTGGGACGCGGTGCGCCACACGCTCTTCTACACGGTGCTGTTCGTGCCCACCTCGGCGCTGATGGGGCTGTTCCTCGCCGTCGCGCTCAACCGCAAGATCCGGCTGATCGGGTTCTACCGGACCGCGATCTTCGTGCCGTTCGTCGCGTCGGCCGCATCGACCGGCATCCTGGCCACCTACCTGTTCAGCCCCCAGTTCGGCCTGGCGAACGACGTGCTCCGGCGGCTCGGGCTGCCCCAGCAGGGCTGGCTGGAGGACCCGTCCCAGGCGATGGTGGTCATCGCGATCATGTCCCTGTGGGGACAGGCCGCCTTCACCACCGTCATCTACCTCGCCGCACTCCAGGACGTCCCCGCCGAGCTGACGGAGGCCGCGAAGATCGACGGCGCCAGCCCCTGGCAGACGTTCTGGCGGATCGTCTGGCCGCACCTGTCCCCGGTCACCGTCTTCGTCGTCGTGTGGCAGACGATCGGCGCGATCCAGCTGTTCGACCTCGTGTACACCACGACGCGCGGCGGTCCGCTCGACGCGACGAAGACCATCGTCTACTTCCTGTGGGAACGGGCGTTCCGCACGCTGGAGTTCGGGTACGGCTCGGCCGCGGCGTACGTGCTGTTCGCGGTGACGCTGCTCATCACCATCGGGATCGTCGTGTACTCCCGGCGGCGCAACCTGGAGGCGTTCTGATGGCCGCCCCGACCACCCTGTCCGCACCCTCGCGCCCCCGGTCGACGAGCACGCCGAGCGCGCGGCCCCGCCGGCACCGCATGAGCGGGTGGCACTTCTTCCTGTTCCCGACGGCCCTGCTGTTCATGGTGCCGTTCGTCCAGATGGTGCTGGCGTCGCTGTCGCCCGCGGCGGAGCTGGTGCAGTTCCCCCGGCCGCTGCTCCCGTCGCGGCTGACCGTCGAGGGCTTCGTCGGGCTGTTCACCGAGACGCCCGCCCTGCGCTGGCTGCTCAACTCGACGATCGTCGCCGGCAGCGCGATCGTCGCCCAGTCCGTGCTCTGCTCGCTGGCCGGCTACGGGTTCGCGCGGCTGCACTTCCGGGGCCGCAACGTGTCGTTCTTCGCCATCGTCGCGACGATCATGATCCCCACCCAGGTGCTGATGATCCCGACGTACGTGCTGTTCGCGCGGCTCGGGCTCCTCGACGGGCTGACGGCTGCGACCGTGCCCTGGCTGGCCGGGGCGTTCGGCATCTTCCTCATGCGGCAGTTCTTCCTGTCCATCCCGGTGGAGATGGAGGAGGCCGCCGCGCTCGACGGGTGCAGCCGCCTGCAGACGTTCTTCCGGGTGGTGCTGCCGCTGGCGAAGCCCGCGCTGGCGACGCTGGCGATCTTCACGCTGCTCGGCGCCTGGAACGACCTGGTGTGGCCATTGATCGCCATCAACAGCGAGCACAACTTCACCATCCAGCTGGGCATCGCCAACTTCCAGGGGACCCGCCGCACCCAGTGGTCCCTGCTGATGGCCGCCAACGTGGTGGCCACCGCTCCGCTGATCGCCTTCTTCCTGGCGGCGCAGCGACAGTTCATCGCCACCATGACGCTCTCCGGCATGAAGGGCTGATTGAGCACACTCGCTCAGGGATGTGAGCGTTTCCGACGTCCTGGTTGACGGGTTGTGCGGCACGTCCTACCGTCACGACAGCAATCGCGCAGTATGACCAGGACAAGAGCCTGACGATCTGCGCGAACGAGCAATCGGCGCGCCGGCCCGGCGCGCGGGTTCCCTCAGGCGGAAAGGCCGGCGACGATGACGACGAGGCAGAGCAATCGCACCCGACGGGCAGCGGCGACAGTCGCCGCCCTCGCCGCAGTGACCCTCCTGGCGGCCGGCTGCAGCAGCGGCGGTGCGCCTGCCGAGCAGTCCAGCAGCGGTGGCGGCACGCAGGACGTCACCATCACGGTGGCCCTCCCCACCGACCCGCCGCCGCAGGCGGCGCTCGACGCGTTCAAGCAGGAGACCGGGATCACCGTCACCTGGGCCACGTCCGACTGGGACAGCCTGCAGACGAAGATCTCCGCCGCGGCCGCGGCGAACACCTACTTCGCCGACGCGACCAACGTCGACTGGTCCCGCGTCGGCCAGCTGGGCACCCTCGGCTGGTTCCTGCCGCTCGAGGACTACCTCGACGTCGAGAGCCTCAAGGCGGAGATGCCCCAGGTGGCGTCGTTCGCGGCCGGCGGCCACCAGGTGGGCCTGCCCTACGACGCGTCGTTCATGGTGACCACCGTGAACACGGACCTGTTCGAGAAGGCCGGCATCACCACGATCCCCACGACGATCGACGACTACACGGCGGCGCTGCGGACGATCAAGGAGAAGGGCGTCGTCGAGTTCCCGCTCAACATCCCCTTCGCCGCGGCCGAGGGCCTGTCGACCTACTGGTACGAGACCACCGGCGCGTTCGGCGGCACCATCCTCGACGGTGCCGGCAAGCCGCAGTTCGCCGAGCCCGACTCGCCCGGCTACAAGGCCGCCGAGTGGATGATCGGCGCCCTGCAGGACGGCCTGGTGCCCGCGGGCAACATCAACGTCAACGACAGCCAGGGCGAGCAGACCCTCATGGCGCAGGGCCTCGCGGCCAGCACCTTCTCCGACTACTCCGGCCTGGTGGGCAGCCTCTACGACGTCGAGGGCTCCTCGACGGTCACCGGCAAGATCCGGTACGTGCCGACCCCCGGCGTCGACGGCCCCGCCTCCAACCTGTCCAACCCGGACGGCATCGGCATCCCCAAGCAGGCGAAGAACCCCGAGGCCGCGGCGAAGTTCATCGAGTGGTTCACCAGCGAGCAGACCCAGGCGGACTTCGCGGGGCTCAACGGCCCGGACAAGGTCTGGGGCTCGTCGTTCGTGCCCTCGCGCCTCAGCGTGGTCCAGAAGCTGGCGCAGGCCGGCTCGCTGGCCGACGGTGAGCACCTCGCCGAGCTGCTGAAGAACGCCAAGCCGGTGTTCCCGGACGGCGCCCCGGTCTGGTACCCCGAGTTCTCCAACGCGGTCTACACCAACCTGCACGCCGCGGCCGCCGGCGACAAGAGCGCCGCCGACGCCGTCAAGGCCATCGCCGACGAGGCGAACCGATTGGCGAGCGGGTCGTGAACGCCGCCCCGCGGAGGTCGGTGCCACCGATGCCGCGGGCGAACGGCGTGGAGCGCGGCGGGGAGGTCGAGGTGGGCCGGTCGTTGCGGCCCACCTCGGCCCCCCGCCCGCGCGGACGGCGCTTCGACGCGCTGCCCTACGTGCTGATCGCCCCGGTCTCGATCTTCATCATCGGCCTCGCCCTGGTGCCGGCGGCGTTCACCATCATCGAGTCGTTCTTCACGGTCGACGAGCTCAACCCGCCGGTCCGTTTCAACGGGCTGGGCAACTTCGTCGCCCTGCTGCGCAACGAGGCCGTGGTCAGCAGCGCCGGCAACACCGCGCTCTACGTGCTCATCGGCGTCGGCCTGTCCACCGTGCTGGGGATGGCCATCGCGGTCGCGCTGCAGCACCCCTTCCGGGGCCGCGGGCTGATCATCGCGGTGCTCATCCTGCCGTGGGCGCTGCCCGGCGTGGTGGAGGGCATCCTGTGGTCCGGGATCTTCGAACCGAACGCCGGCCTGATCAACAACCTCATCGCCACCCTGCACCTGGGGGCGGGCAACGGGGTGCTGCTGGGCCAGGACCGGCTGCTGACCGTCGCCCTCATCGAGCTGGTCCAGGTGTGGCAGATGACCCCGCTGACCACCCTGCTGATCTTCGCCGCGCTCCAGCTGATCCCGGGCGAGCTGTACGAGGCCGCCCAGATCGACGGCGCGAGCCGGTGGCGCAGCTTCCTGTCCATCACCCTGCCGATGGCCCGTCCCGGGATCGCCGTGGCGATGGTCCAGGCCCTCATCGCCACCCTCAACATCTTCGACCAGCCCTACGTGCTCAACGGCGCGGCGTCGACGGGCGCCTCGGTCACCATGCAGACCTACTTCATCAGCTTCCAGAACCTGAACTTCGGTGAGGGCTACGCGCTGTCGCTGGTGATCGCCCTGGTCACCGTCGCGCTGTCGCTGCTGGTGGTCCGCTTCGTCTACCGGAAGGTCGAGCTGTGAGGACCCGCCGACACCCCTTGCGCGCGCTGTCGGTCACGCTGATCGTCCTGTGGTCGATCGTGCCGATCTACTGGGCCGCGAAGACCAGCCTCCAGACCGAGAGCGCCGCGCGGGCGCGCCCCGCGCAGTACGTGCCGTTGCAGCCGACGATCGCCAACTTCCGGTCGCTGCTGGACGGGCAGTCCGACGTGTCCCGCGGGATCCGCCGCTCGATGGTCAACATCGTCATCGAGTGCGGTGCCGCCACGGCGGTGACCGTCGCGCTGGCGGCGCTCGCGGCCTACGCGTTCGCACGGTTCGAGTTCCGGGGGCGCAACCTCGTCTTCTACGCCGTCCTGGCGACGATGGCCTTCCCGCCGTACACCACCCTGATCCCCCTCTACCGGATCATGAGCAGCCTCGGGCTGGTCAACACCTACACGGGGATCGTGCTGGTCTACGTCTCCGGGTTCCTGCCGCTGGCCACGTGGGTGCTGCACAACTACTTCGTCAGCATCCCGCACAGCATCGAGGAGGCCGGCCTGATCGACGGCGCGGGCCGGCTGCAGGTGTTCTGGCACCTGGTGCTGCCGCTGGCGCTGCCCGGCGTGATCTCGACGGCCCTCATCACGTTCCTCTTCGCGTGGGCCCAGTTCCTGTTCCCGCTGGTGCTGTCCACGGACCTGTCCACCCAGCCGCTGACCGTGCTCATCGCGGCGCTCCAGGGCCGGCACGTGGTGCCCACCACCCTGATGAGCGCCGCCGGGATCCTGGCGATCGCCGTCCCGGCCGTGATCGCGCTGGTGTTCAACCGCTACATCGTCAACGGCCTGCTCGCCGGGAGCACCAAGTGACCGCGCGGGACAGCCTGGTGCTGGTGGGCGCCGGCAGCACCGTCTTCACGCCGGGACTGCTGGACGACCTCGCCTCGTCGCGTGTGTTCGACGAGTGGACCGTCCACCTCGTCGACCTCGACGCGGACGCGGCGGAGACCATGGCCCGCCTGGGCCGGCGCATCGCGGACCGCCGGGGCTCGGGCATGCGCGTCGAGGCGCACACCGACCGGCGCGAGGCGCTGCCGGGGGCGCGGTTCGTCACCACGACGATCGCCGTGGGCGGGGCGACCGGCTGGCGCCACGACCTGGACGTGCCCGCCCGGTACGGCATCGCGCAGACGGTGGGCGACAGCGTCGGCCCCGGCGGGGTGCTCCGGGCGCTGCGGCACGTGCCGGAGCTCGTCGCCATCGCGCAGGACGTCGCCGAGCTCGCCCCCGGAGCGTGGCTCGTCAACTACAGCAACCCCTTGACCGCGAACGTGCGCGCCATCACGTCCCGGACGCCCGTGCGGGCCGTGGGGCTGTGCCACGGCACCATGCACACCCGAGGCTGGCTGGCGCAGGACCTCGGCGTGCCGCCGGAGGACGTGCACGCGGTCTTCGCCGGGCTGAACCACCTCTGCTGGCTGCTCGACCTGCGCCGCGGCACGGAGGACCTCTACCCGCGGCTGAGGCGCCTCGTGGAGGAGCGGGCCGGCGGCGTCGACGCGCCGGGCTCGTCGTCCGAGCACGAGGGTGTCCACCAGCCGGTCTCCGCGGACCTGTTCCGGACGTTCGGCCTCTACCCGGCGCCGGGCGACCGGCACGTGGCGGAGTTCTTCGCGTGGTACCTGCGGGGCGCGGACGGCGCGAGCCTGCCGTGGGGCCTGCAGACCGGCCGCGACATGACGATCGAGTACATCGGCGAGAAGGCCGACCTGTGGGAGCGGCTGCACGACCAGGCCGACGGCCGCGCGCCGCTGCCCGAGCGCGACGGGCAGGAGGCCGAGCGCCTGGTCACCATGCTCGAGGCGATGGTCACCGGCCGGGACACCGTCGAGCTCGCCGTCAACGTGCCGAACGACGGCAAGATCCCCAACCTGCCCGCGCACGCCGTGGTGGAGGTGCCCGCCGTCGTCGGCGCCGCCGGCGTCACCGGCCTGTCGGTGGGGCGCCTGCCGGACGCGGTGGCGGCCGTGCTCGCCGCACGCGTCGAGCAGCAGGAGCTCACCGTGCGGGCGGCGCTGTCGGGTGACCGGCAGACCGCTCTCCAGGCGCTGGCCCTCGACCCGCTGGTCCCCGACCCGTCCACGGCGACGGCCCTGCTCGACGACGCCGTGGCTGCCCACGCGCCGCTGCTGGACCGGTTCGCCCCCACCACTGCCCAGGAGGCCCTGGCATGAGCGACGCCTTCCAGGACGTCATCGACCGGCACCGAGCCGGGGAGCCCGTGGGTATCCCCTCCGTCTGCTCGGCGCACCCGCTGGTGCTGCGCGCGGCGTGCGAGCAGGCGGTCGCCGACGGCACCCCGCTGCTCGTCGAGGCGACCAGCAACCAGGTGGACCAGTTCGGCGGCTACACCGGCCTGCGCCCCGCCGACTTCCGCGACCTGGTGCAGGCCGCGGCCGACGGCGCCGGCCTGCCGCGCGAGCGCCTGATCCTCGGCGGCGACCACCTGGGCCCCAACACCTGGCGCTCGCTGCCGGCCGACGAGGCGATGAGCCGGGCCGACGACCTGGTCGCGGCGTACGTCGAGGCGGGGTTCACCAAGATCCACCTGGACTGCACCTACGCGTGCGCGGACGACGCGCTCCCGCTGCCCGACGAGGTGGTGGCCGGCCGGGCCGCCCGCCTGGCTCGCGTGGCCGAGGACGCCGCGGTCCGGGCGTTCGGCCGCAGCGAGCTGCGCTACGTCGTCGGCACCGAGGTTCCCGTGCCGGGCGGTGCGCACGAGGTGATCGACGAGCTGACCCCCACCACGCCGGCCTCCGCGCGCGCGACGATCGACGCCCACCGGCGGGCGTTCGACGCCGCGGGGGTGGCCGCGGCGTGGGAGCGGGTGGTGGCGCTCGTCGTGCAACCCGGCGTCGAGTTCGACGCCGTCGCCGTCGTGGACTACGACCGCGCGCGGGCCGCCGCGCTCAGCCGGGTGGCGCAGGAGCAGCCGCTCGTGTTCGAGGCCCATTCGACCGACTACCAGACCACAGACGCGCTCGCCGCGCTGGTGGCGGACCACTGGGTGGTGCTCAAGGTGGGCCCGGGGCTGACCTTCGCGCTGCGCGAGGCGTTGTTCGCGCTGGCGGCGATCGAGGACGAGCTGGTGGCGCCCGACGAGCGGTCCGGCCTGCCGGAGGTTGTCGAGCAGGTGATGCTCGAGCAGCCGCGCTGGTGGCACGGCTACTACGAGGGCGACGAGGACGCGCAGCGGGTGGCGCGCCGGTACAGCTACAGCGACCGGCTGCGCTACTACTGGCCGGAGCCTCGGATCGCCGCCGCGGTCGACCGGCTGCTGGAGAACCTGACCGACACCCCCGTGCCGCTCCCGCTGCTGAGCGCGCACCTGCCCGGGCAGTACGCCCGCGTGCGGACCGGTGAGCTGTCCCGCGATCCCGCCGCGCTCGCCGTCGACCGCGTCCGTGACGTCCTGCGTGCCTACTCGGCCGCGTGCACCCCATCCGCAAGGAGCATCCCGTGACCACAGACCCTCTCCCCGCCGCCTCGCTCGGCAGCGCCGCCGCGGCCGCCACGGCCACCGGCCGCGAGATCGTCCAGCAGCCGGAGGTGTGGCGGCAGGTCGCCGCGGACCTCGTCGGACGCCGGGGCGCCGTGCGCGACTTCCTCACCCCGCTCCTGGCGACGCCGGACCTGCGGATCGTGCTGACCGGGGCCGGTACCTCGGCGTTCGTCGGGCAGCTGCTCGCCCCGGCGCTGACCCGGCGGCTGGCGCGGCGCGTCGACGCGGTGGCCACCACGGACATCGTGTCCAACCCCGGCGAGGTGTTCGCCGAGGACGTGCCCACGCTCCTCGTCTCCTTCGCCCGCTCGGGCGACAGCCCCGAGAGCGTCGCGGCGACGGCGCTGGCCGACCAGTGCCTGCGCTCCGTGCACCACCTGATCGTCACGTGCAACGCGGACGGCCGGCTCTCCCGGGAGCACTCCGACAGCGAGCGATCGCTGGTGCTGCTCATGCCGCCGGCGTCGAACGACGAGGGCTTCGCGATGACGTCGAGCTACACCTCGATGGTCCTCGCGGGGTGGTTCGCGCTGTCGTCCGACGAGCCGACGGACGTGGTCGAACGGCTCGCCGCCGCCGGGGAGGCGGTGCTCCGCGATCGCGCCGGGGCGGTGGCCGAGCTGGCCGCCCGCGGTTACCAGCGCATCGTCTACCTGGGCAGCGGCCCGCTGGCGGCGCTGGCGCGCGAGTCCGCGCTCAAGGTGCTGGAGCTGACGGCCGGGACGGTGGTCAGCTACTTCGACTCCAGCCTGGGCTTCCGGCACGGGCCGAAGTCGGTGGTGGACGGCCGGACGCTGACCATCGTCTACCTGTCCAACGACCCGTACACCCGCCGGTACGACGAGGACATCGCGGCCGAGCTGCGGCAGCTGATCGGCGCGGAGGACGTCGTCGTCGTGGGTGCCGCCGTCGACGACGCGGAGCCGGGACAGGTGTGGTCGGTGCCCGGGGTGGCGGACGTGGAGGACGTGCTGGTAAGCCTGCCGTTCGTGCCGATCGCGCAGATGCTGGCCTTGCACACCTCGCTGGCGCAGGGGCTGACGCCCGACAACCCGTTCCCCGCGGGGCAGGTCAACCGCGTGGTCCAGGGCGTGACCGTGCACCCGTACCGGCCGGGGAGGTAGCCATCTTCCTCGGGGTCGACGGCGGCGGCACCAAGACCGCGCTGTGCCTCGTCACGGACGACGGGCGCGTGGCGGCGGCTGTCCAGGCGCCCACCACCTACTACCTCGGCACGGACGCCGGGCCCGGGCTCGTCGGGCAGGTGCTGCGGGACGGTGTCGACCGGCTGTGCCGGCTGGCCGGCACCACGCCCGCGGACATCGCGTACGGCTTCGTCGGGCTGCCGGCCTACGGCGAGGTCAGCGCCGACGAGCCCGTGCTCGACGAGGCCCCCGCGGCGGTGCTCGGGCACCGCCGGTACGCGTGCGGCAACGACATGGTGGCCGGCTGGGCCGGGTCGCTCGGCGGCGCGGACGGCATCAACATCGTCAGCGGCACCGGGTCGATCTGCTACGGCGAGCACGCGGGGCGCCGCGTGCGCGTGGGCGGCTGGGGCGAGCTGTTCGGCGACGAGGGCTCCGGCTACTGGATCGCGGTGCGGGGTCTGCAGGCCTTCAGCAAGATGAGCGACGGGCGGCTGCCGGCCGGGCCGCTGGTCGACGCGGTGCGTGGTGCGCTGCCCCTGGCCACCGACCTGGACCTGATCGACGTGGTGCTGGGGCGTTGGGCGGGCGACCGGGGCCGGGTGGCGGCGCTCTCGCGTCTCGTGGCGCAGGCGGCCGACGGCGGCGACGGAGTGGCGCGCGGCATCCTGCAGGAGGGGGCCGGCGAGCTGGTGGCGCTGGTGGCGGCGACCCGGCGGCGCCTCGGCTACGACGCGTCGGAACGGGTGCCGGTCTCGTACTCGGGCGGCGTGTTCTCCGCGCCGATCGTGCGGGACGAGTTCGCGCGCCTGCTGGCCCCTGCCGGCTACGAGCTGCGCGAGCCGCTGTACGCCCCGGTGATCGGCGCCGCCCTGTACGCGGCCCGGCTGGCGGGCACGCCGCTGGGGCCGCAAGCGCTGGCACGGCTGCGTACGGAGAGCGTGCGAATCTCCGAACTTTGACTGCCCATAGGGAACTTCGAGATATACCCTGCCGTTAGGTCAATGCACGGTAAAGTCCGGCATGAGCGTGCCGGTAGCCGTGGAACGTCGTAGGGTCGCATCGGTCGGCCCAGCGGCGTGCCGGCCGGAACGAGGAGTGGGGCATGGACGACCTGAGGACCTCCGTGACGGACACCATCGACGTCGACGTGGTGGACGGCAGCACGATGGTGCGCCTCGTCGGGGAGATCGACGCGAACCTGCGGACGCAGGCGAGCGACGGCATGGGACTCGCGCTGCTGCACGGGCTGCCCATCGTGGTGGACGCCGAGCGGGCGACCTTCGCCGACTCGTCGGGCATCGCGTTCGTCCTGCAGCTGTACATGGCCGCCCGTGAGGCCGGCATCCCCCTGACCCTGCGGGACCCGCACGGTGTGCTGCGCGACGTGCTCACCGCGGTGCACACCGTGCACGACGGTCCCGAGCAGTGGGCGACCGACGAGGACGCCTGGGACTGACGAGCCCGGCCTGTCGCCCGCGGGAGTGTGGGTGGGCCCGGTTAGCGTCGGGCCATGCGGCTGCTGCACACGTCCGACTGGCACCTGGGCCGCAGCCTGCACGGCATGGACCTGCTGGCGCACCAGGCCGCCTACCTCGACCACCTCGTGGAGCTGGCGCGCGCGGAGCGCGTGGACGCGGTGCTCGTCGCCGGGGACGTGTACGACCGCGCGGTGCCGGCCGTCGAGGCGGTGACCCTCCTGGCGGACGCCCTGGCGCGGCTGTCCGAGCTCGCGACGGTGGTGGTGACGTCCGGCAACCACGACTCGGCGGCCCGGCTCGGCTTCGGTGCGGCCCTGATGCGCGAGCGGGTGCGGCTGCGCACGCGCGTGGCGGAGGTCGGGGCGTCGGTCGTCGTCGGCGACGCACTGGTCTACGGGCTGCCGTTCCTGGAGCCGGACTTCGCCCGCGCCCAGCTGGCGGAGGGCGGTGACCTGCTCGCGCGCTCGCACGAGGCGGTGCTGGGCGAGGCGATGCGGCGGGTGCGGGCGGACCGTGCCGCGCGGCGGGAGCGCCGGGCGGTGGTGATGGCGCACGCGTTCGTCACCGGTGGTGCGGCGAGCGAGTCGGAACGCGACATCCGGGTCGGTGGCGTGGACCAGGTGCCGGCTGGGGTGTTCGCCGGGATGGACTACGTGGCCCTCGGGCACCTGCACGGCCCGCAGCAGGTGGCGCCGGGCGTGCGCTACAGCGGGTCGCCGCTGGCGTACTCGTTCTCCGAGCAGCGCCAGCACAAGTCGACCGCGCTGGTGGACCTGTCAGGGGACGGGGTCCTCGTGGAGCTGGTGCCCGCGCCCGTGCCGCGGGCGCTGTCGGACGTCACCGGCACGCTCGAGGAGGTGCTCGGGCCTCGCTTCGAGGGTCAGACCGATGACTGGGTGCGTGTCACCGTGACCGACGCGCACCGGCCGGCCGACCTCCAGCCGCGCGTACGGGCGCGGTTCGCCCACGCGCTGCAGGTGCTGCACGTGCCCGCCGAGGGCGCCGGCGTGTCCCGCGCGGTCGAGGTGGGCGCGGCGTCCGACCCGTTCGAGGTGGCGCTGGACTTCGTCCACCACGTCACGGGCGCCCCGGCGTCGCCCGACGAGGCCGCGGTGCTGCGGGGCGCCTACGAGGACGTCTGCGCCGGGCAGCGGAGCGCCTGATGCAGCTGCGGACGCTGACCCTCCAGGCGATCGGGCCGTTCTCCGGACGGCACACGATCGACTTCGCCCAGCTGGGCGCGGGCGGCCTGTTCCTGCTCGAGGGCCCGACGGGGGCGGGCAAGTCGACCGTCATCGACGCCGTCGTCTTCGCGCTCTACGGCAAGGTCGCCTCCGAGCAGGCCAGCGACGACCGACTGCGCTCCACCTCCGCCGGCCCGGACACCGAGAGCCTGGTGGACCTGGTGTTCGAGGTGCCGTCGGGGGTGTTCCGGGTGCGGCGCACCCCCCAGTTCGAGCGCACCAAGCGGCGCGGCGAGGGCACCACCACGCAGCACGCGACCGTCCGGGTGTGGCGCAACCTGCCCGCGGACACCCCGACGAGCGCCACGCCCGACGAGCTCGACGCCTACGGCGACGAGCTGACCACGCGCCCGGACGAGGCGGGCGACGCGATCAAGCGGGTCGTCGGGCTGGACCGGCTCCAGTTCGTGCAGACGGTGGTGCTGCCGCAGGGCGAGTTCGCGGCCTTCCTGCGGGCCCGGCCCGAGGACCGGCGCGTGCTGCTCCAGCGGATCTTCGGCACCCAGGTGTACGACCAGATCGCCGCGCGGCTGGTGGACCTGCGCAAGGCCGCTGCGGCGGGTGTGGACGCCGCGCGAGTCGCGCTCGGGGAGGCGCTCTCGCACGCCGCGGGCGCGGCGCGGCTGTCCGACGAGGCCGCGGCGGCGCTGCGCGCCGAGGTGTCGGGGGCGGCGGAGACCGGCGAGTCGCCCGGCGACGTCGCGATGGCCGTCGGCTCGGCCGTGGCCGGGCGGACCGCCGAGCTGGCGTCATCGGCCGCGGCGGCCGTGGAGCAGGCACGGGCGGCCGACGAGGCTCGGGCGCAGGCGCGCACGGCCCTCGACGCGGCCACCGCGCTGGCGGCACTGGTGGAGCGCCGTGACCGGCTGCGGGCACAGCGGGCGGCCCTCGGGCTACGGGCCGACGAGGCCGCCGACCGCCGGGCGCGGCTGGTGCGCGCCCGGGACGCGGCGCCGCTGCGCGCGCTGCTCGCGGCCGGGACGGCGGCGCAGTCGGCGCTCGACGCCGCGACCAAGGCCCTCGACGCCCTCCTCGACGCCGCCCCCGACGGCCTGGTCCCGGCGGCCGGTGCGGCGGACGGCGCGCTCCGCACCCACGTGGGCCAGGTGGGTCGCGAGGCGGCGACCACGGCGGCGTCGCTGGCGCGGCTGGTCGCCACCGAGGCGGCGCTGCCTGCGCGGGAGCGGGAGGTGGCGGACGCCACGGGGGCGGTCGAGTCGCTGCGCGCCGAGCTGGCGCAGGCCGAGGCGTGGCTGGCCGGACGGCCGGCCGAGCGTGCGCGGCTCGACGCCGACCTGGCGCAGGCCCGCTCGCACGCCGCGAGGCTCGCCGAGCACCGGGCGGTCGTGGTCTTCGCGTCCGAGCTGCTCGCGGTGCACGACGAGCTGGACCAGGCCCGGGCGCGGTTGAGCGCGGACGAGGCGGCGCGGCAGCAGGCGGCGCGGGTCCTGGCGCGCGCCGTCTCCCACCTCGACGACCTGCGTGCGACGCGGGCGCGGGGGCTGGCCGGCGAGCTGGCCGCCGACCTGGCGCCCGGGATCCCGTGCCCGGTCTGCGGCTCACCGGACCACCCGGTGCCGGCCCGGCTGGCGCCGGACCACGTCTCGGCCGCGGACGTCGCCGCGGCCGAGCTGGAGCGCACTGCCGCGGAGACCGCCGAGCGGGCCGTCGCGCAGCGCGCCGACCAGGTGGCCGGGCGCGTCGAGGCGCTCGCGCGCCGGGTGGGCGACGAAGGCCGCGAGGCCGTCACGGCCCGCCTGGCCGACGCGACCGCCGCCGTCACGGCCTGCGAGGAGGCGAGCGCGCGCGAGCACGAGCTGGTGGCGCGCATCGAGGGCTTCGAGGAGGCGACGCGGGCGCGGACCGAGAGCCGGGGCGAGCTGGCGGCCCGGCTCGCGGGGGACGAGCGCGATCTCGCCGCGGCGCGCCGCGCGGCGGCCGAGGCGGCAGCCGAGGTGGCCGGGGCGCGGGACGGGCACCCGAGCGTCGCCGCGCGCGAGCGCGCGCTGCTGGCGCTCTCGCAGTCGGCCGACGAGCTGCTCGCCGCGCTGCTGGACCGGGACGCGGCGGCGCGGGACCTCGCGGCGCGCGCCGCCGACCTCAACGACGCGGTGGCGGCCGCCGGGTTCGGTTCGTCGGACGAGGCCGCCGAGGCGCTGCTGGACGTCGGTGCGCTCGCGGCGCTCCAGGACGCGGTCGCGACGTTCGACGCCGAGGTGGCGCGCGTCGAGGCGGGCCTGGCCGAGGAGCCGATCGCGGCGCTCGCCGACGACCTCGTCGTCGACCTGCCCGCCGCGGCGGCGGCCGAGGCCGGGGCGCGGGCGGCGGCCGAGGCCTCGGGCGGGGCGGCGCTGGTGGCCCAAGAGGCCGCCGCAGCGGCCGAGGCGTCGGGGGCCGCGGTCGTCGAGCGGGCGCGCGCCCTGGCCGCGGCGTCGGCGGACGCGGGACCGGTCACCCGGCTGGCGGGCCTGGCCGCCGGGGCCGCCGGGGGGCTGACCCTCGGGACGTTCGTGCTGATGCGGCGGTTCGAGGACGTGGTCGCGGCGGCCAACCGCCGGCTGCTCGTCATGTCGGACGGGCGCTACTCGCTGGTCCGCAGCGACGAGAAGGAGGACGGCGGAGGCCGCCGCACCGGCCTGGCGATGCGGGTGATGGACCACCTCCAGGGCGACGCGCTGCGCGAGCCGAAGACGCTGTCCGGTGGGGAGACCTTCTACGTCAGCCTGTGCCTGGCCCTCGGGCTGGCGGACGTGGTCACCTCCGAGGCGGGCGGGATCGACCTGGGCACGTTGTTCGTCGACGAGGGCTTCGGGTCGCTCGACCCCGAGGTGCTCGACCAGGTGCTGGCCGAGCTGGGGCGGCTCCGTGCGGGCGGCCGCGTGGTGGGCGTCGTCTCCCACGTCGAGGCGCTCAAGCAGTCGATCGCCGACCGGATCGAGGTGCGACCCCGGGCCGACGGCACCAGCACGCTCGCGGTGCGGGCGGGCTGACCGCTACCAGGCCCAGCCGCGGCTGGCGAGCTCGACCTCCTCGCGGAACCGCTCCACCGGGTCGCCCTTCGCGTGCGGCGGGATCTCCACACCGGCCATCGAGCAGGCCTCCTCGAGGAGGTAGTCGTAGGCCAGCTGCGAGGCGATGATCCGCTCGGCCCGGGCGATCACCGTGGTGTCCGCCTCCAGCCGCTGCACGTGCGAGGCGACCACGCCGAGCCGCTGCTGCACGCGCAGCGCGACGAACGGGTCCGGGGGCCGCACGGGTGCGTGGCCGCGAAGCCGGTCGGCGGCGACCTCCAGCCGGTCGGCGATGTGGGTGCGCCAGTGGGGTGAGGCGTCGAGGTCTCCGAGCGCACCCAGGACGACCGCCAGCGCGACGGCCGGCAGGACCGTCATGATCACCAGAGCCGCCCACATCGCGGTGCGCCCTTCGCGAGCCCGAGCCCACATCAAGGGTAGGAGCCGGTCGTGGCGCGCGCCACACGTCTTGGCGGTCGTTCGGGACGATCCGGGCAGGCCGGGAGGCCGCACCGTGCCGCCCGCCTTACCGTGGGGGCCGCCGACGACGGGAGGACGGGGTGCGGGCACGAGGAGTGGTGGCCACGGCCACGGTGCTGCTGGTGCTGGCTGCGGCGGCTGTCGCCGGTGAGATCGTCGTGCGGAACAGGACGCAGCGCGTGGTGGCGGACACCGTGGCGGCCGCGCTCGGCGCCGACCCGGCGACCACGTCGGTGACGCTGGGCGGTGGCCTGGTGCTCCCCCAGCTGGTGCGCGGCCGGCTCGACGAGGTGGACGTGGTCGCCCCGACGGTGGTGCTGGGCCACGCCAGGTTCGCCGACGTGACGGCGCACGCCACCGGCGTCACCGTCGAGGCGCCGTACACGGCCGCGACCCTCGCCGCGACCGGCGTGGTGCCGCCGGACAGCCTCCGCGAGCAGCTCGCGGCACGCGGCCTGGATCTCGACGTCGTGGCCGACGAGGCGGGCTCGGGCGGCGGCGCCGGGACGCTGCGGGCGTCGGGCTCGCTGCTCGGCGTGGGCTGGGGCGTCGTCCTGGCGCCGCGGGTGACGGCCGGTCACCTGCTGGTGGACGTGGTGACGGCGGACGTCGCGGGGGCACCGGTGCGCCTCGACGCGCTCCCGCCCGCCGTGCGCGACGCGATGACCGGCCTGGAGGTGCCGCTCACCGGGCTGCCGGCCGGGCTCGCGCCCACCGCGGCGTATGTGGTGCCCGGCGGGGTGGCCGTCACGCTGGAGGGCACCGACGTGCGGCTCGGAGCCGCCGGCTGACGCCGATCCCGACTCAGGGCGCCGCGACGACGCAGCGGTCGAGCTGTGCCGCGATCGCCGCGCGCTCGTCGGGCGTCAGCCACAGCCCGTAGGCGGCCTTGACCCGCAGCTGCCGCAGCACGTAGACGCACCGGTACCCGGCCTGCGGCGGCAGCCACTGCGAGGCGTCGCCCGCGCCCTTGTCCTGGTTGGCCCGGCCGGACACGGCGAGCAGGTTGGCCGGGTCGTTGGCGAACGCGGTGCGCCGCGCCAGGCTCCAGGTCCGGGCCCCCGTGCGCCAGGCGTCGGCCAGGGCCACCACGTGGTCGATCTGCACGTCCGCCGAGTCCGGTCCGCGCACGAAGGCGACGCTCCCGCCGGCGTACGGGTCGTCGAGCACACCAAAGAGCACCAGGCAGCCGGTGGCGTCGGTGCTGCGCGCGGTGAGGTCGCGGGCCAGCACGTCGTTGCGGGTGTCGCAGCCGTTGCCGTCGACGTCCGCCCAGGCGGCGCCGAAACGTTCCCGGACGTAGTCGTCGTCAGGATCCGGGCCGCGGACGGGGAGTGACTCCAGCGCGGCCTGCGCCGCCGCGAGGTCGACGGCGGCGACCGGGTAGCGCGCGGCGGTGCGGGCGCCCGTCCACCACGGCTGGCCGAGCCCGACGCCGAGGCCGGCGACCAGGAGGGCGACCCAGGCGCGGGCCGGGACGGCGCGACGAGCGGGCACCGCGGCAGGTTCGCGCGGTGGGCAGCGCGCCCGCCGGGGTCGTCGTGCGGGAGGACGCCCGGTGACCGGGTGGCGGGGCTGCGGGCGGCTGGGGGAGTGGCGCCTCTCCGGCGTCAGGCGGGGTCGAGCACGACGACAGGGATCTGCCGCTCGGTGCGCTCCTGGTAGCCCGCGTAGTCGGGCCACACGGCGACGGCCCGCTCCCACCACAGGTCACGTTCGGCGCCGGACGCCTCGTGGGCCACGTAGGCCCGTCGCCGGGAGCCGTCCTGCAGCTGCACCCGCGGGTGCGCGACGAGGTTGTGGTACCACGCGGGGTTGTTCGGCGCACCGCCCTTGGACGCGATGACGGCGTACGAGCCGTCGTGCTCCACGCGCATCACCGGCACCTTGCGCTCCGCACCGGTCTTGGCACCGGTCATCGTCACGACGACGATCGGCACCCCGCGCAGCGTGCTCGCCTGCGTCCCGTTCGAGGCCTCGAACGCCTCGACCTGCTCCTGCCACCACTGTTTGTCGCTCACGCCCGAGGCAACGCCGGCGCGGCCCGGCGCCTTCCCGCCGGATGCCGCGCGGGGTGACCGCGGCAGTACGGTTCCGAGCGTGCACAGCTACCCGATGACCGGCTTCGTCGTCCGCGAGCACCGGGTGGAGGTGCCGGTCGACTGGTCGGACCCCGCGCGGTTCGGCTCCATCGAGGTGTTCGCACGCGAGCTCGTCGACCCTGCCAAGGACACCGAAGACCTGCCGCTGCTCGTCTTCCTCCAGGGCGGGCCGGGCGGGATGGGGCCGCGGCCGGCGTCCACGGGGGGCTGGTGGCTCACCGCGCTCGCGACGCACCGGCTGGTGCTGCTGGACCAGCGCGGCACCGGGCGGTCGTCGCGCGTCGACGGGCGCGTCATCCAGCGGTTCGACGACCCGGAGGTCGCCGCGGACTACCTCGCCTGCTTCCGGCAGGATGCGATCGTCGCCGACGCCGAGCACGTGCGGGCCACCGTCTACGGCGGGCGGCGCTGGTCCTCGCTCGGGCAGTCGTACGGCGGCTTCCTCACGCTGGCCTACCTCTCGAGGCACCCCGAGGCACTGACCGCGTGCTACGTCACCGGGGGCCTTCCCGGGATCGACGCCACCGCCGAGGAGGTCTACGCGCGGACCTTCCCGCGGCAGCTGGAGCGTGACGCGCAGTACGACCGCGCGTTCCCCGCGGACCTCGCGGTGCTCCATGCGGTCGCCGAGCAGTGCGCCGCCGGCGAGGTGGTGCTGTCCGACGGCACGCCGCTGTCGGTGCGGCGCCTGCAGGCGCTCGGCATGCCGTTCGGCATGTCCACCGGGTTCGACGACCTGCACTGGCTGCTGGACACCGCGCTGGACGGTGACGGACGGGTGTCGCAGGCGTTCGCCGACGAGGTGGGCCACCGCACCGGCTTCGACGTCAACCCCCTGTACGCGGTGCTCCAGGAGGCGATCTACCACCAGGGGCGGCGCACCCCCGGGTGGGCCGCGGCCGACGAGGCGGCGCGCCGGCCCGAGTTCTCGCCGCGCGCCCGGCCGCTGCGCCTGACCGGCGAGGCGTTCTTCCCCTGGGCGTACGACGAGGTCGCCGCGCTGCGCCCCTTCCGGGCGGCCGCGGAGCGGCTCGCCGCCCGCGACTGGTGGCCCTTCGTGTATGACGAGGATGCGCTCGCCCGCAACGAGGTGCCCGTGGCGGCGGTGCAGTACTACGACGACCCGTACGTGGACCTCGGCCTGGCGCTCGACACGGCCGCGCGCACGGGTAACACGCAGGTGTGGGTGACCAACGAGTACCTGCACGACGGCCTGCGCATGCATGCCGACAAGATCCTGCCGAGGTTGATCGACCTGGCCGCGGGCCGCTGGACGGTCACCGGACGCTGACGCACTCCCCGGCGGGCGGCGTGGCCCGCCCACCCGGGCGGCTCACGCGATCCGGTCGATTCACGCAGGGCGGGCGGCTTCGTCGGGCGCGTGCGACGCCGCGTGCCGCGCCGCGATCGCCAGGTCGAGCTCGTCGAGGATGCGCCGGCACTCCTCGACGTCCCAGGGCGTGCCGGCCAGCTCGAACTCGAACAGCACCGGACGGCCGGATCGCGCCGCGATCAGCCGGGCCGCCATCTGGTAGTGCCGGCCGAAGTTCCGGTTGCCCGAGCCCATCACGGCCACCATCAGCCGACGGTTGTGGTCCGAGCGCAGGAAGCGCCGCACGCCCTCGGGGATGGTGTCGTTGGAGTCGTTGCCCGTCTTGTAGCTCGGGGTGAGGAGCACCCACGGCCCGTCCACCTGCGACTGCCGGTGCTCCCGCTCGGCGAGGTTGAACACCGGCCTGCCCAGGCGTTCCGCGAAGCTGCGCACCAGCCCGGAGGCCGACGAGTAGTAGTACACGGGCGTCTGTCGCACGGGTCCCTGCTCCACCGACCCATCCTCCCGCGCCCAGCCGGCCACGCCCCCACGCCGCGCCCGCGTCCCCCCACGCCGCGCC
>Ga0255338_1002994_pt1 | contig 21919 bp, 17 predicted proteins | sample MeOH1_35cm_T4_19_FD_203715 | JGI IMG/M metagenome (GOLD analysis project Ga0255338, IMG submission 203715) | Sandy soil microbial communities from University of British Columbia, Vancouver, Canada - MeOH1_35cm_T4_195 | ecosystem: Engineered > Artificial ecosystem > Sand microcosm > Unclassified ...
CGGTAATAGGGGTTCTCCGGCTCCAGGGCCACCGCTTTGCGGTAAAGGGTGATCGCTCCCTTCAGCTTCCCGAAGCGACGGTAGACCTCGGCGAGGGAGAAGTGGGTATCGGCGTGGTGCGGGTTGACCTTCAGCGCGCGGCGGTAGTGGGAGAGCGCCATCCCGCTGTTGTCCGCGTAGATGTAGGCGTCGCCCAGGCGGGTGTGGCGGTCCGGGTTGTCCCCTTCCAGGCGCACCGCTTCTTTGTAGAACTCGATCGCTTCCTGGAGGCGGCCCTCCGCCGCCATCGTGTCCCCGAGCGACTGAAATGACGCCGCATTGGGCGGCTCCATCTTCTCGCCGTTCGCTCCAAAATACTGCTCCGCGCTCGACATGAGATCTCCGGGGCTCCAGTCCACTCCAGTTAGTACCGCTCTCGATCCGGCTCGCCTTACGGACGAACCCCTACGCAATCCATCTTAAAACGTCTTTTCGCTGTCGAGGAGGATGGTCACCGGCCCGTCGCCCACCATCTCCACTTCCATCATAGCGCCGAAACGGCCGTTGGCGACGATCAGTCCCAGGTCCCGCAGGCGTCGCCCCACTTCCTCGTATAGCGCTTCCGCCTGCTCTCCGCGCGCGGCCTGGATGTAGCTCGGTCGCCGCCCCTTGCGGGCATCCCCGTAGAGCGTGAACTGGCTCACCAGCAGGATGCTCTGACCCGCGTCCAGCACACTCCGTTCCATGCGCCCGTCGTCATCGGGGAAAACCCGGAGGTTGGCGATCTTCTCCGCCACATACTGGGCTGCAGCTGAGGTATCGTCCTGCTTCACGCCCAGCAGCACAACGAGGCCGGGGCCGATCGCGCCGACCGTCTCCCCCTCTACCCGCACCGCGCCACGACTCACACGTTGAATGACTGCTCTCACGGAACACACCTTATCCAACGCGGCAGGTAACGTCAATGCAGACGGCTCTGCCACGGAAGGGAACCAGCGGACACACTCCAGCGCGCCATTTGAACCCGATTGCCAGGTGTGATACCATAGGCCGCCAGCGCTAAGAAGCCCATTTTTCGAAGTGGAGTAACGGAGTGATGGAGTGATGGAGTATTGAATGGCTTCGAGCCGCTTGGGGCCCAAGCTAGTTTCTTTACTCCGCCACTCCATTACTCCATCACTCCGCGCATACCGTAGAGACCCTGCCGGCCTAACGCCTTCATGTGAAGGCGCAGTAACACAGTTGTCTGGGCCCGGGGTACCGGAGAAAGAGTCAGATGATGTTGCTCGGAACGCAGCGCGTTAACTCCGCGGGTCACTTGGAAATCGGCGGGGTGGACGTAACCCACCTCGCGGAAGAGTTCGGGACCCCGCTTTACGTCATGGACGAGGCGACGATCCGGCAGAAAGCCCGAGACTTCCTCGCCGCCTTCCGCGCGCGCTACCCCAAAGTGGAAGTCTCCTTTGCGGGCAAGGCGTTCCTCTGCAGCGGCATCTGCAAACTGATCGAGCAGGAAGGCCTCCGGTTGGACGTGGCGTCCGGGGGCGAGTTGTACACCGCCCTGCAGGCAGGCTTTCCGGTAGAGCGCATCTCGCTACACGGCAACAACAAATCCGTGGAAGAGCTCCAGATGGCCCTCGACGCGAAAGTCGGGCACATCGTCGTGGACAACTTCTACGAGATCGACCTCCTCACCGAACTGACGAAAGGCCTGGCGGCGCCGCAGCCCGTGCTGCTCCGCGTGGCCCCCGGCATCGACCCGAACACCCACCAGCGCATCAGCACCGGGCAGGTCGACACGAAGTTCGGCTTCGACGTCGCCAGCGGCGCCGCGATGACAGCCATCAGCCGGGTCCGCGAGATCCCGGGCTTGGAGTTAAAGGGCTTGCACTGCCACGTCGGCTCCCAGCTCCTGGATACCGAGTGCCACGAGGCGTCCGTGGGAATCATGGCGGACCTGCTCGTGCAGGCGAAACGTGAATACGGAGTGGAGTTCGACGAGTTGAACATCGGCGGCGGCCTGGGCATCCGCTACTTGAGCAGCCATCAGCCGCCGACCGTAGAGGAATTCGCCGACGTGGTGACGGGCGTGCTGAAGCGCAAACTGGACGAAGCCGGGCTGGCCTATCCCACGCTGCTGCAGGAACCGGGTCGCTACCTGGTGGGTGAGGCAGGTACCACGATCTACACCATCGGCGGCAGCAAGGTGGTGCCGGGCATCCGGACCTACGTGGTAGTAGACGGCGGCCTCTCCGACAACCCTCGCCCCGCGCTGTATGAAGCGAAGTACGAAGCCATCGTCGCGAACAAAGCGGACCAGCCGCACGACCGCGTGGTGACCGTCTCCGGGAAGCACTGCGAAACGGATCGCCTCTTCCCGGACATCTCCCTCGCGGCTACGGAACCGGGCGACCTGCTGGCGGTGCAGTCCACGGGCGCCTACAACTACGTGATGGCGAGCAACTACAACCGCTTCCGCCGCCCTGCCGTGGTGCTCGTCAACGACGGCCAAGCCGACCTCCTCGTCCGCCGCGAGACGTACGAAGACCTCGTAGCGCAAGACGTGATCCCGGAGCGCTTCCGGTAGATCTCTTTTCACCACAAAGGCACGAAGACACTAGGGGGAATGGGAAATAGGAAGGCGAAAGGGACGTAACGGGTTGAAAGCAGGCCTTCTCTGTAGAGACGAGGCCTAACTCACCGCTTCCGCACCTTATTCACCTTATTCATCTTCTTCTTCCCCTTTGTGCCTTCGTGCCTTTGTGGTGAATCTTTCCGAGAGCCCTTATGGATGTCATCGTCTCGCACGTGAACGCGGACTTCGACAGCCTGGGGGGGCTGGTCGGGGCGCGGCTGCTCTATCCCGGCGCGGCGATGGTGCTGCCGGGCGGAGAGACGCGGGTCGTGACCCGGTTCCTGGCGCTGCACGAGCAGGCGCTGCCGGTGCTTCGGCCGCCGGACATCGACCCGGAAACGATCACGCGCCTGATCGTGGTCGACACGGCCGCGCGCAACCGCCTGGGTAAGGCGGAGGCGTGGCTGGACCTGCCGGACGTGGAAGTGCATGTCTACGACCACCATACCGAGGCAGAGTCGGACATCGACGCCAGCGTCTGCCGCCTGGAGCCGTGGGGCTCCGTCTCCAGCATCCTGGCCCACGAACTGCGAGCGCGCGGGAGCGCCCCGGCCCCGATCGAGGCGACGGCGCTGCTCCTCGGCATCTACGAAGACACCGGCTCCCTTTCCTACGCCGGCACGCGTCCGGAAGACGTGGAGGCCGCGGCGTGGCTCCTCCGCCGCGGCGCCGACCTGGAGGTGGTGGCGGAGTTCACGCGCGAATCGCTGAGCCCGGAGCAGCGCGAGGTGTTGCGAGACCTCCTCTCCGCTGCCGAACTGCATACGCTCTGCGGGACGGCGGTGGTACTGGCGGCGGTCCAGCCCCGCAGCTTCGTAAGCGATCTGGCGCCCCTGACCCAGCGCCTGATGGAGGTGGAAGACGCGGACGTGGGCGTGCTGCTCGCGGAGATGGAGGGGACTACCTTCGTCATCGCGCGGAGTCAAACGGACTGCATCAACGTGGGCGCCGCAATGTCGGATCTCGGCGGCGGGGGGCACGCCCGCGCCGCATCCGCGAAGATCGACGCGGAGCCGCTGGATCAGCTCAAGGCACGCGTGCTCCAGGCCCTGGAGGCGCACGCCGAGCGAGAGACCACGGCCCATGCGATCATGTCCCGGCCCGTGCGCACCATCACTCCCGAGGTGACCGTCGCCGACGCGCGAGCGCGGATGGTCCGCTACGGCCACTCCGGGCTACTCGTGCTGGAGGACGGGCGGCTCGAAGGCATCGTCACTCGCCGTGACGTGGACAAGGCGCGCCATCACCGCCTCGACCATGCGCCGGTACGGGGCTACATGACCACGGACGTGCACACGGTCGCTCCGGACACCCCGCTTTCCGAATTGCAGCGCCTCATGATCGCCGAGGGAATCGGCCGGCTGCCGGTGGTGAGCCACGGGGACGTGATCGGCATCGTTACGAGGACGGACGTGCTGCGGGCGCTGCACGGCTCCCGCTACGTAACAATGCCGGCCGAAACCGCGGACGAGCCCGCCCAACTGCTGCGAGAGACCCTACCGGCATCGCTGCAGCGATTGCTGGAGCAGGTGGGGCACGTCGCGGTGCGGGAGGACGCGCAAGCGTACGTGGTGGGCGGCTTCGTGCGCGACCTGCTGCTCGCCGTGCGCAATCTGGACGTGGACATCCTGGTGGAGCCGGATGGGATGGCGCTGGCGCGCGCCGTGGCGGCGGAGACCGGCGGGGAGTTGAAGGGGGAGCCGCGTTTCGGCACCGCCAAGGTGACCTTACCAGACGGGTTTCGCTTGGATTTCGCAGCCGCGCGCGCCGAAAGCTATGCGCGCCCCGGCGCCCTGCCGGACGTGGAGGAGTCCTCCATCGGGGACGACCTCCGCCGCCGGGACTTCACCATCAACGCGATGGCCCTGGCGCTGCGCCCGGAATGCTTCGGCAAGCTGCTCGACCCGTTCAACGGCAAGCGAGATCTGGAGCAGCGGCGCATCCGCGTGCTGCACAACCTCAGTTTCGTGGATGATCCCACGCGGATCTTCCGCGCCGTCCGCTTCGAGGAGCGGTACCACTTCCGCATGGACCGGCATACCGAGTCGCTGGCGAGGCAGGGGATCGCCGCGGGCATCCTCAGCTCGATAACGCCGGAGCGCGTGCTCATCAAGCTGCGGCGCCTCGTGTCCGAGCGCAAGCCGGTTGGGGCGCTGCTGCGGCTAGACCAGTTGGGCGTGACGGAATGGCTCTCTCCGGGATTGAAGCTGGACCCGGACCTGCTCCGCCGCCTGCCAGGCGCGCTAGATTGGTGGAATGCCAATGCTCCGGAACCCGTAACTGCATTGGTAGTCTACCTCGCCGGGATGCTGGCGACCGCCGGGGTGGACGCTGCCCTGGACGCAGCGAAGAACCGGCTGCGCGTACCGGCTCCGGAACTGCGCGGCCTGGAGGCCGCTCTGCGAGCGGGCGAACAGGTGGAGCGGCTGCTTCCCGAAGAGGCCGTACCCGCCGAGGTTACGCGACGCTTACGGACACTGGGGCCGGAGGCGTTGGTGTTCCTGCGGGCCCGAGTGGCGTCAGACGGGGAAGACCGTGCGAAACGTGCCGCGCTTTTGGAACGTTTCATCAAGCAGTGGCGCAGTGTTAAGCTGGAGATCACGGGCGACGTGCTGACCCGTGCCGGCTATCCGGCCGGGCCGGAGTTGGGGAAGGCGCTGGCCCGTACGTTGGACGCAAAGCTGAACGGTGAAGTTCAGGGACCAGAGGAGGAGCTCGTCTACGCCCGCGCGCTCCTGGACACCCGAGAAACAACTGATCCCACTCCGAGGGCGGAGACTGATTGATGCCGCATAACCTCGATCTGCAGCGGGCGATGATGGTCATCCTCGCGCTCATGATCGCCATTCCGATCCACGAGTTCGCGCACGCGCTGTCCGCCGTCAACAACGGGGACGACGGCCCTCGCCGAGACGGCCGGCTGTCGATCATGCCGTGGGACCACTTCGACCCGATGGGCGCGATCTTCACCGTGGTAAGCGCGGTCTGGGGCATCGGCCTCGGCTGGGGGAAGCCGGTGATGGTCAACCCGCAGTACCTGCACAATCCCCGCTGGGGGATGTGCAAGGTCGCGGCGTGGGGGCCTTTTTCGAACTTCCTACTGGCGATCCTCTTTGCAGTGCCCCTTCGCTTCGGTTGGGTGACCGGGGACTCCAGCGCCTCGATGGGGGAGTTGTTTCTCATCTGCGTTGAGATCAATCTCGGGTTGATGCTCTTCAACCTGATCCCCATCGGTCCACTCGACGGAGCAAAGATCGTCGTTGCCTTCTTACCCGAATCGCAGGCCTACTCGTTCAGCCGGTTCATGGAGCAATGGGGGTTCATGCTGCTGTTCGCGCTGCTGTTTATGGGGGGACCCATCCTCGCGGTGATGGTGCTCATACCGCGAGAGATCATCATGCGACTGCTGATCGGGCCCGCGCTCGGGTAGCGACAACGACAAGCCGACAAGCGCGCGAGTACTCGGTCGGTCGGCGGAACCCGTGACGGGTTCGGACATCCAAACATCACGAACGCTGCCGAACCCTCCCACGTGCATCACACCTTTCTCATTGCCGCCGCCCTCGCGTGGGTCGCCTGGGGCACCCTTACCGTCTTCTTCCCCAGGCCGCGCCGGAGCGGGATGCGGTGGCGGTGCTGAGAACGTGGGGCTTTCTCCTGGCCATCTGCGCGACCGCTTCCGCCGCAGTTTTGGGAAGCGGGGCGGTGGAGAGTAACCGGCGGCTGAGCCCGCCTTATTAGCGAATTACACCCGCGACGGGGTGCCACGACGATCAAGGGGACGCGGTCAGCGGGGGACGCGTGGGTGACGGGCAAGTGGAAGGTGCGGTCCCCGTACCCGGGCAACAAGAACGCACCGCCGGTAGGTGCGATTAGGCGCTACGGGTGAGCTTGAGGTGATCCACCATGAAGACGCTTTGGCCACCAGACGTTGTCGAGCGGTATCGCATTCACTTCGACCAGATGCGCTCCTCCGTTGGGGATGACTTGAAGGCCGTCCTCGACCACTTCGGCCCGACCCCGCCTGACAAGGCGTGGTTGCTGCTGGAACGCATCGTCACCTGGAGTGTGTACACCGAGAAGCCACTGTCGCTGCCCGAAAGAATGTACGCGGGAACTATCGCGATGCTCTCTGACGTGCAGAACGGTGGGTTCCACCAGTACTTCGCCAACAGTTCGGGCGACTATTGGGAGGACGTGTTGTTCACCCTGCGGGCTGCGGGTGACGCGGACAGCGAGCGACATCTTCTGCGAACCATCGAAATCTTCCCCGACGCCAGCCCTTCGACGGACCGGGCGACCCGCAACGCCCAACTCGTTCTCATCGAAGCGCAAGACGAGGCGGCCATGTGGGCTCATTTCTCCCGCCAGGACGATGAGTACTACGACCAAGCCTATCCCACCTACGAGACGCTCTGGCTGGCGCTGCATCAGGTTCCGAATCAGCCCTTCATTCCCTACATTGAACCCGGTACCCAATAGGTTATAAGGACCGCCGCAGACGGCGACTGGACCACCGATCTTCAACCGTCTGCCAGCCGTAGAAGCTGCGATCCCCGTATAGGTCAGGGCTATCCCAGCGGGGTCTGCCTCGCCTCCCTGACGTAAGGTCGCAGGTTCAAATCCGGATGCGTAAGCAAGACCGACCGCGCCCGCAGGAGCGGCTAGGCCGTCGCCAGGTTCCAGCGCGTGCCCGTGCCTTTGAACCGGGCCGTCACCAGATGCTTACAGGCTCCTTCTACCGCCCCGCTGCCGATGGGCTACCCGTCCAGCAAATAGGTGGGGTAGTCCTGGAACTGCTGGTGGCTCGTGAAGTACCTCAACTGCACCCGCCGAAACTCGCGCGCCCTGTCCGTCTCGGGCTGCCACGCCCGCAGCCACCGCGGCAACGGTCCCGGGCACCCAGACCTGCAGTTCCTGTTCTTACTTCTTTCGCCACCGTTTGCGCGGCGGCGGTATCGCGGGGGTGCAAAGTCGCTGCGGTCTGCGCCAGCCACTCTCCTACGTGGTAGAAGTCGAAGTTCTCCACCCGCTCCGACAAGTGCTGCGCGTACTGCTCCCAGATCCTCTCCGCCTCGTCTCTCAGCCTCGCCACGCGCGAGCCAGCGGGCCGCCGCACCTTGGACCGGTACTCGCTCGGCCGTCAGATCCTGTTGCCGGTTCGCACATCGGGTACAGGTACGTGCTCGGGGTGGTACAGCCGAGCTCCCTCGCCAGGGTCGGGATGACATTCACAACATGGACAAGCGGGTGACGGCCGCATCCGCCTCGCGTAGGCATGATGCCGGCGGCGCATAGTCCCCGGTGGTGGTCTCAGGGCGAGGTCAGGCGGCGTTGAGGTCGAGTACCAACGTCTGGGGGGCGCCGGGGGCTTCGTGGTAGACGCGGATGCGGACGGTCTTCGCCCGGTTGGCAAGCTCTTCCGCCTGCATGAAGGCAGATGCCCGGTCGGGCAACAGCACCCACGTCTGCTCCGGAGCGGCCTGCTCAGTCTTGGTGATGCGATAGCGTTCCATCAGTCTCCAGCATTCCCGCACAACCCGCCCACGGGCACCCGGTGGGACGGCAGTTCAGTTTATCTCCGTCGCCGTGCACTGAGAAGGCTGGTTGCGAAGGGGCCTATCGGGTAAAGCTAAGGATGTGCCCTCGCAACACGGTGGCAAAGGCAGATCTCGACTTCAGGGGAGGGTGTTTTGGACGGACTGGTCATCGAGCACGGCGCGCGGTTCCTGGTTGGGGTGCCCCACCCGACTGCCAGCACAGAGGCGTTCGCGCAGGCGACGCGGCGTGACGCCAAGGTGCGACAGGCGCTCGGCAACTCTCGCTCGCTCTTGCTCCACACGCTCACCCACGATGAGTTGGACAAGGAAGGCGACCGCGATCACGTCCGCGAGATGGAGGCAGTCTACTACGACTACTCCCACAACCGGACCGTCCGAGTGCGCGGGCATGCGAGCGGCGCCGCGGGCTTACAGATCGACTACACGCACGATCAGCCCATGCCATCGCCGGAAGAATTCGAAATCGCGGCAGACCTGGTGCGCGAGAGCGAGGCATGGGGACCGCTGCTCAAGGCCGGCGGCATCTCCATCTACCAACCCATGCCGCCCGTGCTGCAGTCCACGGACGGCAGCACGGTGGAGCGGACGTTGTACGTGGGACTCATCTCGAAGCCGCGCCGGTTCAACCGGCTCGTGGCGGTCAACATGGTTCGCGGGGAGGTGTCCGTAGAGCCGGTGCGGCCGCGCGGCTCGATGGCCGCCGAGCAGATCTGCGGCCCCGAGAATGCGCCGTGCCTGAAGCCCCGGCGCGGCACGCCGGGTTCGGTCACCATCGAGTGGCCCACGGTGAACCCGGTCTGGCGCTTCCTCGCGATCCGGCCGGCCTACAGCACGGGGGTCAACGGCTCCGGCATCGAACTGCGGAACGTTGAGTACAAAGGGAAGCGAGTTCTAAAGCAGGCACACATTCCCATCCTCAACGTCAAATATGACGACGACCTCTGCGGCCCATTCCGGGACTGGATGTACGACGAGATGTGCTTTCAGGCCGTGGGGACGGACATCCAGGGCGCGCCGGGGTTCCGGTGGTGCACGGAACCGCCGCAGACGATCTTTGAGAGCGGAGTGGACGGCGGCAACTACACCGGGGTGGCGGTGTATGAGCCCGCGGATGGGTCGCTGCAGCTGATAACCCAGCTCTGGGCGGGCTGGTACCGGTACATCCACGAATGGCGCTTCTATCCCGACGGCACGATTGTGCCGCGCTTCCGCTTCGGCGGCATCAATAACTCCTGCGTCTGCAACATCCACCACCACCACGCGTATTGGCGCTTCGACTTCGACATCGTCGATAAGAACAACCGCGTCCAGGAACTGGTGGACGGCGAGTGGAAGACGTTTGCCAAAGAGACTTCACGGCGGCGGACGCCGGAGGTGGAGACGCGGTGGCGGGTGCTGCACAAGAGCAAGGAGATGGGGTACGAAATCGTCCCCGGTGAGCACGACGACTACGGCGACGACTTCTCCGGCGACGATCAGTATGTGTTCCGCTATCACAAGGACGAATACGACGACGCGCGTGGCACCATCGAACAGGCGCAAGCCGACATGTCGTTCTTCATCAAGAAGAAGCCCGAGTCGGTGAAGAAGCAGGACGTGGTGGTCTGGTACGTGGGCCACTTCCGCCACAACGTAGACGACGAGGACGAGCACCTACACGAGGTGGGACCCACCCTGGTACCGATCAACTGGCCGGAGGCCAAGCCCGGCGGGCGGAAATAGAGGTCAATGAGGAAATGGAGAAATGCAGTGCTTCATTTCCTCATTTCCCCATTGACTGCGCCTCATTCGCCTCGCCGGCCGGTGCTGTCGTAGAGGACGGCGGCGAGGATCAGGGCGCCCTGGATGGCGGGCTGGACCTGGCTTGCAAGGTCGATCCCGAAGTGGTCGTGCAGGTAGGCACGGACGTAGGAGAGGCCGGTGGTGATGGTGCTGAGCAGTACGGCGGCCAGCATCGAGCCGACCACGGTGCCGCGCCCGCCGAAGATGTCCGTGCCGCCCACCACCACTGCGGTGATCACTTCCAATTCGAAGCCGGGCTGCGCCTTGGGGGAGATCGGCGTGTACTGCGTGTCGAAGAGGAACGCCGCGAAGCCGGTAAGCGCGCCGAGCACCACGAAGCTGCGAAAGGTTACCCAGCGCACGGGGATGCCGGACAACTCCGCGGAGCGCGGATTACTTCCCACGGCATAGTGCTGCCGACCGAGCCGCGTGCGGGCCAGGTAGAGTCCCATCAGAAGCGCTGCCGCAACGGCGCCCCAGAACGGGATCTTGAGCCCCAGCAGCCGCCCTTCGCCGAGCCCCAGGAGCGCATCGGGGACCGCCACCGTGTCGCCATGCGAGGCAAGGATGAGCAGCCCGCGAATCGCCCCGAGCGTGGCGAGAGTAGCCACAATGGACGGAATCCGGAGCCCGGCGGTCAGCCAGCCGTTCACGGCCCCGATCGCCGCGCCAATCGCCACGGAGGCCAGTAGTGCCAGGGGGAAGGCGATGCCCGCTCGCGTCATCATCGCCACGGACACCGCGCAGACGGCGAGGGTGGCGCTTACCGAAATGTCGATCTCGGCCGCCACGATCAGCGCCGTCATCCCCGCGGCCACCACGGCGGTGATCGAGCTGTTCAGCAGGATGTCCCGGAGGTTATCGAGGGTGAGGAAGTCCGGGCGGATCGGTACCATCAACAACGCCAGCAGCACCGTGGCGGCGGCGATAACGGCTTCGCGCCGGCGCCAGAACGGCTCGGCGGGAGACCGGAGCTCCGTCTTTGGAGCAATAGTGGGGCTAGCAGCGATGGGGACACCTCACACCGTGGACACCTGTCGGCGTTTCGTTGTCTGCGGCGCGCGCCAACTCCTCCCGCCGGCCGAGAAGGCGGGTGTGAACCGTGCTCAAGTCAACCGGCGGATGGGGCGTAATGAGTAATGCGTAAGGAACCACTCCCGAAGGCGGCAAGTTACGCATTACGCATCACGCATTACTCCTGCCGGGCGCGACTGGTATTGCCTGCGCCACTTCCTGCCCCCGAACGTGAACCGCTCCCCGAGCAGGCGTCGATTGCGGGGGTTGCCTGGACGCATCCGCTGGGGGTAAACCTATCTGGAACCCTGATCGGCGTGGGTGAGACCCGCAGGAGGTTGACTTGGAAGGACTGGTTGTCGAACACGGAGCGCGCTTCATCATCGGCGTGCCGCACCCCACGTTCAGCGCCGAAGCATTCGTACAATCCGCAGCGCGAGAGCCCGCGGTCCGCAAGGCGCTCGGGAATACCCGGAACCGCCTGCTCCACCTGATCACAGAAGACGAGTTGGACAAGGACGGTGACCGGGACCACTGCCGCGAATGCGTCGCCGTCTACTACGACTACACCCACAACCGCGCAGTACGCGTAAGGGGTGCCGCGGGCGGCGCGCCACAGATCGAGTACTCGCACGTCCAGCCGAACCCGTCCGACGAGGAGTTCGAGGCGGCCGTGGCATTGATCCGGGAGAGCGCGGCGTGGGGGCCGTTGTTGAAGGACGGGCACGTCCGCACCTATCGCCCGATGCCGCCGGTGCTGCAGTCGACGGACGGGAGCGAGGTGGAGCGCACGCTCTACGTAGGACTGATTTCGAAGCCGCGCCGGTTCAACCGGATCGTGGCAGTAAACATGATTCGTGACGAAGTCTCGACGGAACCGGTACGGCCGCAGGGAGCGCTGGTGACGGAGTCTATCTGCGGCCCGGATGAGGAGCCATGCCTCCGTCCCCGCCGCGGCACCCGGGGTACGGTGACGATCGAGTGGCCTACCGAGGACCCGGTGTGGCGGTTCCAGGCCATCCGGCCCTCATCCAGTTCCGGCATCAACGGCTCCGGCATCGAGTTACGCAACGTCGAGTACCAGGGCAAGCGGGTCTTGAAGCAAGCCCACGTTCCGATCCTCAACGTCAATTATGACGACGACCTCTGCGGACCGTTCCGTGATTGGATGTTTGAGGAGATGTGCTTCCAGGCCGTGGGCACGGACATCCAGGGGGCACCCGGGTTCCGCTGGTGCACGGAGCCACCCCAGACGATCTTCGAGAGCGGCGTTGACAGCGGCAACTTTACGGGGGTGGCCATCTATGCGGCAGAAGATGGCTCGCTGCAACTGGTGACGCAGTGCTGGGCAGGCTGGTACCGGTACATCCACGAATGGCGCTTCTACCCGGACGGCACGATTGTGCCGCGCTTCCGCTTCGGCGGCGTCAACAACTCCTGCGTCTGCAACATCCACCACCACCACGCGTATTGGCGCTTCGACTTCGACATCGTCGATAAGAACAACCGCGTCCAGGAACTGGTGGACGGCGAGTGGAAGACGTTTGCCAAAGAGACTTCACGGCGGCGGACGCCGGAGGTGGAGACGCGCTGGCGGGTGCTGCACAAGAGCAAGGAAATCGGTTACGAGATCATCCCCGGCGAGCATGACGACTACGGCGACGACTTCTCGGGCGACGATCAGTATGTGGTGAGGTACCGCAAGGGGGAGTTGGATGACGGGCCGCTCCACGACCACGAAGGGCACATCCTGGACGGTGCGCAGGCCGACCTGCACCAGTTCGTCAAGCGGCAAGAGAGCCTGAAGAAGCAAGACGTGGTGATCTGGTACGCGGGCCATTTCCGGCACAACGTGGACGACGAGGACGATCACCCCCACGAGGTAGGCCCGACGCTCAGCCCCATCAATTGGCCGGAGTTCCGCAAGAGACGGTAAGCGAAATCGATGATATCTTGGAACGGGATTTCGGCAATTCGAGCGGGGAAGCGCGCACTATGGCAGACCAGGAACGACCGATCGTAGCGATCGATGGGCCGGCGGGCTCGGGGAAGAGCACCGTGGCGCGCAAGCTCGCCCAACGGCTTGGTTACGTGTACATCGATACCGGCGCCATGTACCGCTCCGTAGCCCTGGTTGCGCGCCGAAGCGACGTGTCCTGGAACGACTCCGACGGCCTGGCCCGCGTGGCGCGCAACCTGGACCTGCGCTTCGAACCGGACGGCGAGCGTCCCAAGGTGGTGGTGGGCGGAAACGACGTGTCGCTGGAGATTCGCAGCCCGGAGATGGACCGGGGCTCTTCGGAAGTGAGCCGCTGGCCGGGGGTGCGCGAGGCGCTGGTGGCGAAGCAGCGAGAACTGGCGGAACACGGTGGCGTAGTGATGGAAGGACGCGACATCGGCACCGTGGTCTTTCCGCATGCGCGCGCCAAATTCTTCGTAACGGCGACGGTGGCCGAACGCGCGCGCCGGCGTACCGCCGAACTGCAGGCGCGCGGTGAGACGGTCGACCCGGCGCAGGTGGAAGCCGACGTGGCGGAGCGCGACCGCCGGGACATGGAGCGCGAGCACTCGCCGCTCTGCCAGGCGGAGGATGCGGTGGAAGTGGTGACGGACGGGCTTACAATCGAACAGGTGATCGATCGGTTGGAGCAGGCGGTGCGGGAGCGCGAGCACGCATGATGTACCGCATCGTCTGGTGGATCTGCTGGGCCATCATCCAGGTATTCTTCCGACGCCGCGTCATTGGCGCCAAGAACATTCCCAGCAAGGGGCCGGTGATCATTGCCAGCAACCACATCAGCGGGCTGGACCCGCCCGTACTGGGTACCAGCTACTGGCGCTCCGGCGTCTATATGGCAAAAGAGGAGTTATTCCGCAACCGATTTATCGGCTGGTTCATCGGCTCGATCTACGCGTTTCCGGTAAAGCGTGGCGTGCCGGACCGGGCGTCGCTGAAGTACTCGCTGGACTCCCTGGAGCAGGGAAAGCTGTTGGCGATCTTCCCGGAGGGGACCCGCAGTGAAACGGGGGAACTCCAGGAGGCTGAAATGGGCGTAGGAATGATCGCCTACCGCAGCGGCGCTCCGGTAGTACCGGCCTGGATCTACGGCTCCAACCGCGTGCTCCCCAAAGGAGGCGGGCTGCGCTTCCCACCGCTCCTGGTGGTATTCGGAGAGCCACTCCGCTTCGTGGCGCCGGAAGGCACAAAGCCGGGCCGCGCGGAGTATGAGGACGCGGCCCGTAAGATCATGGCCGCCATCGCCGAGCTTCGCGATCAGTACACCCCCCGCCGCTGACCCTTTCCAGGTTCTCCCTTTGACCGCGCAGCCCAAGCCCACTCTTCGCTCCCGCACACTCGCGGTATTGGCGCTCGCGATTATCGGGGTCGCGGCGCTGCTCCTGCGTAGCTGGGGGTTGGGCTGGGGGCTACCCAACGTGGAGCGGTACTATCCGTACCATCCGGACGAATCGGTCCTACTGGACGCAGTCTGCAAGGTGAATCCCCTCTGGGGAGACTTCACTCCGAGCTTCTACAACTACGGCTCACTCTACATCAACCTGACCCGGCTCGTCTTCGACCTGGTAGCGCCCATTCAGGGCTGGGGGACGGTGCCGCGCTTCGGCACGCCGTTCGCCGATTGGGTGGGCGACTTCGCGCACCTACTGCTGGTGGGCAGGTGGGTGGCAATAGTTCTCGGAGTGGGAACCGTTTACGCAGTCCTCTCGCTAGGCACCCGGCTTTTCTCCCGGCGAGCGGGTTGGCTGGCGGCGGTCTTCCTCGCGGTGGCGCCCATGCCGGTGCTGTTGGGCCATTACATGGCGGTAGACGTGCCCACGGCGTTCTTCATCACGCTCGCGTTGGCCACTGGAGCCGGTGCGCTGGAGCCGGCGCCGCCGCGGAGAGCCGCGGGATTGATCATCCTGTCTGCGTTCCTAACCGGGTTGGCGACCGGCACCAAGTACAACAGCTTCCCGGCGCTCTTCCCGCTCCTGGTGCCGCTCTGGCAGCTCTGGGGCCAGGGTGGTTCACCCCGGCGGTTCGCCATCCTCGCTGCGATGGGCGCGGTACTCGCCGCGCCGCTCGCCTTTCTCCTCGCCACGCCCGGCGTACTGCTCCAGACAAGGCGCTTCCTGCAAGACGTAGCCTACGAACTGATGCGGAATCGCGAGGGACAGGGACTGGTCTTCAAGGCCACGCCACCGGCGTTCCTCTACCACCTCTCCATCTCACTTCCGATAGGGCTGGAGTGGCCGCTCTACCTGCTGGCCCTCGCCGGCGCAGGGTGGTCGCTGGCGCGCCGGCGCGCGCAGCACGTCTACCTCTGGCTATTCGTCCTACCGTTCTTCTTGCTGCTGGTGCCAGCGCAGCGTAAGTACGTCCGGTATGTTGCCCCGATGGTTCCGGTGCTCGTGGTGCTGGCGGCAGGGGTAGTGGACGAAGGACTCGCGGGACGCCGCCGGCGATACTGGGCAGTTGCGGCCGGGATCGCAGGGGGAGCGGCGTTGGCGTCCACCATTGCGCACCTGGGGGTGCTTGCGGCCCCGGACGCGCGTGACCAGGCCGTGCAATACCTGCGCGAGCAGGTACAACCCAGTGACACGGTAGCCCTCGCCTCAGACGCCTGGACGTACACCCCGCCGATCGATCCGACGGCAGGCGCGGTCAAGGTGGCCCAGCTTTACGGCGGGCCCCCGGTCTGGGACGCAGCCCTCCTGACGGACCAGATCCGTCCCGACGTCACGCAGCTTCCCCAATTCAAGGTATTGGCGCCCAGGTCGGTACTTACTCCCGTTCACAACGTTCCGGAAGGTGCGCTCACGCTTGCGAAATTGGAGAAGTATCGCCCCGAATGGGTGATCATCACCGATTACGAATACGAGGATCCCGAGCGGATCAAGCGCAGCGACCCGAGCTACCAGGATGGGCGGCTGGACCTGCTCGCCGCGCTGCCGCAGCACTACCGCCTGGACCGGGAGTTCCGGCCCCGGCCGTCGCTCGCCGGCTTTACGTGGTGGCGTCAGGGCATCCCGCCGCACGACTGGCGCTACTATATGCCGACCGTGCGGCTTTACCGCCGCCAAGGGGGCGGAGGAAACGGGTAAAGTAGGAAATGGGAAAATGGGCCAAGCAAGCAAAAGGCATCCATTTCCTCATTTACCCGCTTCCTCCGCCTCCCGGACTGCGAGCAGCTATTGCATCCGAATAGGGAAACTTTCGGCGGACCATAGAAGTCTGATGTGTGGAAGTTCACGGAGCCTTTTCCCGGTACGTGGTCTCCCGTTTGCGCCTCCGCCCGGAGCGCGTGTATAATTGCGGAACTTGAGCCCTAACCACGAAGAGGCCGCCTGGTCCCAAGGCGTGGAGAACGAGTTCCGAATGGCATCTGAAGGCACGCGTGGACCGGACTGGGTTGGCCGCGGTATCGGGCTGGCTGTCTTCGCCGGGGGGATTCTGCTACTGGTGCTGGTCTTCGTCTGGACCAGCCAGTTGGGTGCAGGAATTCCCCAGGACCTCCGAAAAATTGAAGTGGGTGAGCTGGTGCGCTTCGGCGTGACCGTGGCCCGACTTTTTGTCTCGGGGCTAGTGGCCTCTTGGATTGCCGGCCGCGGCGCCCAGCTGTACGGTGCGGCAAACCGGGCACTTTCCAACGACTAGCGCCCGTAATTATCGGTGGCGGGGAGGCCCTCCGCTTGCCGGTGGCGAACGCCTGATACTGTAAGGTGCGGCGCCTTCGCGCTTCTCGCCGCGTTGACTGACCTGGAGATCGTCCTCATGGCTATGCCCACCTTGCGGACCGCGCTGCTTACCGCAGCCGGAGCCTTGTTCCTGGCCGCGGCGCCCGCACACGCCGACTGGACCTCATACGGCGGCAACCCGGAACATCAGTTTTTCACCACGGAGAAGATCCAGGCGCCCATGGGCGTGCTGTGGAAGCACTCCACCAGTGTGTACGCGGAGAAGACGGGGAACAAGGGCGGCGCCCTCATCTCGGGTGACATGGCCTTCTTCCCCTCGAAGAACCGAGTTTACGCGGTGGACGTGGAGACCGGCGAGCTGGTCTGGCGAGCCCCGGAAGGCGACCTGAACGACCCCAAGATTCCGAGCATCACTGCCACTCCCGCCACGAATGGAGAGTTCCTCTTCGTTCCGGACGCGCAGGGCTACGTGAGCGCTTACAGCGTGACGGACGGCACCCTGGCCTGGCAGTTCCGCACGGGCGCCCAGGTGCGTTCTTCGCCTACGCTGGTCGGCAACTACCTTTACTTCGGATCGGACGACGACTTCGTCTACTGCGTGGACACGAAGACCGGCAACCTCCGGTGGAAGTCGAACGACCGCGGCAAGAGCTTCCCGCTTTCGGATGACGCCGTCGGCTCTCCCACTTACTACAACGGGGTGATCTACATCAACTCCGCGGACATGAAGATGTGGGCGATCCAGGCGGACACCGGGCGCGTGATGTGGCTGCAGCGCCTGACCGCGCCAAGCGTGGACATCTCGCCGGTTTCCTACAACGGCCGTATCTACCTGGCGGCGGGCAGCTCGATGTTCCAGTTCCGCCTGCGCGGCGGAAACTACCGCGCCTACTCGCTCCAGGAGTGGGTGGGGAACGACATCACCACTACCCCCATCATTACGGAGAAGTACTGGTATCTGGGCGATCGCGACGGCTACTTCCACGCGTTCACCAATACCGGCCGCCCCGTGCTGAAGGCGGACGGCAAGCAGTGGAAGATCAAGCTGGAAGGCAAGCCGCAGGGCACCCCGGTGCTGGCACAGAACACCATCTTCCTGACCACGGATAAGGGGTTCGTCTACGCGATCGACGCCGCGAAGGGTGAAGTGATCTGGAACTACCGGACCGAGGCGCCCAAGGGGATCACGCCGCTCTACGCTTACTACCCGATTCGCGCGCCGCTCGCCATCAGCAACGGCCGGGTATTCGTGGTGGGCGATGACGGCACCTTGACCTGCCTCACCGCAGACGCCGCGGACGATGAAGGACCGATGATCACCACGCCCCGGCCTTCCCGCGGAGCGGTGATGAACGGGTCGCCTCCTATTTCCCTGGCCGCTTACCTCTGGGACGAGGGGTCCGGCGTGAACCCGGATACGATCGAGATGCTGCTGAACGGCAAGCCGATTGAGCCGGACGCCAAGCCGTACTACGAGCGCAGCTCCGAAGAGCGGAAGGGTTGGACCTACGACCCGGTGAAGCGCCTCGTGCGGTTCTCCACCCTGAAGGGCGAGAAGGACAAGCCAGAGCAGCCGCTGCTCAACGGCCGGCAGAAGGTTCAGATCCAGGCCGCCGACTGGAAAGGTAACTTCAGCTCCCTGGAGTGGACCTTCGTGGTGGACAACACGCTGCCGAAGAATGCGGTGGCCGTGAAGCCGAAGTCGAAGACCGGCGCTGGCGGACCAGGGGGCTATCCGGGCGGAAGCTCAGGCATCGAGGGGGCTGACGGCGGCTATCCGGGTGGGGGAGGCGGCTACCCCGGAGGGGGACCCGGTGGTCCGGGCCAGCGTGGTGGGCGAAACACCTTCCAGGGCCGAACCGGCGCCTACCAGTATACCAACCGCGGCGGTCAGGGCTACAACCCCAACGGCCGCAACCAGGGCGGCTTCGGCGGCGGGATGAACCGCGGCGGGGGCATGAACCGCGGCGGCTTCGGCGGGCGCGGTGGGTTCGGCAACTAGCACTCACCAACCGCCAGTTAAGTAAGAAGAGCGACCTCCTTTGCGGAGGTCGCTCTTTTGCTTTCTGGGAGGTTCGAGCGCTCTGTTCGGCGAACACCGCGCGGGGAGCAGTCGCGCGCCCTCTAACTCGTCGCCGGACTACCTGCAATGTTTGACCCGCTGCCCTGGATCCGCCTCACCAAAACCGGCGCTTCCGCTCGCCGCCTGAACACGCTACTGGATTACTTCGGGTCGCCGGAGCAGCTCTTCGCTGCCAGCTCCCGGGAAGTATCCATCGCCGCACGCTGCGGCCAGCCGGTGGCTGAGCGGCTCCTCGACCCCGCATACGCCGCCAACGAGCGCGACCTGAAGCTGATGGAGCGGCTCGACGTGCGCCTCGTTACGCGCGCCGATCCAGACTACCCGGCCATGTTGAAGGAGATCCCGGATCCTCCGGCGGCACTCTACATGCGCGGCACGATGGAGCCCTCCGACGCGCGCGCGATTGCCATTGTGGGCAGCCGGCAGGCTACGGACTACGGCAAGCGGCTGGCGGAGCGGTTCGCGCGGGAGCTGGTGGAGGCCGGGCTCACCGTGGTGAGCGGATTGGCGAGGGGTCTGGACACCGCGGCGCACTACGGCGCGTTGAAAGGCGGGGGAAGGACACTGGCGTGCCTCGGCTGCGGGGTCGACGTGGTGTATCCGTACGAGAACCGCGGACTCGCGCAGCAGGTGGTCGAAAGCGGCGCACTACTCTCCGAGTACCCGATGAACGCCCCGCCCGACGCGTGGCACTTCCCGACGCGCAACCGGATCGTCAGCGGTCTATCGCTCGGGGTGGTAGTGATCGAGGCGCCGCCGAAGAGCGGCTCCCTGATTACGGTGGAGTGTGCGCTGGAACAGAACCGCGAGGTGTTCGCGGTGCCCGGCAACGTAGACAACTTCCGCAATCGCGGTGCCCACGCGCTCATTAAGGATGGGGCGAAACTGGTGGAAAGCGTGGAAGACATCCTCGCGGAGCTGAGGCCGGGAGACGTACAGCGAACCCTGGATTTAGAGGTGGAGGCGCCGCCGCCACCACAGCTTTCACCCATTGAGGAGACGCTCCACCAGCTCCTGGGAGCGGATCCGAAACCGATCGATGACCTGATCCTGGAAGCGGGCCTTCCGGCAAGCCAGGTATCGAGCACCCTCACCATGCTGGAGATCAAGGGTGTGGTCCGGCGGCTGCCGGGAAATGCCTATGCGCGTACTGCGTGATGCGTAAAACGGGTGGCATCGCTAGCAGTCCCTGACGCATTAGGAATCACGCAGCACGAGGGCCCGTCTATGCTAGACACGTGGGATACACTTAACGTCGGGACGGTGGGCCGGGTCTGCCGTCGATGTGATTTTGACGAAGGGAACACGTTTTATGTCCGAGACCAAAGCCACCAACATCGTGTGGCACGCGCACACCGTCACCCGTGCGGAGCGCGAAGCGAAGTTCGGCCACCGCGGCTGCACCATCTGGCTGACCGGCCTGTCCGGCTCCGGTAAGTCGACGCTGGCCAACGCACTGGACCATGCGCTTCAACAGCGCGGCATCCGCTCGTACGTGCTGGACGGCGACAACATCCGCCACGGCCTGAACAAGGATCTGGGCTTCTCGCCGGAAGCGCGCACTGAAAACATCCGCCGCATCGGCGAGGTTGCGAAGCTGTTCACCGAGGCCGGCATCATCAACAGCACCGCGTTCATCTCGCCGTACCGCGAGGACCGCGACAAGGCCCGCGGCATCCAGGGTGAAGGCGACTTCATCGAAGTGTACGTGAAGGCGTCCGTGGACGCATGCGAACAGCGCGACACGAAGGGCCTGTACGCCAAGGCCCGCGCCGGGAAGATTCCGGAGTTCACCGGCATCTCCGCGCCGTATGAAGAGCCGACCAGCCCGGAAGTCACGGTAGACACCGAGACCCAGAGCGTGGAGGAATCCCTCGCGGTGATCCTCAGCTACCTGGAAGAAAAGGGCTATCTGGGCTAGACTGTAAGCAGGTCAGCGGAGGGTTCCGCTGACCTGCCGAAATCATTCGGAAAAAAGTTTTCCGGACCGTTTAGCAGAATTCCCGCCTCGCACGAAACAGGGAATGTAGCTGCCGAGCGCGGCGGCAAACAGCCAGAGCGCGCCACGCATCGCAGGAGGGTTCGATGAAGTTAAGAATTGCCGTCAATTCCATAATTGCACTCGGCCCCCACGCTTACGCGTTTCGCCCGGCGAAATCGTCCGCTTGAGAGTGTCCGCGAACAGGTGACACTGCCGGAACCGGCAGCCCCGTTCCCGACCCATTCTGATCGTCCCGGCCCACTCGCTCTTGATCAAGGGAGCGGGTTCTTCCCGCGACGTTAGCGTACGACTTCTGCCGGCGAGCTGATCCCAGCTCTATCCAGTTGAAGCGGACCACAGGCCGTAGTGCCGTTGGTCCGCTTATTTGTTTTCTGGAGAAGAGTGTTGGGCATCGATTGCTGGTTAGAACCGAAAAGAACGGCGCGCGTGGAGGCCTCGGACATGGTGCCGAAGCTCCGCCCGCGCATCGAGAAGATGGCGGCTTACTACGCGCGGCGCTGCGGCGAAGACGCGGACGACTTGCTGCAGGAAGCGTGGCTCGGCTTGCTGCAAGCCCTACCCGCGCTGGATCCGCGAATCGGCAGCCCGGAGCAGTACCTGATCAAGCACGCCCGGTGGCGGCTGCTCGACGCGGTGAAGCGAGCGCGAATTCGTCGCTGTCTGCCGCTGGAGGATTCCGGAGCGCCCGAACTGGCGGCGCCGGAGACGGACGAAGCGCTAGAGAGCGCCACGGTCCGGGAGTTCGCGTCCCAGTTGAAGGAACAACACCGGGAGTTGTTGGCTTGCCTGATGGACGGACTCACCTGGCGCGAGGCGGGCACCGTGATGGGCTGCACCTCCGCGAACGTGGCGTATCACATGCGCCAGATCCGGCGCCAGTACGAAGCGTGGCACACCGAATGAGCCGTCTGCAGCCGGCGTTTAGCACGGGCACCGGCTCAGACGACAAGAATGCTGGACCCGCGGTGTGCGGGCGGCGAAAGGAGGTGGGTGATCATACGGACCAATACACCCGCCCTCGGAGCAGGGCGCCGGTAGTCCCTACCGGAAGTACGCTCCCGCGAGCCTTCGGGCACGCGCACGAAGAGCCCGGTGGCGATCCCTCTTGGATCAGCCGCCGGGCTCTTTATTGTACAAGTTACCGGAATGCGGGATTACGGGAGGAT
>Ga0255338_1002995_pt1 | contig 21918 bp, 11 predicted proteins | sample MeOH1_35cm_T4_19_FD_203715 | JGI IMG/M metagenome (GOLD analysis project Ga0255338, IMG submission 203715) | Sandy soil microbial communities from University of British Columbia, Vancouver, Canada - MeOH1_35cm_T4_195 | ecosystem: Engineered > Artificial ecosystem > Sand microcosm > Unclassified ...
CGGTGGTTTGCGGCTTGAGGTCGCGACGCAGTTCCAACGTCACTTCGCCCTTGAGCAGCGGCCGGCAAGTGTCACTGAGGCGCAGACCGCCGTAACCTTCGAGATCGATGTCGGCCAGACCGCGAGCAACCAGCTGCCGGAACAGGGAGCGCCATTCGCTCTCGCCCATTGCCTTGCCGACACCGTAGACCGACAGATGCTGATGGCCGAAGCTGCGGACCTTTTCGTTGTCCTTGCCCAGCAACACGTCCACCAGATGGCCGACGCCATAGCGCTGGCCGGTGCGGTAAATCGCCGAAAGCGCCTGACGGGCCGGCTCGGTGGCGTCCCAGGTCTGCACGCCATCGACGCAGTTGTCGCAGTGGCCGCACGGCTCGGGCATGTCTTCGTCGAAGTAGGCCAGCAACGTTTGACGCCGGCAGCGGGTCTCTTCGCAGAGCGAGAGCATCGCGTCGAGCTTGTGCTGCTCCAGACGCTTGTGGCGCTCATCGCCTTCGGAGTTCTGCAGCATCTGCTTGAGCATCACCACGTCTTGCAGGCCATAAGCCATCCAGGCATCCGCCGGCAGACCGTCACGGCCGCCGCGACCGGTTTCCTGGTAGTAAGCCTCAAGGGATTTCGGCAGATCGAGGTGCGCGACAAAGCGCACGTTGGGCTTGTCGATACCCATGCCGAACGCCACGGTGGCGACCATGATCAGACCTTCCTCGTTAAGGAAGCGTTTCTGGTGATGGGCCCGGGTTTCGTTGGCCAGACCGGCGTGGTACGGCAGCGCCGGGAAGCCCTGCTCGCTGAGGAATACCGCCACTTCGTCGACTTTCTTGCGTGACAGGCAATAGACGATGCCGGCATCGCTGCGCCGTTCGGCGAGGAACGCCAGCAACTGCTTGCGCGGCTGTTCCTTGGGCACGATGCGGTAAAAAATGTTCGGGCGGTCGAAGCTCGAGAGAAAGCGCTCGGCATTCTGCAGGTGCAGGCGATCGACGATTTCTTCCCGGGTGCGCTTGTCGGCGGTCGCGGTGAGGGCGATGCGCGGGACGTTGGGGAACAACTCTGCCAATTGGCCCAGTTGCAGGTACTCGCGGCGGAAGTCGTGACCCCATTGCGACACGCAATGCGCTTCGTCGATGGCGAACAAGGCGATTTCAAGGCTTTGCAGGAACGCCAGCATGCGCGGCTGGACCAGACGCTCAGGCGCGAGATAAAGCATCTTCACTTCACCGCGCTTGATCCGCGCAGCGAGGTCGCGTTGCTGCTCGGCGCTCAGCGTGGAGTTCAACGCAGCGGCCGCGACGCCCAGTTCTTCGAGGGTCGCCACTTGGTCATCCATCAACGCGATCAGCGGCGACACCACCACTGCCAGGCCTTCGCGCAGCAGTGCCGGCACCTGGAAGCACAGGGATTTGCCGCCACCGGTAGGCATCAGCACCAGGGCGTCGCCGCCACTGGCCACGCGCTCAATGATTGCACCCTGACGGCCACGGAAACTGTCGTAGCCGAAGATGTCCTTGAGGACGCGTTGAGCCTGTTCGAGCATAAAAACTCCAAAAATCACCGAAACATCCCTGCAAGGCTGGTTCAGGATCCACAAGGCTGCACTGACAAATCGTAAGTGCGCATTGCATGACGCTTCACATTTCAGCCGCGACGCCAGCAGGGCATCACAAAACGCGGGAGTATACCCGAGGCCTCCCTTGCAAAGGGTGCCGCTGAGAAGACACACGAGGACAAACACCGCGCAGCCCGCTCCCACAGAGATTGTGGTGTTGCCGGCATGCAAATATCCCGCGCGGCTGGCCTGAGTGCTCAAGAAGGCCTAGAATTCCCGCATCTGTTTAATTCCCAAGGTAGCCCTTTAATGTCCTTCGCTGAGCAACTAACCCGCCTGCAAGTCTTCCTCGACGCCGATGAACTGCATGACGAGGCGCTGGACTACGTGGCCGCCCACGGCTACCTCACTGCGCTTTCGATCTGTTCCGAAGAAGTTCCGGATCGTGAATGGATCGACGCCCTCTTCGCCGAAGAGCCGCATTACGCCGACGACACCGAGCGTGAAGCGATCGAATCCACCCTGCTCGCCCTCAAGGCTCACATCGCGCGCCAGCTGGCGTCCGATGAAGAGTTCGAGCTGCCATGCGAGCTGGACCTGGGCGAAGAGCCGGATGATTCCGACCTGCGCGGCTGGTGCATCGGTTTCATGGAGGGTGTGTTCCTGCGCGAAGCGGCCTGGTTCGAAACCGCCGAAGACGAAGTCAGCGAAATGCTGCTGCCGATCATGGTCGGTTCGGGTCTGTTCGACGAACAGCCTGAGTTCGAAGACATCGCCAAAGACGCCAACCTGATGGACGACATGATCGTGCAGATTCCGGAAGCCCTGACTGCGCTGTACCTGCTGTGCCAGGCGCCAGACGAAAAACCGGCGATCCTCAAGCCACGTCACCACTAAGGTTCTGCCTATGGACAACCCCATAGGCAACCGCTCCCTGATGTTGCGTTACGGGCTGCTGGCCATCGGCTGGCTGAGCGTAGCGCTGGGGGTGATCGGGATTTTCCTGCCGGTATTGCCCACCACGCCTTTCCTGCTGCTGGCGGCCGCCTGTTTCGCCCGCAGCTCCCCGCGCTTTTACCACTGGCTGGTGGAGCATCCACGGCTGGGTCCGTGGATTCGCGACTACCTCGATGGCAACGGCATTCCGCTCAAGGGCAAGGTGTACGCCATCGGGCTGATGTGGGTGAGCATTCTGTTGTCGTGCTACCTGGTGCCGCTGCCGTGGGCACGCGGTTTCATGCTGACCAGTGCGGTGCTGGTGACGGTCTACATCGTTAGGCAGAAGACCTTGCGTAAATCCTGAAACTCGTTTCGCTATCAATAGCGGATAAGCGCTCTTTCAACCTCCATCATCACCCCCTCCGCTCATCGGAAACCCACTAAAACCTGTTATTTCTGACAGTAGCCAATTCATTAGTTCGAGGCCTTAAATCACTCCGTCCCCTTGACCAAACGGAGTCATGATCATGACCGATTTCCCCTCGAACGATCCATCGTCCACACTCGACGAACTTGTTAAAGTGCAGCCACAGTTTCGCAGACTGGATGACAGTAAAGGCACTGCCATCACTAACCGAACTACATTCGACAGGCAAATCAGGATTACCGGCTACAATATTCAACCAAATAGTAATGTCATTATTAAGAACTTTGATGAGGATTTGGGTAGTGCGCAGAGCGATGATGCTGGCGAGTTTGTGACTGAGCTACTCACACTATCCAATTACGATTGTCATGAAGTGCGCATTGTAGGTAATTACGATATCGGACCTGCATCGCTACCTAGAAAGTTTACTGCTGCAAGAGAAAGACCGGCCATTACTCAGGTATCCAGCGATGGCGAGCCAGTTTCTCCTGGTGACACTATTTCCGGCCCAACCGTCACCGTGGTTTGCGATTCTCTTCCGAACGTGGATTCGAGGGCATTCAATGGTGAGACACTTCTGAAAACGGAACTAGTCGACCGCTGCGGTAAAGTCACTTTTGAGCTGGACCTGCAGCCAGGAGACTACAGCATCACGATCAAGGATCCCGATAACAAAGAGTCGGACGCGTTCACATTTACCGTGAGAGAGGTAGCTGTCACGCCGGTAACCCTCGACAAGGTCACGACCGCTACCGGAGTAGAAGTCGATGACGGCACCACAACATCCGAGACCTCCCTGTTTGTGGAAGGCGAAGGGGAACCGGGAGCGAAGGTTGAAGTATTCAAAAATGGTGTAACCCTGGATGAAGCCACCGTGGACCCTTCAACCGGTCGCTACAGGCATCCAACAGGCGAGTTGACCGATGACACCTACATCTTCACCGTCACCGCAAAATACATAGGTGGCGGCACCGCTGGGCCGCACACGATTACAGTGGAAGCGGCCACTGCGGCACCGACAGACACCCGTATTTATGATGCCGCGGGGAACGTAATTCTTGATGGAGGCGATATAAACGAGCGTTGGCTTATTGCCAGAGGTCTCCATACCCCGAACAGTACGGTCAAGATCAAGCTCAATGGTGTTATCCAAACAAAAACAGAGCCCACCAGCAATGAAGGAAAGTGGGTTTCTTTCCAAAACGATCTGACAGTCGGGCAAACCTATGTAATTAGCGCCCTGACACTAGATGAAAAGGCTGAGTCCAATACATGGAGTGTCGTTGCACGGTCCCCTTCCAAAAGCTAGAAAATCAGCTACAGACAGAACGAAAAAAAACCGCTTTTACAGCGGTTTTTTTTCGTTCAAGCATTTAAAACTGATAGTTCAAACCAAAAGTGGCAGCCACAGGCTGTTCGATATTTTTACCCTTGGCGTAGTCGACACCGACATCAAGATTCAGCTTCTCGGACAACGAAACCGTCATCCCGACACCGGCTTCAAAACCGGTGCCGGCAAGGTTGTTATTGATCGAGTTTCCGTTGACCCGCACGCTGTTATCGTTGGAAGCAAATTCATGGACCATCGCCACACGTCCATATGGACGCACCCGTGTGTCGCCCAGATCGATGCTTCGACCGGCCATGACGCCCAGCTTGGTCCGTAACGAATGGGTGCGGTCACCTTCGGCTTCCATGTCATTGTCCAGGCGATAGTTCTTGCCCTGAATCACTGCCGCGGAAACCTGGGCAGATGGTTTGGCGAACCAGCCATCCCCAAGGTCAAAATTACGACCACCTTCTACGATCGCGCTCACCGCCGAGTTGCTGTAATCGCCTTCGGCACGCTTGCCGTCACTCATCCGGACTTTGGATTCATTGCGGAAGTGGTTGAACTTCAGGGCGCCATCGACGTAGTAGCCATTGTCCGGATTCAGCCAGCCAAAATAGGGGCCAAAGTAGAAACTGTTGACCTCGGCCGAGGTGCCGCCAGCGAGATCCAGATCGGACTTGCTGTAACCCGCCAGCATACCGACAGTCCATCGACTGTCACCCAGTCGGGTGTCGCCGCCCATGGTGAAGCCCTGCTGTTGTTGGCGATAACCCACACCTGACGAACTGCCGTCAACGATCCACTTGTTGCCATAAGGCCGTACCCACAAGCCATGAAGCTTGTCGTTCGCCTGCAACTCGCTCATGCGGTTTTCAAGCGACTTCAACTCGCCGTACGACACGGTAAGGGCCGTTTGAAACAAGGCTGCCACCGCCTGCGCGCCAGAAGTGAGCCGGTCAGTAGGGTTCAGGAAATACTCCGTTTCACCGGAGGCATTGGTTCTTTTCTCTAAATCGTACTCAAATGTCCCTACATCGACCCGGCCTCCCAACAGCGCGAAATCTGCGTTGTTGTTGGCGATCTGCACCAGCGTCAGTTGTCGAGGAGACGTCGCGTCCTTGCCCGAAGCATTGACGGCCAATTCGAAGCTGCCGTTGGCCGTATCGCCCTTCAGCAAGTCGCTTTCACCGGTCTGGAAATTGCCCTGCATGCCAATGATGCCCTTGCCGTCAAGCGTACCCACGTCGAGTTGACGGTTCGCACGCTGCGCGCCAGGCGTACCGAAATTGACGAAGCCGTCGTTCATCGACAAGTTGTCGATGCTGTCGTTGTCGACCATGGTCAGGCTCGACTGGTCCAGCGTCAGGTTGCTGTCGTTCAAGCGCCCGGTGAACGATGAGCCATTGTTCATGGTGACATTGGCGGTAGAACCGTCCTCGCGCAGGATGTCCCCGACCATCGAGGCCCCTCTGAAAGAGAGTTCGACGGAGCTGTTCTCCAGGACTTGCACGTTGCCTTCCAACGCACTGCCGACGACATTCATCGCCGCCGTGGAGGCGCCTTTTACCTTCAACAGAATCCCATTACCCGCCCGCAGAACACTGTTGTTCTGCACCTGAATGGTCGCGCCTTGTACGCCCCCTTCCACCAGGATCGCCTCTTCGGTGCGACCTTCTATGATCGAGCCATCCACCAACAATGAATTGGTGCCTTGGCCGTTGGCGTCATTGGTCATCCGCACGCCTGTTTTGCCGCCGCTGATCAGCGTGCCGGCCAGTGCGCGCACATCACCGCCGCGACTGTCCAGGCCGACGCTGTCGGCATTGGTGCCTCTGAGCTCGCTGTTGACCAGCGTCAATGTACTAAGACCGGTGACCATTCCCCCGGCTTCACCACCGAGGAATATGCTGTCGGTTGCGGTGACCGTGGAGCCTTGCATGGCTGAAGGCGCTCGACTGAGCCATAGCGCTGTAGTATCCGCAGTGACAGTGGCCCGTTGAATAGTGGCCTGGCTTTCGGTCAACAGAATTCCGTGGTTGCCGGGATTGCCGATGACGATAGTGCCGTCGAGGTTAAAGACTGCCCCGGCCTGTCCGGTCAAGCTTTGGGTCGTTACTTCCCCTGCATTGAGTACACCGCTATTCACAAAATAGTCGCTGATCGGGTCATTCGGATCGATTGTGTGGTTCTCGCCGGGACCGACAATGATTGCCGCCACCGCCGAAGTGCTAACCAAAAAAAAAGCCGGCAACAGTGCCAGCACTTTGAACGTAACTGCGCTTGCAGGTTTATGTGAAATTGGGCTGTCGAAGCTCATGGGTCTGTCCTTCCGACTACTTGTCTCCTGCAAAGAAGCGGAGAACGTTGAGGGCTGCGGACGATACAGATACCTCCTACAAAAAAATGTAGGATTAATCTCTGAAAGGGTGAGAAAAAACCAACGCAGATTGGCCAAGAGCAAACGTATATCCGGCGCCTCGACGCCGGATATACGCAATGAACTTCACCGAAAGAACTATTAAATATTGACAATCACGGATACGGATCAGGACCACTAATATCGCATGTATCCCCACCGTAACTCATGTTGACCCGAAAGACTTTGCTCTCGGTATTGACCAACTCACCATCGATAGTAACTGTATAGAAAAGTTTCCCCCAGGCATTTCGCGTCGCCAACAGAAATTCATAGGGAACAAGAATATAAGCCCCGGACCCTACGTTTGCAGGGTCGAATGGAAACTCCTTTTCGACTGTTGAATCCGGAATAATATCGGGATCAGTTGCTGCTTCTGCGGAATAGCCGACATATTTCCATTTAACCGTGAGATTTGCCAATTGTGAGTCCCCAGGCACTCGGATGACAGCCCCCACCTCACCGCCCATCTTTCTCAATGATGAACAAATAACGCCAAAATCTTCATCTTCATGAACGAAATTTGCAGCCTGCAAGACAATTGGGGTTAACTTCACATTCGCCGAATGCCACACAGACACTGACTGATTATTGTTTTTTGCATGTTCAGCATAGTACTGAAGCTGCATATCTGTATTGCTACCAACGCTATTGATAAAGTCCCACTTCAATATAAGAGGTATGGGATCCGGTACGGGCCCACTCGCTGGATAGGCGTAAACTCCGCCAGGTGCCGGAATTAGTCGACCGCCGTACAAACCGTAGATCGTGTCTCCCAGGTTAAATTCAGCGTGACGCGGTACGTTGAGTACGACGTCGCCACCATTCTGCTTATCGGCCACCGTAAGAATATTGGATGCAGAGACCGGCCCCTTAAGCGTGGGTACAAGCGCAGTAACATCCGGCGGGCTGTAGCTTGGAGGCACGATGGGCGCCAACGGCATCTCTACGTCGACCGGAACCTGTCGGGTAACAGGTGTCGATGGGAACAAAAAGCCCAATCGTTCAATCTGATAATCCAGCTTGACGTCTCTGCTGTGCCCCTGGGCAAGAAGTGCCGAGAGGCTGAGTTGAAGCTGGAACGGGAATTGGTTGATAGACAGTGGGGATTGCTTCACGCCATCGATGATGAATACAATTTTATCCAGCGTATTGCTGTAGTTTGTGTAAGCTGTTTTAAGACCAGCCGTAACCCCATCAATAAATTGTTGTATTTCTAATTTATCCCCCGCAGATGTTATCTGAGGAAGATCCAGCGCACCGAAATTAGCTGGACGGTTTTGCTTAAACACAAAAACTTCTTTGATCGGCGACCGCGTGGCTATCACTCCGGGATAAGTATGCCCCTCAACAAAAACAACGCACTTCCCCTCAAAAGTAGCTACATCAGTCTCTTTCAACTCGAAAACGATTGGATCATCTTTGTTGGCTGCAGTAATCTTCCACGTACCAACCACCTGAGTAATATCCGCGGTACGCCCTATTCTGCACTCAACAACGTCTCCCAACCTTGGATTTTGATAATCCAATGTCAAAGGAACAGTCTTACCACCTGCAAAATCTTCCGGAGCGATGCCCGTTTGATCCACTGTTGGATTTACACTAATCGACTTGTTAAAAATTTGAGGATCGGGTTGCACAATGTACTTGAATTGCTCATACGGCCCAGTGTTACCGCCAAAGTTTATGCGATTGCCAATGGACTTCACTCCGGCTGTATCTTTAGCCGGCAACGTTAGCTTAAGTACAATGGCAACTGACGGATCGGCGGGCGATTCGCCCCTATATCGTTCCGACAAAGTGTTCACTGTTCCATCAAGCATTAAGTCAATTTGAAAAACTGTTTTCGTCGGATTAGTCATATCCGGAAAGGGCGCAACCACCCACTCTGTATCTTGGCCAAACGAGCTAGCCGGTTGATAGTGCCCTTCCCCCGCAACCAACGGGGGCAAGAATGCAATTACCGGGGTGGGCGCCAGGTGATCAGCAGCATTAATACTGGCTCGATACGCCAGGTATTCCGCTCTTTTTTTAGTGGCGCTTATAGAAAAATTTTGCTTACTAGACATTTCAATGTCTCCTTTGTTTTGAGCTTTATTGCCCTAACGTTTCGGCCAACTAATTTCAAACTCGTCAAACTCGGAGCTCCGCTACTTTTCATTCGCGCTGATGACCGAGTGTTTAAACAACTGCATCTTGCATCCTGTTGCCTTGATTTAAAGGCAGAGAGTCAGAACTGGCTACTGTCATAAATCACAGGTTTTGCTACCGCCGGTCGGACACCTCCTTAAACGACGCACAACAAAAAACCCGCCCCCCTTACGCAGGGATGGCGGGTTTTGTTGTTTAAGATTTCAGGTCACACGGTATCCACCTTCAACGAATGGTCATTCAACATGCCGTTGATTATGGTCGCCGTATCCGCCCCGCCGGCAATCACCCCGCCCGCTCCCGGCGTCACCCCGTAATGGCTGGCCAGGTTCACTCCAGCCAGGTCGATGGTCTGGTTCGGCGCGGCGCCGGCCATGCCGCTGACGTCGATGCTGGTGACCAGTGAATCGCCGCTGCCGGTGACTTTGAAGTGCAGGTAGTCATCCAGCGACGCGGCAGTGCCGTTTTCGCCTTGCAGCAGTTGCGACAGGTCGAGTTTGTCGGCGCCCGGGGTGAAGTCAGTGACCACGTCGTGGCCGCTGTTTCCTTTGAGCCACTGGAAGGTGTCCGCGCCGGCACCACCGGTGAGGGTGTTGTTGCCCAGGCCGCCGATGAGCAAGTCGTCACCGCCGCCCCCATTGAGCACGTCATTGCCAAGGCCGCCGGTGATGATGTTGTTGTGGTTGTCGCCCGTGAGTGTGTCGTCGAAGTCGGACCCCTTGAGGTTTTCAATGGCCGTCAGGGTGTCGGTGCCGGCGCCCAGGGTGTTTTGCGCGCCGAGCAGGCTCAGGTCGACCTTGACCCCGGCGGTGGCGTGGGCGTAGCTCGCGGTGTCGATGCCGTCGCCGCCATCGAGCAGGTCGTTGCCGGCGCCGCTGTAGAGCAAGTCATTACCGGCTCCGCCGTGCAGTTCGTTGTTGCCTGCGCCGGCGGTGAGCACATCGTTGCCGTCGCCGGCGTTGATCACGTTGTCGCCGGTGCCCGCTACCAGCACGTCATCGCCCGCCGTGCCGGCGAGTGTGTGGCCGTCCTGGTAGGTGATGGTCACGCCGGCGCTGTCGCTGCCGCCGTGTTGGTCGTTGACGGTGTAGGTGCCGTGGTAGTCCGGGGTGGTGGTGTGGACACCGGAGTAGTCGACGGTCAGGGTCAGTTGGTAGTTTTCCGCGTCCTTGCCACTGTTGCCCGGCCCGTCATTGACGATGTTGGTGATGTGAATCTGGTAGGTGCCGTCCGCTGCGGCGGTGATGGTCTGGCCATCGCCGATGGCAATGAACGCACCACCGTTCACCGAATACTCCATGGCGACATGACCGGCTGCCAGGTTGTGGTCGAGGTTGAGGGTTTCACCCTGTTTGAGGGTGACGGTGATGCGGTCCTCGTCATTGGTGGAGTTGTGTTTGACCTCGCCCAACGCGCAGCTGACCACCAGCACCGCAGTCATGGCGGCGGTGTTGGCGACGAAGGCGCTGCGGGCGATGGTCACGGATTGGGCGTTGTTGCCGGTGAAACTGTAGTGCTGGTTGCTGCCGGTGAAATCCGCGCCTTTGGCGATCCAGCCGGTATTGAAGGTGGTGGGCGATGCGGTCAGCGGGTCGCCGTTGGCATCGGTGTCGTTGGCCAGCAACGCTTCGTCCGGCACCGCGACGCTGCCCGACAGTACGTTGGTGATGACGGTTACGTCGTTGTCGTTGGACGTATTGATGCAGCCGTTGATGACGTCGATGGTGACGGTGGTGGTGCTTTCATCACCGTCGTTATCGCGCAGGGTGTAGGTGAACACGTCGGTTGCACCGGGGCCGTTCACACTGTTCGGGTAGCTGTGGTATTCGGCGTTGCCCTGGGCGTCCAGGGTCAGGTAACCGTAGGTGCCGTTGATCTGGGTGTTGAGGCCGCCGTTCACCGGGGTCGACGTGTCCGAACCGGCGCGTACGCCGACCACGCCACCGCCGACCAAGGGACCATCGGCGCCGGCAACGTCGTTCCACAAGACGTTGCCGCTGACGACATCGCCCTCCGTCACCGACGTGGCGTCAGGGTTGGCGTTCGGCGTGTCATCGATGATGTTGACGTTGATCTGGCCGGTCGCGGTGCTGCCGTCCGTATCGGTGGCGACGACGTCGAAGTTCTCGGAGATGCTGTTGGCACCGCCGGCATTCGGGTGATCGCGGTCGTAATTCAGGGTGTAGCTGTAGGTCACCACGCCGGTGGCCGGGTCGTAACCGGTGATGGTCAGCGTGCTGCCGTGCCAGGTGCCGGTCGATTGCGGGAAGCCGGCGGCCACGCCAGCGGTGACCACGGCGATGCCGCCCACGGTCAGGGTTTGCAGGCCATCCGGCGCGTTGACGGTGAAGGTGCCGGTCTGGGTCAGGGACGGGGCATCGGGGTCGGTGCCGTAGGTGAGGTTTTTTTCGTAGACGGTCAGTTCGCCGCACTCTACGTCGAGGCCGTTGAGGGTGACCGGGTTGTTGAAACAGCTGTTGTTGACGTCGATGGTGACGGTGGTGGTGCTTTCATCACCGTCGTTATCACGCAGGGTGTAAGTGAACACGTCGGTTGCACCGGGGCCGTTCACACTGTTCGGGTAGCTGTGGTATTCGGCGTTGCCCTGGGCGTCCAGGGTCAGGTAACCGTAAGTGCCGTTGATCTGGGTGTTGAGGCCGCCGTTCACCGGGGTCGACGTGTCCGAACCGGCGCGTACGCCGACCACGCCACTGCCGACCAAGGGACCATCGGCGCCGGCAACGTCGTTCCACAAGACGTTGCCGCTGACGACACCGCCCTCCGTCACCGACGTGGCGTCGGGGTTGGCGTTCGGCGTGTCATCGATGATGTTGACGTTGATCTGCCCGGTCGCGGTGCTGCCGTCCGTATCGGTGGCAACGACGTCGAAGTTCTCGACGATGCTGTTGGCGCCGCCGGCATTCGGGTGATCCCGGTCGTAATTCAGGGTGTAGCTGTAGGACACCACGCCAGTGGCCGGGTCGTAACCGGTGATGGTCAGCGTGCTGCCGTGCCAGGTGCCGGTCGACTGCGGGAAGCCGGCGGCCACGCCAGCGGTGACCACGGCGATGCCGCCCACGGTCAGGGTTTGCAGACCATCCGGGGCGTTGACGGTGAAGGTGCCGGTCTGGGTCAGGGACGGGGCATCCGGGTCGGTGCCGTAGGTGAGGTTTTTTTCGTAGACGGTCAGTTCGCCGCCACACGCGTCGAGGCCGTTGAGGGTGACCGGGCTGTTATGGATGTTCAGCACCAGCGTCGCGGTGCTGGTGTCACCGTCGGCATCGGTCAGGGTGTAGTTGAAGGTCTCGGTACCGCTGCCATCACCGTGCAAGGCTTTGAAATCGGCATCGCTGGTGTTGAGGGTGTAGGTGTAAGTACCGTTGGCATTCAGCACCAAAGTGCCGTAAGTCCCGGTGAAAGTGCCCGCCGTAATCGGCCCGCTGTCCGGCACGGTCGGCACGCGATCCGCGCCTTGCACGTCGTTGGTCAGGACGTTGCCCTCAAGCGTCAGGTGCGTTGGCGTGGCGGTACTGGCGTTGCTGTCATCGACTGCTTTCGGCACGTCATCGACGATATCGACCTTGATCGTGCTGGTGACGGTGTTACCCAGGGAATCGGTGGCCTGATAGGTGAAGGTTTCGCTCAGGGTGTTGGCGCCGTTATCCGCGTGCGGCGTGGTGCTGGCCGGCGAAGTCAAGGTGTAGGTGTATGTGCCGTTGGGGTTGAGCAGGATCTGGCCGTACGCCCCCTGGTCGCTGCCAACCAGCGCATAGGTGATTGCGCCGGTGGCGCCGGTCACCGAGCCGACCAAAGTGCCACTGGCGGTTTCGCCGGTGTGGCCCGGTTGGCTACCGGTGACGGTGCCGGCGGCCAGGTCCTGGCCATCCTTGCTCAGGTCCAGCGCTTTTTCGTAGACCGTCACGTCGTTGTCACTGACCGCTTTGATGCAGCTGTTGTTGACGTCGATGGTGATGGTGGTGGTGCTTTCGTCGCCGTCGTTATCACGCAGGGTGTAGGTGAACACGTCGGTCGCGCCGGGGCCGTTCACACTGTTCGGGTAGCTGTGGTATTCGGCGTTGCCTTGGGCGTCCAGGGTCAGGTAACCGTAGGTGCCGTTGATCTGGGTGTTGAGCCCGCCGTTCACCGGGGTCGACGTGTCCGAGCCGGCGCGCACGCCAACCACGCCACCGCCGACCAAGGGACCATCGGCGCCGGCAACGTCGTTCCACAAGACGTTGCCGCTGACGACACCACCCTCCGTCACCGACGTGGCGTCGGGGTTGGCGTTCGGCGTGTCATCGATGATGTTGACGTTGATCTGGCCCGTCGCGGTGCTGCCGTCCTTATCGGTGGCGACGACGTCGAAGTTCTCGGCGATGCTGTTGGCACCGCCGGCATTCGGGTGATCTCGGTCGTAATTCAGGGTGTAGCTGTAGGTCACCACGCCGGTGGCCGGGTCGTAACCGGTGATGGTCAGCGTGCTGCCGTGCCAGGTGCCGGTCGACTGCGGAAAGCCGGCGGCCACGCCAGCGGTGACCACGGCGATCCCACCCACGGTCAGGGTTTGCAGGCCATCCGGCGCGTTGACGGTGAAGGTGCCGGTCTGGGTCAGGGACGGGGCATCGGGGTCGGTGCCGTAGGTGAGGTTTTTTTCGTTGACGGTCAGTTCGCCACCCTCTACGTCGAGGCCGTTGAGGGTGACGGGATGGTCCGGCGTTTCAGGATCATTCGGAACATCCGGGGTATCAGCATCAATCGGCGCCGCAGCCGCCGCATTGCCGCCGTTATCCGGATCACCGGCCAGACGCTCCAGGGGAAATTCAGGAATACCGTTGAAGCCTGCGGTCGGGAAACCGATGGTTGGATCGACACGCCCGGCCACTTCTTCCAGCAGCACAAAACTGTGACCGCCCCCTGACTCACCACCGGGTGCGCCCGATGTCCCCGGACCCGCCGCCGTGGCTTCCGCTGTCTGGGTCGGGTCATCACCCGCCGCGATGGCTTTTTGCACGCGCTCGACGTCGGACAGTTGCGCCTGAGTCGGCGTCGCCGCGTCAGCCGTTTCCACATGGGGCACCTGATGCGCGAGCAACTGCGAATTCATTTGCAGGCTGCTGCCACGCCCGAGGGTCAGTTCCTGGCCATTTTGCAAATGCACCGCCACCGCGCCTTCGGCACCGGTGACCAGTTGATCGCCGGCAAACAGCCTGTCCCCCTCGATCAACGCACGTCGGGTGCCGTCGCTCGCTACAGCGAACACCTGACCAATGACCTTGCTGACGATACCGATGAGCGTTGCCATGTGCATTTCCTCCGCTGCCAACTGCTGTCGGCATCCTGTTGATTGCGAAGAACGTGCTCATGGCGTGAGCGGGTTATCGACGGATCGTCTACCGGGCTGCGGCGTGCCTGATCAAACCGCTGCCCTGGCGACTTTCTCGCCAAGCAAGTCGCTCGTGGGCCAAGTGTTCCGATTCGGTATAAACCCAATGCAATCAATTACATCGAGACTCCGTCGCGAAACAACCTTACCGACAAGCAATGCGTAACAGTTCTGAACCAGAAAGTGACAAAAAACCGTCACTTTAAAAACTGTTGCGCGTCCCTCCCCTCCAGCACTTCTTCGCCCCACATCGATAAGTGGATTGAACTTTTCCAACCCCTCAAGAAGCTCCCTAAGGCTCGTAAATCAAGGGCTTTCCGAGTGAACAATGTGCTGGATTTTTCAGAGCGCATAAGTTTTTTTCGACATAACAATTATGAAAAAAACTTCTAAGGTTCGTTTGAGAATGTTCTTAGCTCTGATGTTACAAGTGTGAAACAGATTTACCTATAAATGTCGTCAAATATTTGGCGACTGATAAGCACCGTCAGGATTTCAGGGAGAAGTATCCATGCGCCGATTGACCCCCGTTTGCAGTGCGATTCTATTGGCCATGGCCTGCACTTCCCAGGCTCAAGCCATGTCGCTGACCGAGGCGATCCAGAGCACCATCGCCACCCACCCGGAACTCGCCTCACGTGTAGACAGCCGCCTGTCGGCAGATGAGGACGTGAAAGTTGCCAAGGGCGGTTTTTATCCCTCTGTTGATCTGAATGCTGCGTACGGGCGCGGGTACAGCGACAACACCAACACCCGCGCCTTCGGCAATCACCACACCGAAATCCTGAACTACACGCAATCGGAACTGCGCCTGCGGCAGATGCTCTTCGATGGTTTCAACACGTCCAACGAAGTCGAGCGCACCAAAGGCGTGGTCAACTCCCGGGCCTATTACGCCCAGGGCACGGCGCAGGACCTGGCATTGCGCACCATCGAGGTCTATCTCGAAGTGCTCAAGCGCCGCGAACTGGTGACCCTGGCCAAGAACAACCTGCAGGCGCACTTGCGGGTCAACGACCAGATCGGCCTGCGTACCCAGCGCGGCATCGGCAGCAACGCCGACGCCGATCAATCCGTGGCGCGTCGGGCACTCGCGGAGAACAACCTCGATACCGCCGAAGTCGATCTGGCCGATGCCGAAGCGAATTTCTACGCGGTCACCGGGCGCATGCCCGATGAACTGGAAACGCTGCCGTCGATTCGCGGCGAATTGCCGGCCACGATCCGGGATGCCCAGCAGAGCATGGTCGACAACAACCCGTACCTGAAATCGGCCCAGGCCGATGTGCAATCGGCCGAGAGCCAGTACGAAGTCGCCAAGTCGCCGTTCTACCCTCGCTTCGACGCTGAAGCCGCGGTGGGGGCGAATAACAACATCGCCGGTGAAGAAGGCCACGACAACGAATGGCGCGTCGGCGTCGTGATGAACTACAACCTGTTCCGCGGCGGCAGCGACAAGGCACGCCTGGCCTCCGACGCGCACAAGATCAACCAGGCGATGGACATCCGCAACAACGCTCTGCGCCAGCTCAACGAGAACATTCATCTGGCCTGGAACGCCATGGTCAATGCCCGGAAACAGACCCCCACCGCCCGCGAATACGCCGAAACCACCACCCGTGTGCGGGCGGCGTACCAGGACCAGTTCGGCCTCGGCCAACGGACCCTGCTCGACGTGCTCGACAGCGAAAACGAACTCTACAACGCCAACCGCCGCTACACCGAAGTGCGCTACACCGAGGAATATTCGATGTACCGCGTGCTGGCGAACATGGGCCAGTTGCTGAGCAAACAACGGGTGGTGCTGCCCGCCGATGCGATCGCCCGGACCGAAGTGAAGAACGAAGCCCGTCTGCCTGAACTGAAATGAAGTTACCCCCTGCAGGAGCTGCCGCAGGCTGCGATCTTTTGATCTTGATCTTGATCTTCAAAGGCAAAATCAAAAGATCGCAGCCTGCGGCAGCTCCTACAGTGAGATGTGTATCCACGGTTCAACGGGAGCGATCAATGTGACCAGCATGGAACCCGGCAACATCGGTGTCGATCCGCGGCTGAGCTTCGATGACCCGCTTCTGGACGGTCTGCTGATCCTCTGCAAACTCCACGGCGCGACGGTCAGTCGCGCCAGCCTGAGTGCCGGGCTGCCAATGGCACACCAACGCCTGAGCCTGGACCTGCTGCCCCGTGCAGCGGCACGGGCGAGTTTGCAGGCGCGGCTTTTACGCCGTGACCTGGACGACATTTCCGCGCTCAACCTGCCCGTGATGCTGATCCTCAATAACGGCCGCAGCGCCATCCTGCGTCGCTTCGGCGATGACGGCCGCTTGCTGATCCTGCCGAGTGAAGCCGACGGTGGCGAGCAGTGGGTCAGCCGCGAAGAACTCTCCGAAAACTACAGCGGCCAGGCCTTGTTCGCCCGGCCACGGCATGAACTCGAAGACTTGCGTTCGCCGCTGGTGCCGCGTGTGGAGGCATGGTTCCGCGACACCTTGAAGCTGTCGAAATGGCTGTACAGCGATGCGATCCTGGCGAGTTTCCTGATCAACCTGCTGGGGCTGATGGTGCCGCTGTTCGTGATGCAGACTTACGACCGGGTGGTGCCGAACCAGGCCACGTCCACCTTGTGGGTGCTGTCGATCGGTTTACTGATCGGCACCGGTTTCGAGCTGGCGCTGCGGGTGGTCCGCGCGCACTTGCTGGACACCGCCGGGAGGAAAACCGACGTGATCCTGTCCGCGACCCTGTTCGAACGCATCACCGGCATGTCGATGAAAGCACGCCCGGCAACCATCGGCGGTTTTGCCCAGAGCATTCATGACTTTCAGGGCCTGCGCGAATTCCTCACTGCCGTCACGCTGACCAGCCTGATCGACCTGCCGTTCGCCGTGCTGATGCTGGTGGTGATCGGCCTGCTGGGTGGCTGGCTGGTGGTGATTCCGTTGCTGGCGTTTCCGCTCACCATCCTGTTCGCGATGGTGATTCAAGTGCGCCTGCGCGACACCGTCCAAAAAAGCCTGGCCCTCGGCGCCGAACGCCAGGCCCTGCTGATCGAAACCCTCGGCGGCCTGGAAACCCTCAAGGCCTGCAGCGCCGAAAGCGAGCGCCAGCACACATGGGAAAGCACCCACGGCGCCCTCACCCGCCTCGACAGCCACGCGCGCAACCTCTCGGCGCTGGCCACCAACGGCACGCTGTTCATCCAGCAGTTCTCCGGCATGGCGACCATCGTCGCCGGGGTCTACAGCATCATCGCCGGCAACCTCAGCGTCGGCGCGCTGGTGGCGACCTACATGCTCGGCAGTCGCGTACTCGCGCCGCTGGGACAGATCGCCGGGCTGATCACCCGCTACCAGCAAGCGCAACTGACCATGAAAAGCACCGATGCGCTGATGGCTCTTCCGCAAGAGCGCGACGCGAAACAGCGACCACTGGAACGCACGCAACTGCAAGGCGCACTCGACGTCAGCGGCGTGACCTTTCACTACAACGGCCAGAACGCACCAGCGCTGGCCAACATCAGTTTCAGCCTGAAACCCGGTGAACGGGTCGGCATCATCGGGCGCAGCGGCTCGGGCAAAAGTACTTTGGGGCGCCTGATCATGGGTTTCTACGAACCGGAGGAAGGCCAGTTGCTGCTCGATGGCCTGGACCTGCGGCAACTGGACGTCGCCGACCTGCGCCAACAGATCGGTTACGTCGCCCACGACCTGCCGCTGCTGGCCGGCAGCCTGCGCGACAATCTGACCCTCGGCGCGCGTTACATCAGCGATGCGCGGATGCTGGAAGTGGCTGAACTGACCGGCGTGACCGAGTTGGCCCGTCAACATCCGCAAGGCTTTGACCGGCCTGTCGGCGAACGCGGGCAGTTGTTGTCCGGCGGTCAGCGTCAGGCGGTGTTGCTGGCGCGAGCCTTGTTGCTCGACCCGCCGATCATGTTGCTCGACGAACCCACCAGCGCCATGGACAACAGCAGCGAAGATGTCCTGCGGCAAAAACTTCACGGTTGGGTCCAGGGTAAAACCTTGCTGCTGGTGACTCACCGCACCTCGATGCTCAGCCTGGTGGATCGGCTGGTGGTGCTGGACAACGGGCGGATCGTCGCCGACGGTCCGAAAGAAGCGGTCATTGATGCACTGCGCAAGGGCCGTGTCGGCTCTGCGGCTGTTTAGGAGTCCGCTCATGTCTTCGTCTCAAAGCTCACGCGGCTACTTCGACAGCTTCAGCAAAAGCGCCGAAAGCGAGTTCATGCCGGAAATCGCCAGCGCGTCATTGCAGGATTCTCCGCGCTGGTCGCGGATCACGGTCTGGCTCGCTGCGGCGTTGATCATCAGCGCCGTGGTCTGGGCCAAGTTCGCCGTGTTGCAGGAAGTCACCATGGGCGAAGGCAAGGCGATTCCGTCGAGCAAGGTTCAGGTGATCCAGAATCTGGAAGGCGGCATCGTCACCGAGATCTTCGTGCGCGAAGGGCAAATGGTGAACAAGGGCGACACGCTGCTGCGCCTGGATGACACGCGGTTTCTGTCGAACAAGGGTGAAAGCGAGGCGGATCGTTATGCGTTGACCGCGCAGGTCGAACGCCTGTCCGCCGAGGCCGAGGGTCGGCCGTTCAAGTTGTCGCCGGAGGTGATCGCCAAGGCCCCGCAAGTAGCCGAGGATGAGCGCGCGCTGTACGAACAACGGCAACGTCGCCTGGCCAGCGAGCAGCGCACGCTGACCGAACAACTGCGGCAGAAAACCCAGGAACTGGCAGAGTTTCGCTCGAAACAGGGTCAGTACAGTTCCAGCCTGGCGCTGCTGCAACAAGAGATGAACATGTCCGCGCCGCTGGTGGGGACCGGAGCGGTTTCGCCGGTGGAAATCCTGCGACTCAAACGCAGCGCGGTGGAGATCCGCGGCTCGCTGAACGCCACGACACTGGCAATTCCCCGCGCCGAATCGGCGATCAACGAGATCAAAAGCAAGATCGACGAATCGGAACAATCCTTTCGCTCGGACGCGGCGAAAGAGCTCAATGAGAAACGTACCGACCTGTCGAAAATCACCGCATCGAGCATCGCCATCGATGACCGCGTGAGCCGCACGACGGTGGTGTCGCCGGTGCACGGGATCATCAAGGCGCTGAAGGTCAACACCATCGGCGGCGTGGTCCAGCCGGGCAGCGACATGGTGGAAATCGTGCCCATCGAGGACAACCTGCTGATCGAAGCCAAGGTGCGGCCGCAGGACGTGGCGTTCCTGCATCCGGGGCAGAAAGCGATGGTCAAGTTCAGTGCGTACGACTACACGATTTATGGTGGGTTGAGTGCAAAGCTGGAGTTGATTGGCGCGGACACGACTACGGATGACAAGGGCAACAGTTTTTATCTGATTCAGGTGCGGACCGATAAAAATCACTTGGGTGGGGATGTGAAACCACTGCTGATTATTCCGGGGATGGTGGCGACGGTGGATATCATTACCGGGGAGAAAAGTGTGCTGGATTATCTGCTGAAGCCGGTGCTTAAGGCCCGGACTGAGGCGATGCGGGAGCGGTAGTCTGGATCCGGAGTTTTTGGTGATTGTTCGACCGCTTTCGCGAGCAAGCCCGCTCCCACATTCGACCATATTTCTTCTGGAAGAACTCGGTCGAATGTGGGAGCTACCACCTCATTTCTTCTGGAAGAACTCGGTCGAATGTGGGAGCTACCACCTCATTTCTTCCGGAAGAACTCGGTCGAATGTGGGGGCTACAACCTCATTTATTCCGGAAGAACTCGGTCGAATGTGGGAGCGGGCTTGCTCGCGAAGAGGCGCTCACTGACACCGACTATTGCGGACCATGGTTGCGCTGGAAGGTCTCCTCCCCCATCGCCGCAATCTGCCCCTCGATCAACGCCTCGAACGGTTTCAACAACGGCTCGAAACTGACAGGCGCTTCCAGCGTTTGCAATGCCTGCACAATCGCCTCCACCGTCGACAACGCCCCCGGTCCCGGCGCCTTGCGCAAGCGATACCGCGACACGCCGCCATCCACCAAGGTCACTCGGGGTAACGCCGCCAGCAGCGGATTGAGGTGCAGCATCTTGCGTGCCTTGCGCCAGGTACCGTCCGGAACGACCAGCAACAACGGCTTATCGTTCGCCGTGTACGCCTGCAGCGGCCGCGCCTCCTCACCCGGAAACAACAACCGGGCCTGATAGCCCGGCTGATTCAACAGCGCCGGCAAATCCTCGAACACCTCACCCACAATCAACTCGGCATTCTTCAACCCCAACGCCGCCAGCCTTGCAGTGTTCAGCGCATGGTTCACTTCGCTCGGATGTTGCAGCAGCAACACCCGAGTGCGGCTGTCGAGGCTCGGGATCAGGGGGCACAGGCAATGAGTCTGCGGGCGCAGGCATCGCGGGCATTGGATTCTGGACATGTTCTCAAGCCTGATTCAGTTGTGCTTTGAGCAAATCGCGGAAGGTCTGGATCAACGGTTCGCGGCTGCGCCCCCGGCGCACGATCATCGAGAACGGCGCCTGATAACCAAAAGTCGCCGGCAGCAACACGCGCAAGTCACCCTTGTCCGCCCAGGCCTGGGCGTAGTGCTCCGGCAGGTAGCCGATGTAGGCGCCGGACAGCACCAGGATCAGTTGCGCCTCCATACTTTCCACGGTCGCAGCACTGTGTTTGAAGCCGTGGCGCGCCAGTTCAGCCTGGCTCCAGTAACCGCGGCCCACCATGCGCTGCTGGGTGATGACTTGCTCGGGGATGCGCCGCTCGGTGAACAGCGGATGGCGGCTGCTGCAATACAACCAGTGCTGTTCGCGGTACAGCGGCATGTAGACCAGCCCGCTCATGCGCGTGGAAAACGCGCCGATGGCCAGGTCGAGGCGGTTGTCCTGCACGCCGAGTTGCAGTTCGTATGGGCTCATCACCGAGAGGTGCAAATGCACCGCCGGGTGTTCCTGACTGTACGCGCCGATGGCCTCGGCGAAAGGCAAGGCCTTGTCGCTGACGGTGGAGTCAATGACGCCGAGGTTCAGCGTGCCGCGCAACTCGCCCTTCAGGGCCGCCGCGTATTGCTCGAAACCTTCGAGTTCGCCGAGCAGGCGCAGGGTTTCCTGATGGAACAATTCGCCTTTGCTGGTCAGGCTGAAACCGCCACGACCTCGATGGCACAGCACCAGGCCAAGGGCCGCTTCGAGCTGGCTCATGTAGGTGCTGATCGCCGAGGTCGAGAGGTTGAGTTCTTGCTGCGCGTTGGCGAACCCCTGATGACGGACCACGCTGACGAAGATGCGTAACAGTTTCAGGTCGGGTAAAGCGTTGGCCATGAGGGGGCTCCGTAGCGTGTTCATTGAGTCCGCGTTGTCTGATGGGCGGTTGCTGCGCAACCGATCGCCAGCAAGCCGGCTCCTACAGGTTGTTGTTGCGCCGGGCCGGGTAGGAGCCGGCTTGCTGGCGATCGGCCCGCCCAGACAACGTATCTCTCAAGCCGGGAAGTCTATCTCCCTGCTCGCCATTAGTTTAGAAAAATCTGAACTAAGTATTTGCCCGTAGCGATTCTTCCCCGCCACTACATTTCGCAGAATCGTCCCCTAACGGTGCCCTATCCTCCCCGGACCGGCGCAGCCGACATAAATAAAACAACGACGATGAGGCCCTACCCGTGGACAAGATTCTTCACCAACCACTGGGCGGCAACGAAATGCCGCGCTTCGGCGGCATCGCCACCATGCTCCGACTCCCCCAT
>Ga0255338_1002996_pt1 | contig 21917 bp, 19 predicted proteins | sample MeOH1_35cm_T4_19_FD_203715 | JGI IMG/M metagenome (GOLD analysis project Ga0255338, IMG submission 203715) | Sandy soil microbial communities from University of British Columbia, Vancouver, Canada - MeOH1_35cm_T4_195 | ecosystem: Engineered > Artificial ecosystem > Sand microcosm > Unclassified ...
GAAGGCCGTAATCATCGCGATATTGCGCGGGAGTCATCCCGTGCGCTGTCTGGAGGTGGCGTTTGAGCGCCTTCTGCTTGGCGCCGCACTCCATGCAGATGATATAGTCCGGCTTGATCGAAGCCCGGACTGAAACCGCCGGTGTTTTCTGGACCGGCTCTTCAGCCGATGCGCCGAGACCGGACAAGGCAGCGTGCGCCCTGGCGATCACGGCTGCGACGTCGCCGGTCGCTACTTTATTGTTGGAGACGTGGGCTGCAACAATGTCGGCGGTGAGTGCTATCAGCTTAGGATCATTATCCACAATGGGGCCTTCGATATGGAGATTTTGGGAGGCTCCTAGAGCTTCCTGGATCGGCCGTCAAAGTGCTGGCTCCTCTTGATGCCTTGCAAAAATATCCGCTCCGCTTCGTCTTTCCATTCGACTTCGTTGCCACGGCAAGCATTGGTAACAACCGTGAATCGCGGCTGGCGCCTCGCTGGTTGCTGCCCCGGGGCGACTACCTTCGGGGCTTTGGGTGGTGGGACGGCAATCGGGCCGCCCCGTACCAACGAGGACCACCCCATGACGACCAAGCTATCCGACATGCAGCGAATATTGCTCAGCACCGCGAGCCAGCGCGACGATGGTCATGTGCTGCCGTTGCCCGAAACTCTGAAGGGGAAAGAGTTGCCGTCGAAGCCGGCCCTGGCGGCGCTTCTCAAGAAGGAGCTGATCTCCGAAATAGATACGCAGAAGCCCGCGCAGCAATGGCGAGAGGATGGTGACGGACGAATAGGCCTCGTCATCACCCAGGCCGGTCTAGAAGCTATAGGTGTGCTAGGCAAAGCCACCCTCGAGCCCTCTTCACCCGATGTGCGAGCACAGAACCGAGGGCAGTCCGCGCCGTTGCATGTTCCCCTGAGCCGGGCGGGCACGAAGCAGGATGCCGTCATCGCGCTTCTGAAGCGGGAAAATGGCGCGAGCCTTTTCGATATCGTCGATGCGACGGGATGGCTGCCGCACACCAGCCGCGCCGCTTTGACTGGGCTGAAGAAGAAGGGTTATTCGCTCGAGAAGGACAAGGTGGACGGTGTCACTCGCTATCGCATCACTGTTGAGAAAGCGGGCTGATGACCGATGCTGAGGTCGAGACGCAGGTTCGAGCGCTTTCGTGCATGAACATTGCGCAGCTCCGAGAAGAATGGCGGAGGCGCTACGGTGCCCCGCCGACCTTCCGATCAACCGATCTGCTTTCCCGCCTGTTGGCGTGGCGAATCCAAGCCGACGCATTCGGCGGGTTCGACAAGCGCACGCTTGCGCTGCTGCGCTCAGAGCGGGCGCCGCCGCGCCGCATTCAGCTCGCACCGGGAGCGCGCCTGGCGCGCGTCTGGCGCGGTATCCGGCATGAGGTCGACGTTGTTGATGGCGGCTACCGCCACAACGGGACGATCTACCGCAGCCTCTCCGAGGTAGCTCGCTCGATTACCGGCACTCGCTGGAACGGCCTAAAATTCTTTGGGCTGCGAGAGCAGCCATGAAGAAACGCATAGAGGAAGGGAAACGTGGACCGCTTCGCTGCGCGATCTATACGCGCAAGTCTAACGAAGAGGGCTTGGAGCAGGACTTCAACAGCCTTCATGCGCAGCGGGAGGCGTGCGAAGCTTATATCCGAAGCCAGGTGGGGGAGGGGTGGCGCCTCCTGTCGACCCACTATGATGATGGCGGCTTTTCGGGCGGCAACATGGATCGGCCCGGGCTGACCCAGCTGCTAGCTGATGTTGACGCGGGCAGTGTCGACGTCATCGTCGTTTACAAGGTCGACCGCCTCACGCGCTCGCTGATGGACTTTGCGAAGATCGTCGAGCGCCTGGATGCACGCTCAGTATCGTTCGTCAGCGTGACGCAAGCGTTCAATACCACCACGAGCATGGGCCGCCTGACTTTGAATGTGCTGCTTTCCTTTGCTCAATTCGAGCGGGAAGTTACCGGCGAGCGCATCCGTGACAAGATTGCCGCTTCGAAAGCCAAGGGCATGTGGATGGGCGGCAACGTGCCTTTGGGCTACGACGTAGTCGATCGTAAGCTCGTGCCCAATGCCTCCGAAGCCGAGCAGGTGCGCCATATCTTCAGGCGGTATCTCGCAGTCAAATCGGCGCCGAGGCTTGCAGACGAGTTCGACCGGGATGGCATTCGCTCGAAAGCGTGGAGGTCGCGGCGGGGCAGAGCCCTTGGTGGCATGCGGCTCCGGCCGGGGGCAATCTGCTATATCCTTCAGAACCGCCTCTATCGGGGTGATGTTACTCATCATGGGCAGGCTTTCGAAGGTAATCATGAGCCGATCGTCGAGAGCGGCCTCTTCGATGCGGTGCAGGAGACCCTGGCGCAAAATAGGCACACGCGTAATAGCCGCCAGACACGTGCCGCGGGTTCGCCGCTGGCGGGATTGGTATTTGCTTCTGATGGGCAGCCGATGTCCGCGACGTTCGGCTATGGCCGCGCAAGGAAAGTCTATCGTTACTATGTTGCGGCCCCTCCTACGGGCGAGGCCTCTCTCCCCGGTTCATCCCGCAAAGCAGCGAGGGTGCCAGCGAGCGAATTGGAGGGAAGGGTGCTTGAACGGATCGCCCGCCATTTCGGCCATGAACGTCCGCTGGAGTGGCCGGCCGTTTTGAAGATTCTCGAGCGGGTTGAGCTTGGCCGCCGCGGCTTCTCGCTCCTCCTCCGAGGAGACAGTGGCTGGAGTAATTGCGACGACACCATTCAAACGAATGACGTCGCGGTCGAAGGTGATCACGTCCGGATAGATGTCCGTCATGAATGGGATAAAAAGCCACCCCGGTCTGCGGCGGGTAGGTTCGCCCAAACGACAAGCAAAGCGCCCGATGATGCGGGCGCAGCTAAACTTTTGAGAGAAGCGCATAAGAGGCTGCTCGAGCATCATCTTTCGCCATTTCAGCCAGAAACGCATGCGCGAGCAACGGCGCCTGCGGATCAGCGGGCCCGTCGGCTGCTCTCGCTGGGACTCCTGGCACCGGATGTGCAGGCGGCTATCCTGGAGGGGAGGCGAGGATTGCAATTTTCGTCGAAGACCTTGCTGAGCTCCGACTGGCCAATCGCTTGGCCGGAGCAGCGAGCAGCATTCCGATGAGTGGAAATGGCCGTTAGGGGCCGGACCGCTTTTTGTGACTTCCGACGCGGAGCTGACGCTCGGATATCCGATGCCGAGAGGCTCCAACGGAGTCACCTCGTCCGCACGCACGACAGGCCGCCGTCAAAGAGTCCTACCTTGCGACCGGCGAGGATCGACCAATGACGGCGTCAATAGCCAATCACCACGAGGCGATAGGGCATCACGATGCGACTATGCCCGAAAAGTGCGTCGGCAACTGCGACCGTGTTCTCATAATCCTTGCTCGACGTCGCTTTCCCTCCGGTCTGATATTGGTAGCGGTTGGCTACGACCAGGATCAGCGTTTCGAGCTCCACCATGACCAGCGCTTGAACAAGGTCGCGATATACCGCGTTTCCCATCCAGCCCCGCCCCGCTTCGATCTCGAGCCCACAGCGCCAATCCGGATGGAAAGCATCAATTTCATATTGAAGATCGGGCTGCCCGTTTTCGCCGAAGAAGACGGGCCGCCTTATCTTATCAGCGGCAAGCTTACTCGCTTCAACGACAAAACCAAGTTCCAATAGCGCGGGCCGAACCGCGCCAAGCACAGCATCGCTTGTGAGGCCCTTTGCCAAGGTGCGTGTGCAGATTGAACTCTCGTAACTCCGAAATGCAGCGACCACGGAATCCGTGAACGGCGGAGGAGTTTGTGTGCGAGGGAAGCTTGTGAACCTTACGTTCGACATGAACGCATACGAGCACATTGTGTCTAGTGCTGCAAATGAGCTAGTTGCGCTTCGCCGGCCGAGAAGGCACCAAGGGCGCGCTGACTATCCGGCGGGAGGGGGGAATGGCGCGCGCAAAGAGGGCGGCTGAGGCTGAGCCGCCTTATCGATTCGTTGATGACGTGGCCATCGGTCGCATTTTCCTTGCGCCTCACAACCCCCGCCACGAACCCGTGGAAAGCGAATCCGAAGCAATCGAGCGACTGTGTTCGGCGGAGGACGTTCTTCCTCTTGCTCGCGATATCGTCCGGCATGGGGTGAGCCCTCTGGAGCGGTTTGCGCTCACCGAGATTCCGCGGTCCGGCCGAAACCCCAGCTATTATGTGGAAGAGGGAAACCGGCGGATTTGCGCGCTAAAGCTTCTTGCCGATTCCGAGCTCGCACCGGCGAGGATGCGACAGAGCTTCGAGAAGCTTGGGGAAGCATGGACGCCTATCACGAACATAGACGCTGCGGTTTTTGCTGACCTCGATCAACTTCGGATTTGGCTCGACCGCACCCATAGCGGACCGCAAGGCGGCGTCGGCCGCAAGGTGTGGAATGCAGAACAGAAGCAGCGCTTTTTTGGGGGGACGAAGAACCGTCTTGGACAGCTCGTGCTGGACTATGCTGAGGCCGAAGGGATGATCACGAAGCAGGAGCGTGTTGGTAAAATCACCACCGCACAGCGCTTCTTGAATCCCGACGTTTTTCAAGAGGCGCTGGGAATCGATCGGTCAAACCCTGATGAACTGATGCGAACGCGGCCGAAAGCCGAGTTTGACGCGATGCTCCGGCGATTCATGCGCGATCTGGTCGGGGGCGAAGTCGTCAATTCTCGCAAGAACAAGCCGGAAGTGATCCAATACGCCCGCGAGCTGACTGCGATGCCCGGCATCACCAACAACCGCATCGACCCCGAGCCGTTGGGAACCGATGGCCCAAGTCCAGCCCGACGCCGAGGGCCTCGTCGGACACCAAGGCGTCCTGAACGCGCGAAGAAAATCCGGTTCGATGATGATATTTTTCAGGCATTGCGGGGCTTGGCGAACTACAAACTCGAAAGCCTATATCACTCCATTTGCACGATCGAATTGGAGCTCAACACGCCCATCGTCAGCATTGGTACGTGGGCGTTCTTCGAAACCCTTACGTCCTGCCAAGGTCGGAACGATAGCACGTCGTTCGATAGCTATCTCACAAAGGCCAAGCTGGCAGCGTTGGGCTTTCAGGATTCGAAAGCCCTTCGAGAAGCGCTGAGCCACATCAGCGCGCTGGGCAACACAACGAAGCACCATTCCGTCGCAGCCCATTTCAACGGCGACCAGCTCAATAACGATATGATCACTCTGAAGGACGTAATCGTCGCCTGCATCGCAGAAGCGACGCCGAGCGCCTGAGGTTACCAGCCGTGCGAATGTGTTCTCCCCTTCGATATCCCGGCGGCAAGTCCTGTTTGTTCGAGCTTACCTCTGCCATCCTGCGCCACAATGATCTTCGTTACGGCCATTATGCCGAGCCGTTTGCCGGGGGATGCGGGCTCGCTCTCTCCCTGCTTTACAGCGGTCAGGTCGCTGAGATTCACGTGAACGATCTGGACCCTGCGATCTGGTCATTCTGGCACGTCGCCCTCACCCGCACGGACGAGTTAGTTGATCTGATCACGAACGTGCCGGTCACAATCGATGAGTGGCAACGGCAGAGAGAAATCCAGCGGACGCCGAGCGAACATGACGTGATGGCGCTTGGCTTCTCAACCTTCTTCCTCAACCGCACAAACCGCTCGGGCGTGATCAAGGGTGGGGGCGTGATCGGCGGGCTCGATCAGCTCGGAAACTACAAGATCGATTGTCGATATAATGTTGAGGATCTGGTTCGAAGAATCCGACGCCTCGCCCGCTATCAAAGCCGGATCCACCTTACGCGTCAGGATGCGCTCCAATTCTTAGATGATTGCAGGATTCTGCCATCACGCTCGCTGCTATTCATCGACCCACCCTATTTTAAGAAGGGTCCTGGGCTCTACGCCAGCTATTACAAGCCCGAAGACCACTCGACATTGGCGGAACGTGTGCGCCGCATCGAAACGCCGTGGATAGTGACATACGATGACGCTCCGCAAATCAGAGCGCTGTATGAGGCGAACCGACAGTTCTCTTTCGACATTCACTATTCGTTGAATGAGAAGCGGACCGGGACTGAACTCCTAATCGCCTCAAAGGACATAACGATGCCGCCGGAAGCGAGCCGCAAGCAGCTGGACAGACGACCGCGCCCCCTCGCGGCCTGATCGATGCCCGGAAATATATATCGCGACAAGCCGTCATGGGAGAACGAGCTTGAGGATCAAGTTCGCTGCCAAGAACCTGCGATCCTCTCGGGGTAAGCGAGAAGGTCTATACCTCGTCCGCTTATGGACTCCGCTCAACACGGCCGGACGGCTGCAAGTGGCGCGAAGCAGACCGGCAGGAGTTGGCCGATATCCGACCGTCCGCTTGCGGCAACTTTCGACCCATTGCCGACATAGGCAGGCTGTGCGGATTGTCGCCTCAGCTCTCGCCGTGTCGAATTTCCACTCGTGTTCCCGGATTTGCGTCAAGCACGGTCACGCTCGCATCAAGTTGCTTGGACAAGGCTTCCACGATCCCCGTGCCAAGACCCGGATTTCCGCTTTTCCCGTCCCCCGGCATTCCCGCTCCATTGTCCGAAACGGACAGCCGCCAGACCGCCTTGTCTGCCGCAAAAGACACCGTGATCTTGCCGCCGGCGGCCTGATCCGGGAAGGCGTGCTTGATCGCGTTGATTACCAGTTCCGTGACGATCAGGCCCATGCTGACCGACACATCCGACCTCGTGTGCGTATCATCCACAGTCGTTTCCAGAATGAGGCGTTCTGGATCGTCGACCATGGAAGCGGAAATACTCCGACACAGGTCTGCGAAATAGGTCCGTAGTTCAACGGTTTCGAGTTGGGTGACCGCCAGCTGTTTTTGAAGCATTGCGATCGACATGACACGGCTGTGGGCGTCGTGAAGATGCAGGCGTGTTTCTTCGGACTGAACGCGGCGCGCGCTTTGCATCAACACGCTGGCTATGATCTGCAGGCTGTTGGCGACGCGGTGCTGGAGTTCCTGCAGCAGGATGTGCTTCTCACGAACGAGGTCGTCCTTTTGCTTTTCGGCCAGTCGCGTTGCTGTGACATCGGTCGCGGCAAGCACAACGCGCACCTTCTCGGTGTCGAAATAATCGAGCTTGTGAGCGCTCAAGATAAGGCGGCAGGTCGCCTTCCCTTCACGGACGAGGTCCATCTCATAAGCGTCGATCTCCGCTGCTCCCCCGATCGTCGCCAAGAGCAGGGAGTTGAGTTGGGGAACGTTCCATTCGCCGGCGCCCAAATCGGCCAGTTTACGGTTAGCGATGGTCGCTGGATCGAGATTGAATGTGCTACAAAATGACTGGCTTGCGCCGATGACGACCACATCGTCGTCCAGCAGAAGCAACGGCGCCTTCGACGACCCCACGAGTGCCATGGCGAGGCTGGTCACCGTCTTGTTCGGGAGCGCCACTGGCTCAACCATCCCTGTTCTCCATTGTAAGCCTGGTCGCATCCATGACGTGCGCGGCGCTGAATGGCTTCTCAACCAGCAGATGCCCCGGCATCCTTATCCTGACCTCACCGGGACTCCCAGTTATGAAAAGGACCGGTATCGGCCGTTCGGAACAAATCGACTGAACGGTCGTGATGCCGCAGCCCGGCCTTAGCTCGACGTCGGCAGTAATCAGATCGGGGCACTTGCGCGCGGCGGCCGCGACGGCTTCATCGGTCGAGACTGCAATGTCGAATGAAGTGAAGCCGCAACCGCGCAGCGCGTCCTCAATCGACATAGCGATCAAAGTTTCGTCTTCAATTATGAGTGCATGCATTCCGCGCTCCGTGAGTGGGGAGCGCGCGATGTCTCTCCAGCACCGTGGCCACTAGCGACTGGTGATACTTTACCAACCAATTGAAGTGTCATTCGTTGCATGCTCCGTCTCGCGCCGGTGTGAGCCGACGGCGCGAGGGTCGCTGGAAAGTCCGCTTTCCAATCGAAACCGACACAAAATGCGGCGCCCGGAGTGCCGAGCGCCGCGAGAGCGTTAGATCTTCGTACCCTCGGCCAGCGCCAGGGCATCGCGCAACCTAAAATAAACGTCCAGATCTGGGATGCTCACCGGCAGCTGCGAACGACCGCATTTGGCGCAAAGCGGGCATAGATAGGGACAGCTCGTTCTGCGCGGCAGTCGGCCAGTCGAAGTCTCTGGAGGCTGCAACCGTGCACGCCAAAGGAGGGGCAGAGAATTGGCCTCAAAATGGGCCGAATTTCGAACCTCGCCCGCGCCTGTTGGTAAGGTTTGCAGCTTGAAAAGCCGCAGAACTCCGCCATTTCTCGCCTAATCCGAGGGAGAGAATGCAGAGACGGAGCTGGCTGGAGGCCCGAGCCGGAATCGAACCGGCGTGCAAGGATTTGCAGTCCTCTGCGTAACCACTCCGCCATCGGGCCGCCGGCGCGGAAATGGGAGGCTTTGGCGTTCGGGTCAACCGAAAGTTGTTTGGGCGCCGCTCACTTCACCTGCGCGAGCAGGCCGTCCATCCGCTTCTTGGCGAGCCCGGGAAGCTTCACCGCCTTCGCCTCGGCGAGATTGGCCGGCGCTCCGGCCTGGATGAGCGCAACCATGCCCATGCTGGTGTGCGGCTGGCATTTGACGCCGTAGACGCCGGGCTTGGTGACCTTGAGCGCCACCGCCTCGTTGATCTTGCCCTTGAACGTGGGGCCGCTGGCGGGGAGCATGCCGGGAATGGATTCGGCATTGTGGCTCTTGTCGGTCGGGATGAAACGGATGGTGTCGCCGACCTGCGCGCGCACGAACGCGGGCTCGAAGACCATCACGCCGGCAGCACCCTTGTTCTTCATGTGGACGACGATGTCCTTGGCCGCCGCAGGCGCCGCCATCATCAGGCAGGCGGCGAGCGCAAGCAAAGAACGGCCGGCCAAAGATATAGAGCAAGTCACTGAATTCTCCTGCTATTCCACCCGGCCATCGGCCGTTCGAAGCCTCCGTTAGACGCCGCCGCCTGACTGCGCAATGAATTGATCGTTCATCGGAAAGGGAAGGGGCACGGCGAGGGCACGGCGGGCGCCGCCGCACCTCTCGGGCAAAACCCGGACGTCAGCTCAAGCTGCGGACCCGCCGGATCCGCAGCCGCGCCCAGGTGATCAGGCGTTCTTGATGAAATGGGTGAGCGCGCCCGCGAATTCCTCCGGATATTCGATCATCGCCCAATGGCCGCAATTGGGGATGATATAGCCCCAGCTCCGCTCGATCAGCTCGAGGAAGCGATACGCCTTGTCGAGCGGCACGATCAGATCCTGCTTGCCGCCGATCACCAAGGTCTTGTGCTTGACCGAGGCGATCACGTCCTCGTCAAACTTGAGCCCGCCCTGCTGCTTGACCCAGGCCATCGTCGCCGAATAGGCCTTGCGCGTCTCGTCGTCGATCGAGCGCTTCCAGCGATACTGGACCATCTCCTCCGACGCGTCGAAGCCCTGGTTGGTCAGCGAGCTGATCAGCTTGCGCATGCCCTCGGGCGTGAAATCATAGTTGAGGATCGGCATCAGCGCCGGCGTGATCTCGCTGGCGAGGCCGGCGCTGCCCATCAGCACCAATTTGTCGACCCGATCCGGCACCGCGAGCGTCGCGCCCATCGATGTCAGCCCGCCCATCGAATTGCCGACCAGCACCGCATCGCGCAGGTCGAGCGCCTCGATGAAGCCGACCAGATGGCGGGTGCGGGCATCCTGCGAATATTCGAAATTGGCGGGATCGGGCTTGGCCGTGTCGCCGAAGCCGACCATGTCGACCGCCAGCACCCGGAAGCCCTGCGCCGCGAGCAACGGGATGCTGATCCGCCAATTGCCCCAGCTGTCCGCACCCGCGCCGCCGCCGTGGACGAGCACGACCGGCTTGCCCTGGCCCTGCTCGAGATACCGTGTCGAAAGCCCCGCGGCCTCGGTCCGCGCTTCCTTGATGTCGCTGGCCATTGTCCGGATTATCCTCTCCTGTCTCCCAGGGGAAAATTCCTTGCATGATACCCAACGCCATGCAATCTCCATTTCGGGGCCGAGCCGGCGCCTTCCTATTCTGTCAAAAAAGGGTGTCCGATTGCCGAGGCATCACGGTTGCCGTCATCGGTGCGGGGACGCGCGAGCACGCCGGATTGGTTGGGCGCCCAGCGTTGCCGCCTGCCTGCAGTCCGCATCGCGGATCGTCGTAATCATGCATGCGGGTCCTTGACCTCAACCTCGTCCCTCGCGATGGTGAACGCGGTGGACGTGGAGCATCGACATGCCGGTTGAGAAGGCGTGCGGCGGACGGGAGCACCAGGCGCCAAAGCGCGCCACCGGAGGAGAGGGCATGACGGCTTTAAGTTTCAATCGCAGGGATGTGCTGAGCGCAGGCGCGGGCGCGGCCGGAGTCAGCGTGATCGGACTTGGCTCGTTCGCCGGTTCAGCCGCGGCGGCCGCCGGGCATCGCCAGGTTCGAGTCGTGGCGGAGGCCGGCGCTCCCGAGAGCCGCCGCTTCGCCAGCGCGTTCGGCGGGTCGCCGATCATCGCGGTCAGCCCCAACCTCACCGAGCTGCTCGACGCCCTCGACGGCGAGGCTGGCGCGGGTCTTTCGGGTACGATCGCCGGCCTGACCTCCGATCCTGCGGCGATGATCGCCGAGCAGCTCCTGCTCGAGCGCGGCGGACGTCCGCTGTTCCGGTGGGTGCATCGCTATGAAGCGGGAGGGTGGCGCCACGATGTCGGGGCGGCGCCCGGGGCGCTCGCGCAGGCGGGTGCTGCCTGGCCGGTCACCCTGGCGGGTATCGTCGGCGAGGCGCTGACCGTGCGGACCGATCAGGCTCCGCAATCCTGCTTCTCCGGTCCGTGCCTGCTCGCGCGACGCAGTCCGGGGCTTCTCGTTTCCTGGGCATTTGAGATGGTGGCTTAGAACATGGAACTCCTACCCGAAGGCGTCAGCGCCCAATCGTTCAACGCCGCGCTTGCCGCGATCAGGGGGATCGTCGGCGCCGAATGGGTGATCGTCGACGAAACGCCTTTGTCTTCGTATCGCGACGCTTATTCGCCGCTCCCCGACGGCAGCTTGCTGCCCTCCGCCGCGGTCTCGCCGGACGGCGTCGAGCAGATCCAGCAGATCCTCAAGGTCGTCAACGATCACAAGATTCCGGTCTGGACGATCGGCACGGGCCGCAACTTCGCTTACGGCGGGCCGGCGCCGCGCAAATCGGGCTATGTGATGCTCGATCTCAAGCGCATGAACCGCGTGCTCGAGGTCAACGAGAAATACGGCTACGCGCTGGTCGAGCCGGGCGTCTCCTACATGCAGCTCTACCAACATCTGCAGAAAATGGGCAGCAAGCTGTGGATCGACGCGGCCGCGCCCGCCTGGGGCGGCGTGATGGGCAATGCGCTTGAGCATGGCGCGGGCTACACGCCGTACGGCGACCATTTCATCATGCAATGCGGGATGGAAGTGGTCCTCGCCGACGGCACGGTCGTGCGCACCGGCCAGGGCGCGCTGCAGGGCTCGAAACATTGGCAGGTCTCGAAGCATGCGCTCGGGCCGCATGTCGACGGGCTGTTCACCCAGTCCAACTTCGGCGTGGTCACCAAGATGGGCATCTGGCTGATGCACGAGCCGCCGGGCTACAAACCGTTCATGATCACGGTTCCGAAGGAGGATGATCTCGAGCGTCTGATCGAGATCGCCCGCCCGCTCAAGATCAACCAGCTGATCCCCAACGGCGTGGTCGCGGTCGACCTGCTGTGGGAGGCGTCGGCGAAGACCACCCGCCGCCATTATTACGACGGCAAGGGCCCGTTGCCGGTCTCAATCCGCAACAAGATCATGTCCGACCACGATCTCGGCATGTGGAATTTCTACGGTGCGCTCTACGGGCCGCCGCCGATGATGGAAAATACCTGGAAGGTGATCGAGGCGGCGTTCCGCCAGATTCCGGGGGCGAAATTCTATTTCGATCGCCAGGGCGATCCCGCCTGGGAATATCGCGCCAAGCTGATGCGCGGCGTCCCGAACATGACCGAATTCTCGATCATGAACTGGGTCGGCGGCGGCGGTCATATCAATTTCTCGCCGATGTCCGCGCCCGACGGCAAGGAAGCGATGGCGCAATATCGCGCGATCGAGAAGCGCTGCCACGAATATGGTTTCGACTATATCGGCGAGTTCGTGATCGGCTGGCGCGACATGCATCACATCCTGATGATCATGTTCGACCGTGCCGACGAGGATCAGCGCAAGAAGGCTTATGATCTGTTCGCCTTGCTGATCGACGAGGCCGCCGAGCTCGGCTTCGGCGAGTATCGCACGCACCTCGCGTTCATGGACCAGATCGCCAAGACCTATAATTACAACGATCATGCTTTGTGGGACGTGCACCACCGGCTCAAGGACGTGCTCGATCCGAACGGCGTGCTGTCACCCGGAAAGATGGGCATCTGGCCGAAGGGGCTGCGCGGCACCGCCGCGACGACACCGCCCAGGGCTTGAGGCGCCGGCTCGAGCTGGCGTCTAGATAGAGGAGAGAGAAGATGGCCACTTTGGTGGACGAAAAGCAGGCCGGCGCGGGCAAGGGCGGCGACCGCCTCGATCACTGGATCGGCGGCGCGTCTGTCGCGCCGTCGAGCGGTGCTTATTTCGACAGCCTCAACCCGGTCGACGATTCGCTCTATGCGCGCGCTGCCGCCGGCACCGCCGAGGATGTCGATCGCGCCGTGAAGACCGCGCATGAGGCGTTCAAGCGCCATCGCCACCTGCCGCCGGGCGTGCGTGAGGCCTGGATGGCCAAGGCCGCCGAGGTCGTCGAGCGCGACCAGGACAAGTTCAAGGAGGTGCTGATCGACGAGGTCGGATCGCCGGCCGCCAAGGCCGGCTTCGAGCTCAAGTTCGCGATCGGCTTCCTGCGTGCCGCCGCTGGCGTCCCGCGCCGCATCCGCGGCGAGACGATTCCATCCGACGCGCCGGGCCGGATCAGCATGAGCGTGCGCGAGCCGGTCGGCGTTGTTGCCGGCATCACCCCGTTCAACGTGCCGCTGATCAAGGGCATCAAGCAATCGGCGATGGCGCTTGCCACCGGCAATGCGTTCGTGCTGCTGCCGTCCGAGGCCGCGCCGCGGCTCGCCAGCCTGATCGCCGATCTGTGGCGCGAGGTCGGCGTCCCGGAAGGCCTGTTCAACATCGTCTACGGCAATGGCGCCGAGATCGGCGATGCGCTGACCGGCCACAAATTGGTGCGCGCGATCACCTTCACCGGCTCGTCGCGGGTCGGCAAGCATATCGCGCAGATCGCCGCGCGCGATCTCAAGAAATATACGCTCGAGCTCGGCGGCAAGAGCCCGATGATCATCTGCGCCGACGCCGATTTCGAAAAAGCGGTCGGGGCAGCCGTGTTCGGGATGTTCATGTTCCAGGGCCAGGTCTGCATGGGCGCATCGCGGATTTTCGTCGAGCGGCCGATCTTCGACAAATTCTGCGAGGCCTATTCGGCGGCGGCGCGCAAGGTGAGCCAGGGCGACCTGCGCAGCCCGACGACGATGATGGGGCCGATCATATCGCAGCGCCAGCGCGATCGCGTGCGGCGCCACATCGACGACGCCAAGTCGAAAGGCGCCAAATTGCTCGCCGGCGGCGAATGGACCGGCAACATCTGCTCGGCGACGGTCCTCGCCGGCGTCACGCCGGAGATGGATGTGAAGCGGGAAGAGACGTTCGGTCCGGTCACCTCCATCTACCCGTTCGACGACCTCAACGAGGTGATCGAGCTCGCCAACGACACCGAATATGGCCTCAGCGCGTCGGTGTTCACGCAGAGCATCGACAAGGCGATGAAGCTCGCCCAAGGCATCGAGACCGGCATGGTGCACATCAACGCGTCGACGATCCATGACGAGCCGCACGTTCCGTTCGGCGGATCGAAGGAATCGGGCTTCGGCCGCGAAGGGACCGAGGCCGATCTCGATATCATGACCGAGTGGAAATGGATCACGATCCAGACCGCCGTCGAAGGCGGAGGAGGTCACTGACATGAACGCGCCAGCCACCAACATCGGGGTCGATCTTGCCGCGCGGGCGCGCGCGGTAAGCTCGCTTCGCGAATTCCTCGAATTGCTCGAGGAGCAGGGCCAGCTGATCCACTGGCGGGACCGGGTCCTGCCCGAGCCGGACATTCGCAAGGTCGCGGTGGCTGCGGGGCGCGACGTCAACGGCGCTCCGGCGATCATGTTCGACAATATCGCCGGCTATCCCGGCAAGAAGACGGTCGTCGGGGTCCATGGATCGTGGAACAACATGGCGACCTTGTTCGGCATGCCGCGCGGCACGACGATCCGCGAGATGTTCTTCGAGCTTGCCGGCCGCTGGGGCCGTACCGGCGCGCAGATCACCCACGTGCCGCCTGGCGAAGCCTCGGTCCACCAGTGCCGGATCGAGAAGGACATCAACCTTTACGATCTGCTGCCGGTCTACCGGATCAACGAATATGACGGCGGCTTCTATCTCGCCAAGGCTTCGGTCGCGTCGCGCGATCCGCTCGATCCCGACAATTTCGGCAAGCAGAATGTCGGCATCTATCGGCTGCAGCTCCAGGGCCCCGACACGTTCACGTTGATGACCGTGCCCGCGCACGACATGGGCCGGCAGATTCTCGCCGCCGAGAAAGCGAACAAGCCGTTCAAAATCGCGGTGATGCTCGGCAACCATCCCGGCCTCGCCGTGTTCGCGGCGACGCCGGTCGGTTACGACGAATCCGAATATGAATATGCCTCGGCGATGATGGGCGCGCCGATTCGGCTGACCAAGTCGGCCGACGGCATCGACATCCTCGCCGACAGCGAGATCGTGCTCGAGGCCGAGCTTCAGCTCGGCGAGCGCGTCGTCGAAGGCCCCTTCGGCGAATTCCCCGGCTCCTACAGCGGCGTGCGGCGTGCGCCGGTGTTCAAGGTCACCGGCATCTCGCACCGCCGCGATCCGATCTTCGAGAACATCTACATCGGCCGCGGCTGGACCGAGCACGACACGTTGATCGGCCTCAACACCTCGGCGCCGATCTATGCGCAATTGCGCGAGTCATTCCCCGAGGTGGCTGGCGTCAACGCCCTCTACCAGCACGGCATGACCGCGATCATCGCGGTCAAGAACCGCATGGCCGGCTTTGCCAAGACGGTGGCGTTGCGTGCGCTCGGCACCCCGCACGGCGTGATGTACCTCAAGAATCTGATCATGGTCGACGCCACCGTCGATCCGTTCGATCTCAACCAGGTGATGTGGGCGCTCTCGACCAGGACGCGGCACGACGACATCATGGTGCTTCCGAACATGGCGATGATCCCGATCGACCCGTCGGCGGTGACCCCGGGCAAGGGCCACCATCTCATCATCGACGCGACCAGCTTCATGGCGCCCGATCCGGTCGGCGAGGCCCATCTCGTCGAGCCGCCGAGCGGCCCGGAGATCGAGGCGCTCGGCAAGCGCATCCTGGCGATGCAGAATGGAGAAGGCGCATGAGCGAGACCTGCCCGCGCTGTCTGACCGGCGAGACGCGGCTCGAGCATGAGGGCAAGGAGCAGGGCAAGCTGGTCTGGCGCATCCTGCACTGCCTCACCTGCTCCTACACCTGGCGCGACAGCGAGCCGGCGAGCACCGTCGATCCCAAGACGCGCGATGCGGACTTCCGCGTCGACCCGGCCAAGATCGACAAGCTCGCGGTCATTCTCGCGCCCGTGCGCTAATTACGACCTCATCGAAAGACAGACAGGATGATTGATTCCGCAAAGCAGAATGCCGGCATCGCGGCGATCCAGGGAGTGCTCGGCCGGGCGGCGGTGGTCCGCGACAAGAAGAGCCTCGCGCGCTTCCCGTCGGGCGCACGCCCGGCGGCGATCGTCTATCCGGAAAATGTCGAGCAGATCGGCCGGATCCTTGCCGCCGCAGAAGGGGCAGGGGCGAGCGTGCAGCCGGTTTGCAACGGCGACAGCCCGTCCGGCAAGAAGGCCATCCCGGGCGCGATCGTGATCGACATGAAGCGCATGAACAAGGTGCTCGAGGTCAACAGCGAGCTGGGCTATTGCCTGGTCGAGCCGGGCGTGACCTACCGTCAGCTCGCCGACTATCTGGCGGCGAACGGCCACAAATTGTGGGTCGACAATCCCGGCTCACCCGACGAGAGCGTCGCCGCCAGCTTCATCGAGCGGCAGGCGGGCTATACGCCCTATGCCGACCACCATCTCTTCCAATGCGGGCTCGAGGTGATGCTCGCCGACGGCAAATTGGTGCGCACCGGGATGGGGGCGATGCCCAAGAGCACCTGCTGGCAGCTGTTCAAATTCGGCTACGGCCCCTGGATCGACGGCCTGTTCAGCCAGTCGCACAATGGCGTCGTAACCAAGGTCGGCATGTGGATGATGCCGCAGCCGCCGGGCTACCAGCCGTTCATGGTGACGGTGCCGCGCGAGCAGGACCTGCAGCCGTTGCTCGAGATGCTCGGGCCGCTCAAGACCAACATGATCATTCCCAACGGCGTCGCGATCGCCAATGCGCTGCATGAAGCGGCGCTGCTCGGGAAGAAGAGGAGCGACTTCACCGGCTCGGGGCCGATGGCCGCGACTGCGGTGGCCGACGCGGCCAAGTCGCTCAACCTCGGCTATTGGAACCTCTATGGCTCGCTCTACGGTCTGCCCGACAATGTCGCGCTGGCGTGGGGGATGGTGCGTGGCGCTTTCTCCTCGATCCCGGGCGCGCAGGTCTTCACCGCCCAGGATCGCTCCGGTGACCGTTTGTGGGCGTGGCGCGAGGCGATGATGCGCGGCGCGGTCGTTTCGCCGCCGGGCACGGCGGCGGCGTGGGGCGGCGGCGAGGCGCTGGCCGTTCACCCGATGACGCCGGTCGACGGCGGCGAGGCGCTTCGCCTCTACGAGCTGTCACGCAATGTGATGGCCCGCCACGGCTTCGATTACGTCGCCGAGGCGAACGCGATCTGGCGCGCCGCGCATCACGACCAGTTGCTGCCGCACGCTGGCGGCGCCGGCGCGGGACGAGCGCAGGCCTGCGCCAGCGAGTTGATCGCGGCCCAGGCGAGCGCCGGCTTCGGCCAGGTCCATGCCGATCCGTCGCTCGTGCCGGCAGCGGCGGCGACCTATGCGGCCAACGGCGGATCGCTGGGCGATCTCCATCGCCGTATCAAGACCGCGCTCGATCCGCGCGGCCTGTTCGCCAGTGTTTGAGGGAGCAAGCATGTCCACCAAAGTTGTGATCACTCTTGGCGCCGCTGCTCTGCTCGCCTCCGCCGCGGCGGCTTACGCGTTTCAGCCGCAACCCGCCGCCAACGGCGCCGTTGCCAATCAGAGCGGCGCAAATCTCGACCATCCTGGCGGTGCGGTGCTGTACGACCGTTATTGCGCCGGCTGCCACAATCCCGGCCCGGGCCATCCCGCGACCATGCTGCTCGAGGAACTCGGACGCGAGCATCCGCCGTTGATGGGCCGCGACGATCTCGAACCCGATTATGTTCGCGCGGTCGTCCGCAACGGGCTGATCGAGATGCCGCCGTTCCGCCCGACCGAGCTGACCGATGCGGAGCTCGACCAGGTGATCGCGCACATCAAGAGCGTCAAGCCGGACGCCAAGAGCAAGGGCAAAGGCAAAGCCAAAGCCAAAGCGAAGGCCAAGAAGGCGGGATAGGCGAACGCCCCGCTCGCTCAACGTCGAGCGGGGCGGGGGCCACGGGAGAGTTGGTTATTGGAACCGGCGGTTCGCTGGCCGCTCCAATCCCATGTTCTCGCGCAAGGTCCTGCCTTCATAAGCGGTACGGAACAGGCCGCGACGCTGCAGCTCGGGGACAACCATCTCGACGAAGTCGTCGATCCCGCCCGGAACGAACGGGAACATGATGTTGAAGCCGTCGCAGCCGCGCTCCTCGAACCACTGCTCCATCTGGTCGACGATCATCGCGGGCGTGCCGATCATCTCGAGCGATCCGTAGCTGCCGCCCGCTCGTTGCGCGAGCTGGCGCACGGTCATTCCCGTGGTCCGCGCGAGATCGACGATGTTGCCGAGGCCGCCGCGGCTCGCGTTGGTCTCGGGGATCTCCGGCAGCGGCCCGTCGAGATCGACGGTCAAGAGATCGAAGCCGCCGAGCAGCACCTGGAGCGAGGCCAGGCCGCTTTCGGGGTGGACCAGCGAGTCGAGCCGGGCGTGCTTGGCGAGCGCCTCCTCGGCGGTGTCGCCGACGACGACGAACGCCCCCGGCAGCACCTTCACCGAATCGGGCGAGCGCCCGCATTTTTCGGTCCTGCCCTTGAGATCCGCATAATAAGCCTGCGCCTTGGGCAGGTTGCTGTGCGCGCAGAACACCATCTCGGCCGTCTCGGCCGCGATCTGGCGGCCGGCGTCCGAGGCGCCCGCCTGGACGATCACCGGCCAGCCCTGCGGAGGCCTGGCGATGTTGAGCGGTCCCTTCACCGAGAAATATTTGCCCTGATGATCGATCGCGCGGACCTTGGCCGGATCGAAATAGATGCCGTCCTCGACGTCGCGCATCAGCGCGTCGTCGGCCCAGCTGTCCCACAGGCCGGTGACGACGTCGAAGAACTCACGCGCGCGCACGTAGCGCTCGTCATGGTCGAGCAAGGAGGTCTGCCCGAAATTGGGAGCCTCGTTGGGATTTGCCGACGTGACCAGGTTCCAGCCGGCGCGGCCGCCGCTGATATGGTCGAGCGAGGCGAACTTGCGGGCGACATGGTAGGGATCGTTGTAGCTGGTCGATGCGGTTGCGATCAGGCCGAGCCGCTCGGTGAGCGGCGCCAGCGCCGGCAGCAGGGTCATCGGGTCGAACGAGGTGACGGTCGCACTCCGCCGCAGCGCGTTGGGCGGCATGCGCAGCATCGCCAGGCTGTCGGCGAGGAACATCGCGTCGAACAGGCCGCGCTCGAGCGTCTGCGCATAACGCTTGTAATGGGAGAAATTGAAATTGCCGTCCGGGAAGGCCCCCGGATAGCGCCAAGCGCCGGTATGGATGCTGACCGGGCGCATGAACGCGCCCAGCCGCAACTTCTCGTTCCGCTTCGTCAAACTTCACTCTCCCGCGAGAAGGGGAGATGGCGGGCCGTCGCCAGCCCGCCATTTCCGTTCTGCGCGGTCGATCCTAGAAGCGAACCTCGGCGCCGACACCTATTTTCCGCGGCTGCTCGTAGAAGCCATCGGTGCCGAACGCGCCCGGCCTCAGGGTCTGCCAGACCTTCTCGTTGGTCAGGTTGGTCGCCCAGATGCTGAAGCGGAACCGCTCGTCCGGGGTCGTCCAGCTGACGTTGGCGTTGGTCAGCGTATAGGCCTTCTGCTCGAAGATGTTCAGGAAGTCGTAGTAGAGCTTGGTGCTGTGGAAGACATTGGCGGCAATGCCGAACTTGCCGCCGGCCAGTTCATGCGCCCAATCAAACCCGATGTTGAAGGTGAATTTGGGAGCACGGGTCAATGTCTTGCCGGACACATTGCTCGTCACGGTATCGTTGCCACCGATGAGAACGCCACCGGGATAGGCGCCCGGGGGATTGGTGCGTGGGACGAACGTCTGTGCCGCAAGGAAATCCTCGTAGCGTGCGTGGATGTAAGCGATGCTGCCACGAATATTGAAGTCCGAATTCGGGCTCGCGGTCACCTCGAACTCGCCGCCGTAAATCTTGGCGTTCGCAGCGTTCTGGAGGATGTAGTTGACGCCGTTGGCGTCCTTCGCCTGGACCTGCAGATCCTTATAGTCGTTGTGATAGATCGACAGGTTGGTGCGCAGCCATGGCAGCGGGTCCGCCTTGATGCCGCCCTCGATCGTCTTGATCGTCTCAGGACTGACTGGCGTCGGGTTCGCTCCCGCCATGTTGAACACGCCGCTCTTGAAGCCCGTGCCGTAGCTCAGGTAGAAATTGGCATCTTCCGCGAACTGCCAGCGGATCGCGGCCCGGTACGTCCATTTGTTGAACGACTTCTTCGCCTTGCCGTCCACCGGGAAGCGTGGCGTGCCCGGCGGGCCGAAAGCAGCGTTGAGCTGGCGGCCGTTCAGGGTCTGCTCGAACGTGCGATCCTCGGTGGTGTAGCGTACGCCGGCGGTGACGAACAGCGAATCGGTCAATTCGTAGGTGGATTCGGTGAAGCCGGCCCAGGATTTGACGGTCAGCGCCGGATCGAATTGATTGGCGCCGGCGCGGGTGATGACCCGCAGCGAGGAGCCGCCGTCGAGATAGTAGAAATAGCCGCCGACGAGCCACTGCAGGCGTCCCGCACCGGTCGAGAGAAGCCTCACCTCCTGGCTGATCGATTCCGAGAAGATCGTCGCCGGGAAGTCGCCGAAGAAGATGTTCGACGAATCGGAATCGGTCCGCTGGAACCAGTCATAATCGAGATAGCCGGTCGTGGTTTCGAGATTGAACGCGTCGAATTCGATCCGCGTGTGCAGCGCCAGATTGTAACGCTTGAGATCGATATAGGGTCGCGTGTCCCCACCCACGGCGTTGGTCTGCACCGATGCCTGCCAAGGGCCGGTCGGAAGGATCACGCCCGGCTGGCCGAAGCCGACCGTGTTGTTCTTGTACGGCTGAAAGGCGTTGACGTGGCTTTCCTGGTCGAAGACTTCGCCGGTGAGCACGAACTGGACGCGATCCGAGGGCCTGAACAGCAGCTTGGCGCGGATATCCTTGACCTCCATGTCGCCGAGGCCTTTGCCGGGCCGAAGGAGATCTTTGATATAGCCGCCGAGGTCCTTGTAGAGGACCGAGATGTCGCCGGCGACGGTTTCGGTCAGCGGGCCGGTGACATAGCCGCGGATATCCAGATCCTGGGCGTCGTTGCGCATGAAGCCATATTTTACGGCGATGCGCCCGCCCGGCGTGAATTTGGGGTCCGGCGTGATCACGTTGATCAGGCCGCCCGTCGCGTTGCGCCCGAACACGGTACCCTGGGGCCCGCGTAGCACCTCGACCCGCTCGACCTCGACGAGATCGATCCAGTTGGCGCCGGTCTCGGGCTGGTAGACGCCGTCGATGTAGGTGGCGACATTGGGCTCGTCGCCCGTCGAGATGCCGGTCGAGCCGACACCGCGGATGACGGGCTGGAACACGCCGGCGTTGCGGCTGCCGACGAAGCCGGGAATGACCTGGGTGAGATCGCGCACCGTCGCGACGTCCGCGACTGCGAGCGACTGGGCGGTGATCGCAGTGACGGTGACGGGCACGTCCTGCAGGCGCTCCTCGCGGCGGGTCGCCGTGACGACGATATCCTCAAGCCCCCCGGCTTCCGCTGTATCGCCCGCAGCCGCAGGCGCCGCGCCGACCGGCGGATTGCCAGGATCTTGCGGGGCAACGGGACCTGTCTCCTGGGCATAAGCCGTTGAGGCCCAAGCAAAAGTTGAAGTCGCAGCCAAGATGAGTGCCGCGCGACGTGAACCTAAGCGCATCTATATCCTCCCCCGATAATAAGTCTTTTTAACCGCCAAATTCGTATCGCCATTGTGGTGCTTTGCAAAAGAAAAGAGCGTGCGCGAAAACTTTAGCGCTCCACTGTTGCTTTTTAGACAACGAGTTTCTCGCGCCGAGAGAGAGTGCGACGAGGACGCAGCGGCATCAATGATAGAGCGTTGCACCGCAGATAACCCGATGCATGACAGACAAGGTCTGGCGGGGCGGCCGTTCCTGCCTCTTGTCTGGGGATGGCGAGGTTAGAATCGAGGGCGGTGAATGATCTTTGTTCTAGGCAATTGGCAGGCTCATCTGCCCTGCTGACGATCCCGACATGCAATCTCCCCTTGAAAGCAATCGGGAGCGGCGATGATGCCGCGGGTGTGTCCGTCGTCAGAACATTCGGCACAACTCGCGGCGTAGATTAGCGGAGTGCGGACCTCGTCAGGGGGTTGATGTTAGGCGGCGAACTTGCGGTGCTGCAAGCGCCGATGTTCGATGGT
>Ga0255338_1002997_pt1 | contig 21916 bp, 15 predicted proteins | sample MeOH1_35cm_T4_19_FD_203715 | JGI IMG/M metagenome (GOLD analysis project Ga0255338, IMG submission 203715) | Sandy soil microbial communities from University of British Columbia, Vancouver, Canada - MeOH1_35cm_T4_195 | ecosystem: Engineered > Artificial ecosystem > Sand microcosm > Unclassified ...
TGAATCGCGACGTGCAGCGGCTCGCGGTGCACGCGCTCCGCCGCCAGCTGATCGGGCTTGGCGACCGCGCTCGCGACGGCGCGGTCGTGGTGGTCGACAATGCCAGCGGCGACGTCCTGGCCTATGTCGGCGGGGTCGGCATCGGCTCGACCGCCTCGCACGTCGACAATGCCGCTGCCTATCGCCAGGCCGGATCGACCTTGAAGCCGTTTCTTTATGGCCATGCGATCGAACGCGGCTTCCTCACCACCGCCTCGATCCTCGATGACACGCCGGTTCAGCTCGACACCGCCTCCGGCCTCTATGTTCCCAAGGATTACGACAATCAGTTCAGGGGCCCGGTCAGCGTTCGCACCGCTTTGGCAGGCTCGTTGAACGTCCCCGCCGTGCGCGCGCTGCTGCTCGATGGTGTCGAACAGTTTCGCGACCGATTGTGGGACCTCGGTTATCGCGGCCTCACCGAGGATGGTGATTATTACGGCTACAGCCTCGCTTTGGGATCGGCGGAGGTCACCTTGCTGCAGCAGGCGGCGGCCTTTCGCGCGCTCGCCAACGGCGGCCGCGCGCAGCGGTTGCGGCTGCGGATGGACGCTCCGCGCGCCGAAGCGCGGCCGATCATGTCGCCCGGGGCGGCATGGATTGTCGGCGACATGCTGGCCGACGCCGACGCCCGCGCGGTCACCTTCGGAATCGCTTCGGCGCTTCGGCTGCCGTTCTGGGCGGCGGCCAAGACCGGAACCTCGAAGGGCATGCGCGACAATTGGTGCATCGGCTTTTCGGATCGGTTCACCGTCGCCGTCTGGATCGGCAATGCCGAAGGAGACAGCATGACGCGCGTTTCGGGCACGAGCGGCGCCGCGCCGGTGTGGCGTGAGGTGATGATGGCTTTGCACCGCAACCGCCCGGGTCGCCAGCCGCGGCCGCCGGACGAGGTCGAGATTCACCGGGTCACCTTCGCCGGCAATCTCGAGCAGCCGCGCGTCGACTATTTCCTGCGCGGCACGGCGCAAGGCGTGATGGACGGCGCACCCTCGGCGGCAAGGCGCCCGAAGATCGTCAACCCGGTGGCGGGGACGGTGTTCGCGCTCGACCCTGACATACCGCTCGACCGCCAGAGGATCCGCTTCGTCGTCGCCGGAGCCATGTCGGGGGAACGGCTGCGCCTCGACAAGCGCGATCTGGGTCCTGCCGATGCCAACCCTTTGGTCCTGCCCGGCCCGGGCTCGCACCGGCTCGAGCTGGTCGACTCCAGCGGACGGATCATCGACAGCAGCCTGTTCACGATGCGCTAATGGCCTCCGAGACGATATGAGAGCCTGATTCACGCTTTCGGCGCGAGCGCGAAGCGCTTCCGCCTCAAACGATCAGGCTCAGGGCACGCCGAAGGTCCAGCCCTCGGTGCGTGCGATCTCCGGTGTCAGACCGGCGGGCTGCCAATAGCTTGGGCGGTCGGCGATCGCGCGCAGGCCCGCGGCCGCGATGAGCACGTCGGTCTCATGATCGTTCGGAGGGCCGGATGCGGTGAACGGCCTGCTGCCAAGGGTCGCCAGCGCCTGGTTGAGCGGCGCGAGCGCCCGCACCTTGCCTCCCGGCAATCCGCCGAGCCGGATGAACACGCGGGTATAGATTTCGACGACGAGACTGCCGGCGGCCGGGAGCGGATCGAACGGCCAGACCGGCACATTGCCGTCGAGCCGGTGGAGCAGCCGCATCCCCGCATAGCTCGCCTTCGCGACCTGCGAGGCGCCGATCGCATCGTAGAGGGTCGAGGCCTTGCCGCCGCCCATCGCATTGAACGCATGCTCGCAGAGCCGGTGATGGAGGAAGTCGGCCTTGGTCCCGTCGGCAGCGCCGAAATAGAAATGCGCCCGGTGATGCTGCTCGAGAAAGCTTGCGGCGCCGAGATCCTCGTCGTCGCACAAGGCGTCGACATAGGCCCAGAAGCTGCGCGCATCCTCGGGCACGGCCGCTTCGCCGGGCAGATAGGCGCCGCGTTCGTGCAGCGGCGGCGCATAGCTGAAGTCGAAGCCGAACAAGGTAGGGGCCTCGTCCGCCGCGGCGAGCAGCCATTCGAGCACCTCGCCGCGTGACCACGGGCGGTCGCGCTCGACCAGCCTTGGCGCCGCAGCGCCGGCATCGCAGATCGCAATCGCAATGCCCTTGTGGCGGCGGCCCTTGGCGCCCGACCAGTCGATCGCGGCGAAACGTTCGAAGCGGCTCACACCAGAGGCGGCTGGCTTTCGTCCTCGCGCGGGGTGCGCGGGGCGCGGGGCCGCGCAGGCGTGCTCGGCGGCCGATTGGCTTCGGTCCAGCGTTCGAGCAATTTGTGTGCGGTCGGCCGCCCGCCTAGCCCGAAGGCGAGCGCGCAGGCGACCGCCGCCGATCCGATGATCGATCCGAAGGCGATGATCACAATCTCATTGGCCAGGCCCATGAAGCGCAGGCCCATCGCGACCGACAAGGCGATGATCGACCATTTGAGGATGGCCGGAAGCCAGCCTTCGCTGCCGCTGCCGCTGACCAGATTCGACACGATCCGGGCGATCACCACGCCGACCAGGATGATGCCGGTGCCGAACAGCACCCGGCTGCCAAGCTCGAGCGCCTGGGCGAGCATCATCGCGATGATCGGCGAATCGAGCAGCTCCGCGGCCTTGATCGCGAAGAACAAAAGGATCGCCACCATCACCACGGCGCCCACCGTGCGCGACGGCGTCGTGCTTTCGGTCGAGATGCCCATTGCGCTCACCGCGCGGTCGAATCCCATCGAGGGCAGGATCTGCTCGATCGCGCTCTTGGCGACCCTGCCGACCATGTAACCGATCGCGAGCAGGATCAGCGCCCCGGCGATGCGCGGGATGGCGAGGCCGATGGTGGTCAGCATCTCGCGCGCCGGGCCTGCGATCACCTCGATCTTGAGCACGTCGAGCGCCATGATCGTGAACGGGATGATGATCAGGAAAAAGACGATCGTTCCGACCGAGCGGCTGATCGAAGGCCGGCCCGACACGGCCGGAGGGGCCCCGGCGGCAGTGGCAGGCGCCGCGCCGGCGCCCTCGACCAGTCCCGTTCGGCGCAGCCAGCCGTCGGCATTGGCGGCAAGCAATGCGCCTTCGACGATCCGCCGCACGATCTTGGCGAGCACCAGGCCGATGAAGAAGACCAGCCCCGCGCCAACGATGTTGGGAATGAAGGCGAAAGTCGTGGTGGTGAGCCGGTTGACCGGTTCGAGCACCTGGGTGAGCCGAAGCGGCTGCAGCGCGAGCAGGATGCCGACCAGCAGCAGCAGCCAAAAGGCGACGTCGCCGATCAGGCTGCCGACCGTCTTGCCCGGCTCGGCCTCATGATGGCGCTGGAGGACCGGGATCCGATCGACCAGCCGGGCTATCGCCCATTTCGCGGCGCGAGCGAGGATATAGGCCACGATCAATATGGCGATCGCGCTCAGGATGCGCGGCGTCCATTCGTAGCTCTGGACCTGCCAGTAATTGGTGTCGCCGTTCATGCCGTACATGGGGACTCCTCCACTCGCGCCGGCCCTATGTGCGCTGCTGCGGCCGCCGGCATGGCCTCAGCTTTTGCCGCGTTCCTGACGAAGCCGCGACCAATAGGCAAGCCGCTCGGCAAGTTTGGCTTCGAACCCACGGTCGGAGGGCTCGTAGAACGTCTCCGGCGACATCTCCTCGGGCCAGTAATTGTCTCCCGAGAAGGCCTCGTCGGCGTGGTGATCGTAGTGATAATCCTTGCCGTAGCCGATGTCCTTCATCAGTCGCGTCGGCGCGTTGAGGATGTTCTTCGGCGGCATCAGCGATCCGGTGTCGCGCGCCGAACGCCACGCCGTTTTCTGCGCGCGATAGGCGGCGTTCGATTTGGGTGCGGTCGCGCAATAGAGGCAGGCCTGGACGATCGCGAGCTCGCCCTCGGGCGAGCCGAGGAAATCATAGGCGTCCTTCGCCGCCAGGCATTGCACCAGCGCCTGCGGATCGGCCAAGCCGATATCCTCGGAGGCGAAACGGGTGATCCGGCGCAGGACGTAGAGCGGCTCCTCGCCCGCCACCAGCATCCGCGCCAGATAGTAAAGCGAGGCCTGGGGATCGGAGCCGCGCATCGCCTTGTGGAGCGCGGAAATCAGATTGTAATGACCTTCTCGGTCCTTGTCGTAGACCGCGACCCGGCGGTGGAGCAGCGCCGACAAGCCGGCGGGATCGAGCGGCGCGTCGACGGCGATCGAAAACAGGGTTTCGGCCTGGTTGAGCAGGAAACGGCCGTCGCCGTCGGCGGTGGCGATCAACGCCTCGCGCGCGGCGGGCGTGAGCGGCAGCGACCGCTCCATCAGCGTCTCGGCGCGCTCGAGCAGCCGGTTGAGCGCCGCCGTGTCGAGGCGGTTGAGGATCAGCACCTGCGCCCGCGACAGCAAGGCGGCATTGAGCTCGAACGAGGGATTTTCGGTCGTCGCCCCCACCAGCACCACCGTCCCGTCCTCGACATAGGGAAGGAAGCCGTCCTGCTGCGCACGGTTGAAGCGGTGGATCTCGTCCACGAACAGCAAGGTCTGCCTGCCGAGCCGCGCATGCTCGCGCGCCTCCGCGAACAGTTTCTTGAGGTCGGCCACCCCGGAAAACACCGCCGAGATCGCGACGAAGCGCATTCCGACCGCGTCGGCGAGCAGCCGCGCGATCGTCGTCTTGCCGGTTCCGGGCGGACCCCAGAAGATCATCGAGGCAAGCTTGCCGGCCGCGACCATCCGCCCGATCGCGCCTTCGGGACCGGTCAGATGATCCTGGCCGACGACATCGTCGAGCCGCTGCGGCCGCAGCCGGTCGGCGAGCGGCGCATTGTCCGCGACGGTGCGCGGCGTCGCGGGCGAGGGTGCGTCGTTTTCGAACAGGTCGGCCACGTCTGTGCAGTAACGCATTTGGTGCCGAGTTGGAATCGGCGCGGCCGGTTAAGGAACCGGGCTCGAGCGGGGCAGCCGGCCGCCCGTCGCGTGCTGGCGGATGATGCGCAGGTAGGAGACGATGAGCGCCTCGTTGATCTCGTCCCAGCCGTAGCGGCCGCTTACCGACGCGCCGGCCGCGCCCGCCGCGCGACGCGCTTCGGCGTCGGTGCAGTAATAGGCCAATGCGTCGGCATAGGCGTTGATCGCGCCGCCGCGGATCAGCCGTCCGGTGCGGCCATCGTCGACCAGGCTCTGGCTTCCGGTCGCGATCGCCGCGACGACCGGGATGCCGACCGCCATTGCCTCGAGCGTCACGTTGCCGAACGTCTCGGTCATCGACGGGTTGAACAGCATGTCCATCGACGCGATCGCCCGGCCGACGTCGCCGCCGCGCTGGAAGCCGACGAAGATGGCGTTGGGCAGCCGCTTCTCGAACCAGTTGCGCGCCGGGCCCTCGCCCACGACCAGCACCTGGTGGCGCACCTGCCGCTGCTCGAGGCGGTCGATCGAGTCCGAAAAAACGTCCAGACCCTTTTCCATCACCAGCCGCCCGGCGAATCCGATCACCGGCACATCGTCGCCGATGCCGAGGCTCCGCCGCCACGCCGGATCGCGCCGCCCTGGATTGAAGATCTCGCGGTCGATGCCGCGCGTCCAGATGCCGACGTCGAAATTCATCCTCTGCTCGCGCAGCAATTGCGCCATCGATTCGGACGGAGCGAAGATCGCGTCGCAGCGGCGGTAGAAGCGGCGCAGGCCGGCGACGACCAGCGGCTCGAGGAAGGCGAGCCCATAATAGCGGAAATAGGTCTCGAAGCGGGTGTGGACAGAGGCCACGACCGGCACGTCGAGCCGGCGCGCGAGCGTGACCGCGCGATGCCCGAGCAGCTCGGGGCTGGCGACGTGGAACATGTTGGGCTGGAAGCGAAGGATGTCGCGTTTGACCGACGGTGGGAGCATGATCGGCGCCCGATATTCGGCGCGCCGCGGCACCGCCACCGACGGCACCGAGACAAGGTCGCCGTTGGCCGGGAAGGCGGGTTTCTTCACTGTCGGCGAATAGATCCGCACCGCGGCGCCGCGGCGGAGCAGAAACTCGACCAGGCGGTTGAGCGCCTGGTTCGCGCCGTCGCGGACGTAATTGTAATTGCCGGTGAACAGGGCGATGCGAAGGTCGGTGACGTCCATTTGCGCCCTGACTAGTCATTGCGGGCGGAAAGACCAAGCAAAGCAGCCGCAATCAGTGCACCGGCCGGCGTCGCGCAGGCTACAAAAAACCCCGCCGGAACGATCCGACGGGGTCCTTTGGGTTCGCTGGCGCAGGTTAGAGGAGGCCGCGCTTAGATGGAACCGCAGCCTCCTCGATAACTTTGACGCCCCATTGCTTCTTGCGAAAAGCCGCTATCCACCTTTTCGCGCAATGCTTTAGTCCTGCAGATACTCGCCGGCGTCGGCATCGGTGCCGTGGCCGGTCGGAGCGACCGCCGCGAGCGGATCGTCGCCGATCGCCGCTTCCGGTCCCTGCGCGAGCTCGGCGGCATGCTCCTCGGCCGCCGTGTTCGGCAGGATGAGCGCCTCCTGCAGCTTGCGGTGCTGCGCGCGCAGCGCCGCGTCGCGGCTGGTGGCGGCGACGCGCAGCCGGTTCATGCCCGCACCGGTGCCCGCCGGAATGAGGCGGCCGACGATGACATTCTCCTTGAGCCCGTCGAGCGTGTCGATCTTGCCCTGCACCGAGGCTTCGGTGAGCACCCGCGTCGTCTCCTGGAACGATGCGGCCGAGATGAAGCTGCGCGTCTGGAGGCTCGCCTTGGTGATGCCGAGCAGCACCGGCTTGCCTTCTGCGGGCGTCTTCTTCTGCGCCTTCAGCTTGGCGTTGACCTCGTTCATCTCCATCAGGTCGACCTGCTCGCCCGGCAGGAAGGTGCTGTCGCCGGCGTCGGTGATCTCGACCTTCTGCAGCATCTGGCGAACGATCACCTCGATGTGCTTGTCGTTGATCTTCACGCCCTGCAATCGATAGACTTCCTGGATCTCCGAGACGAGATATTCGGCCAGCGCCTCGACCCCGAGCACCTCGAGGATGTCGTGTGGATCGGGGCTTCCGCCGATCAGATTGTCGCCGCGCTTGATGAAGTCGCCTTCCTGCACGTCGATGACCTTCGACTTCGGCACCAGATATTCGACCGGCTCGCTGCCGTCGTCCGGACGGATCGCGATCTTGCGCTTGGCCTTATAGTCCTTGCCGAATTCGACCCGGCCCGAGACCTTGGCGATGATCGCATTCTCCTTGGGCTTGCGCGCCTCGAACAGCTCCGCCACCCGCGGCAGACCGCCGGTGATGTCGCGCGTCTTGGCCGCCTCGCGCGAGACGCGGGCCAGAACCTCGCCGGCGGCGACCTTCTGTCCGTCCTCGACCGAAAGCGTCGCGCCGGGCGAGAGCATGTAGCGTGCCGCCTCGCCGCTCTCCTCGTCGAGGAGGGTGATGCGCGGACGCAGATCCTCCTTCGAACGCGCGGAGCCTCGGAATTCGGTCACGACGCGCTGGGCGATGCCGGTCGCCTCGTCGGTTTGCTCGACGAGCGTCTTGCCCTCGACCAGATCCTGGAACTTCACGATGCCGCCTTTTTCGGTGATCACCGGCATCATGAACGGATCCCATTCGGCGATCCGGTCGCCCTTCGAGACGATATGGCCGGTGTCGGCCATCAGGTGGGCACCGTAGGGAATACGGTGCACCGCCCGCTCGCGCCCGTCCATGTCGACGATCGCGAGCTCGCCGTTGCGGGCCATCGCCACGCGGCGACCACGCGCATCGATGATCGTCGGCAGATCACGGAACTCGATCGTGCCGTCGGCGACCGCCTCGAGGTTCGACGTTTCGTTGAGCTGCGCCGCGCCGCCGATGTGGAAGGTCCGCATCGTCAGCTGCGTGCCCGGCTCGCCGATCGACTGGGCGGCGATCACGCCGACCGCCTCGCCGATGTTGACCGGCGTTCCGCGCGCCAGGTCGCGCCCGTAGCATTTGCCGCAGACGCCATGCTGGCTCTCGCAGATCAGCGGCGAGCGGATCTTGACCGCCTGGATGCCCATCTCGTCGATGCGCAGCGCAGCGGCCTCGTCGATCAGCTCGCCTTCCTTGGCGAGGACATCGCCGGTCTTGTCGTCGACGATGTCTTCGGCCGGAGTGCGGCCGAGGATCCGCTCGCCGAGCGACGCGATCACGGCGCCGCCCTGGACGATCGCGCGCATGTCGAGCGACCGATCGGTCTTGCAATCGAGCTCGACGATCACGCAATCCTGGCTGACGTCGACCAGACGGCGGGTCAGATAGCCCGAGTTCGCCGTCTTGAGCGCGGTGTCGGCCAGGCCTTTGCGGGCGCCGTGCGTCGAGTTGAAATATTCAAGGACGGTGAGGCCCTCCTTGAAGTTCGAGATGATCGGGGTCTCGATGATCTCGCCGGAAGGCTTGGCCATCAGGCCGCGCATCCCGGCCAGCTGCTTCATCTGCGCTTGGCTTCCGCGGGCACCCGAATGCGCCATCATGTAGATCGAGTTGATCGGGGCGGCACGGCCGTTTTCGTCGAGCGGCTGGGCTTTGATCTTCTCCATCATCGCGTTCGCCACCTGGTCGCCGCAGCGGCTCCAGGCGTCGATCACCTTGTTGTATTTCTCCTGCTGGGTGATCAGTCCGTCCTGATATTGCTGCTCATAGTCCTTCACGAGCGCGCGCGCGTCGTCGACCAGCTGCTCCTTCTCCGCCGGGATGATCATGTCATCCTTGCCGAAGCTGATGCCGGCGCGGAACGCGTGGCGGAAGCCGAGGCCCATGATCGCGTCGGCGAACAGCACCGTCTCCTTCTGCCCGGTGTGGCGATAGACGGTGTCGATGACGTCGCCGATCTCCTTCTTGGTGAGCAGGCGGTTGACGGTCTCGAACGGCACCTTGTGGCTCTTCGGCAGGGTCTCGCCGAGCAGCATGCGGCCCGGCGTGGTCTCGACCCGCTTCATATATTCCCTGCCGTTCTCGTCGACCTGGGGAACGCGGCTGGTGATCTTGGTGTGCAAGGTCACCGCCTTGGCGTGGAGCGCCTGGTGGACTTCGTCCATGTCGGACAGCAACGAGCCTTCGCCCGGCTCGCCTTCGCGCTCGAGCGACAGATAATAGAGCCCGAGCACCATGTCCTGCGAGGGAACGATGATCGGTTTGCCGTTGGCGGGCGAGAGGATGTTGTTGGTCGACATCATCAGCACGCGCGCTTCGAGCTGGGCCTCGAGGCTCAGCGGGACGTGCACGGCCATCTGATCGCCGTCGAAATCGGCGTTGAACGCAGCGCAGACCAGCGGATGGAGCTGGATCGCCTTGCCCTCGATCAGCACCGGCTCGAACGCCTGGATGCCGAGACGGTGGAGCGTCGGCGCGCGGTTCAGCAGGACCGGATGCTCGCGGATCACCTCGTCGAGGATGTCCCAGACTTCCTTGCGCTCCTTCTCCACCCACTTCTTGGCCTGCTTCAAGGTCATCGACAGACCCTTGGCGTCGAGCCGCGAGTAGATGAACGGCTTGAACAGCTCGAGCGCCATCTTCTTGGGCAGACCGCATTGGTGGAGCTTGAGCTCCGGACCGGTGACGATCACCGAACGGCCCGAATAGTCGACGCGCTTGCCGAGCAGATTCTGGCGGAAGCGGCCCTGCTTGCCCTTGAGCATGTCGCTGAGCGACTTGAGCGGACGCTTGTTGGCGCCGGTGATCGTGCGGCCGCGGCGGCCGTTGTCGAACAGGGCGTCGACCGACTCCTGCAGCATGCGCTTCTCGTTGCGCACGATGATGTCGGGCGCGCGCAGCTCCATCAGCCGCTTGAGGCGGTTGTTGCGGTTGATCACGCGGCGGTAGAGATCGTTGAGATCGGAGGTCGCGAAGCGGCCGCCGTCGAGCGGCACCAGCGGGCGCAGCTCGGGCGGGATCACGGGAACGACGTCAAGGATCATCCACTCCGGCCGGTTGCCCGACTCGAGGAACGATTCGACGACCTTGAGCCGCTTGATGATCTTCTTGGGCTTCAGCTCCGACTTGGTCTCGGCGAGCTCCTTCAGCAGGTCCTCGCGCTCACCCTCGAGGTCGAGGTCCATCAGCATCTGCTTGACAGCCTCGGCGCCGATCCCGGCCGAGAAGGCGTCCTCGCCATATTCGTCCTGCGCCTCGAGCAGCTCGTCCTCGGTCAGCAGCTGGTATTTCTCGAGCGCGGTCAGGCCGGGCTCGATCACCACATAGGCTTCGAAATAGAGGATGCGCTCGAGCTGCTTCAGCTGCATGTCGAGCAGCAGGCCAATGCGGCTGGGCAGCGACTTCAGGAACCAGATGTGGGCGACCGGCGCAGCGAGCTCGATATGGCCCATGCGCTCGCGCCGGACCTTCGAAACGGTCACCTCGACGCCGCACTTCTCGCAGACGATGCCCTTGTACTTCATGCGCTTGTACTTGCCGCACAGGCATTCGTAATCCTTGATCGGGCCGAAGATGCGCGCGCAGAACAGGCCGTCACGCTCGGGCTTGAACGTGCGGTAGTTGATCGTCTCGGGCTTCTTGATCTCGCCGAACGACCACGAGCGGATGCGCTCCGGCGAAGCGATGCCGATCTGGATCTGGTCGAAGGTCTCCGGCTTGGCGACCGGATTGGCGAAATGGGTCAGTTCGTTCATAATCTCTGTTCCTCAAACTCCCCGCCCGCGTGCGGGAGGGGGTAGGGTGTTCCCCTCCCGCACGCGGGAGGGGAGATCTCATTCACTCGGCGGCGAGCTGCTGCTGGTCGTCATCCTCATCCGGTCCGGCGACCGAATTGAGCTCGACGTTGAGGCCGAGCGAGCGCATTTCCTTGACGAGCACGTTGAAGCTCTCGGGAATGCCGGCCTCGAACGTGTCGTCGCCCTTGACGATCGCTTCGTAGACCTTGGTGCGGCCGATCACGTCGTCCGATTTCACCGTCAGCATCTCCTGCAGCGTATAGGCGGCGCCGTAGGCCTGGAGCGCCCAGACCTCCATTTCGCCGAACCTTTGCCCGCCGAACTGCGCCTTGCCGCCCAGCGGTTGCTGCGTGACGAGGCTGTACGGCCCGATCGAGCGTGCGTGGATCTTGTCGTCGACCAGGTGGTGCAGCTTGAGCATGTAGATATAGCCCACCGTCACCTTGCGATCGAACGCGTCGCCGGTGCGGCCGTCGAACAATTCGACCTGGCCGCTTTCGTCCAGCCCGGCCATGCGCAGCATCGCCGAGACATCGGCCTCGCGGGCACCGTCGAACACCGGCGTGCCCATCGGGACGCCGCTGACCAGGTTGGACGCGAGCTCGATCACCTGATCGTCGTCACGCCGGTCGATGTCGCCATCATAATGCGCGCCATAGATGTCCTTGAGCTTGGTCCGCAGCGCCTTGACGTCCTTGGTGTCGATGTCCTTGCCGCGGTGGTGCATGTCCTCGAGCATCGCCCCGATCTGCTGGCCGAGGCCGCGCGCGGCCCAGCCGAGATGGGTCTCGAAGATCTGGCCGACGTTCATCCGGCTCGGCACGCCGAGCGGATTGAGAACGATGTCGACCGGAGTCCCGTCCTCGAGGAACGGCATGTCCTCCTGCGGGAGGATGCGGCTGATCACGCCCTTGTTGCCGTGACGGCCGGCCATCTTGTCGCCCGGCTGCAGCTTGCGCTTCACGGCGACGAACACCTTGACCATCTTGAGCACGCCCGGGGGCAGCTCGTCGCCGCGCTCGAGCTTCTCGATGCGATCCTCGAGCCGGCGGCGGATCGTCGCCTCGGCCTCGTCATATTGCGTCTTCACCGCCTCGAGATCGGCCTGGACCTTGTCGTCCTTGACGGCGAACTTCCACCATTCGTGGCGCTCGATCGCCTGGAGCGATTCGTCGTCGATCTCGCCGCCCTTCTTGAAGCCCTTCGGCGCAGCCGTGGCGGTCTGGCCGACGAGCATCTCGCGCAGGCGGGTGTAGGTGGCGCGCTTGAGGATCGAACGCTCGTCCTCGCTGTCCTTGCGCAGGCGGTCCTTCTCCTCCGCCTGGATCTGGCGGGTACGGTCGTCGATGTCGATGCCGTGGCGGTTGAACACGCGCACCTCGACGATCGTGCCCGACACGCCCGGCGGCAGGCGCAGCGACGTGTCGCGTACGTCGGACGCCTTTTCGCCGAAGATCGCGCGGAGCAATTTCTCCTCCGGAGTCATCGGGCTTTCGCCCTTGGGCGTGATCTTGCCGACCAAGATGTCGCCCGGCTCGACCTCGGCGCCGATGTAGACGATGCCCGCCTCGTCGAGGTTGCGCAACGCTTCCTCGCCGACGTTGGGGATGTCGCGGGTGATGTCCTCGGGCCCGAGCTTGGTGTCGCGCGCCATCACCTCGAACTCTTCGATGTGGATCGAGGTGAAGACGTCGTCCTTGACGATCCGTTCGGAGATCAGGATCGAATCCTCGAAATTATACCCGTTCCACGGCATGAACGCGACGAGCACGTTGCGGCCGAGCGCGAGCTCGCCGAACTCGGTCGAGGGGCCGTCGGCGATGACGTCGCCGGCGTTGACCACTTCGCCCACCTTCACCAGCGGACGCTGGTTGATGCAGGTGTTCTGGTTCGAACGCTGGAACTTCATCAGCGAGTAGATGTCGACGCCGGACGTGCCGGCATCGACGTCGCCGGTGGCGCGCACGACGATGCGGGCGGCGTCGACCTGGTCGACGATGCCGCTGCGGCGGGCGGCGATCGCTGCGCCCGAATCGCGCGCAACGGTCTCTTCCATGCCGGTGCCGACGAACGGCGCCTCGGCGCGGACCAGCGGCACCGCCTGGCGCTGCATGTTCGAGCCCATCAGCGCGCGGTTGGCGTCATCGTTCTCGAGGAACGGGATCAGCGACGCGGCGACCGACACGAGCTGCTTGGGGCTCACGTCCATCAAGGTGATCTGATCGCGCGGCGCCATCAGGAAGTCGCCGGCACGCCGCGAGGAGACGATCTCCTCGACGAAGCTGCCGTCGTCGGTCAGCTCGGCATTGGCCTGCGCGATGGTGTGCTTGGCCTCTTCCATCGCCGACAGATAGACGACCTCGTCGGTCACCTTATTGTCGACGACTCGGCGATACGGCGTCTCGATGAAGCCATATTTGTTGACCCGGCTGAAGCTCGCGAGGCTGTTGATCAGGCCGATGTTCGGCCCTTCAGGAGTCTCGATCGGGCAAATCCGGCCATAATGGGTCGGGTGGACGTCGCGGACCTCGAAGCCCGCGCGCTCGCGGGTGAGGCCGCCCGGCCCGAGCGCCGAGACGCGACGCTTGTGCGTCACTTCGGAGAGCGGGTTGGTCTGGTCCATGAACTGCGACAGCTGCGACGATCCGAAGAACTCGCGCACCGCGGCGACCGCCGGCTTGGCGTTGATCAGATCGTTCGGCATCACGGTCGACACGTCGACCGAGCTCATCCGCTCCTTCACCGCGCGCTCCATACGCAGCAGGCCGACGCGATACTGGTTCTCGAGCAGCTCGCCGACCGAACGCACGCGGCGGTTGCCGAGATTGTCGATGTCGTCGATGTCGCCCTTGCCGTCCTTGAGGTCGACCAGGGTCTTGACCACCGCGATGATGTCTTCCTTGCGCAGGGTCGTCACGGTGTCCTCGACGTCGAGGTCGAGGCGCATGTTGAGCTTGACCCTGCCGACCGCCGAAAGGTCATAGCGCTCGGGGTCGAAGAACAGGCCTGCGAACAGGGCTTCGGCGGTCTCGCGGGTCGGCGGCTCGCCCGGGCGCATCACGCGATAGATGTCGGACAGCGCATGATCGCGGTCCTCGGCCTTGTCGGCCTTCAGCGTGTTGCGGATCCAGGCACCGACATTGACATGGTCGATGTCGAGCAGGGCGATGTGATCGATCCCGGCCTTGTCGAGCTTCTCGATGTTCTCGGGCGTCACTTCGTCGCCCGCCTCGATATAGATTTCGCCGGTCTGGTCGTTGACCAGGTCAAAGGCCGAATAGCGGCCGAGGATTTCCTCGGTCGGGATCAGCAGCTCGGTCAGTCCGTCCTTGGCCGCCTTGTTCGCGGCGCGCGGGCTGATCTTGGTGCCGGCGGGGAACACGACTTCACCGGACGTGGCATCGACGACGTCGTAGGTCGGCTTCAGACCGCGCCATTGCTCCGGGAGGAACGGAATGCGCCAGCCGTTCGGGTCGCGCACGAACGTGACCGTCTCGTAGAAGGTGTTGAGGATCTCCTCGCTCGACATTTCGAGCGCGTGGAGGAGGGCGGTCACCGGCAGCTTGCGCTTGCGGTCGATGCGGACGTTGACGATGTCCTTGGCGTCGAACTCGAAATCGAGCCACGAGCCGCGATAGGGGATGACCCTGGCGGCGAACAGGAACTTGCCCGAGGCGTGGGTTTTGCCGCGGTCATGGTCGAACAGCACGCCCGGGCTGCGGTGCATCTGGCTGACGATCACGCGCTCGGTGCCGTTGACGATGAACGTGCCGTTCTTCGTCATCAGCGGCATGTCGCCCATGTAGACGTCCTGCTCCTTGATATCGAGCACCGAGCGGGTCTCGGTATCGGGATCGACCTCGAACACGATGAGGCGCAACGTCACGCGCATCGGCGCGGCGTAGGTCATGCCGCGCTGGCGGCACTCGTCGACGTCATATTTGGGATCCTCGAGCTCGTAATTGACGAAATCGAGCTCGGCGGTGCCGGCGAAATCGCGGATCGGGAAGACCGAGCGCAGGGTCTTTTCGAGGCCGGAAATGTAGGAGTCCTGGGGCCGCGAGCGAAGGAATTGCTCATAGCTGTCGCGCTGGACTTCGATGAGGTTCGGCATTTCCGAAACCTCGTGGATGTTGCCGAAGATCTTGCGGATACGCTTCGAAGCGGTTGACCGGGTACCGGTCGCCGGAGCTGCCTTGGTTGCCATGAAAAAATTTTGCCTCGTCTGTCAAAACAGGTGCGCATCAAGACAGAAAAAGCCGCGTTTTCCGAGGGAAACCGCAGCTTCAGCGTCTATGAAACCTCAACCGATCATACGTGCGATGCGCTGCGCGACGGCGCATCATGTCCCGAAAGGCTGTGGTGATGGGGGCTATCTAAGGATTTAGCCCTCGAATGTCAAACCTTGTCGGCCCATGCCGACCCGCAACTCTGCGCGCCCGCATAAGCCAGTCGTGCAGGCCATTGGGGACAGTCGCCTGAAAGAAAAGGGGCGGCCCTTGCGGGCCGCCCCTTCCATCTCTTTGAGCCATGGCCTTTACGGCCGAGGCCGAAGCAGCTTATTTCAGCTCGACGGTGCCGCCGGCTTCCTCGATCTGCTTCTTGATCTTCTCGGCTTCGTCCTTGTTGACGCCTTCCTTGATCGCCTTGGGAGCGCTCTCGACGAGCGCCTTGGCTTCGCCCAGGCCGAGGCCGGTCAGCGCGCGGACTTCCTTGATCACGTTGATCTTCTTGCCGCCGTCGCCCGTGAGGATGACGTCGAACTCGGTCTTCTCTTCGGCCGCCGGAGCGCCGGCGCCGGCGCCGGCCGGAGCCGCAACCGCGACCGCCGCAGCGGCCGAGACGCCCCACTTCTCTTCGAGCGCCTTGGCGAGGTCGGCCGCCTCGAGGACGGTGAGCTGCGAAAGTTGATCAACCAGTGCGTTAATGTCTGCCATGTGATGTCTCCGTGAGGGCGATTGCCCCGTTCAGTTCAGATGTTGATGTGAATTCAGGCGTCTTCTTTGGCCGCATAAGCGCCAAAGACGCGGGCCAGCTTGGCCGCCGGCGCATTGGCAAGCTGCGCGAGCTTGGTCGCGGGTGCCTGCACCAGGCCCACGATCGTTGCACGCAGTTCGTCAAGCGACGGAAGCGCAGCGAGCGCCCGCACTCCATTGACGTCGAGGATGGTGTCGCCCATCGCGCCGCCCACGATTTCGAACCTGTCGGTCGTCTTCGCGAAGTCGACGGCCACCTTGGCGGCCGCGACGGGATCGGTCGATGTGGCGAGCGCCGTCGGCCCCGTCAGCAGATCGCTGATGTTGGCGTAGGTGGTCCCCTCGATCGCAATGAGAGCGAGCCGGTTCTTCGCTACCTTGAAGCCGGCGCCTGCTTCGCGCATCCGCGTCCTCAAGGCGGTGGATTGCGCCACCGTGAGGCCGAGATTGCGGGTGACGACCACCACGCTCGTCTCGGAGAACGTCTGCTTCAGCTCGGCAACCAGCTCGGACTTTTGAGCTCGATCCATGCCACTCTCCATTCAGCCCGGCAGACGTCTGCCGGGGCGGTGAACCGATGAGCGAAACTGCCGCTCACCGGATGTCCGAGGGGATTGGTTGCCTGACCGAGATCACACCCGGCAGACCCGGCCTCCCATCGCACGGGCGGGCCGGAAAACTGTTCCCCGTCTTGGCGGGGGGATTTTAAGTTCTCCAAAGGAGAACCCCCGCTGTCTCGGACGGTGTGCCGGAAAGCATCGCTTTCCGGCGGTGATGCCGGCGGGGAAGCCCCTCCGGCAATTTCGCGGCCGGGTCGCGCTGGGCGCGTCCCGGCCATGATATCAGACCGACGATACGGCCGCCGCGTCGACCTTGACGCCAGGGCCCATCGTCGAGCTCAGCGCCACCTTGCGCACATAGCGCCCCTTGGCGCCGGCCGGCTTGGCCTTGACGATCGCATCGACGAACGCGTCGAAGTTGCGGCGCAGGTCCGCTTCGGAGAAGCTCGCCTTGCCGATGCCGGAATGGATGATCCCGGCCTTCTCGACGCGGAACTCGACCTGGCCGCCCTTCGCGGCCTTGACCGCCTCGGCGACGTTCGGCGTGACGGTGCCGAGCTTCGGGTTCGGCATCAGGCCCTTGGGGCCGAGCACCTTGCCGAGCCGGCCGACGACACCCATCATGTCGGGGGTCGCGATGACGCGGTCGAAATCGATCGTGCCGCCCTGGATGGTCTCCATCAGATCCTCGGCGCCGACGATGTCCGCACCCGCCGCCAGGGCCTCGTCGGCCTTGTTGCCGCGCGCGAACACCGCGACGCGGACGTCCTTGCCGGTACCGGCGGGGAGGGTGACGACGCCGCGCACCATCTGGTCGGCGTGGCGCGGATCGACGGCGAGGTTCATCGCCACCTCGATGGTCTCGTCGAACTTGGCGGTGGCGTTGGACTTCACCAGCCCGATCGCCTCATCGACGGCGTAGAGACGCTCCTTGTCGACCGTGCTCGCTTGCGCCTTCTGCTTCTTGGTCAGCTTTGCCATCGTGTCAGCCCTCCACCACTTCGAGGCCCATCGAGACGGCAGAGCCTTCGATGATCTTGGTCGCCGCGTCGAGATCGTTGGCGTTCAAGTCCTTCATCTTGGTCTCGGCGATCTGGCGCAGCGCCGAGCGCGTGATCTTGCCGGCGGTCGCCTTGCCCGGCTCCTTCGAGCCGGATTTGATGTTGGCGGCCTTCTTGATCAGGAACGAGGCCGGCGGCGTCTTCGTCTCGAACGAGAAGCTGCGATCCGCATAGACGGTGATCACCGTCGGGATCGGCATGCCCTTTTCGAGGTCGCCGGTCGAGGCGTTGAACGCCTTGCAGAATTCCATGATGTTGACGCCGCGCTGGCCCAATGCGGGGCCGATCGGCGGGCTCGGGTTGGCGGCGCCTGCGGGCACCTGGAGCTTGATATAGCCCGTAATCTTCTTTGCCATTGTTCAGTCACCTTCAAATTTGCGGTTTAGCGGTCCAGACGGCAGTGGCACTGCCTCCCGCACATCGTCCCGAGCCAAACCGCGTGCGGCCCGGGCGATCTCGTGAAATTTCTACTTGGCCAGCTCGACCTGCTCGAACTCGAGCTCGACCGGCGTCGCGCGGCCGAAGATCGAAACGCCGACCTTGACCCTGCCGCGGTCGAAATCGAGCTCCTCGACGATGCCGTTGAAGCTCGCGAACGGGCCTTCGAGCACCTTGACGCTGTCGCCGATCTCATAATCGACGCTGACCTTCGCCTTGGGCGTCGCGGCTGCCGCCTCGTCCTTGGTGTTGAGGATGCGCGCCGCCTCGGCTTCCGAGATCGGCTGGGGTTTCCCCGACGAGCCAAGGAAGCCGGTCACCTTCGGCGTGTTCTTCACCAGATGGTAGACATCGTCGTTCATCGCCAGCTTCGCCAGCACGTAGCCGGGGAAGAACTTGCGGTCCGAGGTCACCTTCTTGCCGCGACGGACCTCGGTGACCTTCTCGGTCGGGACTTCGACCGCTTCGACGAGCGTGTCGAGGCCAAGCCGGTGCGCTTCCGCCATGATCGCGTCGCGCACCTTGTTCTCGAAGCCCGAGTAAGCGTGAATGATGTACCAGCGAGACATTATGATCCCTAGCTCAGCAGCCCCAGCAACGTTCTGACGAGCGTGCTGAACGCCGAATCGACGGCAAAGAAGAAGATGCCGAGCAGCGAGGTCATGATGATCACCATGACGGTGGTGACCATCGTTTCCCTGCGCGTCGGCCAGACGACCTTGGCAGTTTCGGCTTTAACCTGCCGCGCAAATTCGCCGATGCTGACTCTGGCCACCCGCTCACACCTTCAAAAACCAATAGCAAAGAGGCCGATGGCGCTCCGTCCGACTGGAGCGGCCTCGACCCTTATTTCGTCCCTGCGGCCCCAAATCGCAATCCCACGAGGCGGGGAAAGTGAAATGGCAGGAGTGGAGGGACTCGAACCCACGGCCCTCGGTTTTGGAGACCGATGCTCTACCAGCTGAGCTACACTCCTCCGAGCCGGAGAGGCCGTGCACTTAACGAGGGAGCGCGTTGCGCGCAAGAGGGTGGGGGAGACATGCTCTGCGCCCACGCGACGAACGGAAGACCCGGTCAGCTCGCTTCAGGCGGCGATGTCGTACGGCTGGATGCCCCCTGAAAGATAGAGGTTGCGCGCCTTGGCGCGGCTGAGCTTGCCCGAGCTGGTGCGCGGCAGGGTGCGCGGCGGCACCAGTTCGATCACGCAGTTCATGCCGGTGATCGCGCGCACCCGTTCGCGGATCTCGTCGCGCAGCCGGCCGCGTTCCTCGGCGTCGGAAGTGCGGCATTGGACCAGCACCGCCGGAGTTTCCTCGCCTCCGGGCGTGGTGATCGAGAAAGCCGCGATGTCGCCGGCCTTGAAGCCTGGCAGCTGCTCCACCGCCCATTCGATGTCCTGGGGCCAGTGATTCTTGCCGTTGATGATGATCATGTCCTTCGCCCGGCCGACGATATAGACGTAGCCGTCGGACAAATAGCCCATGTCGCCGGTATCGAGCCATCCATCCGCGTCGAGGCAGGCGGCGGTCGCTTCCTCGTCGCGGAAATAGCCGACCATGATCGAAGGTCCGCGCGCATAGAGCCTGCCGATCGCGCGTTCGGGCAGCAACTGGCCCTCGTCGTCGCGGATCGCGATCTCCATTCCCGGCACTGGCCTGCCGCAATTGACGATCGGCCGATAGCGCTGCGGCCGGTCGCGCCGTGCGGTGTCGCCGCCGGCCAATTCGGTTTCCGCGACGAGCTCGACGACGATGCCTTCGCCAGGAGGCATGATCGAGACCGCCAAGGTGGCTTCGGCGAGGCCGTAGCTCGGCAGGAAGCTGCTGGCCTTGAAGCCGGCCTCGGCGAAGGCATCGACGAACGCCTGCATCACGTCGGGGCGGATCATGTCCGCGCCATTGCCGGCGACCCGCCAGCGCGACAGGTCGAAGCGCTCGGAGACCTTGCTCTGGCTGCCGATCCGGCGTGCGCAGATATCGTAGCCGAAGGTCGGCGAATAGCTCAGAGTCGTGCCGGTGTTGCGGCTGATGAGGTCGAGCCAGGCGAGCGGCCGCCGCGCGAAATCCTCGGTCTTGAGGTAATCGGTCGAAACCTGGTTGGCGACCGGAGACAGGAAGCAGCCGACCAGCCCCATGTCATGGTACCAAGGCAGCCAGGAGACGCAGCGGTCGCTGTCGACGACCTCCATGCCATTGCTGTGCGCGGCGAGATTGTGGAGCAGCGCCTCGTGAGTCACCGCGACGCCATGCGGGAAGCGGGTCGAGCCGCTCGAATATTGCAGATAGGCGATATCGTCGCCGCGCGCCTGCGGCAGCTCGGCATCGGGTGCCGGCAACAGGGCGAAGCTTTCCCAGGCCATGCTCTCGACGCCGATAGCGTCGGCGGCGGCCCCCGCCATTGCGGCGAGCTCGGCCGGATAGAGAAACAGGCTCGGGTCGCAGCTCCTGAGCTGGACGCCGATCTGGTCGATATAGGAATCTCGCCCTCCGAACGAAGTCGGCAGCGGGAGCGGGACAGGCCAGCCGCCGGCATAGACGACGCCGAAGAACAATGCGGCGAAGTCCGGCCCGGTTTCGGCGACGAGCGCCACGCGATCACCGCGGCCGATCCCCCGTGCGATCAGGCGCCGCGCCGCGGCAAGGGCATCCTCCCGCAGCTCGCTGAAGCGGTAGGCGCGCGCCAAGGTGCCGCGCGGATCGTGAAAATTGAGACCGCGAATGCCGTTCGCGGCATAATTGAGCGCTTCGCCCAGCGTCTCGAAATCCGCATAACGGCGGGGAAGGTCGTCGGCAGTCGGAGTCGGAAGGAGCGGGTCAGCCGATTGGCGCGGCATAGCTTTGCCTTTTTCCTCTTCAAGCACTGTCGCGTGGATCCTCATTATCGCCCGGGTGGACGCGCACACATTGTTCCCCCTGCTTTGGAAACAAGGCACGTTCATATTCCGGCTCGACTGTGGCACAATCATGGCGCGTGAGATCCGGACGTCACAAAGCAGCGCCTTGCCCGCTCGATCAGCCGGGGCTGGAGAGGCTCGGCCTTTTTTACGTCGGCCGCTATGCCACCACACAGGCCAAGCTTCGCACCTATCTGAACCGCAAGCTGCGCGAACGCGGATGGAACGACGCGGCGGCGCCTGGGGTGGACGCGCTCATCGAGCGGTTCGTCGAGCTCGGCTATATCGATGACGAAGCCTTTGCGCTGGCGCGGGGGGAGGCGCTGCAGCGGCGCGGCTTCGGCGCGCGCCGGGTCGGGGTCGCGCTCCGCAGCGCAGGAATTGCCGCCGATGCGGCGGATGCGGTCCGCGAGCGGCTCGAGGACGGCGCTTTCGCCGCCGCGCTTCGCTTCGCGCGACGGCGCAAGATCGGGCCGTTCGCCGCCGCGCCTGCCGATCGGGCCGCGCAGCAGAAGGCGTTCGCGGCAATGATGAGGGCGGGCCACCCGGGCGAAATCGTCCGGAAGGTCCTCGGCGCGTCCCCGGATGAGTTGCAGGAATTCGACGAGCCGTAAAAATCGTGTCGGAACAGTTCACAAGTCCGGGGAGACCATGATAGTCCTGACCGTCTGTCATAGTGAATGGACGGTTGATGATCGCACGCCCGGGAGCGGCTGCAGACAATGAGGTGCCTCCGCACGGAGCCGGCGATGGGCCCTCCGAGGGCGACGCATTCGTCAAGCTGACCGGCGCGGTCAAATGGTTCGACGCGACCCGGGGCTTCGGCTTCCTGGTGAGCGATCAGGCGAAGGGCGACATTCTCATCCACTTCAGCATCCTCAAGGAGCACGACCGCCGGAGTCTTCCCGAAGGAACGATTGTCGAATGTCTGGTGGCTGAGCAGGAGCGGGGGCTCCAGGCCAAGAAGATCCTGTCGATCGATCTCAGCCAGGCGATCGTGCCCGAGCTGGCGCGGCCTGCCGCGGCAGGGGGCGAGCGCATCGACCCGGCCGCCTTGCTCGACGAAGCCGGTCCCTTCGAACGGATGCGGGTGAAATGGTTCAACCGCCTCAAGGGCTACGGCTTTCTGGTCCGGGAAAGCGATCCTGGCACCGGCGGCGAGGACATCTTCGTTCATATGGAGACGGTCCGGCGCGGCGGCCTCAGCGATTTGACGCCCGACCAGGCGTTGCGCGCCCGTGTCGCGCTCGGTCGCAAGGGTCCGCTCGCGGTCGAGGTCGAACCCGCCTGAGCCCGCCCCGGAGTTTTGA